>FWPU01013024.1_pt1 | contig 10732 bp, 6 predicted proteins | sample 2228361 | NCBI WGS metagenome assembly FWPU01 (sample SAMEA103939777, study PRJEB20133) | metagenome | reverse complement strand
CCGGTGGTGGTGTGGCGGTGACCTGTGTTACCACTTCGACGGCCAGGACGCGGACCGTGGCCGGCGCGCCCTGGGCACCGGCGGCGTTCTGGCCGGTGACGGTGATGGTGTGCTCGCCGGCTTGCCCAAAGGTCCAGGTGGCGTTGATCAGCAGCGTGGTCGGGTTGCCCTGGCCTGGCACTTGCTGTACCGGGATGCCATCTATCACGATCTGGGCCTGGCTCACTCCTTTGGGGTCGGTGGCTTGGGCCTGGATCTGAACCGGCGTGCCGACTTCCAGGCGGGCGTTGTCGGCTGGGGCCAGGATGGTCACGCTGGGGCCGCCTGCCTGCCGACCTTCGCGGAGGCGCGGCAGGACGACCAGAAAACCGACCAGGATCGCGGCGATGATGGCCACGAGCGTCAACCCGATGGTGATAGCGGTTGGCCGTGAGCGCAGGTGGCCGGGGGGGGCTTTTGCCGGCGACCGCCGGGTGACCAGCGTATCCTGATCGCCCACCCCACCCGCAAGCTCGACGCGGAAGAGGGCCGGCCCCACGCCGATCGTGTCGCCCGAGCTGAGCAACCAGGGGCCGGCAATCTGCTGGCCGTTGACAAAGGTGCCGTTGGCGCTGCCCAGGTCGCGGATGACCCATTTGCTGCCCTGCAATACGATCTCGGCATGGTGGCGCGATACCAGGGGATCGGCCAGGACAATGGTGTTGTCCACACCCCGGCCGATGGTGATTGGCTCAAAGCTCAGGGGATAGGTTTCCCCTGTGCGCTGTTCGACAAGTTGCCCAATGCTCATAACCGCCCTCTCTTGCATTCTATTTGCCGGGCAAGACGGCACCTTGCCCAACGGCAGGCGGCAATGAGTATACCACATCTGGCGATGACTGCCAAATCTACACCAGAACTACCTTGCCGGCGTCGGTTTGTGGACTATAGGATACGGACCTCGACTCCTGTTGCGGCTTGTAGATGGGCGGCCAGGGCCTGGAGGGATTGATCGTCGAAGGCGGCTGTTTCGCCCAGGGGGCTGCCCAACACGATGAGCGTGGCGCCCAACTGCCGGGCGGCGGCAACCAGTTCCGCTCGCAAGAGACCCCGGCGCACGACGATCTCGGCCGTGACCCCCTGGCCGGCTGCTCGCTCCCGGGCCATCGCCAGCTGGAACCAGCCCATCATCTCCAGTTCTGAATCCACGTCCACCACCAACGGCGCGGCCGTTTGATCCAGAAATGTGACATCGGCCACGTACAAAAAGACCAGTTCGTCGCCCAGCTCCTTGGCCAGGGCGATGGCTTTATCCTGGGTAGGGTAGCTGTCCGGACCACCCCGGATGGCGCACAAGATCTTGCCCATGGTACCCCTCCTATACCGCCGGATGCTGAAAAACCCATGTTTTAGACGCAGAGACACCGAGATAGAGTTTCAGGTTGTAGCAGGCGCCTTGTCCGCACAGGCGGACAGCCGGCCCAAGGCCCTTTGAGGCGCGGTTTCAATCGCCAGCCTGTGAGTTCGCGCCTATGCGATGGTCCCCGGTATGACCCGATCCGGTGTTCCGACATAGCCCGGCATTCAATACCTCACCAGCAGCCACAGCGTTGCCACTAACAACGTTGCCACGGTGACCGGCACACCGTCGCGCAGAAAGCGGCCAAAACTCATCCGATAGCCGGCCTGGGCTAGCAGGCCGACGGCCACGATGTTGGCCGCTCCGCCGATATAGGTCCCGTTGCCGCCGAAATCGGCCCCGTAGATGAGGGCCCAGTAGAGCGCCAGGTTTCCCTGGGCAGCAGGGATGGAGGTGTTGAGCAGGTCGGCGATGGGCAGGGCCGCGATGGTAAAGGGGATATTGTCCACCGCAGCAGACACCCCCCCCGATACCCAGGTCATCAGGATGGTGGCCAGCGTCCGGTTGCTGCCTGCCAGGTGGCCGATGGCCTGCGCGATCGCCTGGACGACGCCGACCTTTTCCAATCCATCTACCACCACAAAGATGCCGATGAAGAAAAAGAGGGTTGTCCAGTCCACCTCGCGCAACATGCGATGCATGTCGGGACGCACCCAGATGATCAGCCAGGTTGCGCCACTCAGGGCGATGACGCTGAGCGGCAGGCTGAACAGTTCGCCGATGAAAAAGAAGAGGAGGGTCACCCCGCCCACTAGGCTGGCCTTGCGCAGGAGGGGCACATCGGTGAGGTGGGCTCTGGCCTCCAGTTGGGCTACCAACGTCGGTGAAATCTGATCCCTGGCTGCCGCCAGCTCACGGCGATAGAGCCAACCGGTCAACCCTATCAGGACGAGCAGGCTCATACTGACCACCGGCGCAGCCTCGACGGCGTACTCGAAAAAGCTCAGGCTCAGGTGGGAGCCAACGATGGTACTGGGGGGATCGCCAATGAGGGTTGCTGCCCCACCGACGTTGGAGATCAGCACTTCCGGGATGACGTAGGCGAAGGGATGAACCCCTATCGTTTCGGCGATCTGGATTGTCAGGGGCACCAGCAGCAAGATGGCCGTCACGTTGTTGAGAAAGGAGGAGGTGATAGCGGAGAGCAGGGCCAGGATCAGGCCCAACAACCAGACGTTGCCTCTCGCCAGGCGAAAGGCGCGAAAAGCCAGCCACCGAAAGACGCCGGTTTCGCTGAACATGGCCATAAAGATCATCATGCCCAGGACGAGAAAGATGACATTCCAGTCCACAAAGGCCATGGCCTCTTCGAAGCTAATGATGTTCAGGGCGGGGGAAAAGGTGCCGCCTATGTAGTGGACCAGCCAGATCGCCACTGCTCCCAACAAGGCGGCTGCGGTCTCGTGCATCCAGTGCAGGCTGATGGCGGCAAAAACAAGCAGGAAAATCCCGGCAGTGATCAAGAACGAGGGGGTACATCCCCCACCGCTTATCTGCATCAGCCACCACACGCCACCCCCGATGAGAATGGCCAGGCCCGCAACCGCCAGGCCGATCAGCCTGTAGCGTTTCACCCGTCGTCTCCTGAGATCAAAATCACCGGCTAGTGTACTCCAACCACCCGATTTCGTCAATTACAGGGTATAGTGGGGTTTGTTACCCGACCCTGGCGCGGTTAACAAAACCGTGCTATGTAGCAGGTTGACGATGGAGGCCATCTTGACAGGCATTGACGACCATGTTATAGTCATCCCGGTCGCTCATTGTCTGGCGGCCGCAGATAGTGAGGCGAGCAATGGGGGTCACAAACCGATGAAACGTATTCTTTCTGGGCTATTGGGTGGACGGCTACAGGCCGTATTGGTCGCATCATTCTCTCTGATCGCGGCGCTGACGGTGGGGTTGAACGCCATTGCCGTTTCGCAGGTGATCCGAGACTATCTGGAGACTGCAGAAGCGGACCTGGTGGCCCGCGACATGAACCTGGCCAACGCCTTTTACCAGCTCAAGTTGGACGAAGTCGCGGCCATCAGCTATCGCCTGGCCCTGGACCTGTGGGTGAACCAAAGCCTGCCGGGGGCGGTTCAGGGCCGGCCAGAAGCTCTGGAGCTGATTGACCAGCAGATCACCAACAAGATCACGGTCCTGGCTTTGGGAGGCACCCACCTGATCGCCGTCCTCGATGCCCAGGGGAACATTCTGGTCGGTCGGGTGGTGTCGGCCAACAACCAGATGCAGCCGATCCTGTCTGGTGGCAGCTTTGGCCGCCTGCCCATTGTCGAAAAGGTTCTGACCGGTGGCGAAGCCCAGGCCGCTACCGAGGTCATCCCTGCCGAGCTTTTGCAGCAGGTGGGGCTCGACCGACAGGCTGCCATCTCTCTGCTGGATACCCCCAAGGCTGCGCCTGAACCCTTTGACCCGCGCGAAGGCACGGCCGGCCTGGCGCTGATGGGCGTTCACCCCCTGGTGGGGGAAGGTGGCCAGGTGGTGGGGGCTGTGCTCTCGGCCCACCTACTTAACAACGACTTTGCCCTGGTAGACCGCATCAAAGAGGTGGCCGGGGTGGATACAGTGACCATTTTCTTTGGCGATCTGCGGGTTTCGACCAATGTGATGACCGAGCAGGGGGAGCGAGCCGTGGGGACCCGGATATCCCAGGATGTGTACGAACGGGTGCTGCGGCAGGGGTTTGCCTATGTGGGGCGGGCCTATGTGGTTAACGAGTGGTTTATCACCCGGTATGAGCCGCTGCGCGATCACACCGGGCAGGTGGTGGGCAGCCTGTATGTCGGCGCCCGCGAGTCAGCCTTCCAGGCGCTGGTGCACAACATCACCCGTCGGGTGACGCTCATCGCCCTGGTATCGGTTGTGCTGGCGGGCATCCTGGCCGTGCCGATTGCCCGCGCCATCGTGCGGCCCATCGTCGAGCTGGTCGAGGCCAACCGCCGGGTTGCCCGCGGCGACCTGGCGGTTCGCGTGCAGCCGTATGGGCGCGGCGAGTTGGCCATTTTGGGCCGTGCCTTCAACGGCATGGTTGAGGCGTTGCAAGAAGCACAGCAAAAGCTGATGCGCGCTTTTAACAACATGGCCGAGACGCTGAAAGAGACCCAGCAGGAGCTGCTCCACAAGGAAAAGCTGGCTTCGATGGGGCAACTGGCGGCCGGCGTGGCTCATGAACTGAACAATCCACTGGGGACCATTTTGCTCTACTCCAACATCGTCCACAAGGAGCTGCCCGAAGAGGACCCGCACCGTGAGGACCTGCAGATGGTCATCGGCGAGACTGAGCGGTGCAAAGCGATCGTCCGCAACCTCCTCGACTTTGCCCGACAAAATGAGGTGCTGGCCCAGCCGACCGACTTGAATGATCTGCTACAGAAGCTGGCCGCCGAGCAACAAAGGCATCCCAGGTTCGAAAAAATCCGGGTGGTGCTCGAGCTGGACCCGGAATTGCCCCACATCCAGGCCGATCCACTGCAGCTCCGGCAGGTGTTTGTCAACCTGATCAACAATGCTGTCGAGGCCATGGAGCCCAAGGGAGGGGGGACGCTGACCATCAACACGCGCCTGGCGCCGTTGGACCAGGGAGTGCGGGTCTCCATCGCCGACACGGGCGTTGGCATAGCCGAGGAAAACCGGGCCAGGCTGTTTATGCCCTTCTTCACCACCAAGCCGGTTGGCAAGGGGACAGGCCTGGGGCTGGCCATTGTCTACGGCATCGTCAAAATGCACCGGGGGCAGATTCAGGTGCAAAGCGAAGAGGGCAAGGGCACAGTGATGACGATCACACTCCCCCTGAAGCTATCCACCCCGCCCGGCCCTGCCGAGGGTTTGGGCGCGATCTAGCGCGGGGGAGAAGGCCTGCTCAAGATTCTGCTCGGATAACTGCGTTTATTTTCTGGACAGGCCGTTTCCCTCTTGCTTGACAAACGGCAGGCCTTGTTTTACAATTTGGGTGCCAGGGTCCCGGTGAATGGACTGCAAGGGGGCCTGATCAGAACCAATCGGTGGCAATTTTTCGCAAAGGGTAACCGCTCATCTATAGCGACCGAGATCGCGTCAAAGACCGTTGGCCGGGCATCCTCCTACGAGGACGCCCCAACTCGGGTGGTGTCCGGGGCAACCGCTTCTGAGCTTGTCAGGGCGTTGAGTTTTCATGAGGAGGGAGACAGATATGGGAGGCAAGGTAAGACTTGGACGGATCCTTGGCATTCCGGTTGGGCTGCATTGGACCTGGTTCCTGATCTTTGGGCTGGTGAGTTGGTCGCTGGCCCTGGGCTATTTCCCCACCGAATACCCCAATCTATCGGCAGCGGCTTACTGGGCCCTGGGCGCAGTGACCAGCCTGCTCTTCTTTGGCTCGGTGCTGCTTCACGAACTGGGCCATTCGGTGGTCGCTTTGCGCCATCAGATTCCTGTGCGCGATGTCACGCTGTTCATCTTTGGTGGGGTAGCGCAGATCGAACAGGAGCCGCAGACCCCCGGCGCAGAGTTCCGCATCGCCATTGCCGGCCCGCTGACCAGCCTGGGGCTGGCTGGTGTGTTTGGCGGCCTGTGGTGGCTCGACCGCATGATCCCTTATCTGGCCGCGCCCAGCATCTGGTTGATGCGCATCAATCTGATCCTGGCTGCGTTCAACCTGATCCCCGGCTTCCCGCTAGATGGGGGAAGGGTCCTGCGGGCGGCAGCCTGGAAGCTCAGCGGGAACTTTTACCGCGCCACCCAGATCGCTGCCGCCAGCGGGCAGATCGTCGCCTTTGGCTTCATCGGGCTGGGGATATTTACCATGGTGGGCGGCAACTTTTTCAACGGTCTGTGGCTGGCGGCAATCGGCTGGTTCCTGCAGAACGCGGCGGCAGCCAGTCACGCGCAGGTGAACCTGCAGCAATTGCTGCGCGGGGTGACGGCGGCTCAGGTGATGACGCGGGAGTGCACGCGCATCCCCCGGCAGACCACATTGCAGCAACTGGTGGAAGAGCAGGTCCTGACAGGCGGACGGCGCTGTTTCTTTGTGGCCGAAGACGAGCGGCTGCTGGGGTTGCTGACCCTCACCGACGTGGCCAGGGTGCCCAGGGCGGGTTGGGTGGAGACCACCGCCGGCCAGGTGATGGTGCCCTGGGAGCGCACCATCCGCGTTCAGCCGGGGACGATGCTGCTGGCAGCACTAAAGGCGATGGACGACGCCAATGTCAACCAGGTGCCGGTGGTAGAGGGCGAGCGGATGGTGGGCATGCTTTCCCGCGAGCAAGTGCTCCATTACATTCGCACGCGGGCCGAACTCGGCATGTGAGGGGCAAGAAGCATGACGTTATTCGTATGGCTTGGGATCGTCTTTTGTATTTCCCAGTCGGCCATGCTCTCCGGCCTGAACCTGGCCCTTTTTACGGTGAGCAAGCTGGAACTCGAGATCGCAATTGCCCAAGGCGACAAGCACGCGCGTCGTGTGCAGTCGCTGCGAGAGGATGCCAACTTTCTTCTGACCACGATCCTCTGGGGAAACGTCGCTGTCAACGTCCTCCTGTCCCTGCTGTCGGGCTCGGTTCTGGCCGGAGTTGCAGCGTTTCTCTTTTCCACCGCCATCATCACCATTCTGGGAGAAATCGTCCCGCAGGCCTACTTTTCGCGCCATGCTCTCAGAGCCGCCTCCTTCTTGTCGCCCGTGCTCCGTTTCTACCAGGTCTTGATGTTCCCCGTGGCCAGGCCAACCGCCCTGCTGCTCGACAGATGGCTTGGCCCGGAGGCCATCACGTACCTCAGGGAGAAGGACATCAGACAGCTCATCAAACTCCACATGGAGGCCTCGAAAACAGAGATCGAAAGGGTCGAGGGCCAGGGAGCGTTGAACTTTTTGACGCTCGATGACATTCCCCTGGCGGCCGAAGGCGAGCCGGTCGACCCTTTGAGCATCGTGCAGCTAGACTTTCGGGATGACCGGCCCATTTTCCCTGTCATTGAGCCAAAGGTCTCTGATCCCCTCTTGCAGCACTTGCATCTCTCCGGCAAGAAATGGATCGTCATCGTGAACCCGGAAAACGAGCCCAAAGTGGTTGTGGATTCCGACGAGTTCATTCGGGATGCCTTGTTCAACCCGGCGGGATTCAACCCTTACCGGCACTGCCACCGGCCGATCATTGCCAAAAGCGGGAGACAGACCCTGGGGGAGGTCATCCCGCTTTTCTGCGTGGAACCTGCGCACATCCGGGATGATGTCATCGATCGGGATATTATCTTGCTGTGGGGCGACGAGAGGCGCGTGATCACGGGGGCGGACATTCTCGGACGGCTGCTGCGGGGGATCGTTCAGAGCGCAAAGGAGATGGAATATGACAGTCGAACAACGCGCATGGCACACGCTCGATCTTGACGAGATCTTGGCCGCGCAGGAGACGAGCGCCAGCGGCTTGACATCGGAACAGGCTGCTGCGCGCCTGGCGCAGTATGGCCCCAACGAGATCGAAAGCGCCGCAAAGGTCAGCAAACTCAAAATCCTGTGGGCACAGATCAAAAACCCCCTTGTCTTTGTGCTCCTGGCCGCAGCCGCCGTATCGCTCCTGGCCGGCAAGACCGCCGACACGATCGTGATCGCCGCCGTCATTGTCGTCAACTCGCTCATCGGTTTCTTCCAGGAGTATCGCGCCGAAGAGGCCCTGGAAGCGTTGAAATCGCAGGCCGCTCCGGAAGCCGAAGTGATCCGAGACTGCCCCGATGTGGGCCGATGTCTCGAGCTGCGCATTCCGGCGGCCCAGATCGTGCCCGGCGACCTGATTCTGTTGGAGGCGGGCGACAAAGTTCCCGCTGACGCCCGCCTGATCGAGGCCATCAACCTGGAAGTGGAAGAGGCGATGCTCACCGGCGAATCGCTGCCGGTGCGCAAGACTGCCGCGCCGTTGGAGGGTGATCTGACTGTGGCCGAGCGCACCAATCTCGTCTATAGCGTCTCCATCGTCACCAACGGCCGCGGCCGGGCGGTGGTGTACGCCACCGGGGCGCAGACCGAGATGGGCAAGATCGCCACGCTGATTCGACAGACGGAAAAGGCCGTATCACCGCTGCAAAAGCAGACCTTCGATCTGGGCAAGAGGTTGGGTCTTCTGGCCCTGGGCGTCGCCGCCTTGGTGGTGGTGCTGGGGCTGATCCGGGGGCTGCTTCTTCAGGAGGTTTTCCTGTTCTCCCTGGCCCTGGCGGTATCTGCGATCCCCGAAGGGCTGCCGGCAGTGATGAGCATCACCCTGGCGGTGGGCGTCAATCGCATGGCCAGGCGCAACGCCATCATCCGCCGCTTGCAGGCGGTGGATACCCTGGGCGCGGCCACGGTCATCTGCACCGACAAGACCGGTACCCTCACCACCAACCAGATGACGGTCCGGCAGATCTGGGTGAGCCGAGAAACGATTCATGTGACTGGCGAGGGCTTTGTGCCAGAGGGTCGCTTTGAGCGCGACGGCCAGCCCATCGATCCCGCTGCCCACGCAGACCTGCTGCTGGCCTTGCGCGTGGGCGTGTTGTGCAACGACGCGCACCTGGTCTTGCATCGGCATGATCACAGCTCGGTCTGGGAGATTCGCGGCGACCCCACTGAAGGGGCGCTGGTCGTCGCCGCGGCCAAAGCCGGATACGAGCGGGAGGCGCTGGAAGCCGAGTACCACCGAATTGATGAGCTGCCGTTCAGCTCCAAGACCAAATTCATGGCGACGTTTCACCGCGGCCAGGATGGCCGGGTATGGGTCCTGGCCAAGGGCGCGCCGGAGACGATACTGGAGCGCTGCCCTCGGGTGCACATAGATGGCAGTCCTCAACCGCTCACGGACCAGGCTCGCACATCCATCTTGGCAGAGAACCAACGTATGGCCGGTCAGGCCCTGCGGGTGCTGGGCTTGGCCTATCAGATCATCGCGCCGGACGAGGTGGAGGCGTTCAAAGAAGCACTGGAGTATGGGCACCAGGCCGACCTCGTCTTCGTCGGCCTACAGGGGATGATGGACCCACCCCGCGCCGAGGTTCCCGAGGCGGTGGCCCGCTGCAAGAGCGCCGGCATCCGTGTCATCATGTCCACCGGCGATCACCAGATCACGGGCGAGGCCATTGCCCGCCAGGTGGGCATCCTCGACGGGGCGGAAGGGGTGCTGACCGGCGCAGATGTCGAGCAGATGAGCGACGCCGGGTTGGACGAGGCAGTCGAACGAACAGCGGTTTTCGCCCGCGTGACGCCGGAGCACAAGTATCGCATCGTTGAGGCGCTGCGGCGGCGAGGGCACGTGGTGGCCATGACCGGCGACGGCGTCAACGACGCCCCGGCGCTCCAGGCTGCCGAGATCGGTGTGGCCATGGGCATCACCGGCACCGACGTGACCAAAGAGACGGCAGAGATGGTGCTCACCGACGACAATTTTACCAGCATCGTCAATGCCGTCGAAGAGGGGCGTGTCGTCTTTCAGAATGTGCGCAAGGTGGTCAAGTTCCTGTTGGCGACCAACGTCGGCGAGATCGTTACCCTGCTGGGTGCGCTCTTGTTCTTGCCGTTCAAGGGGCTGATCATCACCCCGGTGCAAATCCTGTGGGTGAACCTGGTGACCGACGGGCTCTTGGATATCACCCTCGCCCTGGAGCCAAAAGAAGGCGACGTGATGAAACAACCGCCTCGCAAACCGAACGAGCGCATCATCAACCGCGAGATCCTGCGGAATATCCTCTACGTGGCGATGTTTATGGCCGCAGGCACGTTATGGATGTTTAGCCAGAGTTTCCGCAATGGGGATCTGGTGCGATCCCAGACCTTGACGTTTACCACCCTGGCGATGTTCCAGGTCTTTAACTCGCTGAACTGCCGTTCGCGGGACAAGTCGGTTTTTCAGTTGGGGCTCTTCACAAACCGCTATCTCTTGGGTGCTATTGTGTTGTCAATCCTGTTGCAGCTGGCTGCCGAGCATGTGCCGTTCATGCAGGCAGCACTTGGGACCGTGCCGCTTACCTGGCAGGATTGGGGGCTGATTGTACTGGTCTCTAGCTCCATCTTTTTCGCCGACGAGATGCGCAAACTTGTCCAGCGGCGGCTTGGTCGTCAAGCTCATTCCTGATCCAATCCGACAGGTTGCGTATCGCCAGACCGCTGCTTGTGGAGTATTTTTGTCAAAGGTTGTCGTTGTTTCGGCAGGTAGCTTCCGATGATCTCTGGCTCGCTGTTTTCGATACCTGCTTACTGGATATTAGAGCCTATCCGAAAAACCGGGTATGGTATAATGGATGGTATGAGCGAGAAGAACGAGAAACCCACACAAAGAACACGGGCGCGAACGCCCAACAGCAAGACGACCACCGGCTTCTGCATCTCCGATG
>FWPU01012589.1_pt1 | contig 10732 bp, 14 predicted proteins | sample 2228361 | NCBI WGS metagenome assembly FWPU01 (sample SAMEA103939777, study PRJEB20133) | metagenome | reverse complement strand
ACCTCACCTCCCACCGCTGGGCCAGTGTCAACCTCATGGTGGATGTTTTCTTTGGTCACCCGCGCTAAGAGTTGCCTGAGGGTGAACTTTGGTTTTTCAGAAGGAACTACAACAAGTTTCCCCCCCTTTAACGACATCTCAACCGATGAATTCGAATCAAGTCCCACTTCAGCCGCAAACGACTTTTGGAATGCGTAAGGCAAGACTATTACCCCATTTCTGCACACGTGTTTTCATAAGATTACCTCCATGGCGTATCTACAAAAAAGATACAATATTCCTTGGTTATATATCAAGAGGCGGCCATGACAAACAGATAAGTTCGGCCTAACACCCCGGTTCAGCGGCGGCGCTCAGCGCCGCCTTTGCGAGTTGGTGTTGAACGCGTTGTTATGCCTGATTTGCCTAATTTTTTGCCGCCACCAGTATTTCTTGTTCACACTGACGAATAAGGTTCTCATTTCTCGTTCCACCTTGCGAAGGCGAACAGGAAGCTCGAAATCTAAGTCGCGTAGTAACGGAGACTGTTGGCCGACAAAGAACCGAATTGCTTCATCGAAACCTAATAGGGCCTGAGCGGCCTTTCGCGCATCGAGCAGCCCCTCCTCGACGAGCTTCCCTTCGTACTTGAGGTATCTTATGTATTCTTCATCCATTCTTTTGGAGCCTCATTTGCGCATAACGGTAAAATTAAGGCGTGGCCGAAAGCCATCGCCTTTAATGTATTGTTGTACGCTGTCTTGTTTAATTTCCCTTAAGGTATTGCGACTTCCTTTTCTTTTACAAGACTGGAGTGAGAATTGAGCAAGAAGTCTTTTGCGTCCAGTATCTCCAGCAGAACCGGTTCGCCATCTTTTGAAAAATGGATAATCATCTGACCTTCTTCTTCGGCATAATCTATTTTTCTATCTGAAAGTTCAATAAGAAGGGCATCGACATCTTTGCTGTATTTAATCTTTCTCATATCGCGACCTCCTTCCCGGATAAACAGTTACAACATATTTTTTATCAGGAACTTCTTCATAAACAACTCTAAGAACACGGGTCTCATCAAATCCCTTTTGGGCTATTAGCCTTTCTTTATAGCCTATATTATTTTATCAGGATTTCGAACAATATCTTCAATAATTTCTTTAGATACATTAACGCCATGAGCTTTCAATATCTCAATTTTCAACAGAGAATGTAAGCTGAATTCTATTAACATAAATTTCCGTTTCTCATTAGCAAGTCTCTTCTATAACTATAGCAGGCCAGATTGTATTTATAAATGATTTCAAATCTGAAACACCAACAAAATATACTTAAATCTATATCATTTTGTCAAAATTAACAAATTCCATCACCCATGAGCCTTCTCTTTTAGTAACAGTGAAATCCCCTTTAGAATTTATGATCTGCCCTTTTTTGTATAAAGAAAACAATGGATTAAGACTAATGTCTTTTAAGGCTTCTAATGAAACGTCTACTTCGACTAAGTATGCTTTACCACCAAATATATTTTTATTAAATTGACCCATGAGCTTATTTTCTTTAATAGAAATTACCTTTAAAGAGGTTACGTTATAATTTCTTCCCTTTTCGAAATGCTCTTTGAGTAAGGATGAAATTTTATTTTCTGATGGTGAATTTGCACACCCAACAATGAGGTATAAGTGATATTATAAAATAGTGGTCTCGAATACCCGGGAATGAAGTTGTATCGATTATCCGGGACGTGACAGATAAATGACAGAAATAAAAACTCTCTGATACAAAAACAACATGATATCCTTAAAGTAAAATCTATTAATTTCTAAAAACCCCCTTGCCCCCGCCGGTCAAATCCGGTCGGACGGGCCCCTTTTCCTAAGTGGGGTATTGAAAATTTAATAACAAACCTTGTGGTAATACCTCCAAGAATAACAAACATCTCAGCCTATTGACATATATATAAAAATTTGTTTATATAAAAGTAATAATGTTAAAGGATTTTGCAGGCTATATTACATACAAGATAATAAATTTAGAATATGGTTCACTCATTGGCGATGCCACTGAATTCTTTATTTATTACCTAATCAAGATATTTTTACTTCTGACAATAATAATTTTTATAATATCCATAATCAGAAGCTATTTCACGTCTGTAAAGGCAAAACAGATTCTTTTATATAAACTTATATTTATTGGAGGATAGGTTTATGGAGATAAAAGTATTAGGACCGGGTTGTCCGAACTGCCATATGCTGGAGGAAACAGTCAGAAAAGCTGTAATGGAACTTGGTATCGACGCAAAAATTGAGAAGGTGACCGATATGCTTGAGATTATGAAATATACGATGACTACTCCTGGTTTGATGATCAATGGGATCCTCAAGCATAAAGGGAAACCGCTGCCGAACCTCGAAAAAGTTAAATCTCTCATAAAAGAAGAGGTATAAACATGGAAGAGATACTGAATATTTTTAAGGCACTTTCAGAGGAGACACGACTCAGGATTCTCAAGCTCCTTGAAAATGGAGAACTCTGCGTGTGCGATATTGTGGCAGCACTGGATATGATACAGCCAAAGATCTCATTTCATCTTGCAGTCCTGAAGGAGGCTGGCTTTATAAAAGATAGAAAGCAGGGGAAGTGGACTCATTACAGGCTTGACGATTCAGATATGTTCAGGAGATTTCTGCTGTTGTCGGCATTGGAGAGAATCTCCTCTGAATCCATCGCTGAAGACCGTAAAAGGTTGATGGATTTTTTGGAAACCAAGAGCAGAAAGAGCAAGGTTTTGTCTATGCAGAAAGGCAGTATCTGCTTTTCGAGAAAAGCGGGGTAGAAAATGAAAAAAGTTATGTTCTTATGCACCGGAAATTCCTGTCGTTCACAGATGGCAGAGGGCTTTGCAAAAGAATTAGGCAAAGGGCTTATTGAAGCGCATAGCGCGGGTCTTAATCCACAAGGCATTAACCCGAGAGCTGTCGCTGTGATGAAAGAAATCAGTATCGATATTTCGAAACAGACATCGAAAGCCATTGACGAGGAATTACTCAAGAAGATGGATGTTATTATTACACTCTGTGATGATGCTGCAGAATCCTGTCCATGGACGCCTCCTGAAATCAAGCGAATCCACTGGTCATTGAAAGACCCTGCAAAGGCTACAGGGACAGAAGAGGAAATAATGAATGAATTCAGAAGTACAAGGGATGAAATAGAAAAAAGGGTGAAAGATCTAATCAAGGAGGTGCAGAATGGTTGAAGTAGTTAACAGGGTCTTTAAAATCGAAGGAACTACTCTATTATAGATGAAAGAACGATATAAATTTCTTCTAATATTTATTGCCTTCCTTATCTTTTACTTCCTGCCGATTGAAAATAGTCGCTTTACCAATGCAATCTATGAAGCCCTTGCATTAACAAAGTGGTATGCACGTGAGCATGTGCTCTTCTGTCTTATCCCCGCCTTCTTTATCGCAGGTGCAATTGTGGTGTTTGTAAGTCAGGCATCGGTGATGAAATATTTCGGGGCAAAGGCGAATAAATTTCTATCTTATACAGTTGCATCTGTGTCAGGCTCGATACTTGCGGTTTGCTCATGCACAATCCTTCCTTTATTCATGGGCATTTATCAGAGAGGTGCAGGACTTGGACCTGCGATTGCCTTTTTATATTCAGGGCCTGCAATTAATGTTCTGGCAATAATTCTTACAGCAAGAATACTTGGATGGGAATTAGGACTGGCAAGAGCGATTGGAGCAGTCTTGTTCAGTATTGTTATTGGATTACTTATGCACATCATATTCATCAAAGAAGAAAGGGAACGTCATGCTGGAGAGGAATTTGATTTTAGCAATACGCAGGGGGCACGCTCTCTTGGTAAAACTATCCCTTATTTTTTTTCTATGATTGCAATTCTTGTCTTTGCAAACTGGGGGAAACCCTTAGAAGAAAGCCATAATCTGTGGTGGATTATCTATCACTACAAATGGTGGCTTACAGGTTTTTTTAGTATTTCACTGGCAGTCATGCTTATAAGATGGTTTAAAAAAGATGAACTGAAGGAATGGGTGCAGCAGTCCTGGATTCTTGCTTTACAGATATTACCTTTACTTCTTGGAGGTGTACTTGCAGCAGGATTCTTGCTTGGAAGGGTTGGTTACGAAGGTATAATCCCTTCAAAGTATATCAGTACTTTAGTCGGTGGGAATTCCTTTTCTGCCAATTTTTTCTCCTCGTTTGTAGGTGCATTTATGTATTTTGCAACCTTGACTGAAGTCCCTATTTTGCAGGGACTAATAGGTTCTGGTATGGGTAAAGGACCTGCGCTTGCACTTCTTCTTGCAGGACCTGCTTTGAGCCTTCCCAATATGCTTGTTATCAGACGTGCAATGGGAACAAGAAAAACAATTGTGTTTGTAAGTCTTGTAATAATTATGGCAACAATTTCTGGATTGATTTTCGGTGAGATAGTTAAATAGCTAAGAATGTTGAGTAATAATGGATGCTGTAATAGTTAAAGAACTGAAAAAATCGTATAACACATTCCCTGCCCTTGACGGGATCAGTTTTTCGATCAGGGAGGGAGAAATTTTTGGTCTTCTTGGACCAAATGGTGCAGGGAAGACCACTACGATCAGGATTCTATCAGGGCTCTCAAGACCTTCATCAGGAACTGCCATGATAATGGGATATGATGTTGTTAGAAATCCTGTAATGGTCAAGAAAAACATAGGCGTAGTGCCTGATTCATCAAATCTATACCCGGAACTTACATGTATTGATAACCTTGTCTTTGCAGGAAGGCTTTATGGAATCAGCTCAAAAAAGTTGCAATCGAAAGCTGATGATCTACTGAAATTATTTGGTCTTGAAGAGAAGCGTAATGTGTCTTTTGGCAAATTATCAAGTGGTATGAAGCGAAAACTTACTGTAGCAGCATCTCTTGTTCATGATCCGCCGTTGTTGTTCCTTGATGAACCGACAACAGGACTCGATGTGATGAGTGCCAGGACATTGAGAGAGATTATACAATCCCTGAAAGATAGAGGCATAACAATATTGCTTACAACACATTATATTGAAGAGGCTGACAGACTTTGCGACAGGATTGCCATTATCGTAAAAGGTAAAATCATGACTATTGACACACCAGATGCTTTGAAAAAAGCTGTCACCACCGAAAAAGCGGTAGATGTTAAAATCAGGTCGTATTCTCCGTCTATAGAAAAAGAATTCTCAAAGATTGCCACAGCAGTAAGGTATGAGAAAAGAGAGGAGATGTTCAGATTTTTTATAGATGATCTTGATTCATTTCTATCAGAAATTTCTTCATTCGCAAAAGAAAAAGGAGCAACCATAGAGGCTATTCGCACGGTAACCCCATCTCTTGAAGATGCCTTTGTACAGCTCACAGGTCTTAAACGGGAAATAATGATACAGGAAAAGGGCGGCGGCAAATGAGAAACGCATTGCGAAGCGCATACTTCATAGCGCTAAAGGACATGAAAGCATATTACTTCAAGCCACCCAACATAAGCTGGGGAATTCTCTTCCCCCTCGTGTTTATCCTGGCATTTTATCTTAGAAGCCCTATGGAGTTTGCACATCTGATACCAGGACTTCTTTCATTGAGTCTCCTGTTCAGTACAACTTCTATGGAGGCAATAGTCATCACCTTTGAAAGGATGACCGGAGCACTCGAAAGGTTGATGCTTTATCCCGTTTCTGTTACAACTATTTTGGCGGGAAAAATATCGGGGGGAGGATGTTTTGGCCTGGCTGTTACTATAGTTTTTCTACTGGGTCTGATTATTCTGTTTCCGTTTCATCTCGAAAACCCCCTGTTGTTTCTGGCGTCTGTTATTATATCGTCATTTGCATTTTCTGCCCTTGGAGCATTTGTATCTGTTTCTGTGAAGCAGGTTTTTGAGGCCCAGACGCTTGCAAATCTCTTCCGTTTTCCGATGATCTTCCTGAGTGGTGTCTTTATCCCTGTAAGCAGTCTGCCGTCAATAATAAAACCCATAGCCTATCTGATGCCGCTCACGTACAGTATTGACAGTATAAGAGTGTCTTTCGGTTATGAATCTCATATAATGCATCCACTGTTAAGTCTCCTTATTCTTGCAGGGTATGGGATTGTATTTCTTGGGTTATCAGTAAAAATATTGAAGAGAAGAATGTCGTGACCCCTTTTTATCTCAAAGAAATGAAGCCAATAAATATACAGGAGGGTTAAGATGAAGCGACTTATTGTTTTTGCACTGGTGGGGGTCTTTTGTCTGGTAGTCGCCATCTCCTTATGGGCGGAAAATCAAAAAGAACTGGAGAAAAAGCCATCAGCTTCAGGTGTCTGTCCGCCTTTTTATCTGAAGGATGAAGCAGGAAACATTATCGACCCCGTGCACAATATCAATGCTGACAAACCGTATTCTCCCAAGCAGACATGCGGGACGAAAGACTGTCATGATTACAGCAAAATCACCGAGGGATTCCATTTCACACAGGGGAAAGGAGAGAAGGTTCCGGAACTGTTTGCCAAACGATACAACTGGGTCAGTTCACCGGGCAATTATGGTGGTACATGGTGTTCCCCTGCGCCTTTGTATCGGCAACTCGCACCAAAAAAAATGATAACGCCAGAATGATCGACATGATTTCTTTTGACTTTGTTACCGCTACATGTGGCTACTGTCATCCTGGAGGAGGTCCCCTTGAATACGACCGTGAAGGCAACAGGTATGATGAATATATGAAGAAACAAGGCATGAGATCTGGTAATGAAAACGGTCTTGATGGTGACTATTTCAAGGCACGCTGGATTGAAACTGGAGTAATTGAGGCTGATTGTCTGCTCTGCCATATGCCTGAATATAATTTCAAAGAACGCAATAAACAACTCGGAAACCTGAATTTCAGATGGGCGGCTACAGCCGGCAGCAGTTTCGGAAAAATTGAGGGAAGTGTAAAGGACAACAAGCCGGTAAGAGTAATTTATGATAAAGAGAAGTTCGATGAAGAAGGCAAAGTTATCGTTCATATTGTTCCTGAGCCCAGAAATGAGACATGTCTTCAGTGTCATAAAAAGCCTGACTGGAAAAAGCGTGGAGCCTCATTCTCTGCGCGTACAGACGTTCACATAGCTGCGGGACTGAGATGTGTGGATTGCCATGTTGCAGGAAGCAAGGCAGTTGACAAACGGATTCAGGGCAGAGAAGTTCATAATTTCGGAAAAGGCGATGAACCATCAGGCTGGGTGAGGAACGATCTTGATAACACAATGAGAACATGTGAGGATTGTTACATTAAGGGCTGGAGGAATGCTCCGAAGGCATCTCATGCCTGGTTACCTCCTTTGCACCTGGAAAAACTCTCCTGTCAGGCATGCCATATTCCTTCAAGGGCAGTTAAAAGCGCATTGGTTCAGGCAAGTGATGCTTTTAACCCTGCGCCCCGTATTACTCCGCCTCCAAAACATATATGGACTTTTTATGACCAGGAGATGAACTTCTGGAATCATTACGGCGAGCTCGATCTTTTCACTGCAATTGACCAGCCGACAGATGTGACACGGCCAACACTCTTTCTATATAAAGGAAAAATCTATCCTGGAAACCGTGTCCACAGTTCATGGGTCGGTTTTGAAGAAGACGGCAAAAAGGGTTTAAATCAATTGTTCATGAAGGAATTCTTCCAGATCTGGATGCAGCATAAGGCAGATCCATCAAAGAATTATCCTGAACTATCTCAGATAAAGGACGACAATAATGACGGCATCATTGAAGTGAACAGACCGGAGGAGATCGATGCTCTGTTAAATGCAGTAAAGAACTATCTAAACAACACAGGATTCCCGATGGACAGAAAACGTCTGGTATGGGTTTCTGACAGCAAAGCTTACCATTCATCTAAGGTGAGCCGTGAACTTCCGCGTGAAGAATATGAAGCAACAGCCTATGCATCGGTATATAAATTTTCTCATGACATTGCGCCTGCAAAGGCTGCGCTTGGTTCAGGCGGCTGCACTGACTGTCACCGTTCAGGCTCACTGTTTTTTGAGGGCAAAGTTCTGAAGGAAATATTCTTGCAGGATGGAAAGCCTGCGTGGATGCCGAATTATGAAATATTAGGCATATCAGAACCATGGGTAAAATTGGGGGCATTCCGTGAAGGAATCCTGAAGCCGTTTGTGTATGTCCTCACCGGCGTTCTAATCATCGTAACCATATTATCAATCTTGCAGCAACTTGCTATTAGAAACAATGTCCTGTCGCCTCATAAGGCAAGAATGCTCACATGGATTGCTATTGCGGGATTTATTGCTTTTCTGGTTAAAGCCTCATTTTCTCCCGGACTTCTTGAATATATGACTTTGAGCAGATTCAGCCTTGATGCAAACCATTTCTGGATAGCAGCGATAATCTTCCTGATTACAATTGCAGTTATGTTTTCAGAAAAACTTGACAAAGAGTCGCCAGCTTCTAAAATCGTAATAAGGAAATTAGGCTGGATATTCATTTTTGTAGGTGGTTTCACAGGGATTCTCATTTTGCTTAAGATTGGTGGGCTGAGCATTATAACGCGACTGGCTTATACAGGCTTCGAGATTAGTCTTTCATTCATGGCGCTCATAACCATCATTACAATCTTTTTAAAAAATACAGTAGTGAAAGAGAATCATGATTGAAGACATTGGCGAATTATAAAAATTGAAATGTATCAAAAACTTGTTAACCCAGATAATGAAGCCTCCCGAGAAGGGACTATTAAAGCTATGAATATGCTTCATTGTGAGGGCCTATGGTAAGAAATACTATGGTTTTTAAATCTAATTCTTTGCAAATTTGTGGAGAACATCCAACGTTTGCTCGCATATATTTAGCCCGACATTCTTCACAAATTGAGAAAATTAATCTGAAAGATTTTGTAACCCTTGCGGAGCGAAGACCTTTTAGCTCACCTACGAGAAGCTCACTTTTACAATATTTATATGGGTTTCTGGATAGAAGTTCAACCTTTTGTGCTATCAATTTTTTAAGATGCCGATATTTCTTGGCCTGTTTGAGGAATTCAGGAGTGAAATATGAATTATAAATTTTCCATTACCTCTTCGAAGGAAAGCAATTTTTTCCCGGAGCGAAGTTGTTTTTTTGCACGCTTTATAGACTGTATTAACTCTTTACTTGACATGATATTTAACGTTTCGCTTATTCGCTTCCAGTCCTCAATGCTTAAGATAACAGACTTTGGTTTGCCGTCAGGTGTTGTTATAAAATCGAATTTTGGTAATTCAAGTGCTTTAAACATAATTATTAAATCTCCTTATAAATATCACTTCAATCCATCCTTACAATGGCTTCTCTGATACTGGTGATAGTATTTTAATAGGTCTTCCCCTGAGGAAGACATCCAGTGGCGACATAATATTCCTGTCTCATCCTTTTCAATTATTACGTGCGTTTCATATAGTCTCCATTTTTATCACCATGAGGTATATTTTAAAGCATCTCTGATATTTTCTATAGCTTCTTTAAAGGTAACACCATGGCTGTGGCAACCACAAAAGTCAGAACTCTTCATATCAAATCCATACTCAGTTTTGTTTGCAACAACCAGGTATTTCATGGTTTTAATTTACCACATGCATAATTTTTGTGTCAAAAATGGAAACATTCTCTTATGTTACATACAATTTCTAATCTAAAATTATAACCATCGGGTTAAACCAGATAATGAAGCCTTTGCACAAAAATTTATTTAACTCTGATGATTGAAATTTTATATTATAAATTACATAAGTTAAGGCTTTGATCCGGATTTTCATCGGGATTTTCAAAATTTGCATTATTATAATTATATTTTTCGTTTAAGAATCAGCATATAAAAGAGGACAGCTCCAAAAAAGTTGGTAAAATAATGAGGATTCGAGGGAAATACTTAAGAATTAAAAAAGAAAATAAGCACTTGAACCATTGAATCCCCGAATCCTTGAATCCTTTTTGCAACTAAATTGGAGAAGAACCATAAAAAATTAACAAGATAGGAGAAGATATGACACTGAAAGAATACCTTGAAAGCAGAGGGGGAAAAAGCATTCTTTCATCTGCAAACGCTGATGGCATGGTAACATCTGCAATATATTCAAAGCCCCACGTATTTGATGATGGCACAATAGCCTTTGTCATGAGAAAAAGGCTGACATATGAGAACTTAAAAACTAATCCATATGCCTCCTATATGTTTATTGAAGATGGGCATAGTTATCAGGGGATAAGACTATTCTTAAAAAAGATCAAAGAGGATACAGACAATGATTTAATTAACAGCATGAAAAGAAGACATCTAACCCCTGAAGAAGATGAAGCCAGAGGACCTAAATTCCTGATGTATTTTAGAGTCGAGAGAATACTACCTTTGATTGGAGATGAGAAACCAGACATAACTCTAAAATAAAACAAAATGGATTCAGCCATATAGAATGCTAATATAGTGATTCCTTATTCTTTTCAAAATGACGTTTGGCTTGAACGCCTTTAAGGGAAGGAGACGTAAAAGGCATTACAAAGATAATTATTGCGATAGATATAAGTTATTAACTATATGAAAACGTTTAAATTTCGGGCATCGGGCTGGCAGGTGAGAAGATGCAGACTTCTACTTTGTAACTGCAAGACTTTACTTGATTTTATCTGGCGGTCCCAACGGGATTCGAACCCGTGTTTTAGCCTTGAGAGGGCTACGTCCTGGGCCTCTAGAC
>FWPU01013021.1_pt1 | contig 10736 bp, 15 predicted proteins | sample 2228361 | NCBI WGS metagenome assembly FWPU01 (sample SAMEA103939777, study PRJEB20133) | metagenome | reverse complement strand
ATCAAAATGTCCGCCTATCCGCTCAAGAAGAAGGCCTCGTGATTCCTTATCCGACTGGTATTGGGGCTAGGTCCGCATGCGGGCGGCCGGTCTACCCGGGCGGAAGCCCGACCAGCGCGTGTACAACCTCGACGAGCGACGCCCCGCGGACGGTCGGGGGATCCATGGAGGACGGAAAGGACTCCCCTCCGCGCGCCACCCAGCCCGTCGTCCAGCCCGCCCGGGCCGCCCCCAGGACGTCCCACGCGTGCGCGGCCACGAGCGCCATGTCCCGCGGTTCCTCTCCGCAGACGGCGGCGGCGTGGAGGTAGACCGCGCGCGCGGGCTTCCAGTGGCCGACCTCGTCCACCGAGAGGACGCGCTCCAGAGTGTCCCCGAGGCCCGCCGCCTCGAAGAGCCGGCGGGTGGTTTCCGCTCCGCCGTTGGTCAGAGCGAGCGTTCGCACCCTCGCGTCCTTGAGCTCCTTCAGCGCCGGCGCCACGTCCGGGTGCGGCGGGAGCGCGGCGAAGGCCCGGAGAATCCGGTCGATCGCCTCCGGGTCCGGCCCCAGCCCGCGGCCGGCACGGGCGGCTTCGAGCGAAGCCGCGGCCACCTCCCGGAAGGGCCGGTATACGCCCGCGATCTCCAGCGCCATCGCGTCCCGCAGAAACCGGGCGAACCAGGGACGGACCTCGTCGCCGGACAGGCCGGCTCGCCGGAACGCCTCCGTCAGGCCGTCGAGAGAGAAAAGCGTTTCGACGACGTCCAAAGCCACCACCCGCGGCCGCCGTGGCAGGGGTGGGTCTCCCGGAGTCTGCGCCGTTTCCGGAGGGGTGCCCTCCCGGGAACTTCGGCAGGAGCCGAAGATCCCCCCGGCGAGAGCCGCCGCCCCGGCCGCCAAGAACCGGCGCCGCGGGCCGCCCGACCGGCGATCGGCTCCGGCGGGCGGTCGGCCGCGAAAGATGGGTCGGTGCACGGTTACTTGGCCTCCACAAGGGCGCGGAGCTTCTCCCGGGCCTCGTCGGGCTTGAACCCCCGCGGACCGGGGCCTCCCTTGTACGCGATCCGGCCGTCGCGACCGACGATGTAGATCCGGTCCGGCCAGGCCGCATACGCCTTGCTGGCGGTGTCCTCCAGGTCGTCGACGAGAAAGGGGATCGAGAGCTTCATTTCCCGAACGCAGGTGCCGGCGATCCCCTCGCGCTCCTCGAGCGTGCGGGGGTCCTTGGGCGCGTTCGGGATCGGCCGCCGGCCGTCCGAAGGATGCGCCTCGCGGATGTAGACGACGTAGAACACCGCCTGCTCCTTGAAGTCCGCGTACAGCTTTTCTAGCGTCGCAGCCTGCGACTTGAAGGGCGGTCAGGTGGTGCTCCCGAAAATGAGGACGACCGGCTTGCGCTCCCCGGCCAGGACGGCCTTGAGCTCGACCTTCCGATCGCTCGCGAGCACCTTGGCGGTGAAGTTGGGAGCTTCCGTCCCGACCTCCGGTCCGTTGCCCGGCGGGCGCGCCTGGAGGCCCGCCAGAAACAGGATCGCGCCGAGGGTGGCTTTCATCGCGCTCGCTCCTTTCGCTTCGGACGCTCGAACCCGCCGGGCTCAGGGGCGGAGAAGGAAGGCAGATTCCCCCTTTTCCATCGATACGCCGGTGCGCCCTCCCTGCGGGCGCAAGACCGCGTTCCGAAACCCCGGCGGGACCGCCCCGCCGGGCCCCATCAGGATCTATGTTCGGGAGGGGGTCTTCTATTCCCGCCGGAGCGGGGCGACGCCGGCCCGCAATTCCGGGAATACGCCGCCTCCTCCGCGGTTATGAGAGGCGTGGCGAACGCTCGCCGAAGAAGGAGGACGCGATGACGACGTTCCTGAAGCGCCTGGCGGCGGCCGCGTGTTCCGCCGCGCTGATCGTCGGGATGACGGGCTGTCCCTCTCCGTCCGAGTCCACGCCCCCGCCGGCTCAGGCGACGCTGAAGTGCTCCGCCTGCGGCATGGAGGCGAAATCGGGGGAGTTCTGTGCCTCGTGCAAGCGCTGCGCCAAGTGCGACACGTGCCCGCGGGGCGGAACCGGCACCGTGACGTACAAGTGCGCCTGCGGGAAGACGCAAACCGTGGCCGCCTCCGCTCCGGTTCCGCACTGCTGCGGGCCGATGAAAAGGCAATAGCGTGCCTATTGCCGGACACGATCCGATTCAGGATCGCCGTCGGAGTCCCCGGGTGAAGGGGCCACGGGGGATCCCTGGAATAGTCGAGGGCCGATCCGACTTAAAAGAAACGATGGCGAACCGGGGGGAACCGGAGGAGACGACGCGCCGCCGGTTCGAGGCGCTCGTCGTGCCCCTGATGGACTCTCTTTATCGCATGGCCTGTTCGATGACGGACCCGGCGACGGCCGAGGATCTCGTGCAGGAGACGATCCTGCACGCGTACAAGGCCTTCGACCGCTTCGACCCGAGCGGCAGCTTCAAGGCGTGGATGTTCAAGATCCTCTGCAACGCCTCCATGAACCTGTACCGCTACCGGCGCCTTCGCGCGGTCCTGACGGAAGCGGGGGTGGAGGCGGACGACCTCCCGGAGCGGCGACCCTACGTGTCGCCCCAGGCGGTCGCGGACCTGGGACGGCATCTGGGCGAAGAGGCGCTTTCGGCCCTCCGCCGCCTGCCGGTTCCCTATCGCGTCGTTTTCGTCCTGGCGACGTTCGAGGGCTTTCAATACCGGGAAATCGCGGACGTCCTGAGCGTGCCCGTGGGGACGGTCATGAGCCGCTTGTCCCGGGCGCGCGCGATGCTTCGCGAGGCCCTCGAGTCGCGCGCTCAGGAAGTCCGACCGGCGGGGGAGGCGAGTTCCCTATGAGGTGCGAAGAGGTGCGGCTCTACGTGCACGCCTTCCACGACGGCGCCCTGACGGCCGACCGGGCCGTCGTGATCGTCGAACACGTCAAGGGCTGCGACGCGTGTCGGGCGATCTACGACGCGGAATTCAAGCTCCGCGAGAGCGCCCGGCAGGCCTACGAGCGGATGGTCGTCCCGGAGCGCCTTCGCGGCCGGCTTCTCCGGACGCTGTCGCGCTCGAGGATCCGGCGGCGACTCGCCGGGGCTCTGGCGGCGGCGGGGCTGCTCGCGGCGGCCGGCGGAGCGGCCGCGTGGCGGATGGGAAGGCGGCCGGCGCCCGACTCCTTCGTGCAGGCCGCCCTGGCGCTCGCCCAGGCGCCCGTGTCCGACGCCCTGATGCTTGGCACTTCGGACGACGCGGCGGCGCGGCCTATATCCGCGATCGGGGCGCGCGGCCCTGCCTTCACGATCTCTCCCGGATCGGGTACGTCCACCGGGCCGGAGGCGTCCTGCGGGATCCGGCCCCGGGAGTCAGGGCCTGCTGGACCCTCCAGGAGTCCTCCGACGGGCGCCGGCTCACCCATGTGGGCGTGCCGGAAGGCCTGCGGGGGGCGGGCGAGGGGCTCCCTCCCGGGGGGGTACGGAGGATCGAACGGGACGGGTGGACCGTGGTCCTGGTGAAGGGATCCGGATTCCTCTGACTTTTCGTCGTTCCGTCCGCTCGTGAAGCGGACCGAGTCCTCGCGGCGCTCCTGTGAGGAGCGGTTCGGGGAAAACGGGGCGGGACGACGGCTTTCCGGAGGGCCGATGAGAGCGCTGGGTGCGGCGATCGTGAGCTGCCTGGCGGCGGTCGCGGCGCAGGACCCCGAAAGCGACTATGACCGGTACGCCCGCCGGGTCGTCCCTCGCGACGCCTTCCCGGTCTTCGACCATCCGACGCTGGCCGGGGCGGAAGCGGCCCGGCGGGGGACCTGCGCGACGACGAACGCGTGATCGGAGTGGCGATCGGGGACGACGCCCGGGCGTATCCGATCGCCGTGATGGGCGTTCACGAGCTCGGCAACGATACGTGCGGCGGTACGCCCATCGCCGTCTCCTGGTGACCGCTCTGTCAGACGGCTATCGTGTATAGCCGGACGGTCGGGGGACAGACGCTCACGTTCGGCCACGAGGGCGTGCTCTACAAGAATTCGTTCGTCATGTACGACAAGGAAACCGGCTCGCTCTGGGTGCATACCACCGGCGAGGCCGTCAAGGGCCGGCTGAAGGGAAGCCGGCTGGAGTTTCTCCCCAGTATGGTGACGCCCTGGGCGACGTGGAAGCAAAAGTACCCCCGGACGCGGGTGCTCACGGGGCGCCGCGCCCGGGGAATGATGGGCTCCTTCGCCTTGGAACGGGCGCTCGAGAGGTACGGGTTGTCGGTGGGACAGGGGCGCGCCGTGAAACTCTACCCGTTCGATCTTCTGACCCGAAAGATCGTCGTCAACGACACGTTCGACGGTAAGAAGATCGTGGTCGTCTTCGACCGGGAGAGCGCGACGGCGGCCGCCTTCGAGAGGGGCGAGCTGGAGTTCTCCTGGAGCCGGGGGGCGATGAGGGACGCGGGCGGCCAAGCCTGGGACCCGCTCAAAGGAACCTCCGGAGATCGGAGTCTGGTGCCGCTGCCGGCCACTCCGTGGCTCGTCGAGCGGTGGCGGGCCTTCTATCCCAAGGCCGAGGTGTATTCCCAGGAACGGTGAGCGAGGTCGTACGAACCCGGGCGCGGATGTTCCGGTTCGCCGGGCGCATTCGCCGGCGGACGGCGTCCCGGCCGTCCGGAGTCCGCGTGGCGCCGCCGGCGAGGGGAGCGTCGCGCCGGGCGGTCCGGTCCCGCCCGGACGCCGTGGGTCGTGAATGAGGATCATCGATCGGGAGGGTACGATGGCACGTCGATTCTGGATCTGGACCCGGGTGCTGGTCGCCGCGCTGGTCCTGTCGGCGGGCTTCGGCTGCACGGGAGGAAAATCCGCCGCCGGGAACACCCGCGCGTCCGACGCGGGACCCGGGTGCTGAGCGCACTCGGCGGCGCGGCCGTAGCGGAGCTGCGGCGATGATCCGGGGGACCCTTCTGGCGTTCTGCCTGCTCGGCCAGGCGAAGGACGATCCCGTCCGGCTTCTCGAGGCGTACGCGAGGCTCGATCTGGACGCGAAGGCCAGGGCTCAGCGCAGCGAGGTCGTCTTCGACGACGCGAGCAAGGACCGCGTCCTCCTGGCCCAGCGGCTGGTGGCGTGCGGGAAGGACGCGGTTCGCCCCCTCGTCCAGGGGCTCAGGAGCGGGAACCGCCATGTGCGCGCGCTCTCGGCGGAACTTCTGGGCGTCCTGGGCGATCCGGCGGCCGGCCCGGCCTTGATCCAGGCGGCGCGGGACGGGGACCCCACGGTGCGGATCTACTCGATCCAGTCCCTGGCCTGGCTCAAGTCCGCCCCCGACGTGATCCGGGCCGCCGAAAAGGATCCGAACGCGAACGTCCGCTTCGTGGCGCAGCGCGCCCAGGAGCAGTTCCGGGCGGAACTTTCCTTCAGGGACGCGTATGCGCCCTTGAGGCGCGAAGATCTGGCCTCGGCGGTCGTCGGGAAGCCCGCGCCCGACTTCACCCTGCCGGCCGCCGACGGCCGGCCGTGGAGGCTCTCGGAGCGGAAGGGCCGGGTCCTGCTGATGTTCCAGCTGGCGGACTGGTGACCGGCCTGAACGAACCAGCTGGCGCAGTTGCGCCGACGGGAGAAGGAGCTGGACGCCCTGGGGGTGCGCGTCGCGTGCGTGGTGGGGCTCGACCTCACGCGCACGCAGTACTTCGCCAGGGCCAAGCCCGGTCCCTATGGGGCGCTTTCGGACGTCTCGGGGCGGGTCGGCGCTCTCTACGGCGTGGCCCGGCAGCTCCTCGTCCACGACGAGTGGGTGAACGCGCCGGCCGTCTTCATCCTGCGGGACGGGATCGTCCGGTGGAGCTACGTCGGCAGGAGCTGGGGGGACCGGCCGTCCGTCGAGACGATCCTGGAGCAGGCGGGGAAAGCCGACTGAGGGAGGCCCGCCGCCCAAGGGAGGCTCGCCCCGGACGCCCGGGGGCCTTCCTCGCCCGATCTCGTCATCGGCCGGCGATCTCCACGCCCGAAAGGAGGGGCGCTCCCGTGACGGACTGGAGCGCGATGTCGAGCGCGCCTTTGACTTCGACGTCCTTGAATTCCCGGACGACCGGAAGGCCGGGGCCGCCCGCTGCCTCCACCACATCGAAACGCTCCAGGACGGGCCGCCCTTCGAGAAGCACGCGGAAGACGCGCTCCCCCGGCTTCAGGGGAAGAGGCTCCACGAACGTGAGCCGCACGTCGTAACGGCGGGTTTCCGCGGACGTTCCCTCCCTGGCGCCGAGCGGCAGCCGGGTCGGAAGGGCGATCTCGGCCTCCCCGATCAGGCCGAACGCCGCCGCTGGGGATGCCGGCGGGACCTTCGGCGATTCGATCCACTCGACCCGGCCCCGGATCGTTCCCGCCTCCGAGGACGGACCCACCCGGAGCCAGAGCGTCCCGTCCGGCGCGATCCGGTCCCCCGGGGCTCCGAAGGCGAAGCCGGCGCGCCGGATCGGCACCGGCGCGGGCGGCCGCGCGGCCTCGTACCGCGGCCAGTGTTCGTTCTCGGGCCGATGGACGAGCGCCAGCGCCGTCATCCGGTGGCGCTTGTGATGCGTGCCGAAATTGGGGACGTTGAGGACCCCGCCGGCCGGAAGCAGCGTGGCCGTGCAACCGGCCTCCATCCCCGCCAGCTTCTGGACGCCCGAATGGCGCTCGAGGTCGTAAAACGCCGTCCTCCAGGTCACGAGCCACCGGCCCGCGACGAGGTGGTTGCAGCCCCCCCGCGAAAAACTCCATTCCTCCTCCGCCCCCGTCAGGGGCGACACGCGCCGGTGGCGCCTCCCCGTCCGGAGATCGAACGCGTTCCCCCACCGGTCGATGAGGAGGTCGCCTGCGACGATCAGAGGGTCGGCGTACGGCGACTCTTCCACGTCCCAGAGGACCTTGCCGTCGGCGCCTCCGAGGCCCCGCATCCTTCCGTTCCGGGTCTTCTTCAGGCCGCCGCCGGACCAGCCGCCTTCCTTCCACGCCACGCCGTGCCGGGACGCGACCACAAGGAGGTCGCGCTCGATGGAATAGTGAAGGGTCTTGACGAAGACGTCCAGCGGAAACTCCCACCGCGGCCGGCCGGTCTTCAGATCGAGCGCGTGGAGCTTCGGCGGCTCCCCGGGCAGGTTCCTCCCCGCCGCCTTGAACTTCTCGAGGACGCCTTCCGTGAGCAGGTCGAGGGCGAAGACGGTTTCGTTCCCCACCGCGACTCCGCGGTTGAGGAATCCCCACGCCGCCCGGCGGCTCCAGAGCAGCTTCCCTGTGCGCCGGTCGGCCGCCAGCAGCCAGGCCATCGGCATGCGGTCCCCCGCCCAGTCGCCCCCGTTTCCGTCGTGGCCCGCTTGGGCGTCGGCCAGATCCTGCGGGCGGAACGCCGTGGCCACGAGGACGTCCCCCGAGATCCAGAAATTCCCCCAGCAGAGGCCGGATTCGGGCAGCGGCACGTCCCACGACGAAACCGTCCGCCCGTCCTCGGGGTCGATCCGTAAACACTTCTCCCCGGCGCCGAGGTAGATCGCGTCGGCGGCGCCGGCCATGTTGAATCCCGAGGCGCGCGGGTGATGCGTGGGCGGCACTTCGGCCCGCAGCGCCTCCGGATCGCGCCAGGGCTCCGGATGTTTCCGGGAGCGGAGGCCCAATCCGCCCCCCTTGCCGCCGAAGGTGTACATCCGCGGGATCGCCGTCTCCCACAGCGGGCGCCCCGTGTAGATGTCGAACGCGCCCAGCACCCCCGGGCCCGGAAGGATCATCCGGCCTTCTACGAGCAGGGCGCCCGGGGGCAGGGGGTTGATGCTGTCGCCCGACTGGTGGTCCACGCCGCCGTCGAAATAGAACCGCGGGTCGCCGGCCGGACCGCCGTACCAGAGGAGACCCAGGGGCGCCCGCACGAGCCGGTCGCGCGACGCCAGCGTCATCGCGGCGTCGGCCATCTCGTGCGTCCAGTCGGCCGCCCCCGGCGGAGGCCCTTCCCGGCGCTCGAGCCGTACCGCCCCGCCCTCCCGGCGCACCCGGACGCAGGCATTCCCCCAGCGCCTCCGGGACGGCGCCGCCGGATTCCGAGCAGGCCAGGGAGGCGAAGTAGGGAGGCAGCCCCTCGGCCTCCGTCAGGACCGAAAGCCGCCGCGTTTCGAAAAGCGGCGCCAACCGGCGGCGGATGCGGTCGGCCTTTTCGGAATCGGGATCGACCGCCACGACGTGAAGCTCCGAGCGGCGAAGGAGCGCCTCGACCAGGGCGCCGTCCGTCAGGCCGGCGACGAGGGCATGACCCTTCCGCACCCGGGCGGCCTCCAGAATCTCGTCCGTGCCCGCGGCGTCCCCCGCCGGGGCGGCCTCCGGCTTCTTGTGGAGGCGGGGCGCGACCTTGGAGGGGCCGAACGCCCAGACGGCTCCCTCGGCGGTGGAGACGAAGATCCGCCCCTCGGCCGCGACGACGTGGACGGGCGTTCCGGTGACCCCCGGGGGCGCCGGAAGCGAAGGGGCGGCCTCCCGGGCCGGAGGTTTTTCGGCGACGGCCGCGCCGGTTTCGAGGTCGAAGGCGCCGCTTCCGTGGTGGCCTTCGACGAAGAGCGTCTTTCCCGCGATCCTCATGCTTCCGAAGGGACGGAACGAGGCGCGGCGGTTCGACCAGATCACCCTTCCCGTGGCCGCCTCCAGCGCATGGACCTGGATTCCGTCGACCGGCCAGTATCCGGTGACTACGTACACCCGCCCTCCCGCCGCCAGCGGGCGCACGCTCACCGGCCAGGCGGAGATGACGCGTTCGTGTCCGATCACCTTCCTCGCGGAAGGGCCGCCGCGGAATTTCCAGAGGAGCCGCCCCGAGAAGTCGAGCGCGTAGAGCCACCCGTCGTCCGAGCCCACGAAGACCCGCTCTCCGTCGGTGACGGGCGCCGTACGGATCGGCCCTTCGGTGAAATGCCTCCAGCGCTCCTCGCCCGTGGCGGCGTCGAGCGCCCAGAGGGCGCCGTCGTGCTCGCATCCCAGAAAGACGAAACCCCCGGCCGCCGCCGGTTCGTGGGCCACGTCGCGGAGCATGCGGGGGGTGTACTCCCAGGCGGTCTTGCGCTTCGGGAACTCCCGGACCCACTGGAGGTGCAGATCCTCCCCCGGCGCCGGTCCGCCGACCGCCGCAAGAAGGAGCAGACGTGCCGAAACTCGGATCATCGCAGGTCCCGCCTATATATTCCTCAGGCGCGCATTTCCTGACCGGGCGGCCGTCCGGAATCTGTGCACGCCCGGTTCCCTTCCCGCTCGCGATTCGCCATCGGCGTTAGATTCGCCCCCGGGGCGGAATGAGGAAACGGGGATGCATCCTGTGACACGACCCGTCGTCGGCTTGGCGTGCCTCCTTTCGGGATGGGCGGGCCTCGGGTGCACGGCCTCTCCCGGGACCCCTTTTCCTCTCCGGAGCGTGCGCGCCCACGAGGGGTGGATCGCCTGCCTGGCCTTCAGTCCCGACGGAAGATCTCTCGTGACCGGAGGCGACGACGGCCGATTGGTCGTGTGGGATCCGGAGCGCGGGCTCGAACGCTGGACCCTTCGATGGGACGGACACGCCGTCACCTCGGTGGCCTACGTGCCGGACGGCCGGTTCATCGTCGCCGGCGGTTGGGACGGGACGTTGAGGGTCCTGGACGCGGCCACCGGCCGGGTCGTCTCCTCCTGGCGCGGCCACGGGGAGAAGGTCACGTCCCTCTCCGTCGCGCCGGGCGGCCGGAAATTCGCCTCGGGCGGCCAGGACGACGCCCTGCGGATCTGGGAGCTGCCGGGCGGCGCGGAACAGCGGACCCTGGAGCCGGGGAACGATTACGACATCACCGCCGTCGCCTTCAGTCCGGACGGCCGGCGGCTGGCGACGGGGGACGGCGAGAACGCGGTGCGGGTCTGGGACCCGGAGCGCGGCGAGGAGCTGATGGCGCTGGAGGGTCACGAAGGGGTGGTGACGTCGGTCGCCTTCAGTCCGGACGGCGGGTGGCTCGTTTCCGCCAGTTGGGACCGGACCGTGAAGGTCTGGGATGCACGCCGCGGTCTGGAGCGGGCGACGCTGCGAGGGCACGCCGGGGAGATCGCGGGCGCGGCCTGCAGTCCCGACGGCGGCCGGATCGTTTCGGGGGCCGAGGACGGGATCGTGAAGTGCTGGGACGCCCGGACGGGAAAGGAGATCGGGACCTGGCGTGTGCCCGGCGGGGCCGTGTCCGCGGTGGCCTTCAGCCCCGACGGCCGGCATGTGGTGGCGGGGAGCCGGGGCGTCTGGAGCGTCTGGAGGGCGCCGTAGGGTCGCCGGAGCGAAGGCGATGAGGGACTTGGGAATCGGCTTCGTGTTGGCGGCGTGCGCGTCCGCCCCGGTGGTGCAGGAGCCGCCGGCGCCGGGCGGAGTTCCGGCGGGCGTCGATTCCGATGAATTTTTCCGCGCCCGCGCGGGCCCCTTCCTCAAGCGGCACTGCGTGGGCTGTCATGGTCCGGAGCGGCCGAAGGGGCAGGTCCGCCTGGATCGGCTGGACGGCTTCCGCGCCGCGGAGAGCCCGCTGTGGACCCGCATCCACGAGCGGCTTTCCGAGGGGAGCATGCCCCCCGAGGATCGGCCGCGCCCGCCGGAAGCGGACACGAAGGCGCTTCTCGCGTGGATCGAAAAGCGGCAGCGGGAGGTCCGCACCGGGGGCGTTCGGAGGCTGAACCGGCGGGAGCTTTCGGCGGCCCTTCAGGATCTGACCGGCCTGCGCGTGGATTTCGCGGCCTCTCTGCCCGGGGAGGGCACGCTCGACGGATTCGATACGGGAGGCGACG
>FWPU01007297.1_pt1 | contig 10736 bp, 6 predicted proteins | sample 2228361 | NCBI WGS metagenome assembly FWPU01 (sample SAMEA103939777, study PRJEB20133) | metagenome | reverse complement strand
ACGATCAGGGTCGAGGCGCTGCCGTAGTTGGTGGTCGGATTGGCCGCCTCCACCCGGGCATCCGCCTCGGGAGTCAACACCAGCGTCTGCCCGCCGCCCGCTGGTGGCGTCGGCGTCGGCGCGGGCGGCGCCCCGTGGCATGTGCCCGTGCCACTGTCGCTCAAGGATGATCCCGGCTCGGGGACGAATTCCCAGTCGTATGACCCGTCGCGGAGCATCAGCTTGAGCACGCCAAAGGTGTCGGCGATGCGCACCTCGCTGTTGGGCAGGGGAGTGCCGAAGGGGTAATGGTTCCGACCGCCGGTGCCAACCACAAACTGGCGTATTCCCCAGCTCACATCGAGCTCACCCTGGGGATTTTGCGGGGCAAAACGCTCGTAGTTGTGCTCGTGACCTGCTAAGACAAGCTCTACGCCGGCGGCATACAGAGCCTCCCACAACGGCTGCACAAAGGTTTGACTGCCGTGGGTGGAGCCAGAGCTAAACCGTGGGTGATGCATGTACGCAACCGTGCATGTCGTGGGATGCGCCGCAAGGTCGGCGCGTAACCATTGCTCTTGTGGCGATCCTGGCCCACAGCCGCCGATCTGATCGCATTTCGTATTCAGCACGATCACGTGCCAGCTTCCGAGATCGTAGCTGTAGTAGCCCTTGTCGGGATCACCGGCAGCCGCCCCGAAATAGGCGAAGTAGCCCGCTGCGCCTTCCGTAACGTAATCGTGGTCGCCAGGAGCTGGCCGGGTGCGGGCTTTATGCCGTCCCCACGTTGGCTCGTAATAGGTCATGAATTCGCCGGAGGTGCCCGACTCGTACACATTGTCCCCAAGAGTGAATACAGTGCCGTCGATACCATCGAGGAGCGCGGCGGTAATCTCATCACCATTGCTTGAGCTGGCGATGTCACCTGCGCCAACCAGCACGGCGGTAGTGCCACTAGCAGGTGTCGGCGACTGAGTAGCAGTGGGGGAAGGTACCGGGCCGGTGCCGCCACTCTCGTGAGCGCCGAGATCAGGAGCCGATCCGCTGAATGTGCCGGCAGCCATGTCAACGACTGCCTGCCCCCGCCAAACGAACGTCGCCGTTCCCGCATCGATCGCTGGGCTGCCGGGGCTTAGCGTATAGTCGGCTGCAAGCAGCGGGTCGGCGACCAGCGTCGTGCTCTGATCCACATTGCTGCCTGTCGCGTTCGTGGGAATGTTCCAGAACAGGTTATAGGCAGCGATGGAGTTACCATCGACGTTTTTCAAACCAATGCGCTTGGCGTTAACAAAAATGTTATTGACGGCGACGAGGTTGTCTCCGCCGCTGACGGCATGGTCGTTCCCGACAAAGGTGTTGTTGATGAGATCAATCGGGTCGAGGAGACTGGCCGCACGGTAATCTTCGCCAGAGTTGCCATTGTCCATCAGTCCAAGTCCGGCCCTGCCGTTGGCGATGATGTCATTGCGCTCGATTCGGAACCGGCGGTCAGACGCTCCCGGAAGATCAATCAGCTGAATTCCATCCTGACCATTGCCCTGAAGGCGATTGCCCCGGATGTCGATAGAGAGCGGATTTGCGTAATCGTCGAAGCGTATCTCAATACCGTCTTCCTTGTTGTTGCGAAGAGTGTTGCCCTCAAGTACGCCATTGCTGGCGCCGTCGAGATCGATTCCATCGTCTGTCCCGTTCTCGATCAGGTTGAATTGGCAGGTGCAAGTGCCGGTACTGCCAGAAGGCGGTCCGAAGTCGATGCCATCATCGTAGCCGGTAATATGGTTATGTAGAATGCTGACTGAGCCGAAAGCGTGAACTCCATCAACAACACCCGCACCGCCACTACGAATCGTCAATCCGATGATCGTTGTTCCGGCCGCTGTCGCTTGGACGGTGATGCCGTGAGACGAACCGTTGCCCTGAAGGACTGTCGTGTCGATCCGGCTAGCGTCACCCGTGGTCAGAAACTCAGAAGCCAGGGTTATGACCTTGTTGGCGATGACGGGCGTCTCGTTGTAGGTACCCGGCGCGATGAGAACAGTATCTCCGGTTTTGGCGGCATCAATTGCTGCTTGGATCGTCGCGTACTGTGACGGAACGAGCAGCGTGTTTCCCTGCGATTGCAGCCGGCTTAGAATTCCCGACGGCATTTCTCCGAAGCTGCTTGCTGCCACGGCTCGGCCAGTAGAAGCGGTCGAGCGTTCGGACGGCGTTGAGCCGGCTGGATGCAGCCCGGCCAGTGGGAGCATGACGACGAAAATCCAGCGGAGCATTGAGGAGAAAAACCCAGACTCGCATGGAATGGCTCGAAACCGCCCACCCTTTGCTGGATCCATCTTGAGTCTCCGCCTAGGACACGAGTACCATTGCCAATTACCATAATGGCTCAGATCTGTGCGTCAATATGTACGGACAAATTTGACCCGCAACACCTATGACTTGCGTGTTGCTTCCTCGTCGGGGGATCGTCCCTCGTATACTTGCGGCGTGCGGTCGAGAGAACGACCGCGATTGCGAAGTTCCAATTGGGCATTCATGGCAAAGACAGCACGAGTATCAATCACCGCGGACCCACGGCGGCGCCAAACTGCTGGGGCTACCTTCGAGGAGGTGGAAGTTCCTCCCCGGTATCGGCTCCTCAGCCCCCTGGTCTTCGTCGGGGGACTGAGCAGTATCGGTATCGAGTTGACAGCCTCCCGCCTTCTGGCCCCGTACTTCGGCAGCTCGACGTTCATCTGGGCAAACCTGATTGGGCTGACGCTAACCTATCTTTCTATCGGTTATTACCTTGGCGGTCGCATCGCTGATCGTTTCCCCGATCCCCGTGTGCTGTACGCGGTGACAGGCATTGCCGCCTTTACCACTGGTTTCATCCCGCTGCTGGCGCGACCGATCTTATCGCTCTCACTCGATGCCTTCGATCGCGTCGCGGTTGGCGCGTTCTACGGCTCGTTATTGGGCACCATCTTGCTTTTCGCCGCGCCCATCACGCTCCTGGGATTCGTTACTCCCTATGCGATTCGCTTGAGGATGGAGAGCGTTGACGGGGCTGGCAAGACGGCGGGACGCATCTACGCCCTGTCAACGATCGGCTCCATCGCCGGCAGCTTCCTGCCGGTGATCGTTCTCGTTCCCCTGGTGGGTACAGCACGCACGTTTTTGCTCCTTAGCCTCTCCTTGCTGGCGCTCTCCCTGGCCGGCCTGATCGAGTTGAGGGAGCGCCGGCTCACGGTTCTCGCTGCCGTGTTAATGGGGGCGCTGATCGTGACCCAAGCAGCGGCCAGCGATCGTCCAATCAAGCCTCCGTACCGGGGTCAGCTCGTCGAAGAGGCGGAATCGGAATACAACTACATTCAGATCCTGAAAGAAGGGGATCGCTACCTATTGGCATTGAATGAGGGCCATGCGATTCACTCGATCTATGACCCGGACAGCGCGCTGACTGGCGGACCATGGGACTACTTCATGATCGGGCCGCTCTTCGCCAGCGATGAAGCCGAGGTGGAGGTCTCTCAGGCACTGATGATCGGTCTTGCCGGGGGAACGGCTGCGCGATCGCTGGCGGCAGCGTACCCGGACATCCAGGTCGATGGGGTCGAGATTGATCCCGAAGTGGCACGGCTGGGGCGTAAATACTTTGCCCTGGACCAGCCCAATGTGAAGGTCATCATTGACGATGGCCGGTATTACCTGCGCCGGACGGCGGAGCGGTACGATCTGATCGGCGTCGATGCGTATCGCCAGCCATATATTCCGTTTCACCTGACGACCAAAGAGTTCTTTGAAGAGCTTGCCGCTCACCTCGAGAGAGACGGGGTTGTGGTGGTGAACGTCGGTCGCACGCCGACCGATTTCCGGCTGGTCGATGTCATCGCTTCGACCATGCGCGCTGTGTTTCCCAGCGTGTACGTTGTTGACGTTGCTGGCTACAACAACAGCATGGTCATTGGCAGCTTCTCGTCCGGCGGCAATCCACCACTGGCGGAGCGTGTCGGCCGCCTGCCACCCGGCTCGCCGCTCCGCGCGGTAACCGAGCTTGCATTGAATACCGGAAACATCCGCAACGTGGAGCCTGGTGGCACGGTCTTCACCGACGATCACGCTCCAGTGGAATGGGTTGTGGACCAGATGATTCTTGCTGCGGCGCGCGAGGGTGATGGCTCATGACGGGTGGGGTTGGGAGTGAGATCAGTCCTGCTCGCCTCAGAGCAAGCATCACCCGGAGTAGGTTGTTATCCGCGCGAACAGAAATCATCCACGGTTTGACGGGACGTGTGCCTGGTATGGGACACGCCGATGGCAATATCGGTTACAGCGCGCCACGCGACGTGGCTGATGCCTGGGTGATGCGCCAGCAATGGTGTGCAGCGCTCGGTGTTGCGCCGGAATCGCTGGTGACCGTGCGACAGGTTCATGGCACTGCGGTCGCCCGAGCCCGGCAGTCAGATGCGGGGCGGGGAGCATGCCCCGGCAGCGAGCCTCTTGGCTGCGCCGATGCCATCATCACGAACGAACCGGGCGTTACCCTGATGACGCTGCACGCAGACTGCTTGCCGGTGCTGCTGTTCGATCCTGAGCAGCATGCGATCGCAGCGATCCATGCGGGCTGGCGCGGAACGGTCGGCAACGTCACCGGCAATACCGTTGCTGCCATGCAAAAAGCATTTGGCACACGGCCTGACCGCCTGGTCGCCTTCCTCGGTAGCGCAATACGCCAGTGCTGCTATGAAGTCGGTGATGAGGTGGTGCAGGCGTGGCAAGAGCTAGCTGGAGCAAGCTGGCAAAAGGCTGCCTGCGTTCAGGATGGGCGGTGGTACTTTGACGTGGTGCTCGCGAATCAGTGGATTCTCGAGCAGTGCGGCCTGCCACGCGATCAGATCGAGATCGGTGAAGTGTGCACCCGCTGCTGTGGGGACCGGTGGTTTTCCCACCGGGGACAAGGGGCAACCACGGGGCGCTTTGCGGCCATGATTGCCCTCACGTAACCTGAGCGTGTGGGTGAGCGGGAAGGATCCGACAAAAGAAGGCGATGGGAATGGTTCAGCAGATCGTAACCGCGCTGGAGGAGCGGCTTATTCGGGTCCAGGAGAGGGTGGCAGACGCGGCCCTTCGCGCTGGCAGGTCTCCTCAGGACATCACGATCGTTGCCGTGACCAAGACGGTCCACCGGGAAATGGTCGACGAGGCGTATACGCTTGGTTTGCGACACTTCGGTGAAAACCGGGTGCAGGACGCTCGCGTCAAATTTGCTATTCCGCTGCCGCCGGATGCGATGCTTCATCTCATCGGCCAGCTCCAGACGAACAAGGCGAAGCACGCGGTTCCGCTCTTTGACATGATCGAATCCGTGGACCGCCCATCGCTCGTGGACGAACTGGAGCGGCAAGGAGCCAAGCTCAACAAGGTCGTTGATATTCTCCTGGAAGTTAACGTTTCTGGTGAGGCGCAAAAGGCCGGGTGTGCGCCCGATCATGCCCCTGCCCTTGTCGCACACATCGAGCGATGTCCTCATCTCCGTCTTCGCGGGCTGATGACGATGGCGCCATTGGTGGACGATCCCGAGCTAGCGCGACCCGTCTTTCGAGCATTGCGCGAGCTGCGCGATAGGCTCTGCGAGGAGAGCCCTAAACGCAGTCTTTCGATTCTCTCGATGGGAATGAGCAACGATTTTCCTGTAGCGATTGAGGAAGGCGCAACCCACGTGCGCATCGGCCGGGCGATCTTCGGCGGCTGAGACCCGCTTGCCAGTGCTTTAGGCTATTCGCCCGGAACGGGAGTTGCTGTGCGCTCCGGCTCGGCCGGCGGAGTAGCAGACGCGCCGGTGAGGGCAGCAAGCCGCTCCAGCAATTCCTGCAATCGAGTCTGCTCTTGTCCATAGGTGGCCCAGTCGCCACGTGTGAGCGCGTCCTGAGCCCGCTCATACGCCGCGAGTGCTTCCTGCACGAGGCTGGCCACGGTGTCCGCTTCTGCACCGCTGCCTGGCGGCTCCTCAGATGGTCCGGCGGTTGCCGGTTCGCCACCGGTCAGGGCAGCGATCGCGTCCTCAAGGGTAGCTCGCATCACCACTCGCTCATTCGTGGCGACAATGACTCGCTTGAGCTCTGGCAGGGAACCGGGCGTGCGCGTTGCTTGCAAATAGAGCGGTTGCACGTAAAGCAAGCTTTCGCCGATCGGGATCACCAACAGGTTACCGCGAATCACCTCCGAGCCCGATTGGTTCCACAAGGAGATCTGGGCCGAGATCTCTGGCTCTTGGTCAATACGGGCCTCAATTTGACTGGGGCCAAAAACCGTTTCCTGGCGCGGAAACCGGTATGTGACAAGCGAGAGATTGCCTTGCGAATCCGTCCTGCCCGCCATCCACGCGGTCATGTTTTGCCGGTCGGTCCGACCTCCTGGAATAAACGGGCGGATCAGCACGAAGTCTGGCTCGCTTTCTCCAGGAAGCGTCATAGTCACAAAATAGGGCACCATGCGCTCCCGCCTGCCCGTCACCTGCTCCATGGGGACCGCCCAACGATCTTCACCGTTGTAAAACGCTGTCGGATCGGTGACGTGCATGGTGGCATAGATTTCCGATTGGACATCGAAAAGCAGCTCCGGGTATCGAAAGTGCTGAGCCACCGCGGGAGGTGCCTCGCTAATCGGCTGGAACAGTCCATCGAAGATCGCGCCCCATGCATCGGCAATCGGATCAGGTTCAGCCGTGCGGTAAAACGTAGTCGTGCCGTCGTAGGCATCGACCACAACCTTGACGCTGTTGCGGATGTAATTGATCCCCCGCGTGCGCGTTGCATACGGGAACAGGTCAGACTGGATATACGCGTCGAGAATCCAAACGAGCCGTCCGTCCGCGATCACCAAATACGGATCAGGATCGAGGTGAAGGAATGGGGCGATCTCGCGGACTCGCGTCGTCACATCCCGCTTGAGGAGCACGCGGCTGTCGCCCGTCAACTGCCCGCTGAGCAGGATGTTCCGGTCTTGCAAATGCGCCGCGAGCAATAGCTTGTGAAGCGTCGAGTCGAGTGAGATTGAGCCTTTGCCTTCCCCTTGGTAGTGGTAGGTTCGAGCTTCGCCCTCGGCAGGCTCCTCCACCAGGCCGTGAAACTCGCCCTCCCGCGAATTCACGACGACCCACTCGCTGGTCAGCTCCCCGAAGTAGATCTCTGGCCGGTCGATGCGGTACGGACCCGTTCCACTTGGAGGAATCCCGCTTACCAGAAAGGTTGGCAACCCTTGGGCTGTCACACCGCTGACGGGGCTGACGACGACCGCGTAGCCGTGAGTGTAGACCAAATGCCGGTTCGTCCAGGTGCGGGCATTCTCGGGCAGGCCGTCTTGATCTAACTCCCGGGCGGCGAGCAACACTTGCTGGATCCGGTCATCAACGACGTAGCGGTCAACGTCCACGTCATTGAACACGTAGTACGGCACAAACGATTGCAGTTGCTGATACGTGGTCCGAATGATCCGGTAATCCCAGAGGCGGATGTTTTCCAACGTCGCGGGGTTACTAGACAGCTCACGTGGGTCGAGTGGGGCGCGCCCGGAAAGCTCCCTGGTGGCCACCCGGTCGACGGCGAACGCGATGCGGGTCATTGCGATGTTATTGGCGATGTAAGGACGCTCGCGCCGGAGCTGGCTTGGCTCGACAAAGGTGTTTTGCACGGCGGCGGGAACCACAGCGCCGAGGAGCACGGCAACAATCGCCCAAGCTACCAGGATGCCGATCAACAGCCGAAGCCGCCGGACGAAGGCATTCATGACAAGGATTCCAGCGGACGCGAGGGTAATTGCAGCCAGGATCCAATTTACTGGCCGCTGGATGTTGACGTCGGTGAAATTGGCGCCAAAAAAGACCTGGCCACGGTTGGAATAGACGAGCTCATAGGTTGACAACACGTAGCGGAAGGCGACAACAACGAGGATCGCCCCGCCAAGTGACAAGAGATGGACGCGCATCAGACCCGGAATCGCCCGGAGGTTCCGCAACCGGATCCCCAACCGCACCATGTAGATGATTGCGGCGACGGCTGTCGTCACCACCAGGAGACTCAGGGCTCCGTTGGTGAGGATCTTCAATGCGGGCAAAGCAAACAGATAGAAGCCGGCGTCGCGATGGAAAACAGGATCTTCCACCCCATACCCGCGCCCATTGAGCCACAGGAGCCAGGTCTCCCACCGGGATGCAGCGGCGGCCCCGAACACGATCGCGAACAGCAGACTCACAACTGCCAGCATGGCGAGAATCACCCGCTCGGCAAACCGGACAACGCGGCCTCCAGGCGGGCCGACGCGAGTTCTGCGTAAAGCCATCACGCCATTGACGGCTACGATGACGCCAGCCAGGCCTCCCGCGATGAGAAACGAAAGGATCTGAGCCAAATACCTGGTGACCAGCACGTGCTGGTAGCCCATGCTGTCGAACCACCACCACGTGATCCAGAACTCTGAGGTCACCACGAGCACGACGATGAGACCCAGGATCACCAAGGCGGTGATCAGCATGCGCCGCGTAGCGGGAGAAATGGCCGGGCGGGGCATGGAAGGCCGGGGTACTGAAGGCCGCGTCGGTACCCGCCCAAATCTGCCTGACGAAGGTGAGCCTCGGAACACCGTCAGCGACTCTCTTTCTGCACCGTGACGCGTACGACAGCCCACTGGCAAGCGCCCTCGCTGTCATCGCTGGCCGGATGCTACCATCCGCAAGGAGTGGTCAGCCACGCCGAAAGGTGAGGCCATCAAACGAGCGAGGCGTGTGCCGGAGGCTGAATCGTGGGCGTTGTCGTTCACAGCTTGGCGAGCGGAAGCTCAGGCAACGCCATGGTCGTTGACGACGGCGAAAGCGTCATCCTGATCGATTGCGGGTTAACTGGCTCCCGTCTCACAAACCGGCTGCGCGCTCTTGACCTTTCGGTGTCGAAGATCTCGGCCCTTTTGCTTAGCCATGAACACATCGATCATATCCAGGGGCTACGGCCCCTTGTGCGTGCGCGGCTGCCAGTTCTCACCATGCCGGCAACCGCGCGTGCTGCCGCAGTGGACTCAGGGTTGGTGGAACCGCTTCGGATCGGCAGAGAATCCTCGATTGGCGCTTTTACCGTCACGGCCCTGGGCGTGTCGCACGACGCGGCTGAGCCGGTCGGGTTTTACCTCCGCCATCGAGAAGCATCCATCACCGTCATCACTGACTTGGGAAGCGACGACGATGCCCTGATTGAGCCGTTGTCACAATCTGATCTCATTATCATCGAGGCGAACCATGACCGGGACATGCTCTGGCGAGGTCCGTATCCGATCCATCTCAAACGCCGGGTCGCCTCGCCGGTTGGGCATCTTTCCAACGATGAATGCGCGGCGATGCTCTCCAAGGCGCTTCGCCAGTCAGCGCATCAACCAGCGATCTGGCTGGCGCATTTGTCCGAGACCAATAACCGGCCCGACCTAGCTGTGGCAACTGTCGCGCATGCGCTGCGCGACATCGTGCCGGCGCACCGAATTCGCGCGCTGCCACGCCGGGAGATCGCGTTGTGCTGGCAATCGGATTTGCTCGACAACATCGTTGGATCGCCGCGGCAGCTTAGTTTCCTCCCCTGAGCAGGCTGTGCTCCGGCAACGCACCGAGCTTGGGCGTGTCTGCACGGTTTGCAGCGAGTCTGCGCACGCGCTTGGCTATACTGTGGTAACACCGGAAAGCGCGGCTGGCCTGCACGGCCGGTCGCATTCCTGCACACGAAGGAGGCATCTCTGGCCACGTTGTTGCTGATCCATGACCGCCTGGCGACCACTGTCCTCTTGTTCATGCTGGCGGTCGGTTTGTGGGGTCTACTCAGTTTTCTTCGAGGCGAATCACTTTCCGGCAGCTTGGCGGGAGCCCTGGTCATTGGCCAGGGATTGGTCGCGGTGCAAGTCGCGTTTGGGATCGTGCTCCTCTTGAAGGGGGCACGCGCTGCATCGTCAGTGCATTACCTCTATGGCGCCACGGCGGTGCTCGTGTTGCCGTTCGTCTGGTCGTATGTGCGAGATCGCCATCCTCGCCAGGCTCTGCTGTTCTACAGCTTGGTCGCGCTCTTTATTGTGGGACTAGCGATCCGCGGGATGACGACAGCTCACTAAACCGCGTCGCAAACGTGACGCTCCGGTCTGAGCCGCCTCGGTCTCGACCATCCCAAGTGCGGCGAGGAAACGTCCTCCGTCGGAACCCATGACATCCCAGCACGAGTTCGAAGGGCGTTCCGAGACGCACCCGAACCTGGCGCACCCGCTTCCGTCCGCCGCCGGAACCAGCCCCCTAAACCTGTTCCGGAGACCTCGCCTGCTTTGCAATTGTGCCCGAGTGGCAATGGATATCAACAAAACAGCGCTGTTTGTAACGTCGGAAACCATGATGCACGCAGTGCAGCGTAACCACCCTCTCCCTACACACGTACATTGAGATTGACGGTAGGGCAACGAATCAGCGACGTGAAGTTTTCCGTGTCACCACGTTCGCTGTCGTTGTTGTCAACTGATCGAGTGATCTTATTGACAATTGTGTTGCATGCGCGTACAATCTGACCGTACAGTCCGAGATGTACGCGGAGAGCGACTCGGGGGAGAGGCCGAAAGGAGCCGTTGTGGAGAACCGTTCGGGTGATTACCAGGAAGTGATCGACCAGGCGCTTCAGCTTGTTTACAGCCATCATCACCGCCTGATCAATCAGTTGTACCCGGCTGCCTTCCAACCATTGACCCTGGATCAGCTCCGAAGCGGCCCG
>FWPU01012952.1_pt1 | contig 10737 bp, 6 predicted proteins | sample 2228361 | NCBI WGS metagenome assembly FWPU01 (sample SAMEA103939777, study PRJEB20133) | metagenome | reverse complement strand
CCGCCCTCGCGCGGCGCGCCGCGTCCGCCCACCGCCCGGGAAGGTGGACGTCGCTTTCGAGGAGGCACCGGAAGGTCCCGTCCGCCCGCCCGAGGTGCACGAGCACGCAGCAGTTTTCCACGCGCCCCGTGGAGGGGCAATACTGCCGGTCCACGCCCGGGGTGCGGTCGCCCTTCTTGGGCCGGCCCGAAAGATGCAGGAACGCGACCTCCGCCGCGGCCCCGCGCCGCCGCGCGCCGATGCGGGCCACGAGCGACCGCACGCGCTCCTCGTCCCACCGGTGCAGCGAGAGAAGCTCCTGGAGCGTTCGGGGCGGGACCCCCGCCGCCCGGGCCATCGGCCGCACCGCCTTGCGCGGCAGCGGCGCGATCTGGCCGCGAACGTACGCGGCGATAAGCCGCCGCGTGGGCGCCGCGGCGCAGGAGGCGAACTCCCCCAGGAACTCCTCCAACTCCCGGTCATCCACGCGAGCCCACCTCCACCCAGGCCGCTTCCACCTTCGAGCGCCCCCACCGCTCCCGCTGCCACCCCAGAAGCGCCACTCCGTACGCCCCCGCCAGGCTCAGGAGGAAGAACCCCGCCGCGTACGCCCCCGTCAGCTCCCGACAGAGCCCCAGGACGTTGGGCACCAGGAAGCCGCCCAGGCCGCCGGCCGCGCCGATCAGGCCCGTGGCGGCCCCCAGGTCCTCCCGGAAGCGCTGCGGGACGAGCTGGAAGACGGCGCCGATCCCCAGGCACCCAAGTGCCCCCACGAGAAGCACCGCCGCCCAGGCCACCGGCGGCCCCATCCCCGCCGCCCCGAGGGCGAGCGACGCCCCGGTCAGGACCACGGCCAGGACCCGCAGCCCCCCGTACCGGTCGGCGAAGAATCCCCCCACCGGCCTCATGAAGCTCCCCGCAAAGACGCACAGCGCCGCGAGATTTCCCGCCGCCACCCGCCCCATCCCGTAGCGGTCGTGGAAGAAGATCACGAGAAAACTCGCCAGGCCGACGAACCCGCCGAACGTGACCGCGTAGAGGAGCGAGAACCCCAGCGTGTCGCGCTTCTTCCACAGCCCCAGGTACGCCCCGAGCGGGCGCGGCGCCGGCCGCCCGGGCCGGCGCCGCCGCGCCGTTGCGCGCCGGCCGCATCTGTGCCAGGATGGCGCCCCCCGAACCCAAGGAGGTGGCCATGGCTCCGATCGCTCGCCGCACCTTCCTGGCCGGTACCGCCTCGCTCGCCGCCGCCGCCCTGGCCGCGCCGTACGCGCGGGCGCAGAAGTCGGCGGCCACCCTGCGCTTCGTCCCTCACGCCGACCTCAAGATCCTCGACCCCATCTGGACGACCGCCTACATCACCCGCAACCACGGCTACATGATCTACGACACCCTGTTCGCGCTCGACGCCAACCTCCAGATCCAGCCCCAGATGGTCGAGCGGTGGACGGTCAGCGGCGACGGCATGAAGTACGCGTTCACGCTGCGGGACGGCCTGAAGTTCCACGACGGCCAGCCGGTGACCGCCGAGGACTGCGTGGCCTCCATCAAGCGGTGGGGGGCCCGGGACGCGGTGGGACGGCTCATGATGGCCGCCGTCGGGCGCATGGCGGCGAGCGACCGGAAGACGTTCACGATCGAGCTGGCCCAGCCGTTCGGGCTGGTGCTGGACGCGCTCGGCAAGCCCTCCAGCAACGTGCCGTTCATCATGCCGGCCCGCCTGGCCGCGACCGACCCGAACGACCAGGTGAAGGAGACCGTCGGCTCCGGCCCCTACCGCTTCGTGAAGGACGAGTGGCAGCCGGGCAACCAGGTCGTCTACGTCCGCAACCCCGACTACGTCCCGCGAAGCGAGCCCGCCAGCGGGGCGGCCGGCGGCAAGCGCGTCCACGTCGACCGGGTCATCTGGCGTTACATCCCCGACGCCGCCACCGCCCATGGCGCCCTGACCGCCGGGGAGATCGACTACTGGGAGAACCCGCCCCTCGACTTCGTGCCGTCCATGGAGCGCGACGGCAACCTCACGGTGTTCGTGACCGATCCCCGCGGGACCCAGGGCTGGCTGCGCCCGAACCACCTGCAGCCGCCGTTCAACGACAAGAAGGCCCGCCAGGCTCTGCTGTGGATGGTCGATCAGGAGATGTACCTGCGGGCGGCCATCGGGCAGCCCAAGTACTACCGCACCTGCCCCGGGTACTTCATGTGCGGCGGCCTGCCGTACGAGATGTCCACCGGGGCTCCCGGCCGGCCGGATCTGGAGCGCGCCCGCCAGCTGCTCAAGGAGTCGGGCTACGACGGCCGCCCGGTCGTGCTGCTCGATCCGACCGACATCGCGCTCCTGCACGGCGCCACGCTGGTGACGCGGGAGCTGCTGCAGAAGGTCGGCTTCACCGTCGATCTCCAGGCCATGGACTGGAGCACGCTCGTGGCGCGTCGGGCCAAGAAGGAGTCGGTGAAGGAGGGCGGCTGGAACCTGTTCCACACCTGGTCCATCTCGGCCGACGTCATGACGCCGGCCCTGAACGCCGGCATCGCGGGCACCTGCGACAAGGCCTGGTTCGGCTGGTACTGCAGCGAGCCGATGGAGAAGCTGCGCGGCGAGTTCGCCCGGACCACCGACCCGGCCCGGCGCAAGCAGCTGGCCGAGGCGATCCAGAAGCTGGCCTTCGACGAGGTGCCCTACGTCTCCTGGGGCCAGTGGGTGCTGCCGTCGGCGCACCGCAAGAACGTGCGCGGCGTGCTCCAGTTCGGCGCCCAGCTGCTGTGGAACATCACGGTGTGAGGGTCACTTCTTGAAGGGCTGATCGAAGGCGCCGTCCCAGTCCTCGGCGGGCGGCGTCTTCTGGTAGGCCTCGCACCGCTCGGCCATGGCGTGGGCCGGCCCGTCCTGAGGCCAGAACGTCAGCGCCTGCCGGAACAGGGTCAGGGCCTCGCCCCAGATCCGCTGCCGGTAGGCGTCGAGGCCGGCGGCGTAGGATCGCAGGGCCTTCTCCTGCTCGAGCGTGATCGGCGTGTCCGGCCCCCCCAGCAGCTCGTAGATCCGCGTCCTCTGCGTCCGCCCGACCACGCGCACCGTGTCCACCTCGCGCAGCACGAACGCGCCGCCGACCAGGCGCGCCGTGTTCTCGCCGACCAGGATGTCGGTGCCGTAGATCTTGTTCAGGCCCTCCAGGCGGGAGCCGAGGTTGACGTCGTCGCCGAGCACGCCGTAGGCGAAGCGGTACCGGGAGCCCAGGTTGCCCACCAGCATGGGGCCCGAGTTGACCCCGGTGCGCGCGCGCAGCCGGGGCCGGCCGGCGCTCGCCCACTCCGCGGCCAGAGCCAGCCGGGCCTCGCGCATGGCCAGGGCCGCCGCGCAGGCCCGGACCGCGTGATCCGGCTGGTCCAGGGGCGCGCCGAAGATCGCCATCAGCTCGTCGCCGACGTACTCCTTCAGCGTTCCCTGATACCTGAAGACCTGCTCGGTGACCCGGTTGTAGTACTCGCTGAGCATCGCGGCCATCTCGGGCGGCGTGTAGCGCTCGGCGTTGGCGGTGAACCCTTCCAGGTCGCTGAACAGGACGGTGAGCACCTTCTCCTCCCCGCCCAGGCGCAGGCGGCGGGGATCCTTCAGCATCTCCTCGACCACGAGCGGAGCGACGTACTGCCGGAACGTCTCCTTGACCCGCTTGCGCTGGCGCTGCTCGGTCACGTAGTAGTAGGCCGTCAGGGCCGTGTAATTGCCGGCCAGCCCGAGCAGCGGGTAGACCATGTTGAGCCAGACGCCCGCCGCGACGAACAGCCAGCGGGCGACGAGGACGTAGAGCGCGAACAGCCCGGCGGCGAAGGCCAGGCCCTGGAGCGGACCGAGCGTCGGGAGCGCGACCGCGACCAGCGCGGTGATGAGAACCACCGACAGCACGTCATAGACCCTCGACCATGCCGGCTTGGCCATGAAGCGGTCCGTGAGGATGTTGTCGACGACCGTGGCCTGGACCTCCAGCCCCGGGAACAGCGGGCTGAACGGCGTGCTTCGCAGATCGTGGGTGCCGATGGCCGTGGCCCCGACCAGGACGACCCGGTCCCTGAACGTGCCCGGTGTGAACGCGCCCCGGAGGATGTCGGTGACGGAGACATGGGGGATGGTTCGGGGGGGACCGAGGTAGTTGATCAGCAGCTGACCGTTCTCGTCGGTCGGGATGACGCGGTCGCCCATCTCGATGCCTTCCACGCCGTGGGGCCCGACCGTGACCCCGAGCCGGGGGCGCCCCGCGTAGTGCCAGGCGCTCAGCAGCGCCAGGGGCGGAAAGAGGTGCTCCCCGGCCCGGACGATCAGCGGCATCCAGCGGAGCACACCGTCCGGGTCGCTCCGGAGACTGAAGAATCCCGACGACGCCGCGGCGGCCGTGAACATCTCCAGGTTGGTCTCCGGCGCGTAGGCCTCGATGAAGGGCACACCGGCGGCCGCTGGCGTCCGGTACCGCACCAGGGGGTACTTCGACGGGGCCAGCCGCGCCAGCCGGCGCTCGATCTCTTGCGGCTCCAGCGGGTAACCCAGGCTGGCCTCGCTGAAGTGGAAGAAGTAGCCGAGCACCACCACCGCCGAGGAGCGCTCGATGGCGGTGGCCAGAGCCCGGTCGTTGTCGGCGCGGCTCCGGCGGACCGCGATGAACTCGGCGAGTCTTCGGTCCCGCTCGACGGATGTCTCCAGCTCGCGGGCCAGCTGGTCGAGGAGGGCCAGCTCGGAGTTCTCGTCCGGCTCCGTGAACGCGATGTCAAACCCGATCACCCGGGCCCCGTCCCGGGACAGGGCGTCGACCAGCGCCGCGATCCTGGACCGCGGCCAGGGCCAGCGGCCCTCGATATCCAGGCTCTTCTCGTCGATCACCGCGAGTGCCACCGCCGGGGAGGGCGTGCGGGGGCCTCGAGACAGGAACCGGAGGTCGTAGGTCTTGAGCTCGATGAGCTCCAGCAGCGGCACGGAGAGCCGCATGGCGAGGAGCAACCCGCCAACGATCAGAACCGTCGACGTGATACGGACATCGGGCCGCCAGGATGACCGCATGGCAGCTACTGCCCGGCCAGCTCCTCCTCGATCATCCGGACGAAGGCCTCCAGCGGCTGGGCGCCCTGCAGGTGCCGGCCGTTGATGAAGAAGGCCGGCGTTCCCTCGAGCCCCAGCCGGGCCGCCTCGTCGATGTCGCGCTGGACGGCCTCGCGATGCACACCCGCTGACAGGCAGCGCTCGAACGCCGGGACGTCGAGGGCAGCCTGCTCCGCATAGCGCCGCAGGTCTTCCGGCGCCGCCCGGGGCGCGTGCTCGAACAGCAGGTCATGATACTCCCAGAACTTGCCCTGGTCGTGCGCGCAGCGGGCCGCCTCGGCCGCCCGGCGTGCCTGGGGATGCAGCGCGTCGATCGGGAGATCGCGGAACACGAGCCGGACCTGGCCCGGATAGCGCGCGAGGATCTGCGTCAGCGTCGTCTGTACCCGTCGGCAGAACGGGCAGTGGAAGTCGGAGAACTCGACCACGGTCACTCGCGCGTCGGCCGCCCCCCGAACCGGAGCGCCCTCGACCGAGACGGCGATCCGCCTGACCGGAGGCGCCGGGAGGCGAACGACGACCGTGGCCCGGGCTCGGAGCTCCTCGACGAACAGCGCCCGCCGGGCCGTCAGCTTCTGCTGCTGCAGGTGGGATCGAATCCGCTGGCGGATCTCTGTCTCCCCGCCGCGCATGCGAGCCCGGTTCGCCTGGTAGAAGGCCTCGATCTCCTGCTCCGAGACCAGGGGGACCTTGCTGGTGACCTCGGCGTCGAGCAAGGCCGCGACGGACATGCCCCGGCGCGCGGCCTCCTGCGCCAGGAGACGTTCGGCGATCAGCGCCTCCAGCTCCCGGCGCTTGAGGGCGTGGATCTGGTCCTGGAGCTGCTGGAGTCGGGGCCCGAGGGATAGTTCGAGCTCCTCGGCGGTAATGGGATCGCCGTTGACCTCGGCCAGCGGCTCGGCGGGTTGGCCCTCCCCGGGCGCCGGGGAGGCCAGCAGGATCGCCAGCGCCAGCGCGCGTCCCCACCCCGCCCCCGGCAACGTCCGCCGCCGGGGGCGGGGCGTCACGCCGGGCCCGGTAGGCGTCAGCAGTCGATGTCCGTTCGGGTCGTGCAGGTGTAGGTCCGCGTTGTCGAGCTCCACCGGCACGTCTTGCAGGAGCCCGGCACGTTGATCTCGGTGGAACAGGAGGCGGTGTTGGTGTTCGCGAGATTCTGATCGGTCTCGATCGTGCACCCCTCGGGACTGCCTTCCAGGATCTGGGCGCCGAGGACGCATCCGTCGGGGCTCTGCTGCCAGAGCACCCGGCAGCCCAGGACGTTCGTCTCGATCGCGACCGGCGTCGAGAGCGCGGGATCACCGAAGGGGTTGTCGGCCCCCGCGATGGCGCAGAACCCCCGCGAGCCCCCGCTCTGGAACCCTGCCGTCATCGTGCCCGGGGTCACCGCGTCCGGGGTCCAGAACGCGGCCCGGAAGGTCGTTGCGTTCGCGTTGTACCGGAGAATCCGCTCGCCCGCGATGTCCTGTCCGACCTTGCTCTGCGAGTCGCCTTCGAGGACTTCGCTGACACTGGCGGCCGGCTCGGCCGCAAAAACCGTGACATCGGTGTCGAATGACACGAAGGCGTGCGACGGGTTGATCCCGGTGTAAATCCAGCGGTACTCCCACCGGCGGCACATCCCCGAGAACCCCTGCGGGCAGGGCTCGGTGATCGGGAAGATCGGGGAAAGGCCGGGGCCGGTGGCGGGTCCGGCCTGGATCGTGACGCTGCCCCTGCCGGCCACGAGCGTGCACTCTCGGGGCGGCGGGGTCTGGGGCGGGGTGGCCGGGAAGCCGGAGGCCTGCGCCCAGGCCCCGGAGGCCGACAAGGCGACACCTGCAATCATCAGCGTGGCTGCCAGCAAGCACCGTGCGTTCATGAATGCCCCTCCCTCTCAGAAAGCCAGCGTGAGCCTGGCGAACGCGAGTCGATCAGGCTGGATGGTCGGGTTCGTCAGGTCGGTCTCCTGGTATCGGAAGTTCCGGTCGAACAGGTTCGTCACGCCGACCGTGACCACACCGAAGCGCTTCGGCAGCCGATATCCGATCGCGGCATCCACCAGCCAGAAGTCGTCCTTGCCGGATTCGCAGCAGAAACCCGTCAAGCGCCGGAACTCGCCCTTCTGGTGATAGTAGGTACTGCGGAGCGAGGCGCTGAACCCGGACGGGTGGAAGAAGCGCACGCCGAGCGGGAAGCGCTGGGTCGTGACCCGCTCGAAGAAGAACGCCACGTCGTCGTCGTTCCGGAAGCGCTCGTACTGGTACTCGGCGCTCAGCGCGATCCAGTGGTGAGGAGTCCAGAACAGGTAGGAGCGGGCCAGCTCCTCGCGCGCATCCCCGAGCTCGACGGTGTCGCTCACGACGTTCCCCACTCCGTCGATGACGATGCTCCGGAAGGGCACCTCCAGATCCCGTCGGGACAGCTCGACGCCGCCGAACAGCGCGTTCGAGAACTTCTGGTCCACGGCCACGCCGTAACGCCAGGACCGGGTAGCGCCGGCGTCGTCGAAGAACTGATTGAACCCGGCCACCTGGGTGGGCTCGATGGTCTGGTCGTTGATGAGGGTCCGGGCCAGGACGCGGAAGGCCGCGGCGCGGAGAGTCGTGTTCGGGAGCGGGTGCCAGGCGACCCCGAGCTTCGGGTTGAACTGGTCGCGATCCTCCGAGTTGGCGCTGCGGGTGCGGAAGAAGTCGGCGCTCACGCCGAGGATGAACGTGACGTTCCTGACGAGGTTCAGATAGGAGTACAGGTACGCATTGGTGTGGCGGCTGTCCTCGTCCGTCGTCTCCACGAACGAGGGGGGGAAGATGAACTCGGTCGTGACGGTCTGCTCGGCGTCGATGTCCACGTACCCGGCCCCGGCCACCACGTTGACCAGCCGGGAGCGGTAGAGATGCTGCAGCTCGCCGCCCAGGCTTCGCAGATCCGGGAACTCCTGATCGAAGCTGACCAGGAATCCGTCGTTCGGCTCGTCGTGGACGCGGAACGTCGGCCGCTGGTAGACCAGCGAGGCCAGGAGGATGGAGCTCGGCGAGAACGCGTGCCGGGCCCCGAACCGATACGTCGATCGCTCCTCGGTCTCCTCGAACCTGGGAAGCACGTCCTCACGGAAGAACCGCAGCTGCAGGTCCCCGATCTCCCGGTCGCGGTCCCGGAACTCGGCCTGGATGCTGGTCTGGGGGGTCAGCTCCAGCTGGACGAACGCGTTGCCGATGCGGTCTCGCTGGCCGGCGTTGGTTCGCCAGCCGTCGGTCTCGAAGTGGGTGTAGCCGACGCTGAGCGAGACCTTCCGATAGATGCCTCCGATCACCGCCTCGCCGGCCCACGTGTCGTTGCTGCCCGCCATGCCGGTGGCCAGCAGACTCACGCCGTCGCGGGTGAAGAGCGGATTGAACTCGTTGAAGGAGAGGGTGCCCGGGCCGCCCGCGCTGATGAGGAACAGGTTGCTCTCGGCCAGCCGGGGCTGGATGGGGGTCATGTTGAGGGGCTGGAGCAGCTGCGACTGGAGCAGCTCGCTGACGCGCGCGATCTCGTGCCGGGGCAGGACGGCGTAGGAGTCGGCCAGGAACCGGTGGGCCGAGAAGTTCGTCGGATCGGTGTTGACCGACTTCCAGCCTTCCACCAGCGCCAGCTGCTGGAAGCCGAGATCGCTGTAGATGCGCGCCTGCGCGGCGCTGCGGGCCGCCAGGTCCTCGTCGAGCAGGAGCCGGGAGCGGTAGACGGCCCGGTTGTCGTTCAGCTCGATCGCCGCCTGCATCTCCTGCAGGGCTTCCACGGGACGGTTCGTCGTCTGCCTGGCGATGGCGTCGTAGAAGCGGGGCGTGGGGTCGCTGGCATCGAGCTGCTTGGCGACGGCGTACTCGCGCTCGTCGAGACCGGTGCGCTTCTCCTCGTAGTACGCCTTGCCGAGATAGCTGCGGGCGATGGCGTTGCTCGGGTCCAGGCTGGCCGCGGCCTCGATCTCCCGGCTGCCCGTGCTCAGGTCGCCTTCCCGGATCCTGGCCAGGCCGAGCCCGAGCCGGGGAAGGGGATCGGCCGAGTCCAGGGCGATGGCCCGCTCGAACGCCTCCTTCGCCGGCCGGGTCTGCACGCGCATCAGGTAGGCGTAGCCGAGCACCGTCTGCGTGCGGGAGAGATTCGGCTCCAGCGCGGCCGCGCGCTGGGCCGCCTGCAGGGCCCGGTCCAGCTCGCCGAAGGACGCCCACAGCTCGGAGAGCCGGGCCCAGGCCAGCGCGTTCTGCGAATCCAGATCCACCGCCCGCTGCACGCTGGCGCGCGCCCCCTCCAGGTCGAAGCGCGGCCTGCTGGCGTAGGACAGCGCGAGGTGGGCGGTGGCCGAGCTCGGCGCCGCCCGGACGGCCCGCTGGGCGGCGTCCAGCGCCCGGTCCTTGTCGCCCTGGACCACCGCGATGATCGTCTGCAGCGCCAGCGCGTCGGCGTTGTCGGGCGCCAGCTGGAGCGCGCGCGCGATGTCCGCCTGCGCCTCGTCCACCCGGCCGACGGCCAGCAGCAGGTGGGCGCGGTAGGCGAAGAATCGGGGATCGGCCACGGTGGCCGGCACCGTCGCGATGGCGTCGAAGGCCCGCTGGAAGTCCCCGCTGCGGTAGTGCGCCAGGGACTGACGGACCATTCCCCGCCAGTCGGGTCCGGCCGGGAACTCGTCGGGCCGGAAGTAGAGGACGGGGGGGTAGTAGAGGGCCCAGTGGACGGCGTCCCGGGGCCGGGCGACGACGCGCAGGACCGGCGCCCGGCCGCGCTCGGCCACGGCCGACTGGCCGCTGGTCAGCGCGAGGCTGCCGGCCGGGTTCTCGGCCAGCACCGTCCCCTCGAAGATCGTCAGGAGCGTGCGATCCGGCTCGAGCGCGACGAAGAACTCGGTGCCGCGGACGCCGGCGATCGTGAAGGGCGTCTGCACCTCGAGGCTCCGCGGGCCCCGGCTGAAGAAGTGCGCGGCGCCCCGCAGCAGGCTCACCACGCCGGTCCGCTGCTCCTTGACGGGCTCGAGGGTCAGCTCGGTGCCGGCGTTCAGGCGCAGGACCGACTGATCGAGCAGCTGGAGGTCCGCCCGGCTGCGCTCGCCGACCCGGATGGTGTCGCCGGCGGCGTAGGCGTCGTGAAGCTTGACAGCCTGCCAGGCGGTCTGGCCGGCGCGCCGCGCCTCGACGGTGCCTTGCACCGACACCGCCCTGGCGATCGGGGCGGACGTCGTCTGGGCCGCCAGCGCGCCGGGAAGGAGCAGCACCACGAGGCACGCGAGGACGGCACGATGCCGGAGGCGAGTGCACGCGGAGGTCACGTGGCTCCCGGTCTCGAGGTGAACATCCGACACCCGCGAGACTCGCCGGCTGCCGGCAGACGAGCCCCCGCGGTCACCGCTCACGGACATCTGCGTTCGCCCCCGCCCTGTCGCCAGTTCACCGCCGCCGACACGCCGGCCGGAAGGACCGGCGACAAGTCGGGGGAGTATGACCGGCAGGCGCCGGCCTGTCAAGGCTTTGCCGGCTATAGATCGCCGGTCACATGCCGGGTACGGCGACGGCGGACCAGCGGCCGGGACCGCGCGCCCTCAGGCCGGCCGGTAGAGTTCCCCGCCCGCGGTCCGGAACTCCTCGGCCTTTTCCCGGAGCCCTTCCGCGAGGGCGGCCTCCTGCCCCAGGCCCCGGCGCGCCGCGTACTCGCGGACCTCCTGGGTGATCTTG
>FWPU01013020.1_pt1 | contig 10740 bp, 7 predicted proteins | sample 2228361 | NCBI WGS metagenome assembly FWPU01 (sample SAMEA103939777, study PRJEB20133) | metagenome | reverse complement strand
CAGGCCGGTTTTGTACCGAGAACTACACTAAGGACACAAAGGTAACCTTAGTGTCCTTCGTGTATCCTTCGTGTCCTTCGTGGTTTGTGGTTCCGGCTTGTCCGGGTTAGGGAATGGTGATTGGGAGGCTCCCCAATCCCTAATCCCCAATCCCCAATCACTATCTCGCCCACGGTGCAAGCGCCCAACCGAGCACGGCGCCGCCCAGCACCAGCCAGGTGGTGTTGACCTTCCAGCGCAGGCCCACGATGGCGGCGACCAGCGCGATCAGCCAGGCCGGCCAGCCGATGAGCGTGGTCCAGGTCAATTTTACCACAACTGCTGCCATCAGGGCTACCGAACTGATGCTGACCGCATCGAGAAACGCGGCCGACCAGGGCGAGCGGCGCAGGCGCGGCATTAGCGGTTGGATCGCTGCGACGAAGACGAACGAGGGCAGAAAGATGGCCACCGTCGCCACCACGGCTCCTGGTGCTCCCGAGAGCAGATAGCCGATGAACGTCGCCGTCGAAAGGACCGGCCCGGGGGTGAACTGCCCGATGGCGATGGCGTCCAACAGTTGCTGCCGGGTTAGCCAGCCGTAATCCTGCACCAGCCCGCCCTCCAGGAACGCTACCAGCACATAGCCGCTGCCATAGAGCACCGAGCCGACCTTGAGAAAGAACAGGCCCAGTTGCCACAGCGGGACGCCGGTCGAGAGACCGGTTATCGCCGTCTTGACGCCTGCCGGAATCAGACCTGTGACGATGCTGGCGAGCGTGGTTGGTTTGTGTCTGCCGTTCAGGGGGCTATCCGGCTCGGAAAGGCGCAGCCAGAGCATGCCGAGCACACCGCCGGCCAGGAGGGCAGCGATCTCGTTCACCCCCAGCAGCAAAGCCAGCGTCACGGCCAGGCCGACGACGATGAGCCGCCAGTTCTTGGCGGCGGTCTTGCCCAGTCGCCACAGGGCGGCAAAGATGACGGCCAGTACGGCCGGCTTGATGCCGTACAGGAAGGGCGCAACCTGGGGCAGCGCTCCGAAGCGGACGTAGGCCCAGGCGAAGGCGGCCGTGATCAGCGCGGCGGGCAGGATGAAGCAAGCGCCGGCGACGACGAGTCCGGGCCACCCGGCGTGGAGGTACCCCACGTGCATGGCGATCTCGGTGGCGTTGGGGCCGGGGATGAGGTTGGTGACGCCCACGATATCCAGGAAGTGCTCGCGTGAAAGCCACTTGCGGCGCTCCACGACCTCCTGTTCTGTCATCGCGATCAGCACCGCCGGCCCGCCAAAGCCGATGCTGCTGATTTTGAGGAACAGGGCTGCGACTTGGCCGAGCCGGCGCCATAGGTCCTTGTGTTTCATCTGCCTCGTCTACGGGCGGCGCCGATCCGGTCACCTGCCAGCGCTCCAATGGCCGTACCGGCTGTATTGAGCAGCCAATCATCCAACGCCATGACCCGGCTGGGCCGTGTAGATTGCAGGATCTCGATGGTCAGGCCAAAAGCGGCGCCAATGAGCACCGCTATAGGCCAACGGCGCTTGCCACATAGCGCCATCGCCAGTGCAAAGCCTAGCGGAATAAAGACGACGACATTGCCCGCCAGGCTGATCAGTATGTAGGGAGCGATGCCGTGCGCGGCACCGGCCGCGGTGAGCGGGGCGAGATCGTTAGCAACGGTGGGATTAGAGCGCAGGGTCATCCACAGTAGCCACGCTGCAATAAGGGCCGCCAGCCCCCACCACCAAGTGCGTCTTACCATTGCCATCCCTTACAGCAGGCGGAAGCGCTCGCCGTCCTCCGGGACGAGCACCTGCAGATCGCTGCCGGCGCGGGCTTCCTCGGCCAGCACGTCGGGATGCTCACCGATGTCAGGACCCAGGTGTACCAGCGCCAGGCGCGGGCAGCCCGCCGCGCGCGCCAGTTCCCCGGCCTGCCGCGCCGTGCTGTGAAAGTGCTCCACGGGGCTAGCCTCAGGCTGCAATACAGCGCTAAATGAGGCTTCGTGGATCAGCAGGCCACAGCCACGGGCCAGTTCCCGGGTGGCAGTGCAGGGGTAGGTATCTGTGACGAAAGTGATCGAGGGGCCGTCGGCAAAATCCCAGCGAGCAGCCAGGGTGGGCACTCCGGGCGGGTGAGGTACGTCCACAGTGTGCATCGTCACGCCCGGCGCCAGTTCTATTGCGGCCGGGCCGTTCTCCGGCAACGTGTGCCAATCCGTCACAAAGCAATCGGACTCGAGGCGCGGATAGACGGCTGCCCAGAGCGTTTTCAGCGTCGCAATCGTAGTGGCGCCGGCGTAGACGTGAAACGGCAAAGTGCAACCCATACGGTTCAAAACAAGCACCGGGAACCCCAGGCAGTGATCACCGTGGAAATGGGTGACGAACAGCCGCTCGATCTCGGTGGCCTTGAACCCGACGCGAGCCAACTGTTGCATGATCGTCGGCGCGGCCTCGACCAGCATCCGAAAATTACGGGCTTCAATGAGCAGCCCTGGGTTGCTCCGTCTGCCGGCGGAAAATGCTCCGCCGGTGCCCAGAAAAGTGACCTCGACCATTGTGCTCTCCGTGTCGGTAGGTTGGTAGATCGATAAATCGCCTCCACCAAATACCAGTTTGCCAATCTACCGTTTGCTCAGAGCGTGCCGAACGGCCTCGAGCGTCGGCTCCACGACCGCGGGTTGCTCCTTCACCGCCTGCATCGCACTGCCGACATCCTTGAGTCCCGATCCGGTTGCCAGAACAACCACGCATTCATCGGCCTTCACCAGGCCGTGTGCGACGGCCTTGACCAGTCCGGCGTAAGCGGCAGCGGCAGCGGGTTCGGCAAAGATGCCACAGCCACGTGCTAGTGCGGGGATTGCTGCCAGGATCTCTTCGTCGCTCACCCGAATAAAAGCCCCACCGGTTTCGCGCACTGCTCGTAGTGCCTTGATGCGATCCCGCGGCAGTCCGGCCACAATGCTATCGGCAACCGAGTGTGCTTCCACAGGCTGCATCTCCCAGCCCTGCAAGCCCCGCTCCCAGGCGTCCACCAGCGGCGACGATCCTGCCGCTTGCACGCCGATCAGCCGCGGCATCCGCTCGAGCCGCTCAAGCGCCATCAAGTCCCTCAGCCCCTTGTGGATGCCGCCGATGATGCAGCCATCGCCGACGGGAACGAAGATTACATCAGGAGATTGCAGCGGTGTTCGAGATTCGAGATTGCCGATTGCAGACTGCAACCTCGAATCTGCAATCGGCAATTGTTCACAAATCTCATACGCTGCCGTTTTCTTTCCCTCCGACATATACGGGTTATACGCCGTGTTGCGATTGTACCAGCCAAACTCGCGCGCAGCCTCCAGGCACAGATCGAACGCCTGGTCATAAGAGCCATCCACGAGCAAGACGGTAGCGCCGTAGGCCAGGAGTTGCGCGATCTTGGCCTGAGGTGCCGTACGTGGGACAAAGATCACGCATCGCTGTCCAACCGCCGCGCAGAGGCCCGCGAGCGCAGCGGCGGCATTGCCGGTGCTGGCGGTCGTGACGACCTCGGCTCCGCGCTCGCGTGCCTTGACGACGGCAATGGCGGAGGCGCGGTCCTTGAACGAGGCGGTGGGATTGCGACTGTCGTCCTTGACCCACAGGTGCTTCAGGCCCAGGGACGCCGCCAGCCGCGGAGCAGGATACAACGGTGTCCAGCCCACACTCGCCAGCGGGGTGCCCTCGGCCAGATGCCATGCCGTCTCTGGCTCGACCGGCAGAAGAGGAAGGTAGCGCCAAATAGATGGATGGATGGTTGGTTGGCGGATGGCGGCATAGTCGTACACGACATCGAGGATGCCATTGTCGCCGTGTTTGGGGCAGACGTAGTCCACCTCGTCCACGCCGTATTCGGCGCCGCAGATGGTGCATTTGAGGCCAAGGATGTGACTCATCGTCTTCCTGTCTATAGAGCGATTTGTCAAATCGCCCTACAGAGTAATGCGCGTTCCTGTCTCGCCCCACAGCGCCCGCGTAATGTTCTCCGGGTTGGTGATGATGACCTCTTTGCCGCCGTGTTTCAGGTAGTCAAGGGCGGCCTCGATCTTGGGGCCCATGCTGCCGGCAGGAAAATGCCCCTCGTCGTAATACCGCTTGGCCTCGGCCGCCGTCAGCCGGTCCAGCCACACCTGGTCGGGCTTGTTATAGTTCAGCGCGACCTTTTCGACGGCGGTGGAGATGAGAAACAAGTCGGCTCCGATCTCGCGTGCCAAAAGCGAGGCGGCGTGATCCTTGTCAATCACAGCCTCGATGCCGACCAAACCACCATTCTCGTTCTCGATCACGGGAATACCGCCGCCGCCGACGGCGATGGTCACGACGCCGGCCTGCAATAATTCCCTGATCGCGTCCAGTTCGATGATGCGCCGGGGGTGGGGCGAGGGCACGACCCGGCGCCAGCCACGCCCGGCATCTTCCACCACGGTCCAGCCATCCTGCTGGGCGCGTTCCCGCGCCTCCTCCTCGGTCAGGAACGAACCGATGGGCTTGCTGGGGTTCTGGAAGGCCGGATCGTTGCGATCCACCAACACCTGGGTGACGACGGTGGCGACGATGCGGTTCATCTTGCGCCGCCGAAACTCGTTCCACAGGTTCTGTTGGAGCGTGTAGCCCAGGGCGCCCTGGCTATCGGCGCCGCAAAAGTCGAGCGGCACCTCGTGCATGCCGGCGACCTTGTGGGCGATCTCGGAGCGGCGCAGGATAAAGCCGACCTGCGGGCCGTTGCCGTGGCCAATGGCGACGTCCCAGCCCTGCGCGATCATGTCGGCGATGTGCATACAGGTTTCTTTCGCCGCGGCATACTGATCCGGCACCGTATAGTGCTGCTTATCCTTGATCAGCGAGTTGCCGCCGATGGCGATCACGGCCAATTTGCGCTTTGCCATAGCCGATCTCCCCAAACCCAACGCACGTCCCGTGAAGCGAATCCGCTGGCTCTGTCCAGACACTATTGTATCCAATCTGGCAAATCCGAAAAGTCGCAGGAACCCAGGTGGACATAACGGACCAGGGCGTCGGCCACCCCCTCTGGGATACGCGCAAGTCGCGCAGGCGAGTGCTTGACACAAGGGGCGCAGGCGAGTACAATGCCATCTAGCGTATTGCGTGTTCCGTGTTCCGCTCGGGTAAGAGCACGAGATACGCAGTGCGCCCTATCTTTGGAGGCGCCATGGCTTCATCCGACGACTTCCTCTTCCGCGACGATCTCGCCACGCTCGACCCCGCCGTCGCTCAACTGATCGAACTGGAGAAGGAACGCCAGGCACGCAAGTTGATCATGATCCCGTCGGAAAGCATCGCACCGCCGGCGGTGCGCGAGGCCGTCGGGTCAGTGCTGATGAACCTCTACGCCGAAGGCTATCCCAACCCTGACACCCATTGGATGACCGAGGAGGAGATCCTGGACTATGGGCATTATCTGGCCTACTTTCGGCGCTATGGCGACCGGCGTTTTTATCGCGGCACCGAGTACGCCGATGTGATCGAGGCCCTGGCACGCCGCCGTTGCGCCGAGGCGTTTGCTACCGAGACCGTTCCCGTTGACCGGATTTACGTCAATGTTCAGCCCCTTTCCGGCGCACCGGCCAACGCCGCCGTGATGCAGGCCCTCTTGCAGCCTGGCGATACGATCATGGCGATGGCACTGGCGCACGGCGGTCACCTCACGCACGGCAGCCCGGCCAATATCTCCGGTAGACTCTACAAGACCGTTTGCTACCATGTGAACGAGCGCACCGAACGGCTGGATTACGACGAGATCGAGGCGCTGGCGCTGGAGCACAAGCCCAAACTGATCATCGCCGGCTACACCTCCTACCCGTGGCAGCCCGACTGGGCACGCTTCCGCCAGATCGCCGACCGCGTGGGGGCGTACCTTCTGGCGGACATTGCCCACGTGGCCGGGATGGTCGTCGCCGGGGCGTACCGCACTCCGGTGGGGCACGCTCACGTGGTCTCTTTCACCACGCACAAAACGCTGTGCGGCCCGCGCGCCGCCTGCATTCTCACCACCGACGCGCGCCTGGCGCAAAAGATTGACCGCGCCGTGTTCCCCGGCCTCCAGGGCGGCCCGCATGTGAACAAGTTCGCGGCGATAGCCGTCACTTTCCGACTCGCGCGCACGGAACAATTCCGTCGCCTCCAGCACCAGATCGTCGCCAATGCCGCCGCGCTGGCAAAAGCGTTCCAGGCTCGCGGCCTGCGCGTCCCCTGTGGTGGCACCGACACCCACCTGCTGCTCCTCGACTGCAAAACGGTACGCAGCCACGACGGTATCCCGCTGATGGGCGACACACTGGCGACTATTCTCGACATGATCGGCATCGTCGTCAACCGCAACCCTATCCCCGGCGACCGCTCCAACGTCCATCCCAGTGGCGTGCGCTTTGGCACCCCGTGGGTCACGCAGCGCGGCCTGCGCGAGCCGGAGATGGAGCGCATCGCCGATATCGTCGCCCGCACCATGCAGGCCATCGAGCCATTCACCTACGAGGACGTGCGTGGGGTCGTCTATCGTGGCAAGATGGATTTCGACGTGATGGAACAACTGCGCGCCGAAGTGGCCGAGTTGGCCGCGCAAGCGGGTGTGGATTTCGAGCCGCCGTGCCACAGCCGTCCAAATCATTACCCGCTGGCGGAAACGGCGCGCCAGTCGCGCTATGACCAGATCGAGATCGAGGGCCGCCTGGCTGCCGATTTCGTCGAGTGCCTCACACCGGTAGACATTTCCGATCTCGCGCCAGGCGAGTGGCGTGCGGTGGCACTCTTGGAGCGCGATGGGCAGGTCATGAGCAGTGGCCTCGTCCAGAGGCCCGACCCCGGCTTCGAGCGCTATCGGCTGATCGTGCCGGGCGAGCGTTCGCGGCGGGTGGTGTCTTGGCTGCGCGCTCTCTCCGACGGTCACGTGCGTTTCGACGATGGTGACGTATGGGCCAAACTGCCCGGCCCGGTCGTGGTGCGCGATCGGCAGCCGGTTGAGACTTCCGAGATCGTGGAAGACTTTGGAAGTCTTGGCCCCTCGCCCAAACCATACTTCGTCGGCCTGGCGTCACCCAACTGGGCCGAGCCGACCGGGAAGCCGCTGCCGCTCTTCGCGCCCTCTGCCGTGAGGAGTCGGGCAGAAGGACAACCGCCGCGTCGCACGCCGCTCTACGCTTGGCACGTGGCGCACGGCGCCCGCATGGCGCCGTTTGCCGGGTGGGAAATGCCGCTGTGGTACACCTCTATCGGCGACGAACACCGTGCGGTGCGCGAGGCAGCAGGTCTGTTCGATGTGGCGCATATGGGCATCTTTGAAGCCAGAGGCCCGCACGCAGCATACTTGCTCAATCTGGTGACGACCAACGATGTGAACGCACTGCGTCCTGGCGCGTCGCAGTACTCCTTTCTGCTGGCACCCGACGGGACGGTGCTGGACGATGTGATGGTCTATATGCTCGCGCCGGAGCGCTATCTGATGGTGGTGAATGCGGCCAATGCGGAAAAGGACTGGGCCTGGTTGCAGGCAGTCAACGCGCAGGCAGTGCGCATTGACGATCACCGTCCGTGGGCGCGCACGAGTTTTCAGGCCGAATTGGTCAACCTGCACGATCCGGAGGACGGCAGCCCCGGCTGGGGCGATCTGGCGCTGCAGGGGCCGCGCTCGCTCGACGTGCTGCTGGCCCTCCTCGATACCGCCCCTACCGGCACTTCTGGGGTACGCATGCAGCTGCTCGCGCTCCAGCGCACCGAGGTGATGGAGGCACGCATCCCATCGAGCCGTGCCCCCGGCGGTGTGTTCGACCTGATCGTGGCCCGCACCGGCTACACCGGCGAGCCGTGTGGGTTCGAAATCTTTGTCAATACCGAGGCGATGGCTGCACTGTGGGAGCAGTTGATGGAGTTGGGCGCTCCGTTGGGCCTGCAGCCTATCGGCTTAGGTGCACGTGACAGTCTGCGCATCGAGGCCGGTCTGCCGCTCTACGGTCACGAATTGGCGGGGCCGCTAGAACTGCGCCCCGACGATGCCGGCTTTGCCGGCTACGTCAAACTGCACAAGCCGTTCTTTGTCGGGCGGCGGGCCTATATCGAGCACGCTCGCCAGCGCAAGATGGTCGTGGTGCGCTTCCGCATCGGGCGCAAGGGCGTGCGCATCCCCAAATTGGAGGACGTGGTGGTGGATAACCACGGGCGGGTCATGGGGCAGGTGACCTCGTGTGCGATGGGCCAGGAAGGTTATTTAGTGGGGCAGGCGTATATTGACGAGCGTCACTCTGCCCTGGGTTCGGAGATCAACATCTTCCCGCATCCCACGCGCGAGGACTGGGACAAGCCCTACGAGGAATTAGAGATTGGCGACCGGCTGGTGCTGCATAGCGAGGCGACGGTGGTGGAGCGGTTTATGCGGTGGGAGAAGTAGGCGTTTGCGGCACGACACCCGCAGAACGCTGTCCATATTTCGCCCAGCGCGGTTGTGCGGCGCATCAAGGTCGCAGCACCAACAGCAGGCGATCGTCCTCGATGCGGCGGCCTGTAGCATCGGTCAGCGGCAATCGTTCAATCGAGGGCCAGGCGTACCAGCCGATTTCGACCCGGATTTCGTCCGGAGGTGCCTGGGCGAGTGGGAAGGCGAAGCGGTCTATGATCTCCTCGCCCACTGTCCATGTGCTGGTCGGGCGATAACCGCCAACAGGCTGCCGATCCTGCCCGGTGACGAACATCCCGTCCCGATTCAGGAGATGGACGAACGTCACATAGTCCTGTGTCAGAGGCTCGCGCGCGCGCCAGTGTAACTCGACGAACAGGGTATCCCCATGGAACGCCAGGCCCTGGTCGGCAAGCTCAATCGAGCCAAAAGTGCAATCGGCCGGCTGTAGGGCGATCTCCGGTGGGCGGGCCAGCCAAATCACCCGGTAGCCGTCCAGGGTTTCCTCGCCCAGGCTGGCCCAGGTCTGTCGCAAGTGGACCTCATACCAATTGCGAGCGTCGCCGCTGCCGTACCAGGTGATAAGCCATACACGCTCCGCTTCGCGCAGCGCCCGCTCGAACAAGCGTTGTGCCTGCGCGTCCGTCGGCGCGACGTTGACCGGCAGCCCATAGATCGGCGGCAATCCCCGCGCGTTCACCAGCGGCCCTAGCAGTTCCGGTGCCAGGTAGACGATCACGTCGCCTTCACGCTGCTGCGCACGGATCGCGGCGACGATCTCCGGAATGGCAAGCGGCGCCTGGGCATGCGGCCACCAGGCCAGGTCCGGCTCTGTGGTCGTCAGCCGTTTCAGGTGAACGAGGATAGGTGACCGCGCCACGTCGTAGACCAGCGCAGGATCGTGGAGGTACAGGAAGGCCGAATCGGTCGGTGCCGGGAACTGGGCATCCAGTTCCGTCTCGTACAAATTGAAATCCACTACCACGCCGGCCACTTGCACGACGATGCCTGCCGCCAGGAGCGCGCCGACGCCGGCGCGCGCCAGCGTCACACCAATCGAGCGAGCAGAAGCACAGGCGGTTTGGAAGACGGGTAGAGCGACGAGTATCAGACAAGGAACAATCGGCAGGAGGTAACGCGGGCCCCAGGAATACCCTCCCCACCATTCCCACCACATTCCAAAGGCTACCAGATGCATGACGATGGTGGCCAACAGCGTCCAACTCAGGGCCGCGTGAGTGCGGTGAAAGCGCCGCCAGCCCCATAGTGCCAGCCACACAGGCGGGCTGTACCACACCAGACCGCGCGCAGGGCTAACGAGCATGCCGGCGGCCCCCCACCATAGGGGTGAGGTAAATCCCTCCTGGCCCGGGAGAAAACTGCGACCGGCATTCCAGACACTGCCGAAACGCACGTAGTTGTAGCCGGCCAGGACCACGCCGACTGCAGCAATGGGCACCGTCAATAGTCCCAGGTCGCGCGCGGCCTGACGCCAGGCAAGCCGTCTGCGAGCGATCACCAAAACCACCACGAACAGGGGCACAAGGCAGACATAAACCGCATTGGTGCCGATCACCAGTGCCAAGCCTGCCCCACAGGCAAGGATATGGCCTACACGCGCCCGGGATGGGTAAGAAGGTTCCAAGATCCTATGCAGCGCGAATACGGCACACAGCAATCCCCAGCCCGCGATCGCTTCCCCCATAGCGAGTCGGGAGTATACCAGCGCCATCGTGCCCGCGCCAAACGTCATGGTCGCCAGTACGGCCGCGCTGCGCGGGTAGCCCAGCGCCCGCGACAGCCGATACAGCCACACGGCGCTCATGGCAGTGAAGATGGGGCCGCTGAGCAATACTGCTCGTATCGTATCAAGCGAGAACAGCCGCGCCAGCGCGACCAGTGGCGTCAGGAGCACAATAACCGGCAGGCTCTTTTTCGAGTAAACATCCCCACTTGCCACCACCGTTCCTTGTTCCTCACCAGGCCGGATCGCCCATTGCCCCCAGCCCAGTTGATTCGTGTGGAATTCACCACGATCCACAATGTTGACGGCCGCGACCCAGAACGAGGTCTCGTCGGCTGTGTGGAGATGGCCGGCATAGACCAGCATGCACAGGGCAAAGGTCAGCAGGCCCACTCCGAGGACTAGTGTGCGCTCAGAGGCAGACTGGAAGAGTTTCGTCATCTTGTTGTTTTTGGCCGCACTGGCCAAGAACTGTGTAGAGCCAATGCCGTTTATAAGTGTAGCCTAGTTCTCGATACAAAACTAGGCCGGAGGCCCGGCTTTAGCCGGGAAAACCCCGATAAATCGGGGCGTCCGTCGCGTTTTGTA
>FWPU01012424.1_pt1 | contig 10740 bp, 12 predicted proteins | sample 2228361 | NCBI WGS metagenome assembly FWPU01 (sample SAMEA103939777, study PRJEB20133) | metagenome | reverse complement strand
TCGCGGGCAGCATCGAGGATGGCGGCGGCCATGCGCTCCATGGTGAGGGGGCTTGCGGGATCGCCGGGGTAGAGGCGGTTGAGGTCGCCGATTTCTTGGAAGGTGCGGACGAAGGCGGCGATGGCGGTAACGTTGGCGCGCGGGAGCGTGAGGAGGGTGCCGGTGCGCGGTTGCCAGGTGGCGATGTCGTCGGCGGCGAGCCAGGCCCCGGGCTCGTTGCCGTGGACGCCCCCGAGGACGAAGGCAGCGGGGCCGTGCAGGCCGGAGTGGCGGATGACCAGCGGGGTCTCGTGCGGGGTGCCCGGGAGGAGGAGGCGGGTTTCGGTGCCGGCCGGGGGTGGCGTGGGCGTTGGGGTTGGCACCGGCGGGGCAGGCGATGGCGATGGTGTTGGGGAGGCGGGCGGATTGTCGGCGACGGCTCGCTCGGCCGGCCCGGCGGGCGCGGTGGCGGGGGAAGGCGATTGCCGGCAGGCCGCGGCGGCCACGGCGATGGCGGGCGCGGCGGCGAGGAGGCGACGGCGGCTGACCGGGCGCACGGGTGAAGGGTAGGCCCCCGAAGGGAAAGCGACGGGTCAGGCTGGGGTGGCAGCGAGGGCGGCGGTGACCTCGGCGTCGGAGACGGGCGGGAAGCTGCGATACCAGAGCCCGACGGCGTAGAAGGGCTCGGGGGTGCGGAGGGCGAGGCATTCGATGCCAGGGCAGGCGGCGACGAGCTCGTCGCAGGCGCCGGCGGGGGCTACGGGGACTGCGACGATGGTGCGTGCGGCGCCGGCCTGGCGGGCGGCCTGGATGGCGACGCGCATGGAGGCCCCGGTGGCGAGGCCGTCATCGATGAGGACGACGGTGCGGCCGGCGAGGTCGCGGGGTGGGCGACCGGCCCGGTAGGCGGCCTCCCGGCGGAGGAGCTCGGCGGTTTCCTGGCGGGTGACGCGCTCGATATCTTCGGGGGTAAGGCCGGCCTCGGCGAGGATGGCATTGTTGAGGACGCGGAGCCCGCCGCTGGCGATGGCGCCGAACGCGAGTTCGGGCTGGCCGGGGACGCCAAGCTTGCGGACGACGAGGACATCGACGGGGAGGCCGAGAGCTGCCGCTGCTTCAGCGGCGACGATGACGCCGCCCCGCGCGAGGCCGAGGATGACGGCATCGGCCGGGAGCTGGAGCTGGCGAAGGGCCTCGCCGAGGGCGCGCCCGGCTTCGCGACGGTTGGCGAAGGGTTCGGCCATGGGCCGGAGTGTGCGGCGGGCGAAGAGCGGTGTCGAGGTGCGAACGGCCGCGGCGGCGGCGACCGGTCGGTCAGTCGGCGAGGACGCCGTTGGCGGCGAGCTTTTCGCGGAGGGCTTCGAGGGAGGCGATGGGTTTGCCGTCGAGGGAATCGATGGCGTCGATGACGTTATCGGGGCAGTCGCGGGTGAAGGCGAGTTCGAGGAGGTCCTGGCGGTCGGGCTGGTGGCCCTGCTCGAAGATGGGGCCGACGAGGGCCACGATGTCGTTCCAGGATGCTTTGGCCATGGGGAACCTCCGGGTGGGACCGCGTGGGGAAGCCACCCGGTCGGGTATGTTGCGAAAGGGTGGGCTCAGCGGTTGCCGAAGGCGTCGCCGGCGGGGGGGCGGTCGTAATCGATGTAGGGCGGCCAGAGGGATTCGAGTTCCTTGCGGATGGGGTCGCCCTCGGGGAGGTAGCGCTGGAACTGGGGCTCGACATCGCGGCGGACCCAGCCCTTGCCGATGGTGTCCTTGCGGATTTTGTCCTGGAGGAGCATGAGACCGGTGAGGAGGGATTCGGGGCGGGGTGGGCAGCCGGGGACGTAGACATCGACTGGGAGCAGGGTGTTGACGCCGGGGGTGACGCTGTAGGCGTAGGCGAAGGGGCCGCCCATGATGGCGCAGCCGCCCATCGCGAGGGCCCATTTGGGCTCGGGCATTTGGAGCCAGATGCGGCGGACGGCGGGGGCCATTTTCCAGGTGACGGTGCCGGGGACGATGAGGAGGTCGGCCTGGCGAGGCGAGGCGCGGAAGATTTCGGCGCCGAAGCGGGCGATGTCGTACCGCGGGGTGGCGGTGGCGATCATCTCCATGGCACAGCAGGCGAGCCCGAACATGCAGGGCCAGAGCGATGAGCTGCGGGCCCAGTTGAGGACCTGGTCGACGCTGGTGACGAGGATGTTTTGCTGGAGCTCCTGCTCGACGTCGCTCTCGGTACGAAGGGGCAGGGGCTGGTAGACCTTGTTGGGCTGTGCCATCGCTCGTGCAGTGTATCACAAAGGGGGCGGCGGGGCGGGTGGGCGCCCCGGCCGCGGACGGTTATCGGCGGATGTAGGCCTGGCCGTCGTTGATGGGCTCGTCGATGAAGATATCGCCGTTGCGGATTTTGATGTTGTAGCCGCAATCGGGATTGGTGCAGACCCACGCCTTGTAGTGGATGGGTGCGCCCTGGCTGCCGAAGTCTGAGAAGGGAACGAGGTCCCCATCGTCACACTTGCGGCACTTCGGAAACTGAAACATCCCGAACCTCCCCCAAAAAGTCGGGGATACTATTGCACGGCTACAGGAACGGGCAAGTGGTCCGGGGCTAGGCGCGTGCGACTCGGCGCAGGAACTGGCGGGCGCGGTCGGTGGCGGGGCTGGTGAAGAAGGCCCCTGGTGGTGCTTCTTCCTGGATGATGCCCTCGTCGATGAAGACGATGCGGTGGGCGGCTTCGGCGGCGAAGGCCATTTCGTGGGTGACGGCAAGCATGGTCATGCCGGCGGCGGCGAGGTCGCGCATGACGGCGAGGACTTCGCCGACGAGTTCGGGGTCGAGGGCGCTGGTGGCTTCGTCGAAGAGCATGAGGCGGGGTTGCATGGCGAGGGCGCGGGCGATGGCGACGCGCTGCTGCTGGCCGCCGGAGAGCTGGGCGGGGTAGGCATCGAGCTTGTTGCCGAGGCCGACGCGCTGGAGCATGGCGATGGCACGCTGGCGGGCTTCCTCGCGGGGGAGGCCGAGGACGTGGACGGGGGCCTCCATGACGTTGCCGAGGGCGGTGAGGTGGGGGAAGAGGTTGAAGCGCTGGAAGACCATGCCGATGCGGGCGCGGACACGGGCGATGTCGCGCTCGGGGGCTTCGACGAGGCGGCCGTCTTTTTCGCGATAGCCGACGGGCTGACCTTCGAAGAGGATGCGGCCGGCATCGATGCGCTCGAGGTGGTTGATGCAGCGGAGGAGGGTGGACTTGCCGGAGCCAGACGGGCCGAGGATGGCGATAACTTCGCCTTCGGCGACGCGCATGGAGATGCCACGGAGGACTTCGGTGCGGCCGAAACGCTTGTGGACGTCCTCGAGGAGGAGGAGCGGTGCCGGGGCGGCGGTGGACATGGGGGCTACTCCCGGGCGCCGAAGGTGAGCCAGCGACGGGCGGCCGTGGGGCCGTAGCTGGCGGCGCCGTAGCGGTGTTCGAGCCAGGATTGGACGATGGACCCCGCGGTGGTGAGGATGAGGTACCAGCCGCTGGCGATGATGAGCCATTCGAAGTAACGAAGGGTGGCGGAGTACTGGAGGCGGGCGACGAGGAAGAGGTCGGCGACGGAGATGGCGGAGACGAGGGAGGAGTTTTTAAGCATGGCGATGAATTCGTTGCCGGTGGGCGGGATGATGACGCGGAGGGCCTGGGGAAGGATGATGCGGCGCATGGCGAGGCGGTAGGTCATGCCGAGGGAGCGGGCGGCTTCGAGCTGGCCGGGGTCGACGGACTGGATGCCAGCGCGGACGATCTCGGTCATGTAGGCGCCTTCGTTGATGGCGAGGGCGAGGATGCCGGCCTGGAAGGGGGTGAGCTGACCATCCCAGGGGAGCCAGGCTGGCCAGGCCTGGGGGAGGGCGAAGTACCAGAAGACGACCTGGACGAGGAGAGGGGTGCCGCGGAAGAACCAGATGTAGGCGGTGGCGGCGGCGCGGATGGCGGGGGAGCGCGCGATGCGGCCGAGGGCGAAGGCGGTGCCGAGGAGGATGCCGAGGCCCATGCCGATGAAGGAGAGCTGGATTGTCATCCAGACGCCGCGGAGGACGATCTCCGAGAAGAAGTTCTCGGCGATGTACGACCAGGAGACGGCCAGGAGGAGCATGAGAACTCCGGTGCGAGTGCGGTCGGCCGGTGGGCGTTCGCTGCCCCGGGGCCGGCCGACGCGCGCGGAAGAGCGGAGGTTAGCGGATGGCGCCGGCCTGGAGCCCCCAGTAGGCGAGGATGTCGCCGTACTTGCCCTTAAGGGCCATGGCGTCGAGGGTCTTTTCGAGGGCGTCGCGGACTTCGGAATCGTCTTTGCGGACGGCGATGCCGTAGGGGCCGGTGTTGTACTGCTCGCCGACGACCTGGGTGCCCCTGACCTTGCTGGCGTTGTAGGCGGCGACGGGGTAGTCCATGAGGGCGGCGTCGGCGCGGTTGCTGGCGACGGCGGCGACGACGTCGGTGTTATCGATATAAGTGATGACTTCGAATTTCTGGGCGCAGCGGGCGTTCTGTTCTTCGGCTTCTTCGATCTGGACGGTGCCGACCTGGATGGTGACTTTGAGGCCGCAGACATCTTCGAGGGAGCGGATGTTCTTCGGGTTTCCCTCTTTGACGAGGATGCCGGAGCCAGCGGTGAGGTATTCGACGAAGTCGACCTGCTGTTTGCGCTCGTCGGTGACGCTCATGGAGGACATGATGACGTCGACCTTGCGGGAGGTGAGGGCGGGGATGATGGCATCGAAGCTGGTGTTTTGGACTTCGAGGGTGACGCCCCAGGCATCGGCGATGCAGCGGGCGAGGTCGATATCGGCGCCGATAGCCTCGGTGGTGCCGGGGCGGACGAACTCCATGGGGGCGTAGGTGAGGTCGCTTGCGACGATGAATTTGCCGGCGGATTTGATGCGGGCGGGGGCTTCGACGCCGAGGTCTTTGCAGGAGACGTTGGCGGTGATGAGCTCCTCGGTGGCTTTGTCGTCATCGGAGCCGCCGCAGGCCGCGAGGATGAGGCTGGCTGCGAGGGAGATGGCGAGGCTGAGGCGGGCGAGCTTCGCTGGTGTCATGGGGGAGCACCTCCGCGGGAATGGCGGACACTATGGCACGGGAGCGCTGCACGGGAAAGGTTGCGGGAAGGCGCGGGGTGGTTGGTACCATGCGGGCTTTGGGAAAATGGGAGAGGTGTGATGCCAGGAACTGCGATTACGGTGCGGGTGCCGGCGACAAGCGCGAACCTGGGTGCGGGATTCGACTGCCTGGGGCTGGCGCTCGATATGTTCGCTTCGGTGACGGTGACGTTTTCGGATGCGGAGCAGCCGCCGACGGAGGACGTGGGGGAGAAGATGGTGCTTTCGGCGGTGCGGCACGCGTACCAGCGGCTGGGCAGGCCGATGCCATCGGGGGTACGGGCGCGGTACCAGGTGGCGATCCCGCTGGGGCGGGGGCTGGGGGCGAGCGCGGTGGCGCGAGTGGCCGGGCTGCTGGCGGTGAACGAGTACGAGCGGCGGCCGTTCGACGAGCAGGCGCTGCTGGACCTTGCGAGCGAGCTGGAGGGGCACGGGGATAATGCGTGCCCGGCGCTGTTCGGGGGGCTGCAGGTGTGTGTGCAGGGAGCGGACGGGCATTATGTGCGGGCTGCGTGCCGATACCCGGCTGAGGCGCACATCGCGCTGCTCATTCCAGAGCATTCGATGCCGACGAAGGAGGCGCGGAGGGCGCTGCCGGAGAGCTATTCGAAGGCGGATGCGGTGCACAACATCGGACGGGCGGCGCTGTTCGTGGCGGCGATGGGGTCGGGGCGGATGGAGCTGCTCGCCGAGGCGACCGATGACCGGGTGCACCAGCGGCAGCGGGCGTCGCTGTTTCCGCCGCTGTTCGAGATTTTCGCGGCGGCACGCGGGGCTGGGGCGTACGCGGCCTGGCTGAGCGGGGCGGGGAGCTCGGTGGCGGCTATCTGCCCGGAGGAGCCGGCGCGGGCGGTGGCGAACGCGATGCTGGCGACGGCGAAGGCGGCCGGGTTCGACGGCCGGGCGCTGGTGACGCGGATCGCACGGGAGGGGGCGACGGTCTCGCGGGTGGAGCTGGTGGAGGAGTGATGCGGATACGGTTTGCGGAGCCCGGCGACCTGGGGGTGATTATCGAACTGATCCGGGCGCTGGCGGCATACGAGCGGGAGCCCGACGCGGTGCGGCTGGAGCCTGAGGAGCTGGCACGGCACCTGTTTGGCGAGCGGCCCTACGCGGAGGTGCTGCTGGCCGAGGATGGGGATGGTGTGCAGGGCTTCGCGCTGTTCTTCCACAACTTCAGCACGTGGGAGGGGAAGCCGGGCATCTACCTGGAGGACCTGTTCGTTCGCCCGGGGGCGCGTGGCAGGGGGTACGGGCGGGCGCTGCTGGCCGAGCTGGCGCGGCTGGCGGTGGCGCGGGGCTGCGCGCGGCTCGAGTGGTCGGTGCTGGATTGGAACGAGCCGGCGATTGGCTTCTACCGGTCGCTGGGGGCGGTTGCGATGGACGAGTGGACGACGTACCGGCTGACGGGGGAGGCGCTGGAGCGGCTGGCGGGCGGGGCACAGGGGGATAGTCGGGGCGGCATGCGGGATTTCTCCTAGTGACAATCTGCGGGAAAGATGGTTCGGTGCGAAGATGCGGTGGTATAGTGGCCGACGGTGCCGGCGGGGTCCTGGCAGGCGAGCTGCCGGGGGCACCAGCGTGCTGCCCCGTGACCAACTCTGAGAGCTGGAGGACGGTCGAGCCTTGACCGAGCCACTCCAGGTTGGCCAGTTCGCGATCGTGGATCACGAACCGGTCGACCGGGGGCCGAACGCCGGGATCTTCCACGGCCGAGGCTCCGCAGACGACCGTGTGGAATTGTTCGTGGTAGCCGAGGGGACGACTCCTGCGGGGGAGGCGTTCGCGGGCCATGTTGTCTCGGCGATGGGGCAGGCGCTGGCGGGGCTGGATATGAGCCTGACGGGGATCCTGCGGCGGCTGTTCGCCGAGGCGGAGCGGGTGGTGGCGGAGTGGAACCGGAAGAGCATTGCGCAGCACCGGGTGGCGCTTGGCGTGAGCTGCCTGGTTCGGCGCGGGGGGCAGGCAGTGCTGGGGCAGGCGGGGCCAACGGCGGCGGTGGCCGTGGTGGGCGGCCGGGCGGCGGTGCTGCGCCCGGAGCCGCCGTTCGACCAGCCGATCGGGACGGGGAAGGGGGCGGGGCCGCTGCTGCGGCGGATCCCGCTAGCGCCCGGCGACCGGGTGGTGCTGCTTTCGACGCCGGCACTGGCAGAGGTTGAGGATGAGGTGCTGCGGGGAATTGCCCAGCTCCCGCTGCACGACGTGCTGCCCGACCTGTACCGGCGGGTGCAGCATTTGCGACACGAGACGGTGCTGCTGGCCGCCGTGCCCGATGCGGCTGCCGGGCGGCCCGGGACGGGCGAGGGGGAGCCGGGCGAGAGCCCGGTGATCGATGCGACCGGCGGGGGAGGGGTGCCCCGCGAGGAGCGGCTGTACCAGCCAAGCCTGTTCGTCGAGGATGCGCTGGAGGAGGTGGTGGCCGAGGCGCGGGAGGAGCTGGAGCGCGCCGCGCCTCGGCGGCTGCCGGTGAGCGTTGCGCGGGCGGTAGTTGATGAGGACGTCGAGGAGCTTCCGCTGGCGGCTGCTGCGGGCGAGCAGCGGGTGGCACTGCGGCGGCTCGTGGCGGAGACGGAGGCGCGCGCACACCGGGCGCGGGCCTCGCTGGCGGGGAGCGAGACGCTCGCGGCCACGCCGCGAGGAGGGTGGCAGGGCGCGGGCGCGGCGGGCCCGCGGCCCGAGGCGAACCGGGGGGCTCCGCTGCGCCCGAATCCACGGTCGCAGAGCTTTACGCGCAGCCTGGGGCCTACGGAGGGGACGAAGCCGGGGCCGAGCCCGGAGGCGCGCGACCTGCCCCTGGTGGATGAGCTGGCCGCCGAGCGCCGGGCGCGGCCGGCGGGAAGCGCGCCGGCTGCGGTGGTCGCACGGGAGGCAGGCCTGGCGGCGGGCGGGGGCTCGCTGGTGCGGATGCGATCTTCGATGGGCGGTCGGTGGCGCGGCTCGGGAACGCTGGACCGGCCGCGCGTGGGGAATGTGACACTGCCACCGACGTGGGCGGTGATCATGGCGGGGCTGGGAGTTCTGCTGTTGCTCGTAGGAATCCTGACGGTGCCGGGGATGCTGGAGCCGGACCGTGGCGCGGAGTACGGGAACCTGGTGAATGGGGCGGCGCAGCGGCTGGCGATCGCGCGGGTGGCGGAGGACCCGGCGCAGCGGCGGGCCGCGCTGGTTGAGGCGCAGGCGATGCTGCTGAAGGCGCGGGAGCTGCAGGGCGGCGACCCGCAGGCAGAGGTGCTGTTCAACGAGGTGGCGGGGGCGCTGAATGAGATGGACCGTGTGGTGGCGCCGGCTGCGGTCGAGGTGGTGGCGACGCTCGATCGGTTCGGGGAGCGCCCGATTGCACCCTCGCGGATGGTGGCCGGGCCGGAGCACGTGTACGTGCTCGATTCGAACAGTCAGCAGGTGATTGCGGTGGCGCTGGCTGACGGTGCGGCCCGGAGCGTGTTCGGCGAGGACCGACAGCTCAATCGCGGGCGACCGGTAGCGATTGCGCACCTGGATGCGAGTGACCGCGGCGCACCGACGCTGCTCATCGCGGACAGCGAGAATCGGCTGTGGGCGTGGGAGGGGAGCGAGCTGGCGGCGCTGGCATTCAACGCGCCGGCGGGACTGGTGGTGACCGATATGGCGGTCCGGGGGCGCGACCTGTACGTGCTCGACGCGGTGCACAAGGTGGTGTACCGGTTCGCGCAGGAGCGGGATGGGTTCCCGAATCCGCCGGTGAAGGCGCTGGAGGCGAGTGAGCTGGCGAATGCGCGGCGGCTCTCCGTGGATACGGAGATCCTGACTGCGGATGCGGACGGGACGCTGCACCGGTTCATTGGCAGCGGCGTGGTGCTGACCCTCTCGCAGGCGGGGATCGATAAGAAGCTGATAGCGGCAGAGGTGCCGCAGGCGATTTCGGAGTCGGAGATTGCGGTGCTGGACCCGACACATGGGCGGATTGTGGTGTTCCTGCGCGACGGGGCGTTCGAGCGGCAGTACCGGGACCCTGCGTTCGAGGGTGCGCGGGCGTTCGTGGTGCGGGGCGAGGTAGCGTACGTGCTGAGCGGTGGCGCGCTGCGCCGGATTACGTGGTAGGGGACGAACGGGGCTCGGGGCGTGGGCCGGCAGATCATGACGGGCGAAGCCGTGCATGGCATACTGAACCCGCAATGCAGGATGCTGGTTTTGCGAGTATGTCAGTTTTGGCGGATTCTGAGCGGGAGGAGCGGGCCCGGCAGAAGCGGGGGGTGACGCGGTGGGTGTACGTGGCGCTGGGGAGTCTGCTGGTGGGCATCGGCATCCTGGGGATTTTCCTGCCGCTGCTGCCTTCGACAGTGTTTTTCCTCGGGGCAGCGGGGCTGTACGGGCGGAGCTCGCCCCGGGCGTATCGCTGGCTGACGACCAACCGGTGGTTTGGGCGCCACCTGCGGGACTACAAGGAGCAGCGGGGAGCGACGGTCGGGGCGAAGGTGTGGTCGATTGCGACGCTGTGGATCGGGATCGGGGTGAGCGAGTATTTCCTGGACCTGCCGTGGGTGCAGCTCCTGCTCGTGGCGATCGGCGTGGGGGTGACGATCCACCTGGTGACGCTGCGGACGATCCGGCGGTAGGGGTCAGGCGCCGGTAGCCGGGGCGGCCTCGGCGGCGCGCTGGAAGTGGGTGAGGAGGAGGTCCATGTCCTCCTGCGGGATTTCGTGCAGGTTGCCCTGGTAGGCGAGGGTCCAGTTGGCGCGGGGCCAGCGCTGGGTCCAGCGGAAGAGGTCGTGGAAGGGTTCGGCATCGAGCCAGCGGTCCTCGGGGAGGACGATGACGGGTTCGATGCCGGCGCGGTAGGGGTAGAGCTCTTCGGGCTTTTTGGAGCTCTGCCAGATGCGGGTGTGCTCTTCGATGACGGGGGTAGTGACGCGGCAGATGGCGGCGAACTGTTTCCGGCCGGAGACGTAGAAGGCGAGGAGGTCGCCGGGCTGGATGCTGGCGGCCATCTTGCGGCGCGTGCTCTTGAAGCCGTGGCGGGTGAAGCCGAGGGAGCGTGTGGTTTCGAAAATCTCGGTGAAGCCGAGGGAGCGTATGGTTTCGAAAATCTCGGGGGAGCCGACAACGATCCAGTTGCGGGGCATCAGGAGTTCTCCGGGGCGAGATCGGGCAGGCGGGGCTGCCAGGAGCCAGTGTAGCCGCGGATGAGGACATCGGGGTGGAGCGGCTCGATGGCGACGGGCTCGATGTGGAGTGGTTCGAGGCCGGCACCCGGGGGCACGAGGGGGATGGCGGCATCGCCGAGGATGCGGGGGCTGACGTAGGCGTGGACCTCATCGACGAGGTCGGCGCCGAGGAAGGAGGCGAGGACGGTTGGACCGCCTTCGACGAGGAGGGACTGGATGTTGCGCTGGCCGAGGGCAGCGAGGAGCTGGTGGAGGTCGAGACGGCCGGCGGTGGATTCGAGCTGGAGGATGGTGGCGCCGGCAGCGGTGATGGCCTCGCGCCAGGCTGGCGGTGCGGCGGGGCCGGTGGCGACGACGACGCGGCCGCCCGGTGCGAGGGCGCGTGCACCGGCCGGGGTGCGGCCGCGGGTATCGAGGATGATGCGGGCTGGCTGGCGGTCGGCGAGGTGACCGCCGGGGCGAGCGGTAAGGGCAGGGTCATCGGCGAGGACGGTGCCG
>FWPU01011292.1_pt1 | contig 10745 bp, 9 predicted proteins | sample 2228361 | NCBI WGS metagenome assembly FWPU01 (sample SAMEA103939777, study PRJEB20133) | metagenome | reverse complement strand
AGCCGAGGTTCTCCAGCATCAGGCTGATGCCCGGGCCGCTGGTGGCCGTCATCGCCTTCGCGCCCGCCCATGCCGCGCCAATGCACGACGCGATGGACGCGATCTCATCTTCCATCTGGGCGAAGACGCGCTTGCCGGGCAGTTCTGCGAACCGTGCGCAGATGCGCTCCATGATCTCGCTGGCCGGCGTGATGGGATAGCCGGCGTAGAAGTTGCATCCCGCGGCGATGGCCCCTTCGGCGCAGGCTTCGTCGCCCTGCAGGAAGTAGCGGCCCGCGGGCAGGGGCGATGGGATGATCGTCCACCCCTCGGGCCGCGGGCGCGGCGCGGGGGGCAGGGCAGGCGCAACGGGGGCCTCGGCGACTGCCGCATCCTTGCCCGATACCGAGATGGCCAGGTCTGGGCACAGGAGTTCGCACTGGCGGCACACGGTGCAGTCGTCGGGCCGCGCGGCGATCACAGGGTGAATCCCGTGGTCAAACGATCCCTGGTCAATCTCCAACACGTGGCGGGGGCACACGTGGACGCAAATGTAGCATCCCTTACACCAATCCCGATTGACAACGATCTCAGGCATTTGCAAAACCACCTAAAAGGTCTTTTCCACGGGGCGCAAAAGGGCCTTTGGCCTTCGCCCACGGCCCGCAATCGCACGTCCCGGCCAGGGCTAGCGGCCAAAGGCTACAGGCTTCCTCCCTAGGCGAGTGCTGTTTACTTCCGCAGGCGCTTGCGGAGTTCCTCGGTCAGAGCCGGCACCACTTGGAACAGGTCGCCCACGATCCCGTAGTTGGCAACCTTGAAGATGGGCGCTTCGGGGTCCTTGTTGATGGCGACGATGACCTTGGACGTGCCCATCCCCGCCAGGTGCTGGATGGCGCCCGAAATGCCGCAGGCGATGTACAGGTCCGGGCGAACCGTGCGGCCCGTTTGCCCAACCTGGTGCGCGTAGGGAATCCAGCCGGCGTCCACCGCCGCGCGGGACGAGCCGACCGCCCCGCCGAGCACTTCGGCCAACTCGCGGAGCGGCTTGAATCCCTCGGGCCCGCGCACGCCGCGCCCGCCCGAAACGATGATCTTGGCGTCGGCCAGGTTGACCTCGCCCTCCTCCACGATGAAATCCACCACCTTGGCGGCGATTTGGTCCTCGGTCATCACCGGCGGGACTTTCACGATCTGGCCCTGGCGGCTAGAGTCCGGCTCGGGCATCTCAAACACGCGGTGGCGCACCGTCGCCATCTGCGGGCGGTAGTTGGGGCAGATGATGGTGGCCATGATGTTGCCGCCGAAGGCCGGGCGCGTCTGGCGCAGGAGTCTGGTCTCGGGGTCTATGTCCAGCCCCGTGCAGTCCGCCGTGAGGCCGGTGTGCACCTCGGTTGCCACAGCGCCCGCCAGGTCGCGGCCTCGGGCGCTGGCGCCCAGCAGGAAGATCTCCGGCTTGTACTGCCGCACCAGGTGCACCAGTTGCTTGGCATAGGGCGCGGTGCGGTAGACCCCCAGCGACGGGTCGTCCACCAGGAACACGCGGTCCGCGCCGTAGTAGATGGCCTGCTGGGCGATGCCCTCCACGTTGTGGCCCAGCACGCAGGCCGTGAGGGTGGTGCCCAGGCTGTCGGCGATTTTGCGGCCCTGGCCCATCATCTCCCACGAGATGCTGCAGGCTTCACCGCGGAACTGCTCTACCCACACCCACACACCCTGATAGGCGCTGATGTCCTCTGCGCCCTTGCCGCGCTCGGGCAGGCTCAAGGCTTCCACGGGGCAAACGTCCAGGCACGCGCCGCACGCGGTGCATTTGTCATCCACGACGGCCTTGTCGTTTTCCATCCGCAGCGCGCCGAAAGGACAAGCCGCCACGCACGCCGCGCAGCCGATGCAGGTTTCGGTGTCAATCATCAAGAGCGCCATGGCAGCCTCCCTATATCACTTTCTCTTTGAGCAGCAGGTCGGCCAGTTTTGCGGCCTGCTCCTGGGGCGACTCGCCCTCAATCATGACGATCTGTCCACTGCGGGGCGGCGGGTTGAACACCCGCACCACCTGGGTCGGCGAGCCTTTCAGCCCGAACAAGTCGGGGTTGGCATCGGGAAAGTCCGCCGCCGTCCAGACCGGTATCTCCGTGCGGGTCGCCCGCCGAATGCCCATGATGGTGGCGTAGCGCGGCTGGTTGATGTCTTTGACCACCGTGAGGAGGGCGGGCAGGCGCGTCTCCACGACCTCGCGCCCTTCTTCCAACAGCCGCTCTACCCGAATGCGCTTGGCCTGGAAATCTATCTCCTGAATCTTGAACACGTAGGTCAGTTGCTCAATGTCCAGTTGTCGGGCGATGCCCGGGCCCACCTGGCCGGTATCGCCGTCAATCGCCTGCTTGCCGCACAGGATGATGTCAAAGTCGCCGATCTTGCGGATGGCGTTCGCGAGCGTGTAGGCGGTGGCCCATGTGTCGGAGCCCGCGAAAGCGCGGTCGCTGAGGAGAATGGCCTCGTCTGCGCCCATGGCGATAGCCTCCCTCAGCGCCTCTTTCGCCTGCGGCGGGCCCATGGAGATAACCGTTACCTTGCCGCCGAACTTCTCGCGCAAGCGCAGGGCTTCCTCAATGGCGTACGTGTCAAACGGGTTCACGATGCTGGGGACGCCTTCCCGGATGAGCGTCCCGGTCTCCGGGTTCACCTTCACGTCCGTGGTGTCGGGCACTTGCTTGATGCAGACGATGGCGTGCACGCTGGACCTCCTTCGCTGAACTTGAGTCGCTGAACTTGAGTTTCGCCGCAACAAACGGCAAGCGGTTTCGGCGTTCAGCGGTCAGTCCGCAGCGCGTGGACTTGCGGAGGGCTGAACGCCGAAGGCTCCCTATCATTCCTCCCGTTGCCACTCCTCCGGGTCATACGCGGGCAATTCGCAGCGCAGCGGCTTGTCGGTGCGGTAGCCCAGCGCGTACTGGGCCTGCATGAGTTGCTGAATCTCCTTGGAGCCCTCGTAGATGACCGCGCCCTTGGAGTTGCGCAGGAAGCGCTCCACGTCGTACTCGTCGGAATAGCCATAGGCCCCGTAGATTTCTACCGCGTCGTCGGCGCACTCAAAGGACGACTGCGTCGCGAACCACTTGGCGAGGCCCGTCTCGCGCGTGTTGCGGACGCCCTGATTCTTCAGCCAGCCGGCGCGCAGGTACAGAAGCCGCGCCGCCTCGTATTTCAGCACCATGTTGGCGATCATCTGTTGAACCAGTTGGTGCTGGCCGATGGGGACGCCAAAGGTCTGGCGCTCGTTCGCGTACTTGACGGATGCCTCCAGGCAGGCGCGGATGAGTCCTGTCGCGCCCGCGGCCACCGTGTAGCGCCCGTTGTCCAGGCAGGACATGGCGATTCGGAATCCCTCGCCCTCAAGGCCCAGCATGTTCTCGGCGGGCACAGGGACATCGGTCATGGAGATGAAGCCGGTATTGCCGGCGCGGACGCCCAACTTACCGTGGATGGTGCCGGTCTCCAGGCCGGGCCAGCCGCGCTCCACGATGAACGCCGACATGCCGGTGTGGTCGCGCGCCTTCTTCTTCTCCATATCCGTCCACGCGAAGATGAGGAAGTGGTCGGCCACGTCCGCCAGCGAAATCCACATCTTCTCGCCGTTCAGGATCCAGTGGTCGCCGTCGCGGCGGGCGGTGGACTGGATGCCCAGGACATCCGACCCTGCGGCCGGTTCCGTGAGGCCGTAGGTCGCGATCTTCTGGCCCATGGCTTGCGGGACGAGGTACTTCTGCTTCTGCTCCTCGGTGCCCCACTGGAGCAGACCCAGGCTGTTGAGGCCGACATGGACGGACATGATGACGCGCGCCGAGGTGTCCACGCGCTCCAACTCCTCGCAGGCGAGGCCCAGCGAGATGTAGTCCATGCCCGCGCCCCCGTAGCGCACGGGGATGCAGATGCCGAGGATGCCCTGGGCGGCCATCTTGGGCAGGATGCTGCGGTCAAAGGTGTGCTTGCGGTCGTTCTCCTTGATGTTGGGGGCAATTTCGCGCTCGGCAAAGTCGCGCACCATCTTTTGCACCATGAGGTGCTCTTCGGACAGGGTAAAGTCCATTATACGCCTCCTCCTTCCTTGCGAGCCCGGCCGGTGGAAACAGACAAGGGCGAGACACTTGCCACAGCGCGCCGTGGATGGGCCGCTGCCGGCAACTGCTTCGCCCCTTGGGGATTGCACCTTCGCACGTCCGAGACCTCCGTGGGCTCCGACCTATTGTTGGCCGCATTATATCACGATGTGCCAAAGACGACAAGGCGAGCAGAGGGAATGCGGCAATGCTCACTATGGCTTGCCCGTTCCGGCCTAGGCCGCCAATCTGGCCGAAGACTCCCGTTGTCGTGAGGTTCGCGGCACGCGGACAGCCTCTGAACGGGCAGATGAGGACTTGCTGTTTCCCGTGTTGAGAGTTGTGGGGGCAGCGGTAGGTCGCTTGACCTCACCTAACCCCTCCTACACCCTCCCCTTCCCTCTCCGCCGGCGGGGAGGGAAGGGGAGGGCTTGGGTGGGGATGGGTGGGGTAGAGCGGCTCCACAACCGAACGACGCCCAGTTCCCCTTGTCCGAGGAGTGAAATGCACCTCACGCCTTTCCAACAGGGGTTGCCACCCCTGTTCAATTCCTATATTGAGAATCTGGAGGGAGCGCGGCCATGCTCACTATGGAAACGGCAAGTCATCATCGCGGCATCGGACTTTCCACCGTCTGTGGCGCGGAAGGTCGCGGGACCGCGCAATGCACCGTCGTTCTGCGCCTGGGAATGAGACTTTGGCTACTGGACGAATAGGGGCACGAAACGGAATTGCGAAACGTCCACCAGCCCCCGGTCGGTGAGTTTCAAGGTCGGAATCACGGGCAAGGCCAGGAAACTCAGCGCGGTGAAGGGGTCGCGCAGGGCCGAACCCATATCGACGGCGGCGTGAAGCAAGTTTCGGAACGCCTCGCCCACCTCCTCCAGTGGTCGGTCTGACATGAGGCCGGCGATGGGCAAGGGCAGTTGCGCCTTCACCTCGCCGTCCTGCACCGCCACAAGCCCCCCGCGCATCTCCACCATCCGCTCCAGCGCGACTCGCATGTCGGCATCGCTGGTGCCGACCAGGATGATGTTGTGCGAGTCGTGGGCCACCGAGGAGGCCAGCGCGCCGCGCTTCAACCCGAACCCGTGCACGAACCCCAGGCCCACGTTGCCGGTCGCCTGATGGCGTTCCACGACGGCGATCTTCAGCACATCGCGCTCGGTATCCGCAACGACGAGCCCGTCGTCCACCTTCGGCTCCATGATGAGTTGCCGCGTAACGATCTGGTTGGGGATGAGGCCGATGACGCGGATGCGATTGCCTCGCGCGGGGACTGCGAACGAGATGCTAGGCGGGTGCACGTTCATGGAACTGCGCACGATGGCGGGGTTGTGGGGCGACAGGGTGCCGACGAACCGCCCTCGCTCGGCGACGATCTGCCCGCCGCGCAGCACTTTCAGGATTCGGAAGTCCATGAAGTTGTCAAAAACCACCAGGTCGGCCCGCCAGCCGGGTTTGATGCCGCCGCGGTCCGAAAGGCCGAAATACTCCGCCGGGTTCAACGTCGCCATCTGGATGGCGGTGATGGGGTCCAGGCCGCTGGCGATGGCCGTGCGGATGATGCTATCCAGGTGGCCTTCTTCCAGCAGTTCCAGCGGGTGGCGGTCGTCGGTAACGAACATGCAGCGACGCGACGTGGCGGGCGTAACCAATGGCAAGAGGTCGCGCAGGTTGCGGGCCGTGGAGCCCTCGCGGATCATGATGTACATGCCCATCCGCAGTTTCTCTTTGGCCTCTTCCACACGCGTACACTCGTGGTCGGACCCGACGCCGGCGGCGATGTAGGCGGCCAGGTCGCGCCCCGACAGCCCCGGTGCGTGGCCATCAATCCGCTTGCCTGCCCCTGCTCGAACCTTGGCCATCACCGACGGCTCGCGGAACAGGACGCCCGGATAGTTCATCATCTCTCCCACGCCCTGCACCCAATTCTCTTTCAGCAGCAGCGCCAAATCCGATGGCAGGATGCGCGCGCCTGACGTCTCCAGGTCTGTGGCGGGGACGCACGAGGGCACCATGACGTACACGCTGAAGGGATTGCGCTTGCTGGACTCCAGCATGTACCGAATGCCGTCAAACCCCAGCACGTTGGCGATCTCATGGGGATCGATGATCACGGACGTGGTCCCGTGGGGCAGCACGGCCCGAGCGAATTCGGGCACTCGCAGCATGGAACTCTCAATATGCACGTGGCCATCGATGAAACCGGGGCAGACGTAGGCGCCGTCCAGGTCTATCTCTACCTTGCCGCGGTAGTCGCCCAGCCCGGCGATGCGCGTGCTGGCGATGGCCACGTTGGTAACATGGATGTCCCCCGAAAAGACGTTGACCACCCGCGCGTTTTTCAGCACCAGGTCGGCCTCATCTTCTCCCCGTGCAATCCGAATCAGGTCCTCCAGCGTGATCGCCATTCGCTTCCTCCTAGATTAACACAAAGCGACCGGATGGGGGTCGCCTTGTTGTCTCCTCATTCGCACCCCCGCGTGCGACGAATAACGACGATGTTATGCCTTTATCGCCGACCGAACAGGCGTTGCCAGAACCCGGGTCGGTCAGCCCCGCGTGTCGGGCCCTGGGTCGGCGGCGACAGGCCCGGCAGATAATCTGTCGCGGGCGCGTCGGGGATCACGCGAACCTTACCGGCCTCCAGCGCCAACGCCGGGGCGGCGCGCACCACGTGCTCCAGTGGCGCGGGTGGATAGGGAGCGTGGTAGATGCGCCTGGAAACGAGGGCGGGCATGAGACGGAATAGGGGGAACGGCTTGTGCTTCCGTGCCAGGAGTTCGCGCACGGCCTGGGCCAGCTGAGCGTTGCGCCTGGCGGTCCGTTCGGCATCCTGCGCGTGTGCAGGCTCCACGAACACGTGGTACACCCCATCCTCACCGTCCGTTACCTCAATCAGCAGGCTATCGCCGGCGCGGCAGTCCATGTCGTGAAACCACCGGGCCAGGGCGTAGGATGGGGCGATGCCCGCCGCGCCCGCGTCAAACCGCAGGATGGGCTGCGAGAAGAGCGGCCCGTGCTCCAAATACAGGTGGCAGGGCCGAGCGGCAGCGTGGCGCGGCGCAAACAAGAACGGGAACAGCATGTAGCAAGCGTCGGGGCCAAGCCGCAGGCTTCCCTCGTCCAACTCCTCTTGCGAGAGGACATGGCGAACCGTCGCACCTTTGATGAACCAGAGCGCCCACGCGTAGCGATTGTCGCCCACCGACACCACGAGAGGACTGGTTCGCAGGGCATTGCGCACGGTGCGAGCCGGCTGGGCCACAGGGCGCACGGGCCTGTCCTGCACCGCAACGAAGACGTCGGCGAACGACAAGGGGGCACCGGCCTGGCGCAGTCCAGCGCCCACGCCCCGCGCCTATGAGACCCGCCGCTCCACCCGTGCCATGCGATTCCTCCGTTACGCTATGACGACGCCAAGATTCGCCGTGCTTTGGCTACCCAGTCGGGATCGGCCAATTGTGCCCGCCCCACGGCAATGAGATCCACCAACCCATCCCGTATGACCCGGTCGGCATATTCCGGCTCGCGCACGTTGCCCACGCCGATGGTGGGGATTCCGGCGGCACGCTTGACCCTCGCCGCCAGGAGCACGAAGTACCCCTGCTCGGTGAATCGGTCTCGGCCCGATCCGCCCAGCCCGCCCGAGACGTCTAGGATGTCTACCCCCGCCTCTGCCAGAATCGGCGCGATGCGCTCGGCGTCGTCGGCGGTGATGCCGCCCGGCATGAGGTCGTCGGCCCCGAAACGGTACAACACGAGCATCGTCTGGCCGACGGCCTCCCGCACGGCCCGGATGACCTCGCAGGGGAAGCGCAGACGGTTCTCCAGCGAGCCGCCGTAGTCGTCGGTGCGGCGGTTGGTAAGGGGTGAGACGAACTGACTCAACAGGTAGCCGTGGGCGCCGTGGATTTCCACGGCGTCAAACCCTGCTGCCCGGGCGCGCTTGGCCGCTTCGGCGTAGTCGTGGACCAGGTGCTGAATCTCCTCGCGGCGAAGGGCCCGCGGGGGCTCGGTATCGCCGGGGACGGGAAGCGTCCAGGCACTGATGGGCTGAGAGCCGATGATGGCGCGCGTTGTGCGCGATCCCGCATGGGTGATCTGCACGCAGGCTACGGCCCCCGCGGATCGGATGGCCTGGGCCAGTTGTGCCAGGCCGGGGACAAGCGCGTCGTCGTAGATACCCAACTGGCGGTCCGACATGCGGCCATCGCGGCGGATGTAGGTATGTTCCACGATCACCAGGCCAGGCCCATCCACGGCGATGGTCGCGTAATGCTTCGTGTGCCACTCCGTAGCCTCGCCGCGTGGCGTGGCCCGCTCCGTCGCGATGGGCGGCATGACGATGCGGTTTCGTAGGCGGATGCCTCGCACCTCCAGGGAGTCAAACAGACTTGCCATCGCGCCCCTCCTTGCATGCATTATAGCGCCTCCTGCGATCGGCGTCAACGGCTTCGGCAATTCCCAATACTGAGCATTGCGGCAATGCCCCTTTGTGCGATGCCACCGGCAACGCTATAATATAGCCAACTCGGCGAGGAGGATGGCCGTGGACGGAAGACAATTTGTCGTGGGTGCAGTTGTATTCGCCCTCATCTGCGGGCTGTCGTTGACGGCCCTGGTGGTGGGGTTCTCGCCCGAGGAACCGCTCACGTATCTGTTCTACGCCCTGGTAGCCCTTGGCGTCAGCAGTGCGCTGATGCCCATCGTGTACTATCTACACATCCGCTTTGGCGATGGGAGGGAGAACCCGCGCTGGTTCCGGTACGTCCGGCAAAGCCTGTGGATTGGCGCGTTGACGGCATTCTACCTATGGCTCAACACACTGCGCACACTCAGCGTGCCTGCAATACTGCTGGGCATCTGCATCGTGGCGCTGGTAGAAGTGATCATCCTGCGCCCTGCCAGGATGGAGGAATAGCATGGCCGACGAGAGTACGCACGACAGCACCCTGCAAGCACGCCTGCGCCAACTTCCCAGCGTGTACCGTTTGCTCCAAACACCCGAGGGGCAGGAATGGGTGGCCGCATTCGGACACGAGTTGACAACCGACGCCATTCGCGAGGCCCTGGACGAAGCGCGCGACCGTGTGCTGGCCGGGGAGGAAGCGCCCTCGGCCGACTCGGTGCTGGCGGCGGCCCAAGCGCGACTGGAACACCTGGTGGCGCCGACCCTGCGGCGAGTCATCAACGCCACAGGGGTAGTGATCCACACGAACCTGGGCCGCGCCCCCTTGAGCCGCGCGGCGCGGCAGGCGATGGAACTGGCCGCAATCGGGTACACGAACCTGGAGTTTGACTTGGAAGCGGGCGTGCGCGGCTCTCGGTACGTCCATGCGGTGGGGTTGCTAAAGCGACTCACGGGGGCCGAGGACGCGCTGGTGGTGAACAACAACGCGGGCGCCGTGTTGCTGGCCCTGAGCGCGCTGGCCGCCGGGCGCGAGGTCATCATCTCACGCGGCCAACTGGTGGAAATCGGCGGCGGGTTCCGCATCCCCGACGTGATGCGCCAAAGCGGCGCGCGCCTGGTGGAAGTCGGCACCACCAACCGCACCGCACTCAAGGACTACGCTGCGGCCATCTCGTCGGAGACGGCTCTGCTCCTTCGCGTGCACACCAGCAACTTCCGCATGATCGGGTTCACGCACCAACCTAGCCTGACCGAATTGGTAGAACTCGGGCACAGTTACGGCCTGCCCGTGCTGGATGACCTGGGGAGCGGCACGCTGCTGGACACAGCCCAGTACGGCTTGGCCCACGAGCCTACCGTGCAGGAAAGCATCGCAGCGGGGGCGGATGTGGTTACCTTCAGCGGCGACAAACGGCTGGGCGGGCCCCAGGCAGGGTACATCGTCGGCAAGCGGGAACTCATCGCCCGCATGAGGACGCACCCGCTGACCCGTGCCCTGCGCGTGGACAAGGTGGCCATCGCAGGGATTGAAGCCACGCTACGGCATTACCTGCTCAACGAGGCGACGCGAGAGATCCCCGTCTGGCGCATGATCGCCGTTGCCACCGATGTGCTGCGAAAACGGGCGCGCTCCTGGGCACGGCGGCTGAGGGCCGCGGGCTTACACGCAACCGTGATACAAGGGCAGTCCACCATCGGCGGGGGCTCTTTGCCGGGCGAGACGCTGCCCACGTGGTTGCTGGCCCTCGCTGTGCCTTCGCCCGACGGGTTCGCGCGCGCGCTTCGCATCGGCAGACCGGCCATCGTCCCTCGCATAGAAGAGGATCGCCTACTGTTTGATCCTCGCACGGTGCTACCCGAGGAAGACAAGATGCTGATCGCGGGTATCCTGGCGGCGCGGGGTGCGGCGTAACTACGGCTTGGCCAACGAGTTCAGCCACGCGCGGATGTCGGGATCATCGGCGAAATCGGCCCCCAGCGCGATCGTCTTGCCGTCGTATGACACGACCTTCCCCGCCTCGTTGATGTGCAAGGTCAACTGCCCGATCCACTCACCCTGATAGCCCGCTTGGACGATCACCGTGCCGTGCGTCGGTTCTCGGAACGGCTCGGGCATCAGAACGCCCGGGTTTCCGCCCACAATGACGGCAATGCCCGGCACGCCCGCCGCCAGTTGTTGGTCCTGCTGAAATCCCAGGTTGGAGCAGACGATGAAGATGTCGGCATGGCCCTGTAGGTCTGACATCACG
>FWPU01010054.1_pt1 | contig 10746 bp, 5 predicted proteins | sample 2228361 | NCBI WGS metagenome assembly FWPU01 (sample SAMEA103939777, study PRJEB20133) | metagenome | reverse complement strand
CCGTTATCAGGCGGGGTTTGGAGAGATACTGGTCACCCGACATGAGTTTGAATGTTGCGCCTCAGGCAAAGCAGTCTGTTCCTTCGGCGCCCTCTGTTGAGGAAGTTTCGGAACCCGAAGCGATAAAGAAATATAAAGAAGCGGGGGAAATGGGGACGAAGGCATGGAATGAGTTTTTAATGAGCAATGACGCACTTTTTAGGGCGTATGCTATGGCAAAGACCCCTGAACGTCGCAATGCAATCCGCAACATGTTGCGCAGCGATGCTCAGCGAATGGGTATTGACCCCAAGCGGGTAGACAACCAGTTGTTTGCTCTGGAACCCGAGGAGCGCAAACGGGAGCCTGATACGTTTGACCGTATGATGCAGTATATGATTTTGTTAACGATGTTGCGGAACCTGTGATGGGGGTGAGGCGTATGATACCATTCTGGATGTCTGCTTATCTTTCGCCCATGTTGTTGCTTCGCAGATTGCAACAGGAGACGCTTGGTAGCATGGCTGGATTGGGGAAGAGTGTTATCAATGCAACATCGGAAGACGTTTTGGTAAATCCCAGTCCAACAGCCCAGCAGCCTGCTAAGCGGGGTAATTTGTTTGACGAGGATAGCATTAATCGCATTATTCAGTATGCTTTATTGTTCAGGATGCTTAGGGGGTGATATTAGATGCCGTTAAGCAATCGCAATGAGATAATACAGGCGGTTAAGGATGAGATAAATACCGGTGCTGGTGGATTGTATCAGCCATACGAGGTCAGTCTATATCGTTGGAGTGGTGATGCCTTCAATCCTCACTGGTATCCTGCAAAGCGTATTCATAATTGGTTTCTCAGGGTTCCCGAAAACATTCGCAAAAAGATGGCTCTGGTGATTGCTACAAAGGTTATGCGTAGTCAATATGTTCCTTTGATATGGCATTTTAGTTTCAACCTTGGTTACGAACAGACCGCCTTGAATAATTATCTTAGCGCATTGCAAAACCCGTCGCACAGCAAACATATTGAGGCGGTTTTCGCCACCCTACGCGGCTTGGCGCATGCTGATAGTTATCATCAATATGGCACAGGTTGGAAGGATGTAAACGGCAATATCAAGCACATTTTTCAGTATGGAGTTGACCCACCTGTGGAGTGTCCTTATACCGACAACGGCGAAGATTATTTTAACTGGATGACGAATAATCTTATTCCCTATGTTTTTGCGGATGCGGTGGAATTGTTAGAACCTGAGGCTAACATAGCACAGGTTACTACAAAGATACAGCCCAATTGGATTTGGTTAGCGAACAATAACGAGTATTTTACTACGCTACGCATGGATGGTTCTACAGACCAGTTGAACAAAATAAAGACAGCGATGCGTGGTTATGATGGGACTACAAGGCAAACGAAGTTTAACAGTCTTACGGTAGACGAAGAAGAGCACATGGAGCAAACGCAATCGTCTTATTCAAGCGGTTCTAGGTTTGACTATACAACCATGGCATGGCAATCAGGCTCAGGGCAGGCGATTTTGTATCAAAGCGTTTATCCCAAGTTTGTTACGGTAACTCAGATTAACGGCGTCTTTGTGTAGGGGGTGATGGTGATGGCAATCAGTCCTATTGAACTTGGCATTGGTGCAATTGCTGGTTTGGCTGGACTATTTGGTAAGAAGCCCAAACCGCCTCCGGTAGACCCACAGCAACAGATGCTGATGGAAACCCAGAGGCAACTGTTGAACCAGCAAATCGGTTTGTTGCAACAGGCGCAGGAACAGGAAAGAGAAAACTATCTTCGTTGGTTGCAGGTGCTTCCTCAGTTTCAGGCTGGTTTACAGTCTGCTTTGCAGGGTTTGGGTTTCGCAGGAGGTCAAATTGGTTCTGCTTTAGCCCTACCACAGATTAGTCGGCTATTGGCGCAGCAGAGGGCACAACAGGAAGCGGTAAGGCGCAGATTGGCGTCTATGGGTGTAGACCCGACAACCCAAGAGCGTGTGCTTGAAGGTCTTAGGGAACGCGGTCTTAGTGAAGCGATGCAGATGGCTGGTGAGTTTGACCTGCAACGCAGGCAGGCTATAATGCAGTTGCTTGGTGCCGGTTTGGGGGCGGCATACAATCCGCAGACGTTGCTTGGAATTGCGCAGTTGACCGGTCAGGCTGGTTATGGTGCTGGACAGCAGTTGCTTGGGCTTCGTGAAAGTCAGTTGGCACAGCAGAGGCTGATGGCAGAACAGGAGCAGGCAAAGGCGTCTGCTCTTGGTCAGTTGGCTTTAATGGCTGGTCAGTTGTATCGTAACAGGAAGTGGTGAGGTGATGCGCTATGGCATTGGGTCTTGAGGGGATTGCCATGCTGACTGGTTTGTTGCAGGGGCAGTTGGTGGCAGAGAAAATGAAAGACGAAGAAGAGAAGCAGGCGATGGCTGAGCGGGTTGCCGTTGCAGAAGCACAGACACGAACGGTTGCCGAGATGCTTCAGCGTCAGTTTCAGGAGCGCAGTTTTGCGCTTCAGGAGGCTTCTTTCTTGGCTGGTCAGGAGTGGACGCGAAGGCAGTTTGAGGCACAGCGTCGCATGGAAGAGTTTGAGAAGCAGATGAGGCTCAAGCAGGAACAGAGGGTGGAAAAAGAGGAACAGCGACGGGAGCAGTCGTTTCAGTGGGACTTGTTGAAGCAGGGTTTGGATGTGGTCACTTTTGTAGCCAAGACAGACCCCAAGTTGCTGGAAGAGCGTTTCGGCTCTGCTGAATGGAAGCCCATTTTCAATGCGCTTGGTATCAAGACGGAAGCAGACGTAAAGAAACTGGGTTCTTCTCTTGTTTTGCCTGATACGCTGAAAGAGGTGGTAGACAGGTATACTCCTGCTTACGGCAAACCCTTTAACCCCAACGACCCTGCTGTAGTCAGCATACTGAAGTCTTTTGGGAACAGGATTACGCCTGAGAACAAGCATCTTTTTCTCAGTGCTTTGCAGTCTAAGCATGAAGCATTTCAGTCTGGTCTCAAGACTGAGATAGAGATGGCAAAGCGCAAATCCGACATAGAGGTTGCCAACAGGATGAGATTGGCGAAGTATGAGGCTGCTCTTGAGGCTTCCCAATTACAGAGGCGCATGCAACAGCAGGTTCCGCAGTTGCCTGTCTTTTCTTACACTGCTAATTTTGGTAAACTGGATTCTATTAGTAACTTTTATCAATTGGCGGACAATGTTTTGCAGAATGTAAACAGAGAAACTCAGAAGGCATATGAAAACTACAAGAAGACTTTGAAGCAAAAGGGGGTTGTTGTTCCTCCCCCCACGGCTGCACTGCTACCGCATTTTGCCAAAATATCGGTGGCTCAGCAGGCAGAGAGGGCGCTGGTTGGTATGTATTCTACGCAACAGTTGGCTTTTCAAAAAGAGCGTATTAATCAGATAAGGTCTCGTTTAGCAGAGAACACCGAAGGTGCTTTGAGAACAATCGGACAGCAGTTGGCTGGTAGTATCAGGGCTGAAGACTTCGCTAATGCAGAGGTGTTGCGCCAAAAACTGGGGGCTATAAAGCAGGAGATTAGCAGTTTGGGCGTTATGATACCAGAACTGGATGTGGGTTTCAACATGCCCATCAGTCCGCAGAAGGCGAAAGAGTATGGCATTTACGGTAGACCCACAACGCTGAGCGATGCTTTAATGTTGTTTACCATAGATAATACCAGTTTGCCTCTACAGCACAAAAGGCAATTAATGCAGTCGTTGATGAATATTGCAGACACCAAACCAGTTGCGCAAACGCCGCCGTTACCGCCGTCGGTAGGCAGATTGCGATAGGGGGTGATAGCATGGGTAATTTTCTTGAGTTTCTCAAACAGTATCGTTTTCAGCAGGGTCTGTCCCAAGAACAACAGAGAGAGGAGATACAGCAATCCACTCAGACTGCCATGCGGGGTGCTGTGGTTACGGATGACCCACAGCCTGTTTATCAGACTGATACCCTTTCACCCATTGGAAAGGGTTTTGCCACGTTAGTGGCTGGTATTGCCATGTTGCCAAGAATAGTCCCCAATTTGGCTCATGGGGCATTGGATACTGTTTTTGCATTTTCCGCTGACCATCTGGGTGCTACCGACATTGGTGATTTTTACAGACAAAGAGCCGCGAAGCGTTTCAAACTTTTGGATGCTTACAAGCAAAAGTTAGAAGAGTGGGAAGAGGCTATTAAGTATGGGCAAACCCTGAAGCAGGCTGGGGTAGAACTTTTCGGTTTGGGATTAGATTTTATCATGGAACCGGCGACGGCGATTTCCAAACTGGGTTATTTAGTCTTTGGTACAGCATCTGCAGGAATTGAACTGGGTGCCTTACAGATTGGCGGTGCTGATGATGAAGAGATGAAACGGCGAATGAGAAGCATAGCGGCGGGGACAATCAGGGCAGACTATAATATGTTCTCAGGAATCATAGATGCAATTGGGCGTGGGGTTGGTTACGAACCGACGGGGGTTCTCACTTACACAGACCATGATGGCAGAACCCGCAGTCTTGTTTTAAGGAAGGAATGGTTGCCTGTTCAGAAAGAGATACTGCGACAGCAGGGCATTGAACAAATTCAATGGCAGGAAGACCCTGCTAACAGGGCTTACGAGTGGATTACCACCATTGTTGAGATTGGTGGGAGTTTTCTGCCCAACACTTGGATAAGCAGGGGCATGGCTCTAATCGGTTCTGGTTATAAGGCAACGGGTTGGCTTTTAGCGAAAGCAGGCAACGCCATGCTGAAGACGGCACAACATACACCAGTATATACTCCTGCTGCCAAGCAGGTTCACCGTTTGGCTTTGTTTATAGAACAAAAAACGGGTTTACCTTTGACGGCAGAAAGTCGTCAAACAGCAAAGGTGCAGGCGGTGGAGCGCAGAAAGGCAGAGGCGGTGGTTGAGATGAACCGTCGTCTTTCTGAGGGCACAAGAGAATACTTGTTTGAGGACAGGGGCTGGATACATGACATTTTACGGGGCACAGATGAGGAGATACGGCAGAAACTGGACGAACATCCTCTGGGTGATTATTTGACAGACCTGTGGCTTTTCAAGCGTCGCATTCAGAAGAAGATTGAGGACAGGGCACTGGGTGTTCCTCTTGACGAGGCAAAACAGCAGGTCAGGAAGGAACTTGACCAAGCAGATGCTTTGGCTCTTTATATCACCACCGGTTTGCCTCTCAATCCCGATGTGCTGAGGGTGGTTAAGGAAAGCAACGGCAACATTGAAGAATTGCGTAAGAAACTGGTAGAGATGGGAGTAAACTGGGGTGGTATCAAAGAGCAGTCTTTGATAGAACTGTTCCGTCTGGGTTTACACATAGAACTGAACCCTGAGATACGCAATATCCCCTTTGACACGCTGGAGCGGGTTTTTATGACCAACAGTTTAGTTCGCGGTGAGATTGCGTCAACGGTGATGCCCAATCTTCAATTAGTGGACGACATTCTTACAGGCAAAGTCGCCGCCGAACTGTTTGACCATCCTGAATATCAGATAACCTATCAGCATGTTCTGGATGCTTTGCCTTTGCGAATGCGCAAAGATAGAGAGCGCATTGCTAAGGCTTTGACCGTTTTGGCGCTCACAACAGACCCGATTGAGCGCAGGGCGATTGCCGACTACATTGCAGTTAAGACGGGTTACAGGGAACTGAGTGCTGGTCGTTTGGCGTTTGTGCTTCAGCGTCTGGGTGAGGATGTAAATCCTGCCGTAGACGACAGCCTGAAGATGGTAATGACAGCCATTCAGAAACTGCAAAACGAAGAGGGGGCAGAGGCGCTGCGTCAGGTGCTGAACAGCAGCCGAGTAAAGACGCTTCTTCATGAAGAGGAGACAGAGGCATTGCAGAGTTTGCTTACCATGCTTGAGCGAAACGGAATGGACGATGCCGTTATCAATCTGCTTCGCTGTCTGGGTGTCATTGGTGTTCATCAGGCGATGAGCATAGCAGAACTTAAGGCATTGGAGATGGGCGAAATCCTGTTCCGTCTCAAGTTACAGGAAGGCAAAGAGGGTTATGTTCTCAAGAGTTTTCACACGATTGAGAACCGTCTCAGGGAAGCAGTCCGAGAGGCGGCTGATACGAAGCAGATGGAAGTTACCGATGAACTTTTGGAGTGGATGAACGGTTATGTCTCCCATTCTCCGGCTGCTCAGCAGTATAGCGATGCGGTTCAGTTTGTTCGGGAAGCATCTGAACAAATGGGAGTAGATTTTGACGAGGCTGTGCGTCTTACGGGTATTTACAATCATCTCAACGAGACCATGAAAGAACTGTGGCAGAGGGCAGGAATTGAACTAACGGAGCGGATGCAGCAGCCCATCGGCGAAATTATTCAAAGTCGCACCCATCTGTTTACCCTGACGGAGAAGTTGCGCCACGAAGGCAGGATAGAGGATGCGAATACCATAGAACTCATTGCAAAGCAGGAAGACCCGTATCGCATCATGTATTACATGCTGACTGGACAGGAAGACAAGATTGAGGCAGAAATCAGGCAGGCTTTGCCCAATCTTCATCCTAAGCAGTGGCAGGCACTCAGTGAGTTTTTCAGGCTTTCCAGCATTGCCAACTTTTCCATTAAACAGGAAAGTTTGGCTACACAGAAATTGCTTATTGGGCGGCTGTTCAACATGGTTAACAAGGTTTTCACCGATGAAAGCAGTTTGCCTGTAATCAGCGTAGCCCCGACGCCGATGCTGAACACCAAGATACCTGATGATATTCCTGTGGTTGGGGGCAGGTTTACTACTCCGTATGTTGCTCACATTCTCAGGAGTTATTCGGGTGAAGCGAAGCGGAACCTGTTTCAGGGTTTGGACGTCATTAACAATTATATCAAGATGGCGTATGTGGTTTGGAACCCCATCTCCTTGATACGTGATACCATGAGCAACATGGTCTCTTTGTTGTTCGGTGCAGACCTAAACGTTGCTCAGACTGGTAAACTGATGAGGGCATATGCCAAATCTTTTTCTTCGGTGAAGAACAAGGATGAAGAGTTCTTGAAGTTTGCTGACGTCAGTCCAAGCGTATGGGGTTCTACTACTACCATTGGTCAGATGGAGAGCGACATAGAGGCGATGAAACTATCCGATAGGCGTCTTGACCGTCTATTTGCTTGGATTTCGGGTCAGCGATTTTTACGCAACATGCAATCAATAAGGGCATACAGCGATGGTATCGGCAAATTGGCGATGTATTATCTCGTAAAAGACGAGATAAAAGAACTCGGCGGCATGAGTGAAGAGGTTCTGGAAAAACTGGTGAAGAAGTATAATTTACCGCAGGAGATGAAACCTTTGCTTTTCAAAGAAGGCAGAATAGACGAGACCAAGTTAGCCTCTGTGGTTGCTGAAAAATACATGATTGACTACAGCGATGTTTCGCCCTTTGTTCAGTTTTTCAGACGGTATCTTGGGATTTTGCCTTTCATCACATACGAGACCAAGATGGCGCAGGTTATCTTGGGAGACTACACCAACAGGACTGGATGGTTGTTTAATCAACTTCGTTATCTTAACTTAGCACAGAAGGCGATGGCAGGCAACGAAGAAGAGGAGACGCTGCTTGAGCAGATGAGGGCAACCCTGCCCAGCAGTTTGGCATACAATCCTCTTACGTTAATGTGGAGAGACCCCAAGACGAAAGAGGTGAAGGTAATTAACCTCAGTTATTATTTACCCTTTGGGGTATTGTTGCCCTTACAACGGATTGCCAATGAACCGGCGCATCCTACCACTTACTTGAGGCTCTTTACGGAGCGCATGGGTTCTATTTTCACTCCTCTGCTTGAGGTGCTGATTAACAAAGACCTGTATACAGGCAGACCCATTGTGGATACAAAGGCAGACGACAGGACAGCATTGATGCAGATTGGAACCTATTTGCTCAGCAACTTTTTTGTGTTGCCGCTCATGCCCCCTTCTTTGCAGAGGAAAATTGTTGACAACCTGATTGTAGACCCTGAAGAGAGGCATGCTGTCCTGAAAGAGCGCAGTCGGAAGTGGACTTGGCAGGACATTTTCAGCATTTACACCATCAAGTATGACGAGATGGAATACAAAGAACTTCGGCGCAAACTGGAGAAGTCTCGTATGGTTCTGCGCAATGCGGTTGCTGATTACAAAAAATACTACGAGATTAACCCCAAGCAGGCAGAAGAGAACTTCAAGCAGGCTTTGCGGTATGCCAACGCTTTACGTCGTGAAGCAGAGCAGGGCTATGATGCTATTTTCCGTCTGCACTATTTTGACGACGGCATAGTCTTGACCAATCCCAGACTGGGTTACAATCCCTTTACGCCATATGATGCTGAGATAAACGCAATGAAAGAGATTTACGAGAAACTGCGCAACAATCCTGTAGGACAGTTTCCGATGCCACAGCATACCACCAAGACAGACATAATGATACACCTCAGCGAACAGGCTGAGCAGACCATTCGCAACATTGCGGAGACGGAGCATCTTGTAGAGCGGGAAGCGGAGAATTACAGGCAGTGGTTGAATGCAAACTGGGAAAAGAGCGTTAGGGAAGCGGATGAGGGTTTCCGTGAGGGCGACCCTTCCAAGTATCTCAGTCCGTTGTTGCCTTACTATCCCTCTTCGCCTGCTGAACTGGACAGGGCGGTTTACAGGGCATTCAGCAGACAGACGATGGATGCTGGTATGTATCCTCAGGGCATGTTTGACGTGGCACAGCAGCCGCAGGCTGTTCCTGGTGGTCGTGGTGGTATACCCATGTCTTCACAGTTTCGCTCCATAGACCGGCTCTTACGCAACACGGCAAATTTGCCTGTTAGCATGGGGGCAGAGGCGAAGACGCTGAAGGGCAGACCAGAGAATACTTAGGGGGTGATGTCTCATGGAACAGAGGTTCAGTCAGGAAGAGTTAGTCCATCTGGTTTCCAGTTTGATGAAAAAACTAACCCCTTCCCTGCTGGAAGAGGGGACTTTTCTTTACACTACGCAATCCGATGCTTCTGAGAGAAAAACGGAATACAGGGAATATCCTGTGGTCATGCGAAAACTGGTTCGTCCTGCTGAGCGATTAAGTCAGTCGGATAAAGAGGCGATTGCGAAGCAGTTGGAGATTGCCTTTCAGAAGTGGAAGCAGACCACTCAGATGGAAGGAATACCCGACACTCTTTCTGACAAGGCTAAGAACTGGATGGTAAACAACGCTTTTGTTTTCGGCATTACCCCCGACAATGCTGATGCTCTACAGTCCAACATGGCTCTTTTTGAGGATATGTTTTTCTACGCCTCTCATCTTGGGGGCGATACGGTGGAACATCAGAAGAGGTTTCTCAATCTGCTCATGGGTTTTACGGCGCAGGAGATGGACGCCATGAAGATTAGGGATACTTCTATGCCTGATGCCATGGCAAAAGAATGGTATCGCTTTTTCAGGGACAGCACCCTGAGGGCTGTATTGAAAACCAATCCTATATTGCGCCGATACTTTGAGCAAAACCCTGCAGGTTTTGTTACTGGATTGGGGATTGCACTTTCGGTGACTTCACCAAGCACCTCTGTTCCCGATAATTTCGTCAGTGCTGCTGGTTCACTGCACACTGCTGGTGTTCTGCTGGAGCGGCTGAAGAAGAACACCGGATTGGATGACGCCACTATTCTTCATGCCATGTTTACCGAAACCAATCCACAGCGAAAGTATGGCTCTTACACGGCTCAGCAGATTGTGGAGACGGCGCTTGAGGAATTGCACAAGATTGTTTCTCCCGAACAGGCTGCTGTGGCAGAGATTGTGCCCAAAGAGGTTGGCGGTTTCAAGTTAAGATTGTATGCGGATGCTTATGAGCAGTCTGGTGGTTCTCTGAAGTTGTTAGAGGCTGACCGACGAAAGGTTGAGGTATCGGATGTTCCTGCTGAGAAGGCAGAAAAGATACAGCAGATTATGCAACAGCGAAGGGGTTTGTTTGTTCACAAGACAGCAGTAGAGGCAGGACAGGAGCCTGTGCAGATGGTGTTAACACCAGAGGGCTATAAACCCACTCCCATTAAAGAAGGCAGTGTGCAGAGGAAAAAGTTAGCAGTTGGCAGGGGGCAGATTATACAGCCTGTTTTCGTATCAGGGGAAGAGGTAATAAGCGGTGGCGGTGGTGCCATGAAAGACAACATGATAAAGGCTGTCATGGTTTTTCTGAGGGCTTTGCACAGGGTTCAGTCACCGAACCAGTTCAAACCGTCCTTTGCTGATGTGCCCTATGAAGAGCAGGCGTTAGAGTATGTTCACAAGCATGCCGTTAGCGTCAGCGAAGAGGCTCAGATACAGTCCACCCTTGATGAAACCTTTGGGGGTGGAATGTCAAAGACGAGATACTTTGCCAAGTTGACCATTGGATTGCTACCCAACGATTATCAGTCTTATGTTACCGACATTCACCAGCATAGCATGTTCTTGGCACATCTCAGGTCTGTCTACGGTGATGGATTTGATAGTTTAAATCCCGACATGAATAGAGCACTGGAGAAGCACAACAAGCACTGGTTGGGGCTTGGCTATGGTGTCGGTTTGGATGATAAAAACAATTTTGTGGTCTACGATTTGACCGACAATGAACAGTTGGCAAAGTTCAATCAGTTTCTTCAGAACAATCCAGACCTTCAGACAAGGATTGGTGTTAATCAGGTGGTTTTTAAAAACCCCGATAAGATTAAAGAAGACTTTTCAGAAAACAGGAAGGGCATCTTCCGAACAGGTCAAACTCAGCCCAAACGTGGA
>FWPU01013013.1_pt1 | contig 10751 bp, 13 predicted proteins | sample 2228361 | NCBI WGS metagenome assembly FWPU01 (sample SAMEA103939777, study PRJEB20133) | metagenome | reverse complement strand
ACCTTTAAGGGCAAGGCATATAATAGTAGGGGAAATGGAGTGCAAAAAAAAAGAATGGAGTAAATACAAAACTTTTTCAAAAAAAATGCAAAAGTTGGGCTAAATAAAAACATAATGATATTATATATTTTTAGGAGAAATTGATAAGATAAATGAAAAATATTCAGAATTTAAACAAATTTGTACAATGGATTTTTTGTTACGTTTGCAATTTTATGGTTATAATGAAAATAAAATTTATTTTGATATTATTCGATTAGCGAAACACTTGAATGAAAAAGAAGATAAATATAGTAAGTATTATCTATTAGATTTGGTAATGTATGCTCATTTTCTAGCAAATTATTTTAATAAATTGGAAAAATTAAAGAACATGATGTTAAAAATAGAGCAAATAAAATATTAAAAGATAAAATTATTTTGTATTTTAGAAATATTGAGGACATAGAAATACTTTATTATCTTGCTGGCGAAAAAGAGGACTATGAGTTACATAAAAAATTAAATGAAAAAAGGCTTAAATTTTTTCCATATAAAAAAGCAATATATGAAAATTATTGGAAGGTAGTAAATGAATATTTTAATAAAGATAAGAAATAAAATAAAAAAAATATTTTTGTCAGAATACTCCGCATGTCCTGCTTCAGAGGGAAAAGGAGAAAGATATGGTTTAAAATTAGTTAATGAATGGATGAAGATAAGATGTTTTTGATCCATTTGTATCAAATTGAAAAGTTATATTTTTTGAGGAGGCAGTCGGCAAGGCTTAAAAAAGTTAAGAAAGCATTGGAGTTAAGCGAAAGCTTTAACTAAAAACCCTAAGGCGGCTTAAATTCAAAAATATTAAAATAAAAAAGCTGGAAATGCATCTTAGTAGTTTAAAATGTTTGAAACCTTTATTTATAAGTCCAATTTTTTCCCTTTCCCTCAAACAAAAACGACCAATTGTTCTCTGTTGCCCATTTAAAAGAAGAAAAGGAGGTTTTGTCATGAAATTGTTTACTTTACACAATTTTTTGGTTAAATCTCTATCTTAGGCCTTTTTTAGTTCTGTATGTCTCTTTTAACCTTAAGGTTATATAACTCTTAAAGCTTTACTTTCTTTACATCTCTTCTTATAAAAATAAGATAATATTAACTTAAAAAAACTTTATAAAGTGCAATTTATCATAAATAGCATTATCTTTCCCTACAAAGAAATAATAAATATAAAAATTTAAAAGAATTAGAGGAAAATAGGGGAAAATTTTATAAAAGATGAAAAAAATTTAAAAAATTAGTCCAAAAGCTTAATTTTTCATCACTACCAAAATACTATTTTGCGAAAGTTGGGTTAGGGATTAAATCTATAAATATTTTTTTCCAATTCTTTATATTTTCCTTTATTTAATAAAGCCTTAATCCAGTTTTTATATTTTGATATTATCTTACTCGTAATTACTTTAAAGGAAGGGGTTACTTCTCCTCCATTTATGGATAAATCTTTGGGGATTAAAGCAAATCCATAAAAGGGGACCTTTGTGGGCTTCCAATTTTTTTTCTTTAAAATTAGTTCCTTTTTTATAATTTCAAGATCTGCTTTTGGATTTATAAAAATTAAAGCATAAATTCCTTCCATACCATCACCAATTAAAACTACATAATTTATATCCTTTGAAATAAATTTTATCTTTTCTTCAATGGGAAAAGCTACTACTTTTTTTCCATTTAATAATTTTAAAACTCCATCTTTCCTGCAAATTAGTTTTAAACCCCTTTTTGTAATTTTACCCACATCACCAGTTTTAAGCCAACCCTTTTCTAAAACTTTTTTTGTCTCTTCACCTTCCAGATATCCCTTCATAACATTTGGACCTTTTACATAAATTTCCCCCTCTCCATCTATTTTAATTTCACAACCAGGAATTGGAAAACCCACATAACTATGGATTCTTCCCCCATAAGAAGAAGTTAAAGTAACAGTAGGGGAGGTTTCTGTAAGACCCCATCCTTCCATTACAATTATTCCATTTTTTTTAAAAAAATTTGTACATTTTAAAGGCAGGGGGGCTCCAGCAGTAAATAAAATTTTTAAATTTTTATGGAAAAAGATCTCCTTAAATTTTTTATTTTCCCTCATTTTTTTTAATATTTCAACATAAACCTTTGGAACACTAAAAAAATGTGTGGGTTTTATACTTTCCCAATGGTAAAAAAGCCTATCTATGTCTTTTCCAATTTCTGGGGCATTATACCAATATACTCCACATCTTATAGCTAAAAATCTTTCAAAGAGTCCCCCATAGGAATGGTACCAAGGAAGATAAGATAAAAAAATAGAAGAAGAGGGAATTTCCCAAATTAGGGAAAAACTTTTTTGTTGGGAATAAATATTTTTGTGTGTTAAAATTACACCTTTTGTATTCCCCGTTGAACCAGAAGTAAACTGTATAAAGGCTTCTTCATTTGGGTTTACCTTTTCAATTTCCCTTTCCAAAAAACCTTCTTCTGCCTTTACATTTAAAAAGTTTTCAAAGTCCCTTAAATCATAAAGGGGAATCTTTTGAATTTTTTTAACAATTTCTTTTTTTTCTTTTTCTTCTACAAAACCAAAGGTGGGTTTTGCTTTTTCTAAAATTTCCCTTAAAGCTTTTTCATTTATTTCGGGATAAATTGAGGTAGAGGCAATGCCTAAGGATAAAAGTGCCATTTCCCACAAGAGCATTTGATAAGAATTTTTTGAAATTGTCAAAGCCCTTTTCCCTTGCTCATTGATTTTTTCCCTTTTCAAAAAAAAGGCAACTTTTTCAATATCCCTAAAAAATTTTTTAAAGCTTATACAACTCCAACCAATTTCTTTATCATAAAAATATAAAAAGGGTTTGTTTTTGTACTTTTTAAAACTTTTTATTAAAATTTCTCCTACGGATTTTTTAAAATATTTTAATTTTATATTTGAACTTAAATATTTTTCCATTTTTTTAACTCTTCAATTAATAAAAGATAAGCACCCTTTGCTTGAAAAAACTGGGGATTTTTAATTTTTTTTAATTTTATTTTCAATAAATCTTCAAGGATTTCATAAAATATGGGATAATTTTCCACAACTCCTCCTGTCAAAATTACAGGTTCTTCAAAAGGGGTAAGTTCTTGTAACCTTTCCGCCATTGAATAAAATAAACTCCTTACCAAGACTTCCTTTTTTATCTTTTTATTAAGCATTTCAATTATCTCATAGGAAGCAAAAACAGTACAATAGGAATTTAAAGGGTAATATTCCTTTGTTTTTTTTGCTAAGGAATTTATTCTATTTTTATTTAAAGAAAGCTTATAAATTATAAAGTCCAAAAAACTTCCAGTTCCCGTGGCACATCTTCTACTTATCTTTGTATTTATCAATTTTCCATTATTATATAATAATATCTTTATATCTTGACTTCCAATATCAATTATTGTTCCCTTTTTTATCCTTAAGGATTGAAAACCCCAATCTAGTGCCTTTATTTCACTAAAACTATATTTTGAATCTATAAGATTTTTTAAGTGCCCTGTAGATGCTATAAAATCCCCTTTAATTTTCAAATTTTTTAAGAACTTATTAAATTCATCTTTAGAAGAAAATAAAAATCTTGAAGAAGATTTTCCCTTTATATCTCCCATATAAATTTTAATGTATCCTGAACCCAAATCAATTCCTGCTATAAGATTTAACTGTTTCAAGAAAACCCTCCAGCTTTAAATTGGTTTCTGCTTCAGAAAAATGTCTTAAATCCACCATATCTCCATAAATAACTCCATAGGGAATCCCAATTTCTTCCAGAATTTTTTTTGGCAGTCCAAAGTAAGTATTGGTATTTTGTTTGCATGTTTTAGCTTCCAAGAAAATAAAACCATCAATTTTAAAAATTTCTGCCTTTTCACAAAGCCATTTTAACTTTTTTTCCCCATCCCAAGTTATAAACAAATTTGAATAATATGCATCTGCCATAGCTTTAAAGGGGTCTTTACCTTCAAATTTGAAACCCCAAGAAGTACAAAAGGTAGAACCTACGGGAGCAATCTTTAATTCCTCAAATTTTTCCTTAAAATATCTCAATTTTCCCCATATAGGCATACCTTCCCACCAAATCCTAAATTTATACTTTTTTTCTTTTAATTCTTTTGCTTTTTCATATATCCTTTTATAAAATTCTGCCGTCTCTTCCCTTCCCCTTCCTAGTACCATAGGTGCCATTAAAAATAAATGGTCTAAGAAGGAGATTTTATAATTTTTTTTCAAATTCAAATTTAAAATTTTTTCCCAGTATAGAGATGCTTTCTTTGTATTTTCTATTTTTTCCTTTAGAATTTCCAAATCTAAATTTTTATTAAAAATTTTTTCTAAGTTTTGGGCCAAATTTTTTAATTTTTTTTCATAGAATTTAATATGGTCCCTTTGATTGGAATAGGGTTTAATTGCTGGTATTTCAAGAACTGGAACTTTATAAAAATTTCCTAAATATTTAAACCATTCTCCAATTTCATAACATTGGTTTGTTGAATAACAAAAAATGGCTGGCTTTGGAAATTCCTTTAATCCATAAATTTCAAAGGCAGGTTTTTTTTCAAGGTGGGAACCAATGTCTGCTAAAAGATATGTGCAAATTTCAGGTGAAAAGCCCTCTTGAATTGTTCTTTTTATGAATTTTTCTCCAACCCTTTTAGCTCCAATAAAGGCAGAGTGGTTTTCAGGTAAGAAGATTTCAAAACCTAAGGCTCTAAAGATTTCTTGGGGAGCCATAGCAGAAAGGTAGGCAAGGGGTCTTTTAGAATTTCCTATCTCTTCATAATATTTTTGTAGATAAATTTTCAAGTCTTTAAAAATTTCTTCCATAATTTTTAATTAATATCCTTATAAAATCATTCATTGGAGTTTCAACTTTATATTTTTTACCTAAATCTGCTATCTTCCCATTTAAAAAATCAATTTCTGTTTCTTTATTTTTCATTAAATCAAAATACATAGAAGGGAAATGTTTTTCCCCTCTCTTAATATAATTTAGGGCATATCTTTCAAAATTTTTATTAAACACTATCTTTTCTTTTCCTGCTACTTTTATTGCTTCTTTTAATATTTCTTTAATTACGCTTTTAATATCCTTTATTTTTAATATCTCTTCCATATTTTTTTTTAAAATTGCAGAAAGGGGATTTAACAAAGAATTTAAAATTACCTTTTCCCAAATAAAATAATCAATATTTTTTTTATAAACTGTTTTTAAATTTGCCTTATTAAATGTTTTTGTAATTTTTTCCCCTAAGGATATTTCCCTTCCTCCCAAGTAATTTAATTTTTTAAATTCCTTAAAAAATACCTCCCCTTCTCCTTTTTTAAAAACAGCAAAGTGGGGAATAAATCTAAAAACAAATTTAAAATTTTTCCCCAACTCTTTTTCTAAGTTTAAACCATTTTGAACAAGGACAAATGGGATAGAAAAGACAAGGGGGGGCAATTCCTTTTTGAGAAATTTCAAATCATAGGCCTTTGTTGCAATTATTAAAAAATCCAAAATTTCAAAGGGGATTTCTTTTAATTCATCCTTTAATTTAAAAGGTTCAATTTTTATGTTTTTTTCCCCAATTATCTTAATGCCCCTTTCTTCTATACTTTTTTTTAAAAGAGGATTTTTCTCAAAGGGATAAACTTCAAAATTTTTGCCTTTAAAGAAAGCTAAAATAGTAGAACCCAAGGGGCCTAAACCAATAATTCCAATTCTTTTAAAATTTTTCATTTCTTAAATTTAAATCTTCTTCTTCTAATTCCTTCATCTTTTCTTTTTTAAACCTTTCAAGTTTTTCTTTCAAATTTTCATCTTTTAAAGCTAAAATTTTTATGGCAGCAAGGGCTGCATTTTCAGGATCTAAAACCAAAAGGGGTGCCACATAAGAAGGCATACTAATGGAAGAAAAAAGGTCAGCTCCTCCAAATTTTTCTGAATAGGGAGGGCAAGCAATTACAGGGGATGGGGTGTGCCAATCCACAAAAGCAGATAAAGCATTGCTTCTCCCTGCAATTGTTATATAGACACAAGAATCTCCCTCTTCTTTTAAGATTTCTAAGACCCTTAAAGGAACCTTGTGGGCAGAAGCAACCCTTAAAGAAAAGGGGACCTCAAACTTTTTTAAAATTCCTAAGATTTTTTTTGCATGTTCTAAATCTCTTTTTGAACCCATAATTACTACAACTTTATCCATATATCCTCCTTAAAATTTACTTTTATAGTATTTTAATATATTTAAATAAACATTGTAAGGAATATTTAAATTCCCTCTTCCCTTTCCTAAGAAAACCCCTTCTTTATTTTTTCCATGGAAATCTGTGCCTCCAGAGATAACTAAATTATATTTTTTTGATAGTTTCTCTAAAAAATTTGTGGTTTTTTTTGAGTGATCAGAATGGTAAACCTCTATTCCATCTACGCCAAAATTTTTAAATTTTTTTATAATATTTTCAATTTCTTCACCACCTTCCAATTCTTTTCCCATATGAGAAATTATAGAAATGCCTTTCATTTTATATATTCTTTCAATACCTTCTTGGTAAGAGATTCTTTTTCTTTGAACATAAGCATCTTTTCCTGGTGTTAAAAGTTTTTCTATAACATCTTTTACATTATTAAAATAACCCTTTTCTACAAGTTTTAAAGCAAAGTGCATTCTCCCTACAATATTTTTTGCCTTCCTTTTAACTTCTTCATAATCAATTTCATAACCTAAGGAATTTAATTTTTCTGTAATTTCTATGTTCCTTTCTTCCCTTAAAGATCTTTGTAATATTTCAAAGGAATAAGCTTCAGGACTTTTGGGATCTATAAATAATCCCAAGATATGAAATCTATATCTATCATTATATTGTACTGAAATTTCAATCCCAGGCACAAAATCTAAAGGAAAACTATTTTTATTTAAATTTCTTATTCCTTCTGAGGTATCGTGGTCCGTTATTGCAAGGGCTTTTATCCTTTGTCTTATTGCTTCTTCTATTAATTCCTTTGGGCTTAAGGAGCCATCAGAAAAATTGGAATGGGTATGTAAATCAATCATTGTCTTGGGTGGGATTTTTTATAAACATCAATCAATTTTTGAACATCTATGTGTGTATAAATTTGGGTTGTGGAAAGGGAAGAATGGCCTAAAAGTTCTTGGATAAACCTTAAGTCCGCTCCTTCCATTAAAAGATGGGTTGCAAAGGTGTGTCTTAAGGAATGGGGAGATATCTCCTTATCATTTAATATTTTTATAGCATATTTTACTACAATCCTATGGATTGAACGGGAAGAAATTTTTCTTCCATTTTTATTTAAAAATAAATATTCTTGACTTTCAAAGGGGACTTCTTTTAAATATTCCCTTATTACATCCCTTGCCTTTGTTCCAAAGGGAACAATCCTTTCTTTCCCCCCCTTTCCCTTAACCCTTAAAATCCTTTGATTTAAATCAATATCTTCAAGCTTTAAGGAAGAGACCTCAGAAACCCTTAAACCTGTAGCATATAATATCTCAAAGATTGCCTTATTCCTTTTAGAAAGCCAACCCTTTTCTTCATTTTCTTCTAATAGTTTTAAAATTTCATCCTTTTGTAATGCCTTTGGAAGGGGTCTTGTAAATTTTGGCATGGGAACAGATGAAGCAGGGTTTTTCTTAAGGACTTCTTCTTTTAGTAAATATTTAAAGAAGGATCTTAAAGTAGAAAGATGTCTTTGGATAGATCTTTTATTTAAACCCCTTTTAGATAAGAAACTTAAATAAGAAAAGATATTTGTTGGTTCAACATCCTTTGGCTTCTTTATTTTTGGTTCCTCTACTTTTAAAAAGTTTAAAAAACTTTGGAGATCCTCTCCATAACTTTTTATAGTTAATTTTGAAACATTTTTTTCAAATTTTAAATATCTTAAAAATTCCCTTATATAAATTTCCATCTTAAAATTTTATCATAAGTATATTAATTTATTGTTTTTTAGTTTTAAAGAAAAAAATTTTATCCAAGAAATATATTTAAATGGTATAATTTATCTATGGAACCAGATCCTATTTTTACCCAAAGGTATTCCTGCAGGGGTTTTCTAAATAAAGATGTACCAAAGGAGTTCATATTAAAAATCTTATCTGCGGGAATTTGGGCTCCTTCAGCTGGCAACCTTCAACCTTGGAGATTTATTGTTATTAAAAATAAAGAATTGAAGGAAAAAATAGTTGAATTTGCTTGGGGGCAGGAATTTATTTCAGAGGCACCCTTTGTAATTGCTGTTATTGCCTTACCTGAAATTTCTGCTTTAAAATATAAAGAAAGGGGGAGATCCCTTTATTCAATTCAAGATACAGCTGCAGCTATAGAAAACATGTTACTTCAAGGTTCTCTTTTGGGGCTGGGAAGTTGTTGGATTGGTGCCTTTGATGAAGAAAAGGCAAAGGTAGTATTAAATTTAAAAAAAGATGAAAGAGCAATAGCTTTCCTTCCCTTTGGATATCCAAAAGAATTTCCAGACCCCTGTAGGAAAAGAAAAAATTTAGAAGAAGTTGTAAGTTTTATTGAATAAAATTATGAGGAGGATATATGAAAAATATATTGGATTTATTAAATAAAGAAGAGGTAGAAATATTTCTATCCCAACTTGAAACTTTAAAGTTTAATGAAGATGAAGTAATAATAAAGGAGGGATCAAAAAACAGTAGTTTATACATAATTAAAAAGGGACTTGTAAGGGTTCAAAAAAAAGTGGAAGGGAAAGATATGATTTTAGAAGACTTAAAGGAAGGAGAAACAATAGGGGAGTTAACCTTTTTAGAAAAGGGTGTATCCTCTGCTTCTTGTATTGCTGTTTTAAATTCTGAACTTTTAGCTATTAATAGGAGGGAGTTTGACAGTTTTTCAATTGAATATCCCCATATTTCTTCAAAGATATACCTTGCCCTTGCTTTAAAATTAAAAGAAAGAATAATAAAGACAAATGAACTTTTAGCAACATATTTTAATATTTCAAAAAATTTAATGGAAAATGAAAATTTTAGAAGATTTTATAGTTTTTGTTTTAAATAAATGGTAAAATAAAAAAAAATTTAGGAGGTCTTATGTTAAAAAAGTTTTTAGTATTATTAATGTTTATTCCTGTCTTTTGTCTTTCCCAAAATGCTTTAAACAGAAATGCCTTTAACATCTTAGGTTTTGGAGCAAGAGCAATGGGAATGGGTGGGGCTTTCACTGCTGTTGCAGATGATGCCACAGCTGCTTCTTGGAACCCTGCAGGGCTTGCACAAATGACAAGTTCTGAATTTTCTCTTGTTTATGATGCATACAAAGGCGATATAACTTGGGGAGATTATGAAGAAGTAAACTATTCAGATGGATGGAAAGGGACTCATGAAAGTGTAAAAGATGAAGGTGAAATAGATTACAGTCCTTTGGCATTTTTTTCCTATTCAATGCCCATAGATCTGAAGGGTAAAAACTTTGTTTGGCAAATAAGTTATGCAAACCTTGCTTCTCCTCCCGATTTTGAAAATGATTACCATTATAGAGAAAATTGGTATTATTATGGAGACCATGTTTATACTGCAGATGTGGAAGGGGTATGGAAATCCAGTGGGAGTGGTAGTTTTAAAACCTTAACCCTTTCTTTAAGTTCTCAAATCTTTTCAAATTTTAACTTAGGTATTTCATTAAATTATTTAAAAACAAACTACAAGGAAAAATTTGAAGAAGAAGGCAATTTTACTAATTCCTTAGGTGAGACGGGTTACTATTTTGATAAAAGCACTAAAAAATACGATTTTGATGATTTTTACTTTGATTTTGGAATACTTTATAAGGCAGAAAAATTTTCCTTTGGAGCTGTTTACCATTCTGGTTTTAAAGCAAAGGGTGATATTTATTGGTCTTATGAAGATACAGAGACGCCCTATAATGAAGGAAAAGACAAAATTGAATTGAAATGGCCCTCTGGTTATAGTTTTGGTTTGGCTTTACATCCCACAAAAAGTTTAACTTTGGCTTTAGATTATTCAAAATCAAATTGGAAAGATGGAGAAATTAAATTTTCTGATGGAGTATCCACATATTTCCCATATATGTTTTTTGATAGACAGTTCAATACAACTTCCATAAGATTTGGGTTGGAATATGTAATATTGTTTGGGGAAAAAGCTGTGCCCATAAGATTTGGTTATTTTCAAGAGGATAGAATTGCTGCTTGGTTTGTAGGAGGAGATAAACCAAAGGTTGATGGATTTACCATTGGTTCTGGAATAACCTTTAAAAATTTCCAATTAGATTTTGCTTATGTAATGATAAAGGGAGAAGAAACAGCTACAGGAACCTATAGGGGAGTTTCATCAGATAATACAACTTACCAAGGCACCTATGATGCTTCAATTGAAGATGAAATAAACAGGCTTGTATTATCCTTAATTTTTAAGTTTTAATATAAGAGAATTTAAAAACACCTAAGTTCCTAAGTGCCTTTGGCAATCTCCTTTTTAGCATACAGCATTTAACATTTGCCATTTAGGACTTCATAAGTGCAGCAGAGCAAAAGGGCAAGAGGCATACCGTGAAAGGTGTCCGTCGTCCGTGTCCGTTTTCCGTGGGGCAATTCACCTAAGGGTGCTTTTAATTTAAAAATGCAAAAAATATTTTCAAAAAAGTAGCAAAAAATTCCCCTTGATGAGGGGTAAATTTTGAGTTAAATTAAAACTATGAAGAAATACATTTGGATTTATGTATTCTTCAAAAATCT
>FWPU01013009.1_pt1 | contig 10754 bp, 8 predicted proteins | sample 2228361 | NCBI WGS metagenome assembly FWPU01 (sample SAMEA103939777, study PRJEB20133) | metagenome | reverse complement strand
AAATTTCCTGCCCTTAAATTTCCTGCCCACGCCGCTCTCGCGCGAAGCGAAATTTTTTGAGCGTGTGGCTGGAAGAAAATTAAAAATTGCGGTAGAATATATAAATATATATATGAAGGAAGATATGGAACAATTTTATAGTTCAGCGCCCTCTCCTGAAGCTGCGGAAAAGCCAAAGCCAGCACCAACGGAAGTTCAACCTTCGCTAGAAAAAGGAATTCTTGCTGAAGCAGTTGAACAGATAAGAACTAATGATAGAGCGGTGAAGCTGTTGAATTTGGTTGAAGCTGATTATTTACCAGACCCTGAAGAATTGCGCTCAATAGATGTGAAGCGACTAGTGGAAGAATTGCGAAAAAAGTATCCAACCATTGAGGACCTTCAAAAGGATTTATCCGAAGCAGTAAATGAGGAGATAGGCGTTGTCCGCCAACAAGATTGGACACCAGAACAATACGCCCAAGCTATTTTTGAAAAACAAGCGCAATACAAAAGAGAGGCCGTTCAAGGCATTGTAAATGCGCTCAGCCCGGTGTATGAAAGATTTGGCGCTGTTCATTCAGAAGAAAATAAGATGCGCATTCTTGAAAATTTATTAGGAGCGGCAGAAGAAATTGCGCGGTTGCGGGAAGAGGTCGGCAATTATTCTTTAATAAAAGCGGCAATGAAGAAATATGAATACGTAAAGAATAAATATGAATACGTAAAGAAAAACATTTTGGCGGCTGCCAATCAGAAATTAAACCCAGATGAAGCAAGGGCAATTCTTCAGGCGCAGCAGACATTTTTTGAAGAGTACAATCGGTTTTCAATTCAATCTCCCGACCCCGAAATTGAAAAAACAATAGAAAAAATTAAGGAAAATTCTGGATTGAAGTTGGAAGAACTGCTAGAAAAATTGGGAATCCCCGAAAAAGAAACTCCACCAGAACGAATTGAGCTGAAAGGCGCAAAAAGAGAAATTGAGTATCCGGGAATACCCATTGATATCTATCTCGCTGATAAGCGATTGCAGATTATTGATGTACGAAACGACCCTCGTTGGAATGCTGATTATCTTCTCATTGACCCCGCGACATTTGACCCGACGAACCTGCGAACGGGATATAAGGGGATCAGAGAAGGTGAACCGTTCATCCTTGGAAGAGATAACCCTTTACGATTTGAGCTTCCAAGGACTGTATCCCGCACTCACCTCAAAATAGAACTACGAGGCGGGAAACTTATTATAGAGGATTTGGGTTCTACAAATGGCACAATATTGGAGTTGGAAAAACCGAGGCACCCAAACAAGGAACAGATTGAGGTTAAGGAAGCAAGTCCGGAAAGGGAACGGGCTATTGCAGAATTCCGTGAGTACGTTAAAAAGCACCAAACGGAAATTGAGAGAGAATTACAACAGGGTCGGGATTTGGACGAACTTTTTTATCACGACTTTTACAATAACAACATTGACAGTCCTAAATATAGAGAGGGCGATCCAGCTGTACAAAGATTGGCAAAAGAATACTCAGCTCAAATAAATGCAGTTAGAGAAAATCTGTTGCGAGAAGCACAAGCCGGACGCGATCTATGGCTGATAGATAATGAATACTGGCTCTATGTTGATACAAATGGCGGTCTCCGTAATCAATCCGCACTTGGAAGATTTTATTTTAATCTCAAGCCCGAGTATGTTGGGCAGATTTTTTTCAAAACGACCAAGGCGTTTCGCGATGCGGGTCTACATAGTAAAATGAAAATCATCATGGTCGGAGATGCGATGGAGTTTAACCGCTTCGACAAGATGGTTGTTTTTTTTGATGCCGAAGAAGAACAGAAAGTTCTTCAAGTACTTGAGAAGCTTTATCAGAGCAATCCGGAAGCTTTTGACGAAACAGGTACGCCTCGTTTTACCGCCGAGGTCAAAAATCAAAGAGGCGAAAAAATGTTGGGAATAGGATTTGGCGAGGAGCCGCTATTTCGTAATGAATCCTTCGGAAGTATCCGCGCCAAAATTCTTGCCGAAGTGTATATTGAAGCGAGAAACTCACGCCGTTCAATTTCCGACCCAAATTTTGACTTTGAGGCGGCATTCCGTAGGGCATGCGTGAAATATCAAGTGGACCCTCAAAATCCTGCTTTCAATCTACAAAGAGGTGCGGAAAAGTTTGCGGAGTTAAAGAGAAGGATGTGGATATAAGGCCCTAAACTTTTTAACTTCAGCCACACGAGCCACACGCTCAAAAAATTTCGCTTCGCGCGAGAGCGGCGTGGGCAGGAAATTTAAGGGCAGGAAATTTGTTGTCCAAAGGTAGAACCTTCAACATAGATAATTATCTGCCCGGTTAAATTTTCCTCATCGGCGCTTCGCGCCGATGCCCCGCTCCTCGTACAAGGGAGTAATCAGTTCGTAGCGGACAATATAGCTGCGGGGCTTGGATTCGAACCAAGATTAAAGGCTCCAAAGGCCTCTGTCCTACCATTAGACGACCCCGCAAAATTCCACAATTGCTAATTCTAATGGTAATTGAGGTATTGGCGAATATTTCATTTTGTTTTGGGCTTCCAGAAAAAGATTGATGATTTCTTGAAGTTCGTTTTCTTTAAAGGTGGCCGCTTGTGTTTTAAGTTTTGCCATCTCTTCCTTAGTTAATCCTTTAATTAAAGGATTTTCATCATGTTCAGATCCGGTTATCTTCAAAATTAAGGCTTGTCTTAAATAATTGATTAAAGATCTGCTAAATTCCTGAATATCCACTCCTCTCTCAATAAGCACGTTTAAAAAATTAATAGCAGGGAATGCTTTTTTTTGACATAAAAAATCAGTAAACTCACTCACAAGATTTATTTCCACCAATCCTAATAGATCTTTAATATTTTTCACTTTTACTTCTTTTAAATTCCCAGAAAATGTTAAAATCTGATCCAGCAAACTCTCGGCATCGCGCAGAGAACCTGAGGAGTTTAGAGCGATTAACTCTAAAGCTGACTTTTCTGCTTTCATACCTTCTCTTTTTAAAATTATTTCTAATTTTTTAACAATCTCTGCCAGTGTTAATTTTCGAAAATCAAAGCGTTGACACCTTGAAAGTATTGTTAAAATCATTTTATGGGCCTCGGTCGTAGCCAAAATAAAAATGGCATGACTGGGTGGTTCTTCTAAAGTTTTTAAAAGAGCATTGGCTGCTTCTCTACTTAACTGGTGGCATTCATCAATTATAAAAACCTTGTATTTTGACTTAGTTGGTACAAACCTGATTCCATCTCTCAATTCTCTTATTTCATCAATCCCCCGATGGGAAGCAGCGTCAATCTCAATTAAATCTAAAGCGTTTCCTTGGTTAATTTCCAAACAAGAAGAACAATTATTGCAGGGTTCATATTCTCCATTTTTTCGATTTTGACAATTTACGGCTTTGGCAAAAATCCGGGCCAAAGTAGTTTTTCCCGAACCTCGAGGACCAGCAAATAAATAGGCATGGGAAATCAGCCCAGAAGAAATGGCATTGATCAATGTTTGAACAATATGCTCTTGACCGATAAATTCAGAAAATCTTTGCGGTCTATATTTGCGGTATAACACTAAGGACATATCACTTTTTAAAGACTATAAATTTATATCCTAAAAAATTCCAAGTAGCGGCCACAACAATGCCAGCAATCTTCCCTATATTACCTGCTACCAAAGCAATTAAAAAAGGAGTAGTTAATTTGAAAATAACAGAAGATACACCCAACTGAATTACCAAACTAATTATGGTGACGACAAAAAAAACGCCAAACTCTAAACACATCTTTTCTCTTTCTCCTTTTTCAAAAACCCAATATTTATCAGCAATATACTTTGCCGTGGTAGCCATTACAAAAGAAATAACCACAAAAACGGAATATTTAAAAACATCTTCTTTGGAAATTCCAAAGTATTCCATCAAAAAATTCAAAATTATCAAATCAAAAATAGCAAAAAGAGAGCCAATTAAAAGAAATTTTGCCAACTGATAAACAAACAAAAATTTCTTGCCGATCAAATATGCCAACCAGAGACAAAAAACAGCCAAAACAGGAAGGAATGTGGGCAACAACCAATACAAAAAAGGTAAATTGATATTGGGCGACTTTTTTAACAACCAAACAAATAATAAAGCAACTCCTTCTCCAGCTATTAAAGATAAAATAATGTCAATTTTTTTCATTGTTTCATTTTAACACAAACTTTTTAAAAAATCAAAAAAATGGTAAAATAATTAATAAATAATATATGGTCTTAAAACTTTATAATACCTTCTCACGAAAAAAAGAAACCTTTAAACCACGGAAAGACAAAAAGATAAATCTTTTTGTTTGCGGGCCGACTGTTTATGATTTTTCTCATATTGGCCATGCGAGGACTTATATTTTTTTTGATATGATGGCAAAATATCTCAAAGAAAAAGGTTATGATGTTTTTTACTTACAAAATATCACCGATATTGATGACAAAATTATAAAAAGGGCTCGAGAAGAAAAAAGAGATTGGAAAAAAATAAGCAGACAATTTGAAAAAGAATATCTCAAAGATGTTAAGTCTCTTGGAATTACTAGTGTTAAAAAATATGCTCGGGCTACTGATCACATTAAAGAAATTATTTCTCAAGTTAAAAGATTGCTCAAAAATGGTTATGCTTACCAAATAGAGGACGGTATTTACTATGATATTTCAAAATTTAAAGAATACGGAAAATTATCCAAAAGGACCGTCTTACAAGCTCAAGACGCAGTTTCGCGGATTGATGAAGCAATAAAGAAAAAAAATAAAGGAGATTTTTGTCTTTGGAAAATTAGTAAATCAGACGAACCCAGTTGGCAAAGTCCCTGGGGAAAAGGAAGGCCTGGCTGGCACATCGAAGACACCGCTATTGCTGAGAAATATTTTGGGCCCCAATATGATATTCATGGCGGAGCAATTGAATTATCTTTTCCCCATCATGAAGCTGAAATAGCCCAAATGGAAACAATCTCAGGGAAAAAACCAATGGTTAGATACTGGCTTCATACTGGTTTATTAACAGTAAAAGGGGTTAAAATGGCGAAATCTTTAAAAAATTTCATTACTATCAAGGATTTTTTGAAAGAGTATTCGGCCCGAATTTTACGCTTCTTTATCCTTAAAACTCATTACCGTTCCTCTATTGATTACAGCAAAGATATAATTTCCCAAGCCAAAAAAGAATTGGAAAAAATTGATGAATTTGTTAACAAACTCTCGAGATATAAAAAGTTGAAACGATCGCTAAAAAATGTCAAAAATCTAAACTTAAAGGAAAGGAACTTGATTTTGAAAATTAAAAAAGAATTTGAAAAAGCGATGGAGGACGATTTTAATACGCCGAGGGTTATCGCTGCAATTTTTAATTTAGTCAATAAAGGAAACTCTTTACTTGCTCGAGATAAATTAACCCCAACTGTTGCTAGAGATATTTTGAAATTATTAAAAAAAATTGACAGATTTTTTAACTTTATATTTTTAAACAAGAAAGGGTTTCAAAAAATTCCTTTTTTCATCAAAAAAATGATCAAAGAAAGAGAAAAAGCCAGAAAAAAACAGGATTGGAAACTAGCCGATGAAATTAGAAAAAAAATCAACTTGATGGGCTATCGACTAGAAGATACAAAAAAAGGCCCTGAAATTAAAAAACTTTAGAGAAAAAATTAAAAAACTTTAGAGAAAAAATTACTGATTTTATCTGATAATAAAATGATAATAAAAAACTAATTCTTTGTAAGTAATTCTTCCTTAACCTTGGTGCTTGCCAATTTTCGTCAGTTGTGTTAAATTAATGTTATATGGTTAATGAACTACCTGAAAGATTACCTCCTCAAAGTATTGAGGCTGAGCAAAGCCTCCTTGGATGTTTGATGTTGGATAATCGAGCCATTATCAAAGTGGTTGATTTTTTGAAACCAAGAGATTTTTATAAGAAAACCCATCAGGAAATTTATCAGGCAATGTTAGATCTTTTTGAAAAAAACGAACCTATTGATCTCTTATCAACCTCCACTCGGCTCAAAGAAAAAAATTTACTTGAAGAAATTGGGGGGAATGGTTATTTAACTGAACTTATAAATTCTGTTCCCACCGCCAGCAATGTTTTAAACTATGCCAAAATTGTCCAAAGAAAGAGAATTTTACGAGATTTAATTGAGGCATCTCAGGAAATTGGGCTTTTAGGCTATAATGAAACAGAAGATATTGATATTTTATTAGATCAAGCTGAAAAAAGAATTTTTAGTATTGCCCAAAGAAGTTTAACTCAAAATTTTTTACCGATAAAGGTCATGTTAGAAGATGCTTTTGAAAGAATCGATAATTTATCGAAGCATCGCGATGGACTTCGTGGTTTAGCCACTGGTTTTACCGATTTAGATAATATTTTGGCCGGTCTCCAAAAATCAGATTTAATAATTCTAGCTTCCCGACCAACCCTTGGGAAATCAGCTATGGCTCTAAACATAGCTGCCAATATTGCTATTAATGAGAAAGTGCCAGTAGGTATATTTAGCTTGGAAATGTCAAAAGATCAAATAGTAGACAGATTAATTGCCGCTCAAGCTAATGTTGATCTCTGGAAATTGAGAACTGGTATGTTGTCTGGCGAAGGAGATGATAATGATTTTACTCGCATTCAACATGCTCTAGGAATTCTATCTGAGGCCCCGATCTATATTGATGATGCGGCAACTTCTAATGTTTTGCAAATAAGAGCAATGGCCAGGCGGCTTCAGGCAGAACGTGGTTTAGGACTGATAATTATTGATTACTTGCAATTACTGGAACCAAGAAATCCCAGCGAGCCGGTTGTTCGTCAAATCACTGAAATTTCTCGTTCTCTAAAAGGTTTAGCCAGAGAATTAAATATCCCGGTCTTAGCTATTTCTCAATTATCAAGAGCGGTTGAACAAAGATCTCCCCAAATTCCCAGATTAGCTGATTTGAGAGAATCAGGATGTCTTAGCGGTGACACTCTTATAATACGAGCCGATACAGGCGAAATGATTTGTATTAAAGATTTGGTTGATCAAACTAACATTCCAGTTTATAGTCTCGAAAAAAATTTGAAGTTAAAAGTAATGAAAATTTCTAAAATATTTTCCAGTGGAAAAAAGATGGTTTATGAATTAAAAACCAAAAGCGGATTTAGAATCAAAGCTTCAGTAAATCATCCTTTTTTAAAAATGGACGGTTGGTTTCGGCTTGACCAACTTGTTCCCGGAGATTATATTGCTACTTCGAAAAAATTCTTTTCGCAATCTTCCAAAAATGATAAGAATTTATCTCAATCTGATATTTTCTGGGATGAAATTATCTCTATAAAACCATTACAAGTAGAAGAAGTTTACGATGCCACTGTTCCAGGAACTCATAATTTTTTAGCAAATAATATTATTGTCCATAATTCATTGGAGCAAGATGCTGATGTGGTGCTCTTTATATATCGCGAAGATCGCTACTCCCCTGATACCCAAAGAAAAAATATTGCCGATATAATTGTGGCTAAACACCGAAATGGTCCAGTAGGAAAAGTTGAATTATATTTTGATGATCGGGTAGTTTCTTTCAAAAATTTGGAAAAAGAATATCTAACTGAAGGATAATGTACTCTCCTTCTATTCAAAAACTTATTGAACTTTTTTCTAAATTCCCGACAGTCGGACCAAGAACTGCTGCCCGCTTTGTTTTTTATTTAGTAGGCAAGAAAAAAGAAGAGATTGATAATTTAATTTCTACTATTTCAAAACTTAAAGAAAATCTAAAATTATGCAAATTTTGTTTCTTCCCTTTTGAAAGTATATTTCCAGAAGAACTCTGCGAAATTTGTCGAAATCCGACCAGAGACAAAAGCTTGCTTTGTATTGTGGAAAAAGAGATTGACCTAATTTCCATTGAAAAAACAAAAAAATATAATGGACTATATTTTATTTTGGGCGGAACAGTTTCTGCCTTAAGAAAAAACGACATCGAAAAATTGAGAATTAAAGAATTAGAAGAAAAATTAAAAAAGTCTCCCGAAATTAAAGAAATTATTGTTGCCACTAATCCAACAACTGATGGTGAAGCAACTGCTTTATATCTTCAAAAAATATTAAAACCTTTTAATAAAAAAATCACTCGTCTCGGCCGAGGCTTACCAATAGGAGGAGAACTTGAATACGCTGATGAAGACACTCTTTCTTCTGCCCTTGAAGATAGAAAATAATTTTCTTATTGCCAAGTTACTAAGTTTCTATTTTTTCTATTTCTACTTCAATAAAAGACTGGCGATGGCCCTTTTTGACTTTATGACGTTTTTTTGGCTTATATTTAAAGATAATTATTTTTTCATTTTTTCCGTGACTTAAAATTTTACCAGTTACCCTTGCCCCTTTAATTAATGGATTTCCTAACTCAATTTTTTTATCTTTTTCTAAAAGCAAAACCTCTGGAAAACTTATTTTGCTTCCTTCTTTTTTATTTATCTTCTCAATTTTAATTTTTTGCCCAGGAGAAACAAGATATTGTTTCCCACCGATTCTAATTATCGCTAACATGCTTTAATCTTCTAATTCCATTTTTTTCTCTGGCATCTCTAATAGCCTTAAGCCGTCGATTCGGCCTATTAATTTTCCATATCTTGATTGAACCCTTTCTGAAGCTTTTTTGGCATTTTCAATATGGCTGGTTAAAACTGAGAGTTCATCGCCGAATTTTATTGATTCTTGTTGAATTGCTTTCAAACCCTCCAGAATTTTTTTTGAGGCTTCTTCAATCTTGGCGCCTTCTAGCCCCATCATAATAATTTTCAAAAAATAATAAAAAGTATTTGGCGAAACTAAAATTACTTTTTTTTGATGGGCATATTCTAACAATTCTGGCTGATTTATAGTAATTTCGGAAAAGACTGATTCGACCGGGACATACATGATGGCATAATCTAAGGTTCCTTCCTGAGGTAAAATATATTTTCGGGAGATATTGTCAATATGTCTTTTGATATCCCGGCTAAATTCCTTTAGATAATTTTTCTTTTCTTCGACCTTAGCTTTGGCGTACCTCTGAAAACTTTCCATCGGAAATTTGGAATCAATAGGGATAAATCCCTGTTTTGTTTTGATAATGGCATCAACGATTTCACCTTCCCGAAATTGATACTGGATTTGGAAATTATTTTTTGGTAAAACCTCAACCAGCAAGTCTTTTAGAACTTGCTCTCCTATTCCTCCTCGTATTTTTGGCGATTTTAAAAAATCCTGAAAATCTTTTAGAGTGTGACCGATTTCTTGAACTTGACCTAATTCTTTAACTACCTGAGAAAATCCATCGCCAAAACTCTTCTTTAGGGTTTCAATATCCTGTTTTAAAAAACTTAAAACCAAACCATTTTCTTTTCTTCCTCTTAATTCTTTTCTAACAAAATAAACTGAAACTACCATCCCAACCGTTACAATCAAAACAATTAAAATTAATAAAAGAAAATCATTCATCAAAATATATTTATATTTATTATATTTAATATTTAATATATTAACATTTTCTCAAGGCCTTGTCAAAACCCCTATCTAAAATTTTTACAAATTTTAAAACCTTCCAAAATTTCTTTTTTAGAAAAATTCTCAATTACTTTTTATTTGATTAAAATATCAACTAAGACAAAGAGAATATAAATTCCCAGCAAAAAGACGGCTTCTTTTTGGGTGATTTTACGATCGCTTCGGACGAAAAACAAGAAAAAGAGAGCTGAAATTATCAGGAAAATTCGGGCAATAGCAAAAGGTGAAAAATCGGTTATTATTATCGGTGAAATTAGAACAACAATCCCCAAAACCAAGGTAGCTGGCACTATAACCGCTCCCATTAAATCTCCTAAAATCAACCAGGTTTCACCTTTTCTGGCTGAAACTATGGCAAAATAAGTTTCTGGTATGGCATTGCCCAAACTGACAATTAGAATTCCAATTAGAGCTATTGGTAAATTTAGGCTTTGGGCAAAAAAGGAAGTTGATCTGACAATTCCTTCAGCGGCAAGCAAGAGAAAAACTATTCCCAAAATTACTTTCCCCAAATCATTTAAAAAAATTTTGAATTCTTTTAAAATAGATAATTTTTGAGCTTCATAAATTCTGGTAAATCTCTCTTTTTTTGAAAAAAGCCAAAAAATATAGAACCCAAAGCATAAAATCAATAAAATTCCATCTCCCCTATTCAAAATTCCATCTAAAATTAAGAGTAAGGGTAAAATAGCAATTACAATTGTAAAAATAGAAGTTGCCTGAACAGTTCTGCTTTCAGCCGGTAGGCCTTTGGCAATTAAGGTTGCTATTGCTACTGCTAAAGTTAAATCGATAACATTTCCTCCAACTATATCTCCAAAAGAAAGTTGAGGTATTTTATGGATGGCTGAAGAAATTCCGACGAAAAGGTTGGGAATAGAACTGGTAAGGGCGATGATAAAAAAAGCAACGACAAATTCTCGCCAACCCAGAAATCTAGCTATTCTGGTTAGAGCCGAAATCAAAAAGGAACCGGACCAAAAAAGGAAACAACAGGAAATAATAAAAATGTAAATATAAAGTATCAGCATTATTTTAGAAAAAAGATCATTTCATAAATAATTCCTCCTAAAAATATCAAAATTAAAGAATAAACTAAAAACTTCCTTTCGGGTTTAATTTTTTGATACATTAGCAAAATCAAAATTCCCTCAATTCCCAGCATAATTGCTCCAATAAAACTGATCAGCGGAATGAATTGTTTAATT
>FWPU01013008.1_pt1 | contig 10755 bp, 6 predicted proteins | sample 2228361 | NCBI WGS metagenome assembly FWPU01 (sample SAMEA103939777, study PRJEB20133) | metagenome | reverse complement strand
CTTTCCCGCGGCGGCGCCTGGGAGAGCGTGATCGCCCCCGAGTCGATCGCGGTGGCCTTCCTCTTCTCCTGCGGCGTGGGGATCTTCTTCGGCCTCTACCCGGCGGTCAAGGCCTCGCGCCTGAACCCGGTGGAGGCGCTCCGGTACGAGTGACCCCGCCGTACCCGCTCCGCTCGCGGCGGGCGGGAGAAGGGCGCCTCCTACGCTTCCGCCAGGTCCTTGAAGGCGGGATCGTTCCAGTAATCGCGGAACGCGGGGTCGTTGAGGGCTTCGTCCTTGAACTCGCCGTCGTTCTTGATCGCCAGGGCGAGGGTTTCGAGCATCTTGTCGCGCTGCCGGCGCCGGGCGTAGGTGGCCGCCAGGTCGTAGTAGGCGACCGGGTCGGTGGGGTCCAGCTCGATCGCCTTCTGGTAGGCCTCGATGGCCTCGTCGTAGCGCATGAGCTCCCGGTAGGCGTTGCCCATCTTGCCCCAGGCGACCTGGTGGTCGGGCTTGAGGGCCACGAGGCGCTTGTAGATCTTGAGCGCCTCCTCGGGCCGGCCGTGGGAGTGGGCGAAGCTGGCCTGGAGGAAAAGGGTGTGGGCCTCGACTTCCTTCATGAAGCGCTCGTGCTGCGCCTTGAAGTCCCGGTCGATGCGCTCCTTCTGGTCCGCCCCCAGGCGGCGAACCTCCAGCTCGATCTGCTGGCGGAGCTGCCCGAGCGTCTCCTCGAGCTCCTTCTCCGCCTTCTGCCGGAGGGCCATGACCTCCTCGCGGAGCTTGTGGTCGGTGTTCTGCTGGAGGAGGTCGGAGAAGCGCTCGATCTCCACCTCCTGCTCGTCCTTGAGCTTGCGGACGAACTCGAGGATGTCCATCTTCTTGGCCTCCAGCTCCTCGAGCACGCGGTCGGTCCGCTTGGTGATCTGCTGCGACTCCTCGATGTAGACGCCGGCCTGGCGGACGAGCTCCTTCCACTCCTTGAGCTTGGAGGAGACGTGGCCGACGAAGTAGATCATCACGAGGACGAAGGCCGTGGCGATGATGGCCACCGTGATGGAGAGGATGCGGATCTCGCTCTTGGCCTCCTTGGCCTTCACCTCGACGCCCTCGATGGACTGCTTGATGGCGCGGCTGACCTCCTCGGCGGAGAGGGTGTCCGTGGGGAAGGTCTTGCGGCCGATTTCGTCCCACCACGCGCGCCACTTGCTCGCGTCCGGGCCGAACCCCTTCTGGCCCGTCAGGCGCTCCAGGGCTTCCGCCCCGGCGGCCCGAACCGAGTCGTCCGTCTCCCGGCCCAGCAGCTCGATGAGGTGCGGGATGGCGGACCGGACCCCCTTCTGCCCCAAGAGGAGGCAGGCGTGCTTGCGCACCTCGGGGTTGATGTGCTGGAGGTCCTGGGTCGGGTCGTTCTGCAGGACGTGCGTCCCGCTCGGCCCGGCCAGGACGAGCGCGAGAACGAGCGACGTCACGCGGCGGATTATAGCCCCGCCCGAACTTGCAAGTCAACGCCGGGCCGGGTTAGCATGGCCCCGATGCGTCCCGCCGAGGAGCCCCGCCCGCGCCGGACGCCCCCGGAGCTGGCGGCCGAGAGCGCGGCCATGCGCCGGCTCCTGGCGGCGCTGGAGCGCCTGACGGACGTGGACGACCCCGTCCTGCTCGAGGGGGAGACGGGGACGGGCAAGGGGCTGCTGGCCCGCACGCTGCACGCGCTGGGCCCGCGCGCCGCCGGGCGGTTCGTCGCCGTCAACTGCGGGGCCCTGGCGCCGGGGCTCCTGGAGGCGGAGCTGTTCGGGACGGTGCGGGGCGCCTACACGGGGGCCGACGCCGACCGTCCCGGCCTCTTCGAAGCCGCCGACCGGGGCACGCTCTTTTTGGACGAGCTGGAAGCCATGCCCGAGGCGATGCAGCGGGCGCTCCTGCGGGCGCTCGACGAGAGAAAGGTGCGCCGGGTGGGCGCGGTCGAGGAAGTGGCCGTCGATGTCCGGATCCTGGGGGCGGCCAACGAGCCCCTGCGCGAGCGGGTGGCTCGCGGGCTGTTCCGGAAGGATCTTTACTATAGAATAAGCGCCTTCGCGCTGCGCGTTCCCCCGCTCCGGGAGCGGCCGGAGGATCTGCCGCTTCTGGCCGGTCGGTTCTTGCGGGAACAGGCTCAGGAGCTGCGGCGGGCGCCCCGCGAGCTTTCGCCGGAAGCCCTGGAGCGGCTGCGGGGCTACGCCTGGCCGGGCAACGTGCGCGAGCTGCGAAACGAGATGCGCCGCCTGGCCGCCCTCGGCGAGGGCACGATCCGGGAGGAGGAGCTCGCCCCGGCGATCCGGAACGCCGGCTCGGGCGGGGACGGTCCCTCCCGCCGAAGCCCCTTTCGCGAACGCGTGCGCGAATTCGAGCGGCAGCTGATTCTGGAAGCCCTCCGGGAGCATCGGGGAAACCTTTCGGCCGCCGCCCGCGCGCTCGGAATGGGCCGGGCCACCCTGCGCCGCAAGCTGCGGACGCACTCGTTGGAGAACCCCGAGAATGTTACCGGCAGATAACGCCACGGATCGCCGCGAGCCACCTCGGCCCCAGGGCAGATAAAGTTGCGATCGCTACCCTTTGCGGGCTAGTATTTTGGGGATGCTCGGGAATGGGGTATGGCATCGCCGTTGCCTGTGTTACTTGGCCACCCCAATCTTCGGGAAGGGCTGGGGGTGCCGATGCGGGATGGGGAGAAATCCTCGAAAGGAGGCCGTCGTGGTCGGCTTGCGTAATCGCCGCGGGGCGGTGCTGATCGTCGTTCTGGGGGTGCTTTTCATCCTGTCGCTCCTGGCGACCACCTTCGCGACGCTTCAGACGACCGAGCAGCAGGTGGCGGCCAACTACCTTGACACGGTGCGGGCCAAGCTCCTGGCGCAGTCGGCCCTCCAGGACGCCGAAGCCCGCCTGCGGGAGCACTTTCCCTTCCGATATTTCGACACCGCCAACGTCACCACCCCCAAGCCCTGGAAGTTCTGGGGTCGCGACAAGACCGAGACCGTCGAGCCCGGCTACCTGGAGCGCGTCGAGGACGCCGTCAACCCGTCTTTCGCGATCGAGAAGGAGAACCCCCAGGATCCGAGCGACCCGCGCGTGGAGCCGCAGACGATCTGGATCCGCAAGGGGGGCAAGCGCCGCGAAGTGGGCCTCTCCGGCGTCCAGGGCGGCACCTACATGCGCCACGGGGACCACTACGTCCTGAAGATCAACGACCTTTCCGGCCGGATTTACGTCAACGACGGCCTGGACGGCGGCCCCAACGGGTCGGTCTCCCAGAACCTCAAGAGGATCCTGAACATTCTCGGCCAGATCGTCCAGGTCCCGCAGCTCGGTGACCGCATTCTGGCGAACCGTCCCCCTTACGGGTACCGCCACCCGCACGACCTGCTCAAGGCGGTGGGGTATGACGAGGCCCTCTGGGCGCGCTTCCGGGATTTCGTGACGGTGTACGCCTGGGTGGATCCGAACGTGGCCAACCCGGTGCCGCTCTCGCCGGCGAAGCTTTCGGACTACCCGATCCAGTACTACCGGGGCAACCCGCCGGTCTTCCGCCACGGCGGGATCATTTCCGGCCGGGACGCCCGCGGCGAGGCCGTCCAGGTCCCCGGCGGGCTCAACACCTGCCCGACCGCCTGCCCCGGGGGCAACCACGACAGTCCCGCCATCCGGATTTACGGCCTGGACTCGCTCAATCCCCAGTGGATCGAGGTCGTCTCCCGCGCCCCGGTCAACATCAACAGCGCCCCCCTCGAGGTGCTCGTGGCGCTCTTGACCGACCTGAAGGGTTTCTTCGTCGCGGACCGGCGCCGCAACAACCCGCGCTGGAAGGGGGACCTCTATCTCTCCTTCAAGCACCAGAGCACCTTCTCGCCCGACCGCACCGACGGGGACGAGTACGGGTTCCTGATGGAGACGGTGCCGATCGTGGGTCCCGGCGGGACCGCCACGGAGGGCATCTCCGCCTACGTGATCGCCGAGGAGATCATCGCCTGCCGCTCGCGGCGGAACTCCAAGAATTTCAACTACGCCACCGTCCCCTGGTCGGGGCCGTTCAAGACCTGGCGGCAGTTCTACCAGTTCGTCGACAACCTGGCCGTCCCCAAGAGCGAGGGCGGCGCCGGCGTCCTGGAAGACCCCCGGCCGATCCACAAGGACTACGAGGAGGAGGTCGAGGACCCCACCGGCCACGGCTCGCTCGTCGACAGCCCCGTCCAGCGCCGGCACGCCGTGCGCGCGATCGCCGACGTCCTGAAGGCCAACTTCAACCCGAACCTGCACCTCAACGAGCTCAACCCGGACGAGAACCTCTACCTGCGGGTGGACAAGACCGACCTCATCGTCAACTCCACGGAGTTCTGCTTCACCCCGACGGGCTATTTCGAGGTCGAGGCCCTGGGGCGGATCGTGCGGCCGGCCGATCCCAACCAGAGGGACGCCGACGCCTACCTGCACGACAGCGAAATCGTGGCGCAGGCGAAGGTGACGGCGACCTACAAGATCTACGACCTCTACCGGGAGACCAGCCAGAAGCAGTTCTACGCGGGGGAGCTGCCGCCCCGGGCGGGGTCGTTCGAGACGAACAACGACCACTCTCTGGAAATCGGTCCGGAGCCCGACAACGGGGTCTTCCCCGGCAACCTCGGGGCGCCCGGGGAGCCCGACAACGAGTACGACGGCTACGTGGCCTTCCCCACGGTGGGGGGCGTGTTCGGGGGGCACGGCGCCTCGCGCAAGTCCAAGAACACGCTCGTGAGCACCCTGGGGCTGCCGAACGCGCCGCACCTGAACGCGGCGATGCACGGGCACTTCACGCTGGACTTCCACCTGCACCACTCGACGCTGGACAAGTCCGAGATCGGCAGCCTCCAGATGGGGCCCGACGACACGATCGAGAACTACGGCGACGTGGTGGGCAGCCAGATCCTGCCCTACGGGGGGCCGTACGCCCCCACGTCCGGACCCGGGGGCGCCGCCCCGGCGGGCGGGACGCCGATCCACCGGCTGGCGCGGAGCTTCCGGCTGAACTACAACCCGACGAGCGGGACGGTATCGGCTCCCGCGCTCATGCCGTACGCCCCCTCGGATCTGAGGATCGACGGCGGGTACGTGGAGCGCCACGCGGCGCCGGCCTACTTCGTGCAGCGGGGCGGGGCGATCTGGAACTTCAACCAGGAGCGGGCCAGCGGCATGGTGAGCTTCTGGATCAAGCCGTCGTTCTTCCCGGAGCTCACCGGCAAGGTCCGCGCCTTCTGGGACATGTCGCGCTACCACGAGCCGTGCGGCGCGAACGTGCACGTGTGGCCGTTCGCCCAGTGGTTCTACCCGTCCAATTACCAGGCCGGGGCCTCGGGACTTTCCGAAAACAGCGGGCCCCGCTACTGGCACAACAACTGCGGTCAGTTCCAGCCCTGCTCGATCGTGTGGGGCACCAAGCAGTGGCACGGCTCCTCCAGCGGGCCGATCGACGGCAACCAGGGAGTCCACGGCCATTCCTTCGGGAAGCTGTCGGCGTGCCTCAACCACCTCGGCCACGACGACTGCCCCAAGCTCAACCACCTGAACCCGCGGGTCAAGCCGAGTCCGCTCCGCGCCCACCGCTGGCTCCACACGACCTTCTCGTGGAACCTCATGGGCGGAAGCGACACCTCGGGCCTGATGTACTCGAAGATGTACGTCAACGGGGTCGCCTCCGGGCCGAGTTCCCCCTACATCCCCTTCACCTACAGCACCATGACGGGCGGCTGGGCGGAGCACTACGACCGGATGAACTACTTCGACAAGCACGACGGGGGCGAGCACAACCAGCTGCGTCTGCGCGCCCCCTCCCAGATCGCCAAGCGGGCCGTCGCCCCCGAGACCGGCGGCTTCCGCGGCAACTACTCGGGCGATCACACGGTGGACGAGCTTTACGTCTGGAAGACCGAGGGCGAAGGGGATCCGCTGGTCCTCTGGCAGCGCGGGCGCTACTACAAGCCCCTGGAGACGGGCTACGGGGAGGGGCGCTTCCTCTCCCAGCCGATCTCGCTGCTGCCCTCCTTCGCGCGGCTCCTGCCGCCGCCCTCGACCGCGGTGCCCCCGGGCATGGGCGGGCGCGTCCAGGACGGGTCCATCCAGACGGCCAACGTGCAGAAGGTGAGGGTCCTGGGGATCTCCTGGACGTGGTTCGGGGAGGACGTGGACCCCGAAACCGGCCGGCCGCAGCTTTTCGACTACAACGACCCGACCCTGGGGATCGCGGTGGACGACGTGCGCCCGACGCTGAAGCTGGGGATCCGGGACGGCCAGCTCACGTACGGGCCGTTCGAGGACGACGCCTTCTCGGCGGTGCGGGCGCCGGACGGGACGGTGCCGGTGATCCAGGATCCGCGCCAGGTGCGGTACTTCGCCCAGTTCGGCCTGGAGGGGGCGCAACTCCAGACGATCCTCCTGGCCACCCCCGTCCTCGACGACGTCACGCTCTACTACGACGACGCGGGATCGCACCTCCTGTCGTATACTTTCGATAACAGGATCTTCTAACCATGAAGAACCGCACGACGATGCTGGCGGCGGCGTTCGCGGCGGCGCTCCTGGGTCCGGCGGGGGCCGACCAGGAGGAGCCCGCGGTCACGCTCCTCTGCAAGCCCCCGGCGGCGCGGGCGCGCGTGCCGCGCCTGCGCCTGGACGGGACGGCGCCGTACCCGGACCGCACGGTCCTGCGGATGCACCTGGCGCGGCAGTTCGAGATGTGGGCCGGCGGGCGCCTCCTGCCCACTTCGATCGGCGGCAGCGGCGGCTTCGTCGAGGTCCGCAACCGGAAGTTCTCCTACGAGCCCCTCTTCGAGGGGCCGGGTCACTACGTCATCCGGGTGGAGTTCAACATCGACAGCCAGCCCGAATCCCTCCGCGACGCCTTCAAAAAGCAGTCGCCCCGGAAGGACTGGTCCTTCCAGTTCGCCGCCTGGGGGGCCGAACTGGAGAACCAGCTGGCCAAGCTCCCCGAAGTCGACCAGCTCGCGGCCGAAGCCCTGGAACTCGTCCGCCGCTATGAGAAGGCGTGCGTCTCCAAGGCTTCCTGGGAGGCCGAGGCCAGGGAGCTCAACAAGGACAGCACGCGCCTCATGGCGAAAATCGAGGGAGAGAAGCACGACCTGAAGGCCGTCTACCCCGCGTCCCTGAACCAGCTCTTCTACACCATCCGCTCCATCCGGGGCACTTCCGAATTCTTCGTCTGGGAGAACGGGAAGTTCGCCGGCGGACGCTCGTATCACGCGGAAAATCAGAAGATCAAGACGCACCGGGACGAGGAATTCACCTACGAGAACCTGCGCCGGTACGTGGAGGAGGTCCCGTCCCTGGCCGGCCGCGAGTTCGCGCTCTGGGTGGTGAAGGACCTGCGCCGCACGGAGGGCAAGCTCTCCTCGGCCCTGGAGGACGTCCTCAAGGCGAACGCCACGCACGCGGGCCTGGCGCCCTTCGCGGAGCGCCTGCAGAAGGCGGCGCCGGGAGACCTGGACCTCCTGGAGTCGGAGATCCGGGGCGCGCCGGCTCAGCCCCCCAAGCCGCCCGAGGAGAAGCCCAAGCCCCAGGACGAGAAGCCCAAGCCGCCGGGAAAACCCTCATGAACCCCGCCGCCACCGCCTCCGTACTCCTCCTCCTGGCGATCGCGCCGGCCGCCGCCCAGGAGAAGAAGGACCCGTTCCAGGCGCACCCCAAGGTGGACCAGCGCCGCGTCGACGAGGCCATCCGCAAGGGCGTCGCCTTCCTCAAGGGCGCGGGCTCCCCCGGCGCCCACCAGGGGATCGCCAATTCCGACGAGCTGGTCCTGTGGACCTTCGTCCACGCGGGCGTGCCCGAGACCGACCCCCGCTTCCAGCAGCTCTTCCGGAACATGATGCAGGCGCCGCTGGAGAAGACGTACAAGGTCGCCCTCCAGGCGATGATCCTGGAGGAGATGCACCGCGTGCGCTACCAGGCGCGGATCCAGCAGTGCGCCCAGTTCCTCGTGGACAACCAGTGCAAGAACGGCCAGTGGAGCTACGGGGAGCCCTCGATCTACGTGAACGACATCCCCGTCCCCACGGGGGGCGAGGGCGGCCGGGACGTGGCCACGGGCGGCGGCAAGGGGGACGTGCGGATCCGCGAGTACGACCCCGCGCTGCCGGTCGCGCAGCGCCAGAAGCCCAAGGTCGTCAAGAAGGTGAGCGTCAAGAAGAAGAAGGACGGGCCCGCCTCCGGCGACAACTCGAACAGCCAGTACGCGGCGCTCGGGCTGCGCGCCTGCCACGACGCCGGCGTGACGCTCCCCAAGGAGTGCATCGAACTGGCCGCCCAATGGTGGCGGGAAGCCCTCCACCCGTCCGACGACCCCGCCGCCTCGCGCCGCAACCCCCTGGCCAGCGAGGGGTGGTGCTACGGCCCTCGCGGCCACGGCCACAAGGGGTACGGGTCCATGACCGCCGGCGCCGTCGGCAGCCTGGCGATCCTCAACTACATCCTGGAGAAGGACTGGAAGCGCGACCGGGAAGTGCAGGCCGGGCTCGACTGGCTGACGCGCTTCTTCACCGTGAGCTTCAACCCCGGCCCCTACGAGCACGGCGACGGAAAGGTGGACTCCCAGCACCAGTATTATTACTATATGTACGCGTTGGAGCGGGCGGGGGTCCTGTACGGGACGGAGACGTTCGGGGTCCACGAGTGGTACCCCGCGGGGGCGGAGCAGCTCCTGAAGGACCAGCGTCCGGACGGATCCTGGGCCAACCAGGATGGGGCCAACCCCGTCTGGGATACCTGCTTCGCCATCCTGTTCCTTCGACGGGCCACGCGTCCCCTCGAGGACGTGGCCACCCGTCCCGCGCGAAGGCCGTAACGCGCGGGCCTCCCGGAAACGTAAGCTTCAAGGGGCGAGCCATAGAGAGCGCTTCTGCTCTCTCCGGAGCGAGCGTCGAGGCGAGCCGCCCGGTCGGGGATTTCCGATCTCGAGGGCGCGGAGATAGAGGAGAAGGTCTATGGCGCGTTGGGTGCTTCTTTCGGTTCTGGCGGCGGCGCTTCCGGTCCAGGCGGCCCAGCAGGGCCAAGGCCAGCCCCCTCCCTTCCCGCCGTTCAAGGTCGACCAGGTCAAGGTGGATCGGGCGATCGAGAAGGGCATCGCCTACCTCAAGTCCCGCAACGCCGACCACCTGCGCCGCTTCGACCACGTCGGCCGCCAGATGCAGAACTGCGAGCTGGTGCTGTGGACCTACGTCCACGCCGGCGTGCCCGAAACCGACCCCGCCTTCAAACAGCTCTTCGACGACATGATGGCCCGAAAGCTCGAGGCCACGTATTGCGTGGCCCTCCAGGCCATGATCCTGGAGGAGGTCGAGCGGGTGAAGTACCAGGGCCGCATCTGGCAGTGCGCCCAGTTCCTCGTGGACAACCAGAGCGCGGACGGCTACTGGGGCTACGGCGACCCCACCATCTTCGCCGAGGACCCGCCCGTGCCGACGACGAGCGTTCCCCGCGACGTCGCCAGCGGAGGCGGCCAGGTCCGGCGCCTCCGGGCCGGCGAGACCCTCCCCCCGCCCGGCACGCGCACCAAGCCCCCCGTCAAGCGGCGCCTCAAGGTGGAAAAGAAGAAGGACGGTAATCCCAACGACAACTCGAACTCCCAGTACGCCGCGCTCGGGCTGCGCGCCTGCCACGACGCGGGGATCGACCTCCCCCCCGCCGTCATCGACAAGGCCATCGCCTGGTGGCGCGGCACCCAGAAGGCCACCGACGGCCAGCCCGTGCGCCTGGAGTTCAAGGACGCCCAGGGCAAGCCCATCTCCGGGGGCACCGGAACGACCGCCCTGGATTCGGTCATGGCCGAGCCTCAGGGGTGGTGCTACGGCAGGCACGACCACAAGGCCTACGGCTCGATGTCCGCGGGCGCCGTCGGCAGCCTGGCGATCTATCTCTACATCAAGGACAACGACGGAGGCAAGAGGCGCTCCTGGCGGCGCGATAAAGACGTGCACGAAGGGCTCGCCTGGCTGGCGGCGAACTTCTCGGTGACCTACAACCCCGGCCCGTACGAGCACGGCGGGTTCGCCGAGAACTCCCAGCACCAGTACTACTACTACCTCTACGCGCTGGAGCGGGCCGGCATGCTCTACGGCACCGAGACGATCGGCTCCCACGAGTGGTACCCCGAAGGCGCCAAGGTGCTCATCGAATCGCAGAAGGCCGACGGCTCCTGGGGCAGCGGCACGGTGGACACCTGCTTCGCGATCCTCTTCCTCAAGCGGGCCACGCGGCCGCTCGACGTGGCCACCCACGCCGCGGGATCCCGATAAGCGAAAGACGGTTCCGGACGCGCCCGGGGGGGGGACCCCTCCCCCGGGCGCCCGCGCCGAAAGCCTACCGCACCGCCACCCGAGGCTCGAGGTGGTCCTTGAGCCGGATGCCCTGCTTCTCCAGAAGCGTCCCGGTCACCTGGTCCAGCCGGTGGAGCGACAGGTTGTAGTCGATCAGCGCCTTCAACTCGTTCGTCCGCGCCACCGCCAGGTCCTCCTGCACGTCCAGCACCCGGAACGTCGTCGACAGGCCCTGCTCCCGGCGCACCATCTCGCCCTCGAGCGGCTCCTGCGCCAGGATCCGAGCCCGGCGCGTGGCCTCGATCCGCTTCTCGTTGGTCTTGATGGCCCGCACGGCCTCCCGCACCTCGACGAGGACCTGGTTCTCGAGGTTGCGCTCCTGAAGCCGCAGCCGGCGCTCCTCGAGCTCCGCGCGGTTGCGCGCCCCTCGCGCCGCGCTCCCCTCCAG
>FWPU01013006.1_pt1 | contig 10757 bp, 10 predicted proteins | sample 2228361 | NCBI WGS metagenome assembly FWPU01 (sample SAMEA103939777, study PRJEB20133) | metagenome | reverse complement strand
CACGGTGCCTGCGCAGGCGTCCGCGAGGCAACACGGGCTGGCAACAGGAAACCACGCGCTCCAGCAAGCCCCTCGCGCGGAAATAGTACGCCCCACTGCCCGGCCCCCAGGGGCTGGACAGCGGGGCGTAGCCTGGAGGGGCGAAAATGGCCGCGGCCTACAGCAGCAGCGCCAGCGGGTCCTCCAGCAGCCGCTTTACCTCGCCCACGAAGCGCGCCCCCTCGGCGCCGTCGCTGACGCGGTGGTCCGCCGAGAGGGTTATGTTCATCACCTGGGCAATGGCGACCTGGTCGTCCTTCACGACGGGCTTCCTGGTCACGGTGCCCACGGCCAGCATGGCCGTCTGCGGCGGCAGGATGATGGCCACGAAGCTGGACACGTCGAACATGCCCATGTTGCTCACGGAGAAGGTGCCGCCGGTGTACTCCTGCGGCCTGAGGCTGCCGTTCTTGGCCCGCTCGATGAGGTCCTTGCTGGCCCTGGCGAGCTCCGACAGGGACTTGCTGCCGCAGTCTATTATGGCCGGGACGATCAGCCCTTCCTCTTCGGCTATGGCAATGCCTATGTTGATCTGCTCGTTGAGCTGGATGCTGTCCTCGGCCAGGTAGGCGTTGAACTTGGGGTACTTCTTGAGCGCCCCCACGCAGGCCTTGACCACCAGGTCGTTCACTGTAACGCGGACACCTTCCTGCTCCAGCGCCTGGTTTATCTGCTGGCGCAGCTCCATAGCCCGCGTCATGTCCACCTCGGCGGTCACGTAGTAGTGGGGTATCTCCCGCTTGCTCTTGACCGTTACCCTGGCGATCTGCTGGCGCATCTTGCTCAGCGGGACTCTGGCGCCAGGCTTGACGACCTCCGGCGCTGGCGGTGGGGCCTCCCTGGGCGGCGCCGTGGGCCGCGCGGCGGCGGGTGGGGCCGCTGCCGCGCGCTGGGCGAAGGCCAGCACGTCATCCTTGGTGATTCGCCCACCAGGGCCGGTGCCCTTGACCTGGCGCAGGTCAATGCCCTGCTCGTCGGCCAGTCTGCGGGCCACGGGCGAGGCCTTGATCTCTGCGGCGGGCGCGGGCACGCCACCGTCGCGCTGCGGCGTGGGCGGCGCCACGGCCTCGGCTGGCTCGGCGGCTGGCGGCGCTTCCTGCTGGGTCACGCCCCTGGCGGCCGCTGCTATCCCTTCCGGCACCTCTTCGCCTTCTGCGCCCAGGATGGCAATGGGCTGCCCGACGGGCACAGTGGTGCCTTCCGGCACCAGTATTCTCGTCAGCACCCCGGAGGCGTAGGACTCGAACTCAACGACAGCCTTGTCCGTCTCTATCTCCGCGATGACTTCGCCTGTCTTGACCTGGGAGCCTTCCGACTTGAGCCACCGTACAACGGTGCCCTGTTGCATGTCGTAGCCCATCTGGGGCATGGTCAGTTCGATAGCCAGAGTGCACCCCCTAGGAGAAGGAAATCTCAGATGCCAAAGGCTTTAGCTATGGTCTCCACCACCCGGTCGGGCGTCGGTATGGCCGCGGCCTCCAGCTTGCCGTTGTAAGGCAGCGGAATGTCGTAGGTATTGACGCGGGCCACCGGGCCATCCAGGTAGTCAAAGGCCTGTTCCTGTATATTGCTGGCGACCTCGCCAGCGAACCCGCCGGTCCTCCAGGCCTCTTCCACTATCACCGCGCGGCTGGTCTTCTTCACCGAGTTGACCACAGTCTCCATGTCCAGGGGCCGCAGCGTCCGCAGGTCAATGACCTCGGCCTCCTTGCCCCTGGCCGCCAGCTTCTCCGCCGCCTGCAGGGCCACGTGGACCATGCGGGAGTAGGCGATGATGGTCACGTCATCGCCCTGGCGTCGGATGGCGGCCTGGCCGAAGGGGACCTCGTACCGGTCCTCCGGGACCTCGCCCTTCAGCCCGTACAGCAGGGCGTGCTCGGCGAACAAGATGGGGTTGTCGTCCTTGCGGGCCGTCCGGAGCAGGCCCAGCGCGTCATAGGGGGTGGCAGGCACCACCACCTTGAGGCCCGGCACCGATGCATACCAGTTCTCCAGGCTCTGGGAGTGGGTCGCCCCCAGTTGCCCGCCGCCGCCTGTGACCGTCCTTATGATGAGAGGCACCCTGACCTGGCCGTCGGACATGTAGCGCACCTTGGCGGCATGGTTCACGATCTGGTCCATGGCCAGCAGCGAGAAGTTGATGGTCATTATCTCGACGATGGGGCGCAGCCCTCCCATGGCCGCGCCCACGGCAGAGCCCACTATCACCGACTCGGCGATGGGGGCGTCCCTGATGCGCTCGGGGCCAAAACGCTCCAGGAAGCCCCTGGTCACGGCATAGGAGCCACCGTAGGCCCCGATGTCCTCGCCTATGAGGTAGACCCTCTCGTCCTCCTCCAGGGCTTCCCACAGGCCCTTGGCGATGGCCTCTCTCATGATCATCTCAGGCATGGCGTACTCCCGGGCTCAGGCGTAAACGTTCTCGAACATGCTTTCCAGGGGCGGGTCGTCGCTCTGGAGGGCGAAGTCCACCGCCTCCTGGACCACGGCGTCCACTTCCTGGTCAATCCGGGCGGTCTCTTCCTCACTGATCAGCCCCTCGGCAACCATTCTGTCTTTGAAGATGGCAATGGGGTCCCTGGCCCTCCACTCGTCCACCTCGGCCCTGTCCCGGTAGGACATGGGGTCAGCCATGGAGTGGCCGCGGAACCTGTAGGTCATCGCCTCAATAAAAACAGGCCCGCTCCCAGAGCGGACCCGGTTGACCGCCTCGGTAGTGGTCTCGTGTACTTCCATGATGTTCATGCCGTCAATCTGTATCGCCGGGATCTTGTAGGCGTCCGCCGAGAGGTATATATCCCGGCCGGCGGCGTGGACTCTGTCCACGTGGGTGCCCATGCCGTAGAGGTTGTTCTCCAGGAAGAATATGACCGGCAGCTTCCAGAGGGAGGCGAGGTTCAGCGACTCGTGGAACTCCCCCTCGTTGACGGCGCCGTCGCCGAAAAAGCACATGACGACGGAGTCCTCGCGCTTGTACTTGCAGGCAAAGGCCAGGCCCACGGCTAGAGGCATCTGCCCTCCCACGATGGCGTAGCCCCCCATGAAGCGCCTGGAGACGTCGAAGAGGTGCATGGAGCCGCCCTTGCCCCGGCTGCTCCCCGTGACCTTGCCGCACAGCTCGGCCATGACCACCCTGGGGTCCATGCCCTTGCTCAGCGCATGGCCGTGGTCCCGGTAGTGGGTCACCACGTAATCGTCCTCTCGTAGTGCGGATATGGCGCCGACGGCTACGGCCTCCTCGCCTATGTACAGATGCAGGAAGCCGCGTATCTTGCCCTGCATATACAGTCGGCTGCTCTGCTCTTCGAACCGCCGTATAAGGAGCATCTGCCTGTAGAAGTCGGCTACCTGCTTCTTTTCCAGGTTTATGGCTACCTTCATAGCTTACCTCGTGCCTCTCTCGTCCTGCGCTGGGGCCGTGGGACTGGCAGGGCCTGGTTTCCTGGCAGCCGGGCGCCTGCTCTGTCATCCCCTTGCAGGCAGCTACGCCTCCAGGGCCTAGATGTGTATCGCCTGGCCCTCTGCCGCCAGTGCCGCTTCTTTCACCATCTCGGATATGGTCGGATGCGGGTGCACCAGCCAGCCCAGCTCGGTGGTGGTGCCTTCCAGAAGGCGGGCCAGCGAGACCTCGCCCAGAAGCTCGGTGACTTCAGCGCCTATCATGTGGGCACCCAGTACCTCGCCCACCTCCGAGTCCACCACCAGCTTGATCATGCCCTCGGTCTCGGCCAGGGCCAGGGCCTTGCCGCTGGCGGTGAAGGGGAACTTGCCCACCTTGATGGAGTAGCCCTGCTCCCGCGCCTGTGCCTCGGTCAGCCCGAAGCTGGCTACCTGGGGGCTGCAGTAGATGGCCCTGGGCATCAGGCTGTAGTCCAGTTGGGGCGGACTGAGGCCGGCTATGGTCTCGACCGCCATCACTCCCTGGGCGGATGCCACGTGTGCCAGCAAAAGCTTGCCGGTGACATCGCCGATGGCGTAGATGCCCGGGACGTTGGTCTGCATCTTGTCGTCAATTACCACAAAGCTGCGCTGCGTGGCGACGCCCGCGTTCTCCAGGCCGATGCCGTCGGTATTGCCCTGGACGCCGACGGCCACCAGCACCTTGTCGCACTCTATGACCGTCTCGCCACCCCCGCCGGAGATGGCGACCCTGGCGGCGTGGTCGGCCACGGACACGCTGGTGACCTGGGCGCCAGTCATTGACTTGATGCCCTGCCTATCGAAGGCGCGCTGGAGCAGCCGGCTTATCTCCTCGTCCTCGTTGGGCACCAGGCGGGGCAGCAACTCCACGATGGTGACCTCGGCGCCGTAGGCGCGGTAGACGTAGGCGAACTCGGCGCCCGTGGCGCCCCCGCCGACGATGACGACTCTTGAGGGCACCTCCCGCAGCGCCAGGGCATCCCTGCTGGTGATGACCACCTGGTGGTCTATGGGCAGTGCCGGCAGGTGCCGCTGCCTGGCGCCGGTAGCGATGATGACATTCCGTGCCGTCAGCGTCTGGCCGCCCTCCTGCACGTGGATGGTGTTGCGGTCCCTCAGGATGCCGGTGCCCTTGACGACCTCGACCTTGTTCTTCCTGAGGAGGGAGTTGACGCCCCCGGTGAGCCGCTTCACCACCTGGCGGCTGCGGTCAATGGCCTTGCCGAAGTCATATTGCAGGTTGTCGAAGCTGATGCCGAAGTCGGGAGCGTGCTTCACCAGCGTGAGGACCTCGGCGTTGCGGATGAGGGCCTTGCTGGGGATGCAGCCCCAGTTGAGGCAGACGCCTCCCACCTCCTCCCGTTCCACCACAGCGGTCTTCATGCCAAGCTGGCCTGCCCGTATGGCAGCCACGTACCCACCCGGCCCAGCCCCCAGGACTACAAGGTCAAAATCTGCCAATGGTACACCTCAAAAAAGACGCCCCGCTGACGGCCTGCTACATGACCTATTTTACACTATACCCTCGAAAGCCATAAAGCTAAGCTACCAGCGCTGGCGGCTTTCGGTTTTCATACGTCGGCGGCAGGTCTCGCGCTGCTCAGGGCTGAGAGGGCCTGAAGCTGTACCGCAGGTCGCTGCCGCGCCCATGGAACGCCACCTCCACGGCCATGCCCACCTTCAGGCTGTCCGCATCGGGGCCAAAGTCGCTGAGCTCGGCCATGACGCGCGGGCCTTCTGCCAGCTCTATGACGGCGATGGCCCTGGGAGGGCTTCCTGGCGCCTCCTGGCCGGGGTCGTGGGCTATCACGTAGCTGTACACCACGCCCATGCCGCTGGCCTCGGACCACTGGACGTCCGTCGAGTGGCAGCCCGGACATTGCCCCCCGGGGGAAAAGCTGCGCCTTTCACAGGCGCGACAGAGGCACAGCATGAGAACGCCGCGCCGGCAGCCGTCCCGGAAGGGCTGCGACTCCGGCGTGCGCCGTGGCGTGGGAACAGGTGCTTCAGCGGCTGCCATCTGCGCGTTGCTCCAGGGTGGTGTGCCAGGAAAAGCCACTTCGGCAGTCTATCCACTAGCAAGGCGCTTCGTCAAGATAGCTGGGGCGGCTTGCATCCTCTTTGGCCTTGCCATACCATGCCCTTGAGAGAGTGTAAACACGACATTCAACACACCTTCTCAGTAGATGCGGCTGGCAAATGCCAGGGCACCGACAGGAGGGAGCAGCACGTGACAGCGAAAGGCTCGGATGTCGTCATAGTAGGCGGCGGCATAGTGGGCATGGCCACGGCCTACTTTCTTGGAAAGGCAGGGCTGAGGTGCATGGTGGTGGAGCGCGACTCGGTGGGGAGCCATGCCTCGGGCTTCGCCTTTGGCGAACTCACGCCCCTTTCGGGGGCCGGCATCCCTGGCCCGGTGTACCCGCTGGCCCTGGAAGGCATACGGCTGCATACGGAGCTGGCGCAGGTGCTCCCTCAGGAGACGGGGGTGAACACCCAGTTCAGGCGCAGGCCGTCCATCACTCTGGCGTTCACCGAGCAGGAGGCGGAGCGCGCCAGGGCCCACATGGCCTGGCAGCAGCGGCAGCCCGGCTTCAAGGTGGAGTGGCTGGAGCCTGCGGGCATAAGGTCCCTGGACGCCCGCATCTCGCCCCAGGCGCTGGGTGGGGTATACGTGGAGGGTGGTGGGGACGTGGAGCCTTACCGCCTGGTGCTGGCGCTGGCCCAGGCGGCCGAGAAGCTGGGCGCCACCATCCGGCATGGGCGGGCCACGGGACTCAGGCGCCAGGGCAGCCGCGTCAGTGCCGTGGTGCTGGAGAGCGGTGAGGTACCCTGTCAACGGGCGGTGCTGTGCATGGGGCCGTGGAGCGGCGAGGCGTCCGCGTGGCTGGGCACCACGGTAGGCGTCAGGCCGCTGAGGGGCCAGATACTGCGGCTGCGGGCGCCAGGCCCGCCCCTGGAGTACGCCGTGTTCTGGGCGGGCAACTATGCCACCACCAAGGCCGACGGCCTGCTGTGGTCTGGCACCACCGAAGAGGACGTGGGCTTCCAGGAGACGGCTACCAGCGAGGCCAGGGACAGCATCATGGCCTCGCTGCTCAAGATGCTCCCGCCGATGCGTGACGCGCAGCTTGTCCAGCAAACGGCGTGCCTTCGCCCGCTGGCCTCCGACGGCCTGCCTGTCCTGGGCGCCGTGCCCGGCTGGGAGGGCGTCTACCTCGCCACCGGCGCCGGGCGCAAAGGCATCCTGCTGGGGCCGGCCATGGCCCGCATCATCACGGACTTGCTGACCAGCGGCAAGACCGACATTCCCATCGAGGCGCTCGGCCCCGGCAGGCACGGCCAGGCCTAGCCTGGCGCCTGCCAAGCGCGGCCCTGGGCCTGACGAGGCGGCGGGCGGCCTGGCAGGCACGGGCGGACCTCACCACCAGTATATAAGGGCACCACATTGGCCTATCTATGGCCCCCTCTTCACGTGGGGAGAGGGGGCTACGGGGGTGAGGTCTGCGCCCCTTGCCTATTGCAGCGGCGAGAAGGACGCCGGCAGCAGTATCTTGTTCTCCTGCTTCAGCGGGGCCACGCCCGACGGCGGGGGCCAGATGCCCTTGGCCTGGGCCTCTTGCCGGATGCGGGCGCGCTCCTCCAGGCTCCGGTATGCCCAGATGTGGACCCACTTGTTAAGCCCACCTATGTCCGAGTACCAGGCGCCCACCAGCGGCGACAGCTTCTCCCGCTCGGCGATGCGCTGGCCCCAGGCCTCGATGACTTTGGGGATGGCCCCTGGCGCGTAGGTGTAGGTGCGCATCTCGTAGATAGGGCCAATCTTGCGCTCGTCGCCCAACGGCCGCATGAAGGGCGCGGGCATGAAGACGTCTGACTGCATGTTGACGATGAACTCGTTGACCTCTGGCGGCCAGACCTTGTCCTCGGCGACCTTGGCCCTGACTTCGGCCCGCTGGTTCAGGTCGTCGTAGAGCCACACGTGCACCACCTGGTTGAGGGGGCCAATCTCGGTGTGCCAGAAGGCCCCCAGCTTGGAGTACTTGAGCCGCAGCGGGACCCTCTCGGCCATGCGCTTCTCGTACTCCGCCAGGCTCCGGGGCTTGAGGTCGTAGGTACGGAATTCGTAAATCATACACCCTCCTCCTGTCAGTACACCGGCGTGCGCCACTCAGTATAACGTGACTCCTTGCCGCGCACAATGTCGTGGTAAAGCTTCTCCAGGCGCGAGACCACGGGGCCAGGCTGCCCGTCCCCTACCTGGTACCTGTCAATGCTGCCGATGGCCTGGATTTCAGCGCCCGTGCCGCAGATGAAGGCTTCGTCGGCCAGGTAAAGCTCGGTCCGGTCCATGTCCCGCTCCACCACCGGCACGCCCAGCTCCTTTTCCAGCAGCTCCCTGACCACCGTGCGGGTGATGCTCTCCAGGATCCCTGCGGTGACCGGCGGCGTGATGGCGACGCCGTCCCGCACAATGTAAAGGCAGGCGTAGGAGACCTCGGCCACCTTGCCTTGCTGGTTGAGCATGATGCCGAAGTCGTAGCCGTTGAGCCGGGCCTCGTCGGCCACGTAGCGGCTGTTCTGGTAGTTGGCGATGGCCTTGGCCCTGGGCGGCATCACGTTGTCGGCCAGCCGCGCCCAGGAGCTGGTGCCGCAACTGACAACCTTCCCGGACCCCAGGACTGAGCTGGACTTGCGGGAGAAGATGATGATGTCCCCTGGCCGGTCCAGGACCGGCAGGTAGCCAGGCATGCCCTCCCCGAAGAAGGCGATGGGCTGGATGTAGATGTCCCCTCTGAACTCGTTGGCCTTGACCAGCTCGACAATGCTGCGGGCCAGCTCCTCCCGCGACCAGGGCGAGGTCATGCGCATGATCTTCATGGACTGGCCCAGGCGCTTGAGGTGGGCATCCAGCTTGAAGATATGGAGCTGCTCCTGCCGAGTGTCCCAGTAGCCACGGATGCCCTCGAACACCATGGAGATGGCCGACCAGCCCAGCATGGACGCATGCACCTGCGCCTTCTCCCACTCGACCAGCCTGCCAGAGTGCCACAGGTACCTGGGCGCTTCCTGTGGCATAGCCCACTCGTCTTTCTTGACCTTCTCTGCCTTGTCCTGGGCCATGGGCCTTCATCCTCCTTGTCACACAGGATGTATGCTTGTCGCAGCAAGGGTACCATTCAGGGATGGTCTTGTGAACCCCGGAGGTCGCTTGCCCCTGGCGTGTTGGGACAGGCTGGGCCTGTAGCAAGTTAGCAGGTGTTGTCTTCTCGGTCCCCTCCAGAGTCCTGACCGGGGTATGAATTCCAGGGCGAGACGCTGGCCTGCTCCACAAGGTAGACGCTGCTTTCCCCGTCCACCCGCCCAGGGAGGCTACCCGCCGCGGTGTAAAGCCACGCTGGTGAGATTGCCTGCCCCGGTTAGCCTGCCGGCCGACGCCGGAAGCGGGAGTAGCGGTCGCCGTGGACAAACTCCTCTATGTCCACCTTCTCGCCGCCCAGCTCATTGGACGCGTTGGCGGCCAGCACCGCCGCCAGGGAGTTGATGGAGGAGTGGAAGGTATTGCGCAGCAGCTCGGGCCTGCCCAGCATGACGGCCTCGGCGAAGCTGCGCGAGAGCGCCCTGGTGTTCTCGGCGCCCATCGCCACCGTATGGGGGCCTCTGGATACCACCTTGCGGACCTCGGCCAGCGACGGCTTCCTGGCCGGCGGCCAGTCGGCGCCGTCGTAGTGGTAGTCCACGTAGTCATCCTCCAGCTTTATGGTGCCGTGGGCCCAGATGATGCAGTCGAAGCGGCCGGTGTAGTAGGAGCGCGCCGGCTTGGTAAAAATCAGGTTACCCACGGCGCCCTTCCTGAAGCCGTAGGTCACCGTGTAAAAGATGGGGTTGTCGCCCTCGGCGGCCCACAGCTCCCGGGGCCTCTCCACGTAGGTCGCCCGGACCCAGGCCACGTCGTCGTCCGCCCAGTAGCGCATGATGTCCGTCTGATGGATGCCCGCCTCGACTATGGAGGTGCCCGACCAGCGCCTGTCGGCCGTCCAGACCCGGTTCCTGGGGCCACCCAGCTCCTCGGTGTGGGTGTGCTTGACGCCGTGGCCTTCCACGGCACCCTCGGAAATCATGACCATGGAGGCCACCCACTTGCCCACGAGGTAATTGCGGATATCTGTATAGCCCCGGTCGTAGCGCATCTGGAACCCGACCGTGGACAGCACGCCGGCCTTTCTGATGGCCTCGTCCTGGCGCAGCACCTCGTCGAGGAAAAGGGACTGGGGCTTTTCGGCCAGGATGTGCAGGCCATGCTGGGCGGCGTACTCGATCTCGCCCCGGTGCTGGTTGGGCGGGATGGCGAACCAGATGGCATCCAGGCCCCCGTCGTCAATCATCTCCCGGACGCTGGTGTAGCGCTTGACGCCTCTCTGGGAGTAGGCAGGCGCGGACTTGCGGACCTTCTCCTCGGCCAGGTTGTCCGGGAAGGGGTCCGCCAGGGCGGCGATGCGCACCACCTCCTCCTGCTGGAGCTGCGCCAGGGCGTTCACATGTTGCAGCCCGCGCTGCCCTATGCCTGCCACGCCTACTCGAAGCGGCCCCGTCATAGACTTGCTGCTCCTCGTCAGATTTCGCGTGCCTGATAGCCGGGCCTGGCGCCGGTGCCAGGCCCCCGCTGAAATATAGGGGCGCCCCGCTGGCGTGTCAACAGCAGCCGGCGTTGCCTCTTGCTTCTCTGTCTGCTAACATGCCGGCCGACCTTCACACTATCGGGAGTGCCCCATGGCCCGGGTACGCTTTTACACCTGGAAGCGCTGAACCACCTGCCGCGACGTAAGGGCGTTGCTCTTACAAAAAGGCGCCGAGATTATCGAGGAACGGGACTTCTTCCAGGAGAGGTTCAGCGAGGAGGAGCTGCGCCGCCTGATAGGCAGCCGCTCCGCTGCGGAGGTCTTTTCCTGGAACAGCCCGTCCTTCAAGAAGCTGGGCCTGAAGCGGGAGGAGCTGGGCGATGACCAGCTCCTGCGGCTGATGCTGGAGGAACCACGGCTCATCCGCCGGCCGCTGGTCCAGGTAGGGGAACAGCTCATCATCGGTGCCGACCGTAAGGCGCTGGAGCGGCTCCTGGGCTGACGCGCTGCCGGCGTGACGCGGGGCCGGGGCGCCAGACGGCCTCGGCACGGGCCACGCGCGGTAACTGGACAGGCGTATTGGTGCGGTATCTGTTTCAGTTTAGTGGGTAAGAAGGGTAAGCCAAGGAGTGCAGGGCTTGCACCCAGGGCCGACCTGCGTGAGGCCCCCTTAAGGCA
>FWPU01013003.1_pt1 | contig 10758 bp, 11 predicted proteins | sample 2228361 | NCBI WGS metagenome assembly FWPU01 (sample SAMEA103939777, study PRJEB20133) | metagenome | reverse complement strand
TAACTGCCTATCTCTTCTTATCCCATACAACATTTGAAACTCAAACTTATCTTTAGGAATTCCTTTTTTCTTTGCAAAATCTATTGTTGCTTGAATCATTTTCTCGTCATGAGTTGCAATTGCATGGTATTCCGAATCCATAAGCAATTTTTTCATTAATTCAACAAAATTATTATCAGTATCTTTTTTCTTTTTAAATGCTATCGTAGAAGGTTCCATGTAAGCTCCCTTACACAATCTAATTCTTCCCTTCATCTTTATTATATTATCTATATCTTTGCTGCTTCTATATAAATAAGCTTGTATTACTATACCTACATTATCATATTTAGCTCTTAATGATTGAAAAATATCTAATGTTAAATCTGTATAATTAGATGATTCCATATCTATACGAATAAAATTATTCAATTCTTTAGCTCTTTTTATAATTCTTTCAACATTATTTAAACAAAATGTAGGTCCCACATCCATTCCCATTTGTGTTAATTTTATGCTTGCATTTGCTTTGCAATTATTCTTCTTTATTTCATCTAAAATTAAAATATATTCATCAGCAGCTTTTATCGCTTGCTCTTCATTATTAACATTTTCACCTAAATGATCAAAAGTTACTGTTATTAAATTATTATTAAATATTTTAGCTACTTCTATAGCATTTTCTATCGTTTCGCCAGCAACAAACCTATATGCCATATTATGAAATAACTTTATCTTTGTTACTTTCTCAGCAAAACGCTTCCTTTTTGACATACTTAATAAAATACTTCTTAATATCATAAACTCCTCTACTCAATAAAATCATTTAATATCTTCTTTTTAAAGAAACATTTATTAATAAAATTATAATATTTTTTAATTATATTAATAAGTAACAAAAATTGCAAAAAACAATTTTGTTAAAAAGAAATCTAATGCTAATATAAGTATAGAACTTGTTACAACTGAATTTGTAGTTGAATTCCCAACTCCTTTTGTACCTCCTGTTGTATTTAAACCATAATAGCAACCTACCATAACTACCACAAAGCCAAAGCATAACGGTTTTATTATACCACTTATAATATCACTATAGGTCAAAACATCTATTGATGAGCGCCAATACAATGTTGAACTGACATGCAATAATAGTATTGATATAATCCAACCACCCAAAAGACCTATAAAATCAGCTAATATAGTTAAAGAAGGGGCTGATATTAACCCAGCTATCATCCTCGGAACTACTAATTTCCTTATTGGATCACTACCCATTGCCCTCATAGCATTTATTTGATCTGTTACTACCATCGCTCCTAACTCAGCTGCTATTCCACTGCTCACTCTCCCTGCCAACATTAAACAACATAAAACAGGTCCTAACTCTCTTACTATTGATGCACTCACTATTTTACCTACATAATTCTTTGCCCCAAATGTAGATAATGTTTGAGCTGTCTGCAATGCTAAAACCATCCCAGTAAATAATCCTGTTAACAATACTATCTTTAGTGAACCTACTCCTATTACATTTATTTGATCAATCGCCTCATAATAATACACAGGAGGAACAAATGTCTTCTTTATAGTTTCATACGATAATTTAAAAAATTCCTGTAAATCATATAATACTTTCTTTATTATGTTTTCTATATACATAGAACCCATTTTTCTTATTTTATTTCTCTCATATAACCAAAACACCAATATTAAATATTTGCTACCCCTAACCTGCTTAACTCATAACGTGAAAAGAAATACAAAATCTCTTCTCTTGCATTTATTTCTGAATCAGAACCATGAATAGAATTCTTTTCTATATTTATTCCATAAATTTTTCTTATTGTATTCTCTTCAGCTTTCAATGGATCCGTAGCTCCCATTAACTTCCTCAAATCTTCAATCGCATTCTCTTTATACAATAACATTGCTATTATTGCCGAAGAAGACATATAATCAGTTAAACTTTCATAAAATGCTTTCCCTTTATGCACTCTATAAAACTCTTTTGCATCGTCTTTATTTAATCTTAACATTTTCATTCCGATTATCTTAAAATTATTTTTTTCTAATATAGAAATTATCTCTCCACCTAAATTCCTACTCACTGCATCAGGCTTAATTATTGCTAAAGTATAATTGAACATCCTTCATACCCTCCTTCATCTTTAAAAATTAAATAATATTCTATCAAATGCTATATTCAATAGCAAATATACTCATTCAATAATTTACACTTTTCTCATATTTTGTAATCATAAATAATAAATCTTTCTTCTTTTTATAAAAATTCTGATAAACAACACTCCTCCTACAAATCCTCCTATATGTGCCCACCATGCTACCCCACCATGCGCTATAGCTACAAATGATAGAGCACCATAAAAAAATTGAATAATAAACCACAAAAATAAAAATATAAACGCCGGTATCTCAATTAATTGAATAAATACAAATATCGGCACTAATGTTAATACACGCGAATGAGGAAATAATAACATATATGCTCCTAATACCCCTGCTATAGCACCACTAGCTCCTATCATCGGTATATTCGAACCCCATGATATTATCAGCTGAGTTATTGCTGCTATTAAACCACAACATATATAAAATCCTAAATATCTTATATGCCCTAACTTGTCTTCTACATTATCCCCAAATATATATAAAAACCACATATTCCCTATTACATGCATCCAACCCCCATGCAAAAACATAGATGTAAAAAATGGTATAATTGCTGACCATAAACTTATTTCCTCTACCTTAAATGCCGCTATGAAATATATAGGTACTAAACCATATTTATACAAAAATCTATCTAATTGAGCCCCCAATGCTAATTCATATATAAATATTAATACATTTATTCCTATTATCATATAATTAACTATAGGTATTGTTTTTGATGGTATTGTATCTCTTAACGGTATCATTTCTCTTCCTTATTAAATAAAATCTTATTTAATCCTTATCTTCTTTCATTATCTTTGTGTATATGCTAAATCTTCCTATCTTAAACTCTTCATATAATCTTCTCTTAACAAATGTCTCTATCGTTTTTTTATAAGAAATATCACTCAATACATTATTGTATTTAGATATTATTTGTTTAGCTTCATTTAATAATTTTTCTAATACATTATCCGGAAGCCTCGCTATTAAATCATTAATCATCTTCTTTTCAATCTTAAATAAACTTTGTTCTATTTTATCTAATCTTATTGCAGTTAACTCTTTGTTTGAATACCTCTCTTTTAACTTTTCTATCCCTTTTATTACATTCTGAAATACAATCAAAACATCTTTCTTCTCTTCTTCTAATTCTTTGATAATCTGTTGAACATTAATTATTATTTCGTCCAAATGGTTAATTAAATAATCACCATCTATCTTTAATTGCCCTTCTTTTTCATCACTTTCCATCACTTTCATACTAAACACTTTTTTATAATCTTTCCATAACTTTATTACTAAATTATTGCAATAAGCTAATGATATCCTTTCAGTTCTAATATCTTTTATCTGAGCTATCTTATCGATAGCTTCTTTTACAATAGAAATAGGTATCCCCTCTTCAAACCAACACTTCGCTATATACCATTCTTTTACAGATAAAATCAAAGGATAACCTCTTTTTCTTCCTAAATATTCCTCTATTTGAGCATAATATTTTCCTTCTTCAGTTTTCCAAATCTCAGTTCCTTCATTCATTTTGTTCTTTACCTTGGTTATTTATATCATAAAGTATTTTTATACCTTTAAGAGTAAGCAAACGATCTATTATTGGAGAATATTGACAATAAGGTGCAATTAATTCTGCTAAGCCACCAGTTGCTATAAATGTACATTTACTTTTTAATTCTTCTTCTATCCTTTTAGATATTTCATTTATTAATCCTATATAGCCGTAAAAAATACCTGATTGCATAGCTGCAACTGTATTTTTACCTATTACATTTTTTGGTGCTTTTATCTCGATACGCGGTAAACGAGCTGCACGCTCAAATAAAGCTTCAGATGATATTAATACCCCAGGTGATATCGTTCCCCCTATATATTCACCTTTTGCTGATATTACATCAAATGTTGTTGCAGTCCCAAAATCTATTACAACTGCAGGTATCGGATATTCTTTTATAGCTGCTACAGCATTAGCTATCCTATCAGCTCCTATCTCCTTCTGATTATCGTATATTATCGGCATAGAGGTCTTTATACCCGGCTCAACAAAAAATGCTTCATAATTAAAATACACCTTACTCATCTCTTTTATCGCTGTTGTTAAAGGAGGTACTACACATGCTACTGCTACTCCTTTTATTTCATCTATCCTTACATTTACCGATTTTAATATCTCAGAAAATAATAATCCCATCTCATCTGATGTCCTGCTTTTAGATGTCTGTAATCTCCAAAACCTTATAAACCTCTCTTCTTTATATAAACCAACTACTATATTAGTATTTCCTACATCAATTAATAATATCACATCCTGTCCTTCATTTAATAGGTTTCAATGGTCTTATCTCCATATAATTTAACAAAGTGTTATTACCAGTTTCTATCATATTAATTACCTGTCTGGCTACCTCATATGGTAATAACATCCAACTCTTATCCTGTCTATCTGAAAAATCAGTCGCTACAGAACCAGGTAATATTACTCCTACTTTAATATTATAATCCCTTACTTCATGCATTAAACATTCACTAAAAGCTATTAATGCTGCTTTTGATGCACAGTATGCACTTCCACCCTTAAAACTATTTCTACCTGCCAATGATGCAATATTCACTATAACTCCTTTATTTCGTCTAATCATAAAAGGTAATATCTCTTTAGTTATATAAAAAACACCATTTAAATTAACATTTATAACATTATGCCATTCATCTATACTCATATCTACTACAGATTTAAATCCACCTACCCCCGCATTGTTCACTAATATTTCTATTTCTTTATATTCTTCCTCTATCTTATCAATTACTGCTTTTACTTCTTCCTGATTAACTATATCCACAGAATATTCTTTAACTTCTCCACCCTTCTTTCTCAATTCAATTACAGCCTCTTTTAACCTATTTCTATCTCTCGCTAATAAAATACAAATCGCCCCTCTTTTTATTAATTCTTCCGCAATAGCTTTACCTATTCCTCTACTGCCTCCAGTTATCACACTTACTTTTCCCTCTAAACTTCTTTCCATATCACTTTCCTTATTTTTTTAATATTTAAAACCTTATACCTTAAATTTATTTTTCTATCTATAATTTAGCTTGCTCAAATATAATTTATTTTAGTTATCAAATATCGATTTTTGATAACCATGTGGTACTTTATATCCAAAATATTTATATGCTAAATCAGTAACCATTCTACCTCTTGGTGTCCTGTGTAAAAAACCTACTTGCATTAAAAATGGTTCATACACATCTTCAATAGTTTCCTTTTCTTCTGAAATAGCTGCTGCAATCGCATTAACTCCTACAGGACCTCCATTAAACTTTTCTATTATAGTTTTAAGCAATTGTCTATCAGTTTCATCAAATCCATATTTATCAATATCTAACATTTCAAGAGCATTCATTGCTATTTCACCGCTTATCTTTCCGTCTGCTTCTATCTCTGCATAATCTCTTACCCTCCTTAATAACCTATTAGCTATCCTCGGTGTTCCTCGCGATCTCTTAGCTATTTCATATGAACCTTTTTCATCAACTTCAATATTCATTATTTTAGATGAACGTATAATAATCTTTTGTATATCTTTAGCTTCATAAAAATCTAATTTATGCACAATACCAAACCTTGCTCTTAATGCTGCTGTTAATGCTCCTGCACGAGTTGTAGCACCTATAAGAGTAAATGAAGGTAAATCTATCTTAATACTTTTAGCATTCGGCCCTTGCCCTATTAATATATCTAATTTGTAATCTTCCATTGCAGGATATAATATCTCTTCCACTATAGGATGCAACCTATGAATCTCATCTATAAACAAAATATCATTAGGCTGCAAATTAGTTAATAAAGCTGCTATATCTCCAGGTCTCTCAATTACAGGACCAGATGTAGCTCTTATATTCACTCCCATTTCGTTTGCTATTACATATGCTAAAGTTGTCTTACCTAATCCAGGAGGACCATACAACAAAACATGATCTAATGCTTCTTTACGCTTCTTCGCCGCTTTCATAAATATTGATAAAGGCTTCTTAACTTTATTCTGACCAATATATTCATCTAAACATATCGGTCTTAATGATGCTTCGTATACTTCCTCCTCTTTGCTCTTTATCGGAGATATTATCCTTTTAGAATGATCTATCATATTTATCCCTTCCAATTATTCTCCATTAAATATTAACTCCTCATTAGCATCTTTAAAGATTCTTTCAACATTATTACAAAATCACCTGAAACATTATTCCTTAACACTTTATCTACTACATTCTTAGATTCATTAATATTATAACCTAAATTAATTAATGCATTAATTAAATCCCCTTTTAATTCATCGTCTTTTGATACAATTAAAGATGGGATTAATCTCTCTCCCCTCCTTTTGATTTTATCCTTCATCTCCAATACCACCCTTTCTGATGTTTTACTACCTATGCCCGGTACTCTACTTAATCGACTCGCATCTTGCTTCTCTACCGCTTCATATAACTCATCTAAACTTAATCCCGATAAAATAGCTAAAGCTGCCTTAGGGCCTACACCAGATATAGAAATTATCTTCTCAAATATTTCTTTCTCATCCAAATCAGCAAATCCAAATAATGCTATCTGATCCTCCCTTACCTTCATATATATATAAAGCTCTGCTTCATCTCTCTTCTCTATCTTATAATATGTACTTAATGGTATATTTATTAAAAAACCAACACCATTAACTTCCAATATTATCTGAGTTGGTTTTTTTAATATTATTTTACCTTTCAAATATCCTATCATCTATTTTCCCCTTAATACCCTGGCGAAACCCTTTCTATTACTGCTTATATTATTATAATTAATTGATATCATATTTGATAAACATATAGCTGCTGCAATAGCATCATAAAAATCTGAATATTTAGCCTCTATTTCTATATTTAATAATCTTCTTACCATATATTCTACTTGCTCCTTCGTCGCTTGACCATATCCCACCACTGCTTTCTTAATCTCCAATGGTGAAAACTCATATATTTTACAATTATTATTTAATAATGCAAGAATTAATACACCTTTGATTTGCCCCAAATACATACTCGTTTTAACATTTTTATAATAAAATGAATCTTCTATTGATGCATATTCAGGCTTCTTGCTCTTAATAATATCTTCAATTTTAGTATATAAATATCTTAACTTATCAAATTTGCCAATATTCTTAGGTACTTTAACTACCCCTCCTTCTATCAACATTATTCCATTGTCTTCTTGTTCAATTAAAGCATAACCGGTAACATAACTACCCGGATCAATTCCTATTATTTTCATCACTTACATTTACCATTTATTTTTTTAACCAGCTAATTTTTGCATCTCTTCATCAGGTATATCAAGATTAGTCCATACTTTTTGTACATCATCGTGATCATCTAAACTTTCAACTAAATTCAATACCTGTTGAGCTTGCTTACCTGTTACTTGTATGTAAGCTTGTGGAAGCATTGCTATTTCAGATGAAGCTATTTCTATATTATTCTCCTTCAATATCTTTATAGCTGATTCATAAGATGAGGGCTGACAATAGATTTCCCAATATTCTTCACTACCAATTATATCATCTATACCAGCATCAAGTAATAAACTTAAAAGAGTATCTTCATCAGCACATTTCTTAGGCACCTGAACAAATCCCTTCTTTGAAAACATCCATGAAACACATCCAGCCTCAGCTAAATTCCCACCGTTCCTTGCAAATATATGACGCAATTCACCTACTGTCCTATTCTTATTATCTGTTAACGCTTCTACTAAAATAGCTATACCTCCTGCTCCATACCCTTCATATACTACTTCTTCCAATCTTGTAGTTTCATCCGATTGACCTGAACCCTTTGCTATAGCTCTCTTTATTGTATCCGACGGCATATTTACAGAACGCGCCATCTGGATCGCCATCCTTAATCTCGGATTCGCTTCAGGATCAGCACCAGCCCTCGCTGCTATCATTAATTCCTTTATTACCTTTGTATATATCTTGCCCTTCTTCGCATCCTGTTGAGCTTTCCTGTGTTTTATATTTGCCCATTTAGAATGTCCAGACATATTTACCTCTCTTTTTATATAATTTGAAGATTAATTATATATCCATTCATAACCTTTATTATACATTAATCATAACTTTTTTTTTAAAAAAAGTAAACTTCTTTAACTTTTTACACTTATTTAAATAAAATTAATTAATCTCTCAAATCATTTTTATTATTCTCATCTAATAGCACCCACAGAAAAAAATAAAAATATATGATTATTTGCAAAGAATCCTGTGCATAAATTATTGTATTTTTTACTATTCATCCATTGAATCTCTCAAATAATCTTTTTTTATCCATTCTATCCTCTTTACCCTCCGCCCACTCTGTGTTCTCTGCCCCTCTGCGGTTTATTCCTACCACAGAGATACAGAGAACACTGAGAAAATTAATTTATGCATATATTAATTCATCTTCTAATATTACACATTATCCTTTATCTCCTATACCTTATACTCTTTATTCATCTTGTTACTAATATTCTCTTTACAAAATAATAAACACACTTTTTTTTCCTCTGTGCTCCCCTACTCTATGCCCTCTCCTCTTCACATATTATCTCTTTTCTGATATTATCATCAATTAAATATTATGTACGATCTTAAAAAAAGAAGCATTGCTAAAGGAATTAGCTGGAGAATACTCGCTACCATAGATACATTTTTTATTAGCTTATTTTTCCTTAACAAAATAATTATTGCTCTCCCTATAGCTTTAACAGAAATATTTTCTAAAATGTTCCTTTATTATATTCATGAACGTATATGGAATTCAATTCAATGGGGAAGAAAAGAAAATATTCCAACAAATATTAGAAGTCTTGCAAAAGCTATTTCCTGGAGACTAATTGGTTCAACTGATACATTCTTATTATCTTTATTATATTCAGGTAATTTAAGATTATCTATCAATATTAGCATAACTGAAATCTTTTCTAAAATTATTGCTTTTTATTTGGTCTCATATAAAATGGGGTAGAATTTTTGATCAACAACCAAGTTCATTATATACACCAAAAATAAAAAGTATTTAAACCCTGCACCTTCTTGCTTTTATTATTTAAATCCTCTCCCTAATAATATTTTTTTATTAAAAAGTACTATTTTTACACCATCTACTTTCCCTTCTTATTAATTATCTGCATAAAAAAACCTCTGCTCTTTCATCAAAATATTCCTTTGTGCATCCGAAAAGTTTTAATTGCTTTATAATCTCATTTAATTGAGATACAAATATTGAATCCCTATGAACAATAATATACGGTATATTTAAATTCCTTACAATCATCAATTGCTCAATCATACTAACTCTATTGAGTTTCCTTTGTAATGGTGAAAAATAACCACTATATCCATTAACCAAAGGTTTCCAATGCAATGTAGAATTATACATATATATAGTTGCTAAGTTTCTTTTCATAGGAAATTCTGCAACAGCGCCATATTCCTGAGTCCTTAGCCATTCATATACTTTGTAATATTTGCCATCATTGGGCAACTGAGAAAAATTAATAGGATACTTAACAAACTCTATAGCTAAAATACTAAATAAAATAACACATATCATTATTTTGCCAATAAAACCACTCAATCCTTTTTCATTAAATTTTCTCTTACCCAATATCTCTTTAACTATTAGTGATACCATCATTGCCATAACAAAATAATAAAACACTGCAAACCTTGATGCAGCTCTCATTACCTTAAATCCTGGTAACTCTCTAAAAATCTCAAAAAGTCCCGGTATTTCATAACCTTTATATATATTTATTTTTACCCCAAAACTTAATATAAAACATACAAAGCCAACTATCAATATTGCTAAAATATAATTCCTCAATACGAATTCATTCAATCTCTTTATTACTATAAAAATTGAAATTAATATTATCATAAATTGTATCCTTCCAGGTAATAACAACCTTTTCCCCAGATATTCATCCTGTAAATCAACTATCCTTTTCCAAAATAGATTATGTTCTTTTTGAGAAAAATAATTCTTAAGCCCCATTGAATATTGTTCTATTTCATTATATTGTCTTTCATAACCTTGCTCCTTAACAACTTTAAAATATGGACAATATACTCCAACTAACAAAGGTAATAAAATCACAATGACTATAATAGCATCAAATATATTCTTTTTTCTCAATACTAGACCATTTTTGCCTTTATTTGCTATATATTTGATTAACAATACTAATTCAAAAATAATTATTGCAATCGTAAGAATTAGCATATAACAGCCACTACTTATTGCATTCATAAAATAAATTATCATAAACAATATTAAATATCTTTTTGAAAAACTTTGATGATAACGAATAAGAGCCCAGAAGCAAATTGGTATCCAATATGCGCTTACCACATGAATATGCGGTATATGACCTAAATGCCATGCATTAAATGAAAAAATAAATCCTCCAACAAAAGCTGATAATTTATCCGCGCCTAGCAATTCCTTTATAAATACATAATAGCTAAATGCTGTCAATACAAATCCTATATAAATTAAAAA
>FWPU01007142.1_pt1 | contig 10759 bp, 5 predicted proteins | sample 2228361 | NCBI WGS metagenome assembly FWPU01 (sample SAMEA103939777, study PRJEB20133) | metagenome | reverse complement strand
CCAGCGGCAGTTGGACGTGGGCCCGGCTACCAGCGAACTCTTCGAGAAGAAAATCGGCGAGTTCCTGGAAAAGACGCGCAACGAGCCCAATCGCGTGGCATTTCACAATGGGGTGTTCGGGATGTTCGAGGATCCGCGCTTCGAGGCCGGCACCAAACGCTTCATCCCCCAGTTAAAACGCATGAAGGATGCCGGCGTGCGCGTGTACGTGGGCGGCGGCGAGGGGGGCAAAGCCTTGGAACTGTACGGCCAGCCCGATTGGGTTACTCACAATTTCACGGCCGGCGGCACGGTCTTGAACGCCTTGGGGAGCGAGCCGGTGCCCTATTTGGTTGCACTGCGCATGGCGGCCACGCGATAGCCGTAGGGTGCGTGCTCGGCACGGAGTGGGTGCCAAGCCACCGGGGGGCTGACGCCCATGCTAAAGAGGATGCAGCCGCCGGGGGGCTGACGCCCCCGGCTCAAGAAGCGGCAGCCACCGGGGGGGCTGACGCCCCCGGCTCAAGAAGCGGCAGTAATGCATGTCGAGCCCCAGGGCACCGGCGAGTGCAGCCGAGCGGATCATTGCCCGATTGACGCCTCCGGGCCGGGGGGCCCTTGCCGTGCTGGCGGTCCAAGGCGCCGGGGCTGTGAGCGAGGTCGGTGGGCTTTTCTCGCCGGCTGGCGGCCAGGTCCTCGCAACGCTGCCGCCCAACCGGGGGGTGTTCGGGCGATTCGGGCCAGAGCCCGCCGAAGAGGTCGTCATTCTCCTCCGCGGTCCCGAGTCCCTCGAAATCCACTGCCACGGGGGAGCGCTGGCCATCGCCCGTATCGAAACGCTCCTGGCGGCCCGTGGGTGGCGTTCCATAAGCTGGTCGGAATGGCTGGCTCGGACCCAGCCCGATGCGATTCGTCGGGAGGCGGCCGCGGCCCTGGCCGAGGCATCCACCCAGCGAACCGCCGCAGTGCTGTTGGATCAGCTCCAGGGGGCCCTGCATCGGGCGATTTCCTCGGTGGAAGCGGCACTTGCGGCAGGCCGGCTAGCGATGGCCCAGACCGGCCTGGAGCAATTGTTGCAGTTGGCTCCCGTGGGCCTGCATTTGACCGCCCCGTGGCGGGTCGTGCTGGCCGGTCCCCCCAACGCGGGTAAAAGCAGCCTCTTCAATGCCCTGGCTGGATTTCCCCGGGCCATCGTCCACCCCCACGCCGGCACCACCCGCGATGTGGTTACGCTTGCAACCGCAATCGAGGGCTGGCCGGTATTGCTTTGCGATACCGCAGGGTTGCGCCAAGCCGAAGACCTTTTGGAATCCGCCGGTGTAGAGCGCACCCAGGACGCAATCGAACGGGCAGATATAATCCTGGCCGTCTTCGATGCCACCCGGCCTTGGCAGGAGCAAGAAGGGCTGCTGCCTCGGCTCCCCTCCCCTGTGGTGGTGCACAACAAGCTGGACTTGGTTGGCACCCCGCGACACGATCGCCCTTTGGGAAACTGGACAAGTGCGGTAACCGGCGAAGGCCTGGAGGATTTGATCCGGGTCATTGCCACACGCCTTGTTCCCCAACCCCCAGAGCCGGGGCAAGCGGTCCCGTTTGCTCAGTCGCAGGTTTCGACTCTGCGCTTGACGTTAGAAGCAGTCGTCCGGCAGGACGCGGCCCGAGCCCGGGAGCTTCTTATCTCCCTCTTAGAGGGGAGCGGCTAATCGACTTTCCGGCAGGTTCCTTCGCTTGGCCGGGGCTTTGGTTCTGCCGCGCGGTGCCGGGGCGGCAAGGCGACACCCAGAGGGGTGTTTTGAATTGCATTTCGCGAATCACTCTGGACGCCGGTTCCCTGTGGCGGGTATCCTACGCCACGGTCCGCTCTTTTCTCTTGGGACGGACCCCTTACCGCTCGCGAGATTCACGGAGGGACGCGCGATGCGCCGCAAACTTATCCGGTCGTTTGGACCCCCAGGGTGGGCGATCGCGCTGGCGGGGGCTTGGCTGGTCGCCTGGGTCCAGGCGAGCGAGTCGCCACCGGTGCAGTTCAAAATTCCCGGCCAGAATAGCCAACCCGGCTTGCCCGCCTTGTCAGCCCCGTTTCGGCTCGCCCCGGCCAAGTCGGTTGCCAAGAGCGCGGCCGGCCAGTCGGCCCACAAACCCGAGGGCGAGAAACCCGCCGAGCCGCCCGGCAAGTCCGAAGCAACAGGAAGAGTGGACGAACCCACACCTGCCGGTCCTTCTGCTTCGGCCGAAGCGCCGGGCCAGTCTTCGGTGGCTCCTCCCCGCCGCAATGTGTTGCGCGAACCTGGCCATTCGCAGTCTTTCACGGTCCGCCCATCCCAAGGCGGAGGCTCGGCGACTGCCGGCCCACAAGGGGATGGGGGGGAAAAGTCCAACCGGCCGGCTGGTCCAACGGGTGCAAAAGCCTCGGCTGGGCCGGTCCAGGTGGACACGGGGGGGAATGCCTCGCCAGCCAAGTCGGTGCACGAAACGTCGGAAACCTCGGGGCGGGCCCAAGGGGCCGCCGAGGCGAAGCTGCTGCCCGTCCCGCCCGTTTCTGGAGATCAAGCGGGCCCTTTCGAGCCGGCTGCCAAGCCGGACCCCGAGCCGTGGTCGGGGGGTCCGACCGACGTCGAGGCCGCCAGCTTCAACGGTATCACGCCGGGTGCTAGCACCCTGGCCGAAGTGGAAAAGGCCTGGGGCGCACCTCAGCAGACCCGCGAGCAGAACGGCCTGGTGGTCCAACAGTACCGGGTACCACCGTTCGAGCGGGTGGAGGTGGTCTATCCCAAAGGGGCCGAAAAAGTCGCTTCGATCGTCATTCGGCTGGAGAAGTCGTTCCCGGCCGAGGGGGTGGCCCGGCAGTTGGAACTCCACCAGCTTCGGCCGGTGTTGGTGTCCAACGAGTTAGGCGAGATTCTGGGGCAGGCGTATCCCGAGCGGGGTGTGCTGTTTTCGTTCGAGCCGGGGGAAGCGCCGGGCAAGCCCACGATGCGTGTGGCGGAGATCGTGTTGGAGCCGATCACGGCCGATCCGTTTTTGTTGCGGGCCGAGACCTATCTGGACACTCGGCCGGAAGAAAGCCTCAAGGACGTGGAACAAGCCTTGGCGCTTGCGCCGGCCCATGCGCGGGGCCATTGGCTGCGGGCGAGGCTGTTGGGGTTAAGAGGGGAGCTGTCCCAGGCTTTGGCTGCCTGCGAGGAAGCCTGCCGCCTGGCACCCGTTGATGCCCAGTACCGCCTCACGCGGGCGCAACTTCTGGGGCAGCTCGGTCGGCTCGACGAGGCGATTGCCGAGGCGCAGAAGGCCATCGAACAAAGCGGACACCGGCAGCACATCAAGGCCCGCTCCCTGTGTCTTTTGGGCGACCTGCATAGCGCGGGCGCCAGGCCGGAGTACAAGAAGGCGGTAGAGTACCACATGCAAGCCATTCAAGTGGCCGATGCCCTGGCGACCAGCCCCCACCCGGCCATTCGCGTTCCGGCCAAGGAGGTGCTGCTGGATGCGCACCTGGGGGCGGCTCACGACATCGCCTGGGGCAAATGGAACCAGAAGCAGACGGCCGTTTCGGCGTGGCTCAAGCGGGCGTCGGCCCTGGCCGACGATCTGATTCAGACCGAGGGGGGGACGGTGGAACACCGTTTCCGGGTTGCGGCCCGCGCGCTGGCCGCCTGTGTGGGGGCCCAAGGCCAGATCGATCCCGCTCCGTGGATCCCGCAAATGCTGGAAGCGGGGCAGGAGTTGCTCACCAAGGCCGCTCCCGCGCACAAGGCCCAGGTCCAGTGGGAAATGGGGCTGGCCCTGTACGACGCGGTGCAGATCTACCAGATGCGGGGCCAGCGCGAGCTGGCGCTAAAATATGGCCGGCAGGCCGTCGAGCTGCTCGAACAGGCCAGCCTCCAGAAGGGAGCGAACGCCCCGGACCGCTATCTGCTGGGCCGGCTGTACTTCCGTCTGGGTTCTCTGTATGCCATTGGCAGCGGCGACCACCGGCAAGCGGTGCTGTGGTTCGACAAGGCCGTGCCGGTGTTGCAACAATGCGCCACCGACCTGGCCGAAGGCGAACGCGGTCGGCTCGGCGAGACGCTGGTGAGCATGGCGGTCTCGTACTGGGAAGCCGGCCAGCGCCAGCGGGCCCAGCAGCTCACCGAGCAAGGTATGCAGTACATGCAGCAGGCGGTCCAGGCGGGGATGATGGAAGCCTCGGCCTTGGAGGTGCCTAAAACCAACCTGGCCACCATGCGCCGCCATGGGGGCTCGGAAACCCGCACGGCGGCCGGCCAGCCGACAACCATCCCCCGTTGAGTTGGCTCTTTGGCGGGTGCCTGGCGGCCGAGCCGCTGCGCCGAGCGGCCCGTCTGTGCAGCGAGGCATTAGCTGTAGAGCTGGATGGCCTTGATGATTTCATCGAGGTCGTTGGCGACGGCCACGGCCCGGTTGGCAAAGGCCGCACGTCGCACGCCGCGGCTGCCCAGCACTTTGTTGAACAGCTCCTGGTCGGTCGTGTGGTAGGCGACCGTGGCGTCGGGATCCTTGAGCTGGTGGCCGGTCAGCACGCACACCACGCGCTGGTCCGGTCCGATGACGCCTTCGGAGACCAGCAATTTGGTGCCGGCCACGCTGGCGGCGCTGGCCGGCTCGCATCCCAAACCGCCGGCCCCCACCTGGGCTTTGGCGTCCAGGATTTCCTGGTCGCTCACTTCGCGGACCACGCCCTGGCAGGCCTCCAGGGCCCGCAGGCACTTGGGCAGGTTCACGGGGCGGTTGATCTCGATGGCGCTGGCAATGGTGTGGGCGCGGCGGCGCTGGGCATCCATCTGGGCATAAAAGCTGCACACCAGGTCCTGGCGCGGCGCCCCGCCGTTCCACCGCAGGCCTTCCTGTTCCACCAGACGGTACAAGGTATTGGCCCCAGCCGCGTTGATGACCGCCAGGCGCGGGATGCGCGGAATCAGCCCCAGTTGGCTCAACTCGATGAAGGCCTTGCCGAACGCGCTGGAGTTCCCCAGGTTGCCCCCCGGGACCACGATCCAATCGGGCACTTCCCAGCGGAGCCCCTCCAGCACCCGATACATGATGGTCTTTTGGCCCTCCAGCCGGAACGGGTTGAGGCTGTTGACCAGGTAGATGCCCAGGCGCTGGCTGACCTCCTGGACCCGCGCCATGGCATCGTCGAAGTCGCCGGCGATCTGCACGGTCAACGCCCCATAGTCCAGGGCCTGCGAGAGTTTGCCGTAGGCGATCTTCCCCGAGCCCACAAAGATCACCGCCTTCATCAGCCGAGTGGCCGAGCAGTATAAAGCCAGCGAGGCGCTGGTATTGCCGGTCGAGGCGCAGGCCGCGCGCGTGGCGCCGGTCATCCGGGCATGTGTGAAGGCGGCCGACATGCCGTTGTCCTTGAAGCTCCCCGAGGGGTTCATCCCCTCGTACTGGAGGAACAGCCGGCCAGGGCGAAGGCCCACGTAACGGGCCACGCCTTCCGACGCATGGAGCAGGGTTTGGCCTTCGCCTACCGTCACGCACAACTCGGGAGGTGCAAAGGGGAGGAGTTCGTAGAACCGCCAAACGCCGCTAAAGCAGTAGGGATTGGCCCGGTCGGCCCACTTGGCCTCGAATTCTCGCAGGCTCCGCGGCACCCGCGCCTTCTCCCATGCGTACGCCACGTCCAGCAGATTGCCGCACCGCGGGCACGCGACGTGAACCTCCTCGACGCCATAAGTGCTCGCGCATTGCGGAGAAATGCACTTCTGAAAGGCGATCTCGCGCTGGGCTATGGCCAAATCTCCCTCTCGATACAGCCACCAGAGATAATCCGCATCATGCCCCTAATCTAAAGGAGCCGGCCCGGAGGGACAAGCCGATGTTCGTCCCGGCCGGTTCGGTCTCGCGGCGCACGCTCCAGGGGGTGGGACGACGCAGCCTGCTGAGCTTTTTGATATGCCCTGTCCTTCACCTGGGGAGACCACCGGCCCTTTGGGAGGCCCTAGGCACCATGCTCCGCTTTTAACAGCCCTGTAGTTGAGGTGGACGGGCGTCGAGGGGTTCGCTTGCCCACAGGAGGCTCATGCGGCATCCAAGTCGGCCGGCGGCCGAGGGCCGTCCGCCTTGACCTCGGCCGAGCGGCTATCGTCCAGATCGCTTTCCTCCTGCCAGGGGGCAAGCGGCTCGGCGTCTTGGGCCGGCGCGGCATTCGGGGCGGGTTCGGCCGGTGGGCCCGGCAGCGCCGGCGGAGAAGGTAAAACAGACTCCGATGGCCTGCGGCGTCGCCGCGACGGGCGCCGAGGCGCTAAACCTTCCTGGACCGGTTTGCCAGCCTGGCCGTCCCCTGCGCCCTCCTGGCCGGGCAAAGGCCGGACTGGCACCGAGCGGGCCGCAAATGCCTCGGCCAGATGGTCGTGACACGTAAACACCAGAACCTGGTGTCCTTGGCGGGCGAAGGCATCCAGAACGCCGATGGCGGCCTCGGCCCGCCGCCGATCGAAGTTCACCAGCACGTCGTCCAACAACAGAGGCAGTCGAATTCCGCGTTGCGCATATCCGTTGACCAGCGCCAATCGCAAGCACAAGAACAGTTGTTCGCAAAGGCCCCGAGAGAGATTCTCGACCGGGTGCGACTTGCCGGTCCCGTCGTCCACACGCAGCACCGCCTCGCTCAAGGGGGTCCAGACGCGGCGATACCTCCCCTCGGTCATCTCCGACAGGTATTGCGACGCCTGTTGCAGGGTCTGGGGCTGGCGCGTCGCCTCGTACTGTTTGCGCACCCCCTGGAGCACGCCATCCGTGACGGAAAGCACCTGCCATTGGCGCACGGCCCTTTGAAGCCGATGCTCGACGGCGGCAAGGGCCAGGTGTTTTTCGGCCGGGGTGCGGTCCTCGGCCAGTTGGCGAAGCTGCTCCTGGATTTGGCCCCGTTGTTCGTAGCGCTGGCGAAGCTGGACCTGGCAGGCTTGAAGCCGGTCTTGAAGTTGCTGGTGCCGTTGGCGGAGGACCGAGGCGGGCTGGGCGAACAGTTCGGCCAGCCGCTCTTCGGGAGCCCGGCCCGCCAGGGCCGCGGCAATCTCGTCCTGGAGGCTTTGGCGGCGTGCGGCCAGTTCCTGGTAGCGGGCCTGGCGCTCGACCCGCTGGCGGAACTCGGATTGGCCGGAAACCCCAAGCTGCCCGAACAACCGTAGCCGCTCCTGCCGCAGGCGGCGGATCGCCCGGCGGTGCCGCGCGACCTGTCTTCCCAAGCGGCGCCATTGGCGGCGAAGCTGGCGGCGGTGCTCGGCGTGGGCTTCCGCCTCCGCCAGCCGGCGCTCGAAGGTCTCCAACTGTTCCTCCGCAGGCCGGCTCTCGAGGCCCAGCCCCGCCTGCCGGGCGAGTTGGGCGATGCGGCCGGTCAACCCCTCGAGTTCCTTGGAACGTTGGCTGTGCTCTTCGCGCAGGCGGGCCAGCCGGCTGCGGAGGGCATGAATCTGCTCGGCCCGCTGGGCCAGTCGCCCCATTTGCCGCGGCGTAATGCCCGCAGGCAGGCCGGCCGCACGAACCGCCTCGTTCCAACGCCGGGTGGCGGCGGCCAGCTCCTGCCGGGCTTCTTCAATCCGCTTGTCGGCGCTTATGGCCTCTTCTTCCGCCGCCTGTCGCCGGGCGTCCAGGGGAAGAAGCTCTTCAAGTTCCGCAAGCTGGCGTTCGGCAACTTCGAGCCTTTCGGCCAGGGGGGTGCTTTCTGGCGGAAGCTGTTGGTCCAGGCTTTGGCGTTCCTGCCGGGCCTGTTGGATCTGGAGGGCGAGCATGCGGAGTTGCTCTTGCGACCGCTTGACCCGCCGCACGGCGGAGCGCTCCAAGCCGCGCTTTGCCGCCACGGCTGTCCCTACCAGGGCCAGTCCGGCAGCTCCGGTGCCCCAGCCGGTACCGGGCAACAGGGGCGTTGCCGTCAAAGCCCCTGCCACGCCAAACAACAGGAGCACGGTTCCGAGAACGAACCCGCCCCCCACCAGGGCCAGCTTGCCGCCGGAAAGTACCTGGCGCTCCACCAGGCCTTCGTTTTCCTGCTGGAGTTCGGCGCGGTGCCGGGCCAGTTCCTCCAGGCGCTCGTCAAGCTGCTGGCGGCGGCGCAACAGGGAAACGAGCTGGCCGAGCCGATCGGCCGCCTGATGCACGTCGCGCTCGCCCCGGGCCTGGAGCGAAGATTGCACCTGTTGCGCAAGGGATGTGGCGGTCTGGCGGTAGTCGGCGGCTTGGCGCTGGGCGTCCCGGAGGCGGCGGCGGGCCTGGCGCAGGGCCTTGGCCGGACGCCGCAACGCAGCCAGCGACTTCGCCGACACCGTGGGCAACTCCCCCTCGATATCAATCTCTTCCTGTGCGGTGGCCAGGGCCGCTTCGGCCTGGCGGATTTCTTCCTCCAGCTCGGCCAGCCGGGTGCGGAGCGTGGCCAGCCACGTGCGTTGTTCGGCCAGGGCCTCGATACGCGGTGCCAGCCGCGCAAACGCTTTGGACGCACCCGACTGGCCGAGTTCCTGCGCCACCGCCGCGCGGGACGGTTGCAGCTCGTCCAAGCGGCGGGCGTGTCGGCCCAGGCGCTCCGTGATGGCCTCCACGCGCTCGACCAGGTCCGGGGGCAAGAGGGGAACCGGCCCGAGGGCATCGAGCTGCTGGTCGAGCGCCCGGCGCTGGTGCCAGCGATCCTCCACGGCCAGGGCCGCCTCCAAGAGCTGGCACTCGTCTCTCAGTTGGGACGACTCGTTTTCCAAAAGGGCGGTCTCGCGGTCCAATTGTTGCCGCTGGGCTGCCAGAGCCTGGTAGCGATGCGTCAGCTCGGCCAGCCCCTCGATTTCTGCACGAAGTTCCTGGCGGCGGGCGGCTAGTTCCGCGATCTGCGAGGGACCACCCGCCGGGTCGAACAACCGCCGGCGCGAGGCATCGATTTCGCGGAGCACCTCCATCAGCCACACCCGGTCCACCCCGGCTGACAAATCGTACAAAAGGGTCGCCGCCTGGGTGTCATTCAGCGTGGCCAGCGCGTGGATTTCGTCCAGCCCGATGGCGAAGACATTTCGGAACACGGCTTCGTCCAGCCCGCAGAGCAACTCGGAAAGCACGCCCTCGGGCTGCACCGATCCGTCCGGGCCGAGGATCACCAGCTCGTCGGCCTGGGCGTGGGGGCCTGCATAGCGGCGGACCTCCAGGGGGCCTTGATCGGTAGCCAGTTCCAATCGGCCGCCGGGCCGGCCCCCTTGGACCGGCGGCAGGTATCGCCAGCAGACTGGCGAAAACCCATACAGCACGCCGCGCACGAACTGAAGCAGCGTGGTCTTGCCCGCTTCGTTAAGGCCGAAAAACACGCTGAGCCCCTCGGACAGGCCCTCCAGCCGGAGCCCCGTCCAAACTCCGAACCCCTCGACCTCCAGCGCGGTGATTCTCACGGTCCCTGGCCCTTTCCACTCAGCAGGTCCACGCCCAATTGGGCGGCCCGTCGCAGGACCGACTGCCGTACGTCCGTCGGCCAGGGTTCCCCAAGGGGGCCTGACTTCGCTGGGGCCGCATCTGCCGCCAGGCCCTCAAGGGGCAGCGGGCGCGAGGCGTCGGCCTGGCACGCCCGCACCTCGCGGAGGAAGTCGCCCCGCAGGGTGTCCTCCTCATACCATTCGGGGGCCAAGAGGTCCGGGGGCTCCACCTCGATCTCCACGCTCCAAAGGGCAGGCGAAGCCCGGCCGAACTCCTCGCGGAGCATCTCCAGGGTCTCGGCCGCCAGGGGGCCGCTGCGGATCTCGGCCGCCAAAGGCCCGTTTCCCTGGAGTTCCCAGCGGACCAAAAGTTCGATGCCCGGGTGGGCCTGGCGAAGCGCTTGGGCCCGATCCCGAAGCCGCTCGTGCAGGGCGTTGCGGTCCATGGCCGGCTCGATTCGTACCCGTTCCACCAACCAACGCAACAGGTCGCATGCAAGAAAGGCGGTCTGCATCCGCCGCGCGTCATCCACGCGGACCAGGGTACACCCGTGGGGACCGGCATGGCCGGGCCGGCGGCCTTGGGGACTGCCCGGATAGTGCGCCATGCCCGGCGACGAAAACAGCGTGGTCCGTGCCCGGCAGCCGCCCAGGGCCCAGTAATCGATTTTTACATCTGGAAGGACCTCGGCCTTCAGCCGGCCGTGCACCACCGCGATGGAGAATAGCCCGCCAGGGTCCGGCGCGAAATCGCCGAGGCGCGGCTTGGAGCGGGGGGAGCGGCTGGCACCTACCAGGTATGCCACCGGCACCCCGTCGCGCCGAAATTGCACCGCCTGTGGCCGCCCCACCGCAAAATGAACCACATTGTCGGGAAGCTTTATTTCGGCGGGCCAGGTTTCGGGCGAATCGTGGCGGCTGCCAGCCCAATAGACCGGTATGCGGTGTTGGCGGAGGCGTTCGAACTGTTCGGCCAGAAATAGCGGTCCCCGGGGGCCGGTCCGCAGTGGACGAAGTGCGCCGCCAGCAATGACCACAAAATCCACCCCTTCGGCGATGGCTACCTCGAAGACTCGCTCCGCCGACCACCAGGCTGCTTCCAGCACCACCTCGCGCAGTTGCGGCGGAACCTCGGCAAGACCCGCAATCGGCTCGTGGAGCCGAAAATCCGCCGTGTGGATGAACCGCAGCGGGCAGGTCGGCATTCGGGCCTCCTCGTCAACGGCGACCTTGGGAATGGGATCCCTAACCGGGGTATTGGCGCACCGGCCTAAAGTACCAGGAATCGGGCCGGGACGCTTGCGGCCCCGAATCTCTCGCGTGGTCTGAAGCGAAGCTGTGGCTTCCAAGCCCGCCAGCCGACCCAGTTTACCCGG
>FWPU01013002.1_pt1 | contig 10760 bp, 9 predicted proteins | sample 2228361 | NCBI WGS metagenome assembly FWPU01 (sample SAMEA103939777, study PRJEB20133) | metagenome | reverse complement strand
GTGCGCGCGGTTGCCACAGCGACCATCGCGCAGACCGAAAGCGGCAAGGGCCGCGAGGCCGCCGGCGAGAAGATTCCGGCGCTGCGCGAGAATGAGGCCAGGGCCGCGGCGGCCTTGCAGCGGCTGGTGATCGCGCGCGAGACGCTCGAGAATGAAGAGGCGCGCGCCAAGGAACGCATCGCCGAACTCGAACGGCGACTGGCTCAGCTCGACGAAGACACGGCCCGCGAGCGCGCGCTCGTGGCCGATGCCGAGGCGGCGCTCAGACGGCTCGCCGAGGAGGAGGAGCTGCTCGCGCAAGGCACGCAGGCGGCGGCCGAGCGCCGCAAAAACGTCGATGAGCGCGTGGCCGCAGCGGACGCGGCGGTTGAGGCCGTCGAGGCGCGATTCAGCGAACTGACCAGCGCGCTCGCCGATCTTGCGGCGCGCCGGCGCGAGCTCGAAGGCGGCGTGCGCGAACAGACCGAACGGCTTGAGCGCATTGATCGCGAGCTCGGCAATATCGGCGCGGGGCTCGCCGCAGCGCAAAGCGGCCGGCCCGACGTGGCGGGGCTCGCACAGGCGTTCGCCCACGCGCAAGCGGCGGTCGCCGAGGCGGAGAAGTCGGCGCTCGCCGCGGAGGCGGCGCACGCGGCGGCGCGCGACCGATACGAGAGCAGTCGGGGGCCGGTGGCCGAGGCCGAGCAGAATTTGCAGCGGCTCGAGACCGAAACGAAGACGCTCATGAAGCTGCTCGCGGTCGAGAGCAAGAACATGTGGCCGCCGGTGATGGACAGCATTAGCGTGGAAAAGGGCTACGAGCTCGCGCTCGGCGCCGCGCTCGGCGACGACCTCGATGCGCCGACCGACTGCTCGGCGCCGATGCACTGGATGGGCGCTGCGGTCGATCCAAGCGACCCGCCGCTGCCGGCCGGCGTCGAGCCGCTCAGCAAGCACGTCAAGGCGCCGCCTGAGCTGACGCGCAGCCTGGCCCAGATCGGCGTGGTCACCCGCGCTGACGGTCCGAAACTTGCGGCGAAGCTGAAGTCCGGCCAGCGGCTCGTGTCGCGCGAAGGCGACTTGTGGCGCTGGGACGGTTATGTGGCGGCCGCCCATGCCCCGACCGGGGCCGCACAACGGCTTGCCCAGCGCAGCCGCCTTGCCGACATCGACGCGGAGATCCAGATCGCCCGCGCGGAAGTGGAGGCGAAGCGGCAGGCCATGATGGCAGCGCGGGCGGAAGTGGTGGCTGCTGCCGCGGCGGAGGCCGACGCGCGGTTGCGGTGGCGCGACCGTCAGCGCGACGCCGATGCAGCGCGCGACCTGCATGCGGCGGCCGAGCGGGAAATCGGCCGGCACGCAGCGCGGATTTCGGCACTCACGGAAGCGCAGACCAGACTCGCGGCGCTGCGCGAAGAGGCGATCATGGGAATCCGCGACGCCGAGCAGGCGCTTGCCGCCCTGCCCTCGCCTGCCGGACTTGAAGCGCAACTGGCCGAGGTCCGCGGTGAGATCGACGACAAGCGCACGCGACTTGCTGAAGTTCGCGCGGAGGCGCAGGCGCTCGCGCGCGAAATCGAAATGGCCGAACGCCGGCTGGCGGCGATCACCGAAGAACGTGCCGCCTGGGCGGCGCGCAAAGAAGGCGCGCTCGCGCAGGTCACCACGATCGAGGCGCGCATCGCCGAGGCCAAGGCCGAGCGCGCCAGCCTCGTCGATGCACCGCAGATTTTTGCCGAGAAGCGGCGCGCGTTGATCGATCAGATCGAGAAGGCCGATGCCGAACGTCGCGCCGCCGCAGATCGGCTCGCCGAAGCGGAAAACGTCCTTGCCGACGCCGACCGCACCATGCGCGCGGCACTGGAAGCGCTTGGCGCGGCACGCGAGGAGGCGGCGCGGGCGGAGGAACGGCTGGAGAGCGCCAAGCGCCGGCTTACGGACATTGCCCACGAAATCAAGGACCGCCTCGAGGTGGCCCCAGAGGAAGTTGCAGCGCTCGCCGGTATTGCCGAAGGTGACGCCCTGCCGGATCTTGCCACGGTCGAGAGCGACCTCGAGCGGTTGCGGCGCGACCGCGAACGACTCGGCGCCGTCAACCTGCGCGCCGAACAGGAGCTGCGCGAGGTCGAAGAGCAGCACACAAAGCTCACTGCGGAGCGCGACGACCTGGTGGAGGCTATCAAACGGCTCCGGCTCGGCATCCAAAACCTCAACCGCGAGGCGCGCGAGCGGCTGCTCGCCTCGTTCGCGGTGGTCAACGGGCATTTCCAGCGGCTCTTTACCCAGCTGTTCGGCGGCGGCAGCGCGGAGCTGCAGTTGATCGAGCATGAGGATCCGCTGGAGGCCGGACTCGAGATTTTCGCAAAGCCGCCCGGCAAGAAGCCGGCCACCCTGTCGCTGCTCTCCGGCGGCGAGCAGGCGCTGACGGCACTCGCGCTGATCTTCGCGGTGTTTTTGACCAATCCGGCGCCGATCTGCGTGCTCGACGAGGTGGACGCCCCGCTCGACGACCACAATGTGGAGCGGTTCTGTGACCTGCTCGACGAGATGACGCGCTCGACCGACACGCGCTTTGTGATCATCACCCACAACCCAATCACCATGGCGCGCATGAACCGGCTGTTTGGCGTGACCATGGCCGAACGCGGTGTCTCGCAGCTCGTGTCAGTCGACCTCGAAGGCGCGGTGAAAATGCGCGAGGCAAGCTGACCACCGCCATTATTTCGGCGCGGAGGTGATCCCCCGAGCCCGAAAATCCATCATCACAGACCGAGGGTGTGCGTTCGCCGCCGCCCACCCTTCGGGTTTCAACGATGCGTCCGGAATCGGACAATAGTCCTGTGAGATCACCGCGATAATGAGCTATAGCGTTATTCGTTCAGATTGAATCGGGATGCCCGCGCTTGTCGCGGGCATCCGGATTCAGGCGGCACGGCCGTGCTTGCTCGAGCGGGATGGTCGGGACAAGCCCAGCCATGACGCTCTGGTTTGATCGGATTCTGCGCTAGGCTCGGCTGGGCCAAGACCTTGGGAGCGCCACATCATGTCAACGACCAGTTGGATCATCCTCGGAATCATCGCCGTATTGGTGCTATGGATCATCATCATCTACAACCGGCTTGTCACCATGCGGCAGCGGGTCAATCAGGCGTTCGCCGACATCGACGTACAGCTCAAGCAGCGGCACGACCTGATTCCCAATCTGGTCGAGACGGTGAAGGGCTATGCGGCGCATGAGCGGGGAACCCTCGACGCAGTGATCAAGGCGCGGCAAACGGCCATGGCGGCGCCGGGGCTCGATCAGAAAGTGGCCGCCGAAAACATGCTGACCGGTGCCTTGCGGCAACTATTCGCGCTGGCGGAAGCCTATCCGGACCTGAAGGCTAACCAAAATTTCCAGCAGCTCCAGCTCGACCTGAGCGACATCGAAAACAAACTCGCGGCGGCGCGGCGCTTCTTCAACAACGCGGTGCAGGAATACAATTCCGGCATCCAGCAATTTCCCGCCGTGCTGTTTGCCGGCGCGCTCGGCTTTCACGCGCACACGTTCTTCGATGTAGGCGACGCGCGGCCTCAGCTCGAACAGGTGCCGCAGGTCAAGTTCTGACGCTCCGCATCGCTTCGTCGGAGTGACGTCGAGAGACACACCATGGTGGCCGCCTACGGACTCTATACCCACATCCAGTCCAACAAGCGGCGGTCGATCCTTCTGCTGATCGGGCTGTTTTTCCTCGTCTATCTCATGACATTCGCCGGAGCCCTGGCCGGCGAGGCGCTGCTTGCCGACGCACCGCTCGACTATCTGTTGCGCGCGGCTTGGCGCGATCTTCTCGCCGCCGCGCCCTGGGTCACGATCGGCACGGCGATATGGATCGTCATCGCATACTTCTTCCATCAGTCGATGATTGACGCCATCACCGGCGGTCGGGAGGTCACGCGAGCCGAGGAGCCGCGGCTCTACAATCTTCTGGAGAACCTCTGTATCTCCCGCGGCGTCACCATGCCGAAGCTGAAGATCATGGAGAGCGAGGCGCTCAATGCTTTTGCCACAGGGTTGAACGAAAAGCAGTATTCGATCACGGTAACCTCGGGACTGTTGCGCGCGCTCAACGATGCCGAGTTGGAAGCCGTGCTTGCGCATGAGCTCACCCACATCCGCAACGGCGACGTGCGCATGCTGGTGATCGCGGTCATCGTCGTCGGCGTCATCTCGTTCTTCGCGGAGCTGTTCTTCCGCATCTTCTTCCGGACCGGGGGGCGGATCACCCGCTCATCGTCATCCGGCGGCCGCAGAGGCGGCGGCGCCGCAATCCTGATCGCGGTCGTGCTGATCGCGCTCGCGTGGCTGTTGTCCATCGTGGTGCGGTTTGCGCTGTCGCGGTCGCGCGAGTTTCTGGCCGACGCGGGGGCGGTCGAACTGACGAAGAATCCCGACGCCATGATCTTTGCCCTGCGCAAAATCGAAGGGCGGGGCGAGCTCGAAGGCGCCACCTCGGCGGTGATGGAAATGTGCGTGGATAATCCGCGCTCGGGATTCGCCGACTTGTTCGCGACGCATCCCTCGATCGAGCGTCGGGTGGAGGCCCTGGTGAAGTTCGCCGGGGGCCGCGACCCGGGGCCGCTGGCCTTGCCGGCGCCGCAGCAGGAGGCGGCGGGCGCAGAGGACCGGAGTTCCGAGCAAGCGGCAACGCAGGAGCCAGCACCGCCCAACACTCCGGCCATCGGCCCGTGGGGGCCCAGGTTGCCGAACTGACAGCGTCTTTTCGGGGAAGAGACCGCACAGGATTGGGGATAAACGGGGGTCGGCGAGCCCCCCGCTTAGTGCAAGAACGGGATCGTTCTGCCATGTTCCGCTGTGGAAAAGGCAGTGCTGCCACTCATTCGAGGATGATCCCATGGCTAAGCCGGTTGTGATCCTGGTGGGCGCAGACAAGGGCGGCGTCGGCAAGACAATGGTCGCGCGCGCGCTCCTCGACTATTTCGTCGCTCACAATGTCCCCACGCGCGCGTTCGACACCGAGGCGCCGAAGGGCACGTTGAGCCGATTCCATCCGGACATCACGGACGTGGTCGATGTGACTTCCACCGCCGACCAAATGAAGGTGTTCGACACGCTTGCCGCCACCGATGTGACCGTGATCGACGTGCGCGCGGGCCTGCTTTCCGCCACGCTGCGCATGCTGCGGGACATCGGGTTCCTCGAATCCGCCAAAAAGAACCAAATCGGCTTTGCGATGTTCCATATCCTCGGGCCGTCGATCGCTTCGCTGGAAGAGATCGGCGAGACAGCCAATTTCGTGAGCGACGCGCACTACTTCCTGGTCAAGAATTTCATCAACAACACGACCTTCTTCGAGTGGGACCCGGCGACCTACAACAACTATTTCAAGCGGATCAAGGGCGCGCAGGAAATCACCGTGCCCAAGCTCAACGAAATGGCCTGCGAACAGGTGGAGCTGGCCTCGGTCTCGTTCGTATCGTTCGTCGCGAACAAGGCGCCCGGCGGCGCGCCGGCCTCCTATTCGTTCGTGCTACGTGGCTATGTGCGGCACTGGCTCGGCATGGTGTGGGCGGAGTTCGACCGCGCCCGGGTAATGGACGTGGTCAGCCCCGATGTCCAGCGTAGGGTCGCCGCGCGCTCGTAGTTCCCGGGCATTGTCCCGGCGGCGTTTGCGGCGCCACCGCCGCCATAATGCCGCCGACAATCATCGCATGCTTTGCTGGCGAGACGGTCCACGCCGGGCAGCCGGCAGGCGTGAAAGGACCGGCCGGGCGACGAAGTGATGGAACGTCGTACTCTTGTGCTTGTCGTGTGCTCGCCGCTGCCGCGCGTCGGCAAGACGCTCCTGGCGCGGCTCCTGGTGGAGTTTTTTCTTGCCGACGGGCGACAAGTCGCTGCGTTCGATCTCAACCCCGACGACCATACCTTGGCCGAGCAGCGGCCCGACCACACGACAATTGCAAATGTCGACGATACAAAGGCGCAAATGGCCTTGTTCGACCGGCTGGTGGTGGCCGACGAGGTCACCAAGGTGGTGGACCTCGGCGATCGCTGCTTTGATCGGTTCTTCGCGGTGATGGCGGACATCGGTTTTGCCGTGGAGGCCCCCCGGCGCGGCATCGTGCCGGTGGCATTGTTCATCGCCGACGTCGACCGGCGCTCGATGCAGGCCTATGGCGCGCTGCAAGCGCGCTTTCCAGGACTGATTCTTGCGCCAGTGCTGAACGCGGGCGCGGCGGACGTGCGGTTCCGCAACGAGTTCCGCGCAAGGTTTGCCGTGACGCCGCTGCAGATTCCGTTCCTCTCGCCGGCCGCCAAGGCACTCGCGGCGCAGTTCGGCTATTCGCCGGGCATCGGCGGCGGACGTTCGGCGTATGCGGCAAACGAGCTGCAGGCGTGGAAGCGCCGCCTGTTCCTGCAATTCCGCGAGTTCGAGGTGCGGCTCTTGCTCGAGGAGCTGAAGCCGGCGTTGCAATTACGCGCGTAGGCGGCGCCAAGAGCGCATCAATTCTTCTTTTGGCCGCCCTGGCTCATGCATTTGCCCATGCATTGACTCTCGCAATTGGCTTTGACAGTGGCCGTGGTGCAGCGCTTCTGACACAAATTGTAACATTGCTGCTGCTGCTGTGCGTAAGTTGGAACGGGTACAGCCAACAAGCCGAATGCAATGGCGATTGCGACCGCTTTCGACATCCTGCCCTCCTGAAGATATCTGGTGATATGGCGAGCCGGAGTGTCATGCGGGCATTCGCTCCCGTCCCGACCCGACCCGAAGCGAGCCTGCCACCGTAACAGCGCCGGAGTGGAAAGCAGTGCAGCAATCTAGGCGCCAGGCTGTGGCGTTCCGTCGCAGCCGGCAATGCGTCGGGCTGAAGGATCAGTGCCCCTCGAAGGAAATCAATGTGCGCACCGGAACATCGAGCTTGCGCAACTTGGCGGCGCCGCCGAGATCCGGCAAATCGATGATGAAGCACGCGGCGAGCACGTTGGCGCCCATTTGGCGCAGGAGCTTGATGGCGCCCTCCGCGGTGCCGCCGGTCGCGATCAGATCGTCTACAAGAATGACGCGCTCGCCCGCCGCCACGGCGTCCTCATGCATTTCCATCTCGTCGATGCCGTATTCGAGCGAATAGGCGATGCGCACCGTCGTGTGCGGGAGCTTGCCCTTCTTGCGAATGGGGACGAAGCCGGCGGAAACCTGATGCGCCACCGCGCCGCCGAGAATGAATCCGCGCGCTTCGATGCCCGCCACCTTGTCGATCTTCATGCCGGCCCACGGTTGCACCAGTTCGTCCACCGCGCGACGGAACGTCCGTGCGTTGCCGAGCAGCGTGGTGATGTCGCGAAACATGATGCCCGGCTTGGGATAATCCGGAATGGTGCGGATGGCGGCGCGGAGATCGCTTTCGGCGATGGTGGTGGTCATGGCGTGCTGTTCCACGTCTCTATCACGTCAGCCCCGCAAAAGCGGGGCGCCAAATAACTCGGTGTCAGAACGCATCTTCGTTCCGACCAGGAAATCATCCGCTTTCGCGAACCACGAGACAAGAGTCAGCGGCCGGGCACGGCGTCATGACTTCAGCACCCGTCCGGCCACCGCGTCGAGCTTTCTCAAAAGCTCCGGGTCCCGCGCTTCGGGCGCGGTGATAACGGCGGCGTCGAGCGCGCGATCGGAACCGATCGGGCACGGCTCGTGCTCGCGGGGGAAGTCGCGCGCCAGGCGCGCCACCAGGCGCTTGGCCTTCTCCGCGTTGGCGGTGAGCACCTTGATCACGTCCTCCACCGTAACCGCGTCATGGTCCGGGTGCCAGCAGTCGTAGTCGGTGACCATGGCGACAGTGGCGTAGCAGAGCTCGGCCTCGCGTGCGAGTTTGGCCTCCGGCATGTTGGTCATACCGATCACGGAGTAGCCAAGCTGCTTGTAGGTAAGGCTTTCGGCCAACGTCGAAAACTGCGGCCCCTCAATGCACACATAGGTGCCGCCGCGCACCACGTGAATTCCTTCCGCTTCCGCGGCCGCGGCAATGTGCATGCGGAGGCGCGGCGAGACCGGGTGCGCCATCGAAACATGCGCCACGAGTCCGGTGCCGAAAAACGAACTGGCACGCCGGTGAGTGCGGTCCACGAACTGGTCGACCAGCACGAAGGTGCCAGGCGAAAGCTCCTCCTTGAAGGAACCACAGGCCGACAGAGACACGAGATCAGTCACCCCGGCGCGCTTGAGCACGTCGATGTTGGCCCGATAATTGATGTCGGAGGGCGCGATGCGGTGTCCCTTGTCGTGCCGCGACAGGAACACCACCGGCAGGCCGGACATCTCGCCGATGCGCAGCGGGCCCGACGGCTCGCCCCAGGGACTCCTGATGCGCTCCTCGCGCACATTGGTGAGCCCCGGCAGATCGTAGATGCCGGAGCCGCCAATGATGCCGAGCACGGATCTGGTCATGACGCCGCGTCAGCCGTTGCGATGGCAAATTCTACGCGGGCACCTTCGCGTTCGACCATACCCTCTGCTTGGTGAAGTAGAGCAGGCCGGCGAATACGATCAAAAAAACCATCACCTGCAAACCGATGCGCTTGCGCGCCACGAGGTGCGGCTCGGCGGCCCACATCAGGAAGGCGGCGACATCCTTCGCATATTGCTCCGGGGTGGTCGGCGTGCCGTCGTCGTAACTCACGGCATTTGTGTACAACTGCATCGGCTTCGGCATCGAGGTGGCGAAGCCCGGGAAATACTTGTTGTAGTAAAGCCCTTGCCCGACCGTTACCCCCTGCGGTAGCTTGTCTTCATAGCCGGTGAGATAGGCGACAATGTAATCGACGCCTTGCTCCTGGTATTGCGTGATCGCGTCAAACACGAACCACGGGAAGCCGCGCTCGTAGGTGCGCGCCTTAGCAATGACCGAGAGATCGGGCGGCGTTCCGCTGGGAAAGCGGGGCGCCGGGGGGAAACGGTCAGCGGGACGACCCGGCCGCTCGAACATCTCGCCCTGCTCGTTCGGTCCGTCCTTGACTTGGTATTCGCTCGCGAGCTGCTTGATCTGCGCTTCCGAATAGCCGAGCGCACCCGGCTCGCCCAGATTGCGGAACGACACCAGCGAGAGGCTGTGGCAGGTGGAACAGACTTCGCGATAGACTTTGAACCCGCGCTGCAACTGCGCCTGATCATAGACGCCAAACGGGCCCCAGAAGGACCACTTCTGCCGCGGCGGCGCCGGAGCATGCTCCTGGGCATCCGCTGACTGCGGCGCGACCGCCACAAGCAGCGCGAGGGTGACTACCGCGGCGAAGATAATGCGCAGCATCGACATCTCCCGTTGCCTCAGGACGCCGTTCCGGCACGAGCCGGCGACAAGATCGATTCGGAAATGGAATTCGGCAACGGCTTGGTCTTCTCGAACATGCCGAGCAACGGCAGGATCACCAGGAAGTGGATGAAGTAGTAGGCGGTGAGAATGCGTGCAGCAATCACATACCCGCCTTCCGCAGGCTTGGCTCCAAGCCAGCCGAGGCCGATGCAGACGAGCACGAAGATCCAGAAGAATTGCCGATACAGCGGACGATAGTTGGCCGAGCGCACGCGCGAGGTGTCAAGCCATGGCAGAAACGCCAGGATGCCGATCGAAGCCGCCAGCGCAAGGACGCCCAGCAGCTTGTCCGGAATGGCGCGCAGAATGGCGTAGAACGGCAGATAGTACCACTCCGGCACAATGTGCGCCGGCGTCACCGCCGGGTTGGCGGGAATGTAGTTGTCCGGATGGCCAAGATAGTTCGGCATGTAAAAGACGAACCAGGCGAACACAATGCAGAACACGATCATCAGGAACAGATCCTTGATCGTGGCGTAGGGTGTGAACGCCACGGTATCCTGTTCCGATTTGGGCTCGATGCCCGTCGGATTGTTCTGGCCAACGACGTGCAGCGCCCAAACGTGCAGACCGACAACTCCGGCAATCACGAAGGGGAGCAGGTAATGCAGCGAGTAGAAGCGATTGAGGGTCGGGTTGCCGACGGCATAACCGCCCCAGAGCCAGGTGACAATCGCCTCGCCCACGCCGGGGATCGCCGAGAACAAATTGGTGATCACCGTGGCCGCCCAGAAGCTCATCTGACCCCAGGGCAGAACGTAGCCCATGAAGCCGGTGACGATCATCAGGAACAAGAGAATGACGCCGAGGATCCACAACAGCTCGCGCGGTTCCTTGTAGGAGCCGTAGTACATGCCGCGAAACATGTGGATGTAGGCAGCGAGGAAAAACATCGATGCGCCGTTGGCATGCACGTAGCGCAGCAACCAGCCGTAATTGACGTTGCGCATGATGTGCTCGACGGAATTGAAGGCATAATCCACGTGCGGCGTATAGTGCATGGCGAGCACGACGCCGGTCACGATCTGCACCACGAGCAGAAATGCCAAAATGCCGCCGAAGGTCCACCAGTAATTGAGATTGCGCGGTGTCGGATAGACGACGAAGGACGAATAGATCAATCCGCCGATCGGCAACCGGCGCTCGATCCATTTCATGATTGCGCTTTTCGGCTGGTACGTGGGCTGTCCGCTCATCGTTGACCTTTTGACCTTCAGGCTTTGGCCGGTTCAGATTCGCCAATGACGATCTTGTTGTCGGTCAGGAAACGGTAGGGCGGCAGCGGAAGATTCTTGGGGGCGGGCTTTTTGCGCACGCGCCCCGAGGTGTCATACTGAGATCCATGGCAGGGACAGAACCAGCCGCCGTAGTCCCCCTGGTGTGCGAGCGGGATGCAACCGAGATGGGTGCAG
>FWPU01012356.1_pt1 | contig 10760 bp, 9 predicted proteins | sample 2228361 | NCBI WGS metagenome assembly FWPU01 (sample SAMEA103939777, study PRJEB20133) | metagenome | reverse complement strand
TGAGCGGCGCCGGGGACTTTGACAATAAAGGAGTGAGTGATTTCATTTTCGGGGCACCTGGAGTGGATAACAATAGGGGCGACGTCTATCTCATATTTGGAGAGAAGATATCGGGCGGGGCGTTTAGTGCTGACATAGGTGTCGACGACATAGTAAAGAACTCGATTGGAATCCACTTCAGAGGCATTTATCCGGGCGGGCGAGCGGGTGTAGCGGTTGGTCAAGCGGGAAACTACCGTTTTCTTAGCGACGGCGATACCTTTGATGACATACTGATCGGAGCGCCAGACGCCAGCAGCAAGACTGGCTTCGCATACGTCGTGCTCGGAAGTGATGACTATCCGGCGGAAGTAGAATTGACGCGTGGCAGCAGGATTGACATGCTCACTGGGCGTTACACAAATATGAGGTACGGCAGTGCCGTTATCGGGATAGGCAACTTGTACGACTCCGACGAGGTGGGGGACGGGGCAGACATAATCGTTGGTGTGCCATTAGCGGAAATACAGGGGCAGGGACGCAAGTATAGTGACGTGGGCGAGGTGGAACTCGTCTTCGGGCCTGGCTCAAAGGCACCGGCGCCTGGACCGGGCCCGGTACCGGGTGTGCCGACCGGCGCGCCTGGGCTGCCGTTCCTGCAGCCTGGCCCGCCGGGAGCCCAGCTGGTCGTGCCCTCGTATGCGACTTCGACAAACCAGATGCCTCAAGCCGGCTCAACTATTACGTTCCCACTAAATCCAGGCATCATTGGACCTTTCGCAGCTCCTTTCCCTTATGCTGGCACCCAATCCTGGCCCGGTCAACGGGCTATCCCTAAAGCTACGCTACGACCAATCGCGGACGATTTCGGCGATAGCATCGCTAGCGCCTCAGCGGTCCGGTTCAGTCGGCGCGGCAAAGCTACGATCGAGGGGCGTATCGATGGGCCAAGAGATCGTGATTGGTTCGAGATTCGACCTCTGAAGAGTGGCAGGATTGTCGTCAGGATAGAAAGTGCGAGCTTGAACGCGGTGCTGAAAGTAATGCGCCCGGGGCGAAACGGCTCTTGGCTCGCCGTAGCGGTGACCAAGGAAGTTACCGGCGGAGAGGGCACAACCAAGTACGTTGCACGACTGACGTTCAATGCAAAGAAAGGTCAAAGCTACCTGCTCTTGGTTGCCGCCGAGCGGCGGGGGAGCCCAACGCTAACTAGCGAATACGTGCTCAGGATAGAGCACAAGAAAGGCTTCGAGCCTCCGCCTGTTGAGCCTACCCTTGTCGACATAGTGCTGAGCGACTATGGCCGGCGGCGTCGCTGATCCGCGACAGCCGCGCTATCTGGGTTTAGGCTGCAAGAACTCGTCGCGTTGCCTTATCGCCATGTGTCTTGGCCGCGCTGGAGCGGCTGCCAGGCACATTATTCGCTACTGAAAAGGACTGGCTCAAATTGCCGGGACGACATCAGTGGCGAGGCAGGCTACTGACTGTCACGTGTATTCATTTCGGCATAGCAACGCGCACGCGGCAGACTCGGTTAGTGACAAGGCTGGTTAAGATATGTCAGCTCTGGCAGCGTAGACGAGGTTAATAACGTCGCTGAGAGCTGCGGTTCTGTTTTCCAGCCAGTTACCTTTCGCTGCGTTGTTAGTGCCGCAGCAAGGCGGTTGCGTGCCAGCAAGCGGGTCTGCAGGGCCGAGCCCGCCCACTTGCCCACGGAAACTGCCGGGCCCTTTCGTCTCGACCGACTCTGCTTTGGCGTGCCTGACCCGGCCCTGGTGGGGTTGGGCCAGGCGAACTGTTAGCCCTTGGCCCGTCTTGCCGCCAGAGCGCTGCTGCAGCAAAGAGGAACGCTGACCAAGGCCTGCAGAGATGCTGGGCCGGGCAACCATGGAGTTGTACCTCCACAGTGATTCACTCGCCGTCGCAGCGGCCAAAGGTCGCTGCACCTGTGACATGCTGGTGAACAGTTACACCTGCCAGAATTCCAGCACGACATATCCTTTCGGTGCCGATTCTTACTGCAACGTGAGGCCCTTCGGTGGGATCGGTTCAGCGCAAGCTGGACTAATGCTCGCTTGCGTTCCGTAGCCTATCGAAGGGCTCCTGGAGTGGATCATTGTTCGCTGGCGCGCGTAGCGGCTTGAGGTTTATTTCCCAGTGCTGGCACAGCTTTAGTCCCTGAGTTATGCGACGCTTGCAGTATTAGACAAATTGGATCGACTGATGTAACATGCGGTTTTGACTTCCAGGTATTGAGCCTGTGCGCGGGGGCAGTCAGTCGCCTCTTCGACCAGAAGTTCATTCATGGAGCCATTGGCATGGGTAGCGGGAAAGGGGCAAACGGCTTAGGGTACAAGCTGTGCTTAGCGTTTCTGGTCCGACTGATCTTTTTCTGCGGCCATTCTGCGGCTGCTGAGCAGATGCAGCTTGTCTATGCGCCGGATGTTGTTGTCGTTGGCCGGATGTTTCTTGTGGCGCTCCAGGTACCGGTGGCAACGCCGAAGGTGGATGTGGTCGTTCCGGACTGCGTTGTGCTTGTCGACCGCACGCGCCTGCCGGCGAGATCGAAGGTGCGGAAATACTATTTCCGAGCGGTCGGTGCGATGAGCAGGGCTAGCATCCGGTTCAGTTCGCCGGCGGGTCAGCTAGCTGTTCCGATTACGGTCTGGTCGTTCGAGGAACTGCGTGCGTTTCGGCGTCTTAAGGGCGTGCAACTGCCTCGGCGCTGGCCGCTTGGCGAGCGGCTGCCGGAGCTGAAACGGCGGCAGGTCTATCCGACCGGTGCCGAAGGGAAGGATCCGGCGGGGCGGGCCCGTGGCCGCTGGCTGGACTATTCCGACGACGACATCTGGGCCATGCAGCCGGACAGCACGATACCGCGCTGGCATTGGACCAACATTGTGCATGGCTGCCCGATCCACGGCCGCGCGATCTACCGGCGGCGAGCCTATTACCCGTGGCTCATGGACGCTATCTTCCCCTGGCGGTGGAAGATACGATGCCCGGTGGGCGGCGAGGAGTACCCGTCGAACGATTTCGCCCGCGGCGATATGACCAGCGGCCTGTTCCCGGACGACGGCATAGGTGGCGGCTGCCTTTATGAGGGCAACAGGTATGGGTTCATCGCGGAGCTGTGTCAGTTCTACTGCCGGCAGATGATGCGAGTGGCGCCGGAATGTGCCGCCGCCTACGTGCGTACGGGCGACCGGCGTTACGCTCATAAGGCCCTGGTCGCCCTTTGCCGACTGGCCGTTGAGTACGCCTATCTTGCCACCATGACGCATCACCGGCACCGCAACAGCGTGCGGCAGGTAGAGCAGCTTGGACAGGGCCGGTTCGCTGACGGGCCGTTCCTGCGTGCTAGCGGCTTCACAACTTATCCGATCGAGCAGCCGGACCAGCTCATCAGCCACGCGATCGCTTACGATCGCATCTTCCCTGTCATCGACCAGGACGAGCAGATCATACCGTTCCTGCGGGGCAAAGGGTTCGCGGTCGGGCGGCACGAGGATGTGCGCCGGTTCGTGGAGGAGAACCTGTTTGCTGTCTGGCTGCAGGGTGTTATGGACGGGGCCTGTGCGTCGAATGAGCCGCGTGAGCAGGAGGCGTTGCTGCAGGCGGCGATTGTGCTGGACTATGAACGCGGTAGCGACTTCATCGATTGGCTTTATGACGGTGGGGGTGGCATGCGCGTGTTTGTGACCAACGCCTTTTTCCGTGACGGATCGCCGTATGAGGCCACTGGCTTGTACAACTCGATCCATGTTAATGGACTTGGGCCGATAACCGAGGGCATGGAAGAGCTGCGGCGATTACGTCCCAAGCTCTACCCGGAGTCAAAGTATCCGCGGCTGAGTGACAGACGGCGGTACCGACACGTCTTCGACTTCTGCATGGACACGGTCACGATCGATCGCAACTATCCGCAGATCGGCGATAGCGGCAGTTGGCCGTCGTATCGGAAGCTGCCGCGGATCACGTGGCACAGTGCGGCTGCGGCGGCGTTCGAGCATGCGTATCAGGTCTTTGGCGATCCGAAGTTTGCCTGGGCTCTAGCGAATTGGCCGGGCTGGCAGCCGTCGGCGGGTTTCCCGTTCACGCGGGAGCAGATTGAGCGGGCGGCAGCGCGCTGGCCCGACGCTTGGAACGATTCCAGCTCGCTGCACGACGGCTATGGTATTGCCATACTTCGGAGCGGCCGGGGCGATGCGAAGCGTGCCTTCTGGCTTCGCTACGGCCGAGCACGCGCACACGTGCAGGACGACCTCATGGACATCGGCCTAGACGGCTACCAGGGTGTGCTGCTTAGCTCGATGGGCTACCCTCGCAATTGGAACTACTGGGAGCAGGCGTGGAGCAGCCACAACGTGGCCCGGCAGGTGCCGTTCCTGACTATGACGGCTGCCGCTGAACTGTTTGCCGATGCTGCTCCGGTGCACGTGGCCGAGGCGCGGGCAGAGGCGTTTCGGGATCGTGTCGGACGCGGCGAGGGGCTCGTGCCGGAGCAGTGGCAGCGGCGGCTTATCGGGCTGATAGACATCGACGTGGGCCGGTTCTATTGCGTGGATTTTTACCGCATTTATGGCGGGCGCGAGCATTGGTGGGCCTTTCACTGTCAGGAGGGCGAGTTTCGCACCGCTGGCATTGAGCTGGCGGCGCAGCGGGGCGGGACGCTTGCCGGTCCGGACGTGCCCTACGGCGATGCCGACTGGCTGCGTGCCAACGGTTGCAGCCACGGCGTCTACGGCTGGGCCGGGCCAATGTTCCCCTTCGCTCATCTTGACAATGTGCGGCGAGGCCGGCCGGCTGGGCCTTGGTCGGCCGATTGGCGGCTGGCGACCGGCGACGGCCTGCACCTGCGGCTTACCGTGATCGATGCCGACGATGCTGAAGTGAATATCTGCGATGGACGCGCTCCAGCCGGCGGACCTTATGAAATGAAATGGATCATGTTGCGTAGCGGGCCGAGTTCCGCCGCACCGAACGCAGGTGGTAAGCATAATCGAGCCCTATATGGGGTCGCCCGCAATCCGCAAGGCTCAGCCGGTGACCGTCAGCGGCCCGGACGAGCACGGATTTGAGGCTTCTGCCTGTCAGGTCGAACTGGCGACCGGCGAGGTTGACACGATCCTTTATTCAGCGGGCCCGCGGATTGAACGTCACGCGGCGGGCGGGCTCCGGTTCGCCGGTCGGCTCGGGTTCTGGCGCGAGCGGGATGGCAGGCCGGTGGCGATCGCATTAGTTGGCGGCACCAGGCTCGTCAAGGACCGTGTTGGCATCGAGCTGCAGCAGCCTGAATACCGCGGCAGGATCGTTACCGTGGATCGCTCGACTGAGAGCGTAACCGTGGCGCCCGCGCCGGAAAACGCGGCTGCCTTGGTCGGCCAGTACGTGTTTATCACCAATGAGCGTCGGCGTGTGGCGTACAAAGTGCTCGCAGCCGAGCGGGTGCCGGAAGGTGTTGAGCTGCGGCTGAACTGGGACTCGCGTATCGGCATCGGCCGCGCAACCGGTGTCAAGGACGGCCACATCCTGACCGATACGCCCTTTCCGCTGCAGGGCTACGGCTATTACTGCGGAGCACGCATCATGAGCGCCGATGGCAAGAGCGAATACCGCCTCCTCGGCCTACGCAGCCGCCGAGCCGTGTACCTGGACCGTGACATGCATTCGGATGCCGACGCGGAGCGACTGGCGGAGCAGTTCCCCGCAGGTTCCTGGTTCGCCATCTACGACTACGGCATCGGCGACGAGCTGGTCTGGCCGTACGCAGTTAGCTTGACGCTCGAAGAACCGGGCCGCTACCGCCTTTGCACGCCTGTAGCCGTCAAGGTCAGACTGCCCGCAGGCTGTACGCTCATGCAAACGCCTGGCGCGTAATGATTCGACAACGGCGGCCGGCGGCGCGCCTACTGAAGGATCTGGCCCGACGTAGCAACAGCCAGCGGGGAGCACTGGCTATGGGCGGCCTCTTTGCAGGTTAAGCCGCCAGAGCGTTACGGCCGGCACGTAGGGGAAGAGCAGCAGGGCGGCCAGGACCGGTCGAGGGTTTCTTAGCGTCCCGTTCATCGGCACGCCGGACCAGCTCTGCGAAACACTGGCCCGCCTCATGGGCAGGTCCGCCAGGCGACATGACGTAGGCCTGCACCAATTCCGGCCTGCGGCCTGTGACGCGAGGCGAGCCCAGTGACGATCATCGCTACGCAGGCGCTAATCCCAAGCACAAAGATGAGTCGCAAGATCATAGCTTTGCCGTTCCGGTTCCCAGCATGCCGGCGCCGGAGCATTGTGTCGTCCGGCGGAACGCAGTATTGGTGGGCAGAACAAAGCCGACGCTGATCCGCCCTTGCGCCAAGAGCCCCGCGCTTCTGGCTTGCGGCGAAAGGAGCGTAAGCCACGGCTCCCCGCGCCTTGTTATCTGCTCCCCTACCCGCCTACTGTTGTGAGCCGATCGAACTGGCCGGCGAAGAAAGCGCGTACGTTCGCCAGGGTCGCTTCAGCCATGCGCCGATTCGACTGGCGTGTGTTCGAGCCGATATGCGGGCTGAGGACGACGTTATCCAGCCTGCGAAGGTCCTTGGCCGGATCGAGCGGCTCGTAGGGCTCACGCTGGAAGACGTCCAGCGCAGCGCCGGCGATCCGGTTCGATGCCAGGACGTCGTAGAGAGCTATCTCGTCGAGGACGGCGCCGCGTGCCGTGTTGACCAGCAGCGCAGTAGGCCTCATCAACGCCAGCCGGCGAGCGTCAAGAAGGTGGCGTGTAGCCTCGGTTGCCGGCACGTGGATGCTGACCACATCCGCCTCGCGGAACACAGCGTCCACATCCTGGGTGTATCGCTGGAGGCCAAACCGCTGGCGGATCCGCTCAAGCGAGGCACCGTGTCGCTGCTCAAGCTCGCCCACGCTCAGCACGTCCGCGGCCAGCACGGTCATGCCGAACCCGAAATGAGCGATCTGAGCGAGCCGGCTGCCGATAGCGCCGAACCCGACGATGCCGAGCGTTCGGCCAGACAGCTCGATGCCCGTCGGCGCCTCAAACCGGCCCGCCTTCACGTTCGCCGCCGCAGTCACGATATGCCGGGCCAGGGTGCCAATCAGGAACATGGCATGCTCAGCAACGCTCGTCTCGAGCACGCCCGGTGTGTTTGTCACTACAATGTTCCGTTCCGCCGCCAGCTGCTTGTCGATTCCATCGTGTCCGACCCCGAACCGTGCGATGAGTGCCGGTCGGCCCGCTGCAGCCTCAGCCAGCGCGTCGTACAGTGGTCCACGATAGGGTACGGCCCCGACGATCGCTGCCCGGGCAGGCGCCGCACGGACCGCTGCCGCCAACTCATCCTCGCACTCCGGGCTGACAGAAAACGACAGTTCGCTGCATCGCGCGAACACGTCCTTGCCTTTCGCCCAAACCAGTTCGGTAACGACCACAGCGTCAGTCATTTCTCGACGCACCCTAATGTCGTGCAGCAGCCATGTGTCAGGAATGCCATGTCGATGCCACAAGCGATGAACCGGCACCTCTGTTCGGTTCGCCTCCGGACCGCGCTCACATCAACCGGCACGACGTGTATGCTGGCCGGCACACGGCACTTGCGGCAGGCGTCGCGAAACCGTCCTTGTGCGGCGAGCAGTTCCGGGTTGTCAAGCTGACCAGGACGGCCCATGGAAGCCCACAGGTCGTATGGCCTGATCACTGCTGCACCGATGCCTGCGTATGGCCAGAATTTGTTCGGCCCGGGGCGACCGCGTCGATGTGTTTCAGCATGACCACGGCAATTGCCCGCCCGTTATGGCCGCGGGAGTAGGGGTCGAAGTTGCGGCCGAAATCGGTCGCCCGGCACAGCGACGCCCCAGAGACGCCATCCGGTGGGAACTTGGCCGCGGCCAGCGCACTCCGTGCCTCTTCAGCCGAATTGAGCGAAGGGTCGACGATCCCGTCAGCTCCGTTGTCCAGGACAAGCTTGACTGTGGTCGCGTCGTTGGCTGGCAGGCGGGCGAGCAGGCGGACTCCGCTGCCGCCGACAGCCTGGCCAGCTTGTGAAACGCACGCACGTCAATCGATCTCTGCTCCCTATCGACGTCGAGCCGCCGAGCGCCGGCTGGCCGCGCCGCAGCTTCTCTTCCGTCTTGCCCACGAACGGATCGTCCCTACCGGTAGCTGCCAAACTCTTTGACCGCTTCAACCATGGCAACGAGGTTGCGCGGATCGCAGCCGGAATGGATGCTGTTGGATGAGCTGACGATGTAGCCACCGCCGGCCGCCGCATCGCCTATCGCTCGGCGTACCGCCTCGCGCACCTGCTCGGGCGTGCCATGCGGCAGGAGCTGAGCGCAGTCGATATTGCCGACCAGGCAGACGCGGTCACCCACCAACTCCTTCACCTTGGCCAGCTCCATGCCGGCCATAGGCTCGATCGGGTTCAGCCCATCCGGCTCGGCCGAAACGATCATGTCCAGAATCGGGTAGATATTGCCGTCGGTGTGCTTGATGCACAGTGCCCCCTCCTCGTGGATCATCTGGATCATCTTTTTCAGACGCGGCAGGATGAAGTGCTCGAACACGACCGGGCTCATCATAGGCCCAATGTTGCTGGCGTAGTCGTCGGCCAGCACAATCACTTCTGCACCGGCCCGGATCGCCCGCCGCACGATGGCCATGTTGCATGCCAACACCTTGTCCAGGACCAGCTCTACGGTCTCCGGTTCGGTCAGGAACTTCATCAGGATGTTATCGAGTCCCATGAGGTAGGCGGCCCACATGAAGGCGGCACGGTGATGGAAGCAAATGGCTCGTTTGCCCTTGTAGCGCCGGACGATATCAGGCAGGCGGCCGAGCCGATGCGGCGTGTCCGGGTCGGGTGGCTCGTAGGCGCGTGCGTCGGCCAGCGATTGGATCGGCCCGCGTAACGGGTGAGCTACTGCTTCGGCGTTCTCGCCATACGTGACGCCCCACTCATCGACGAACGTGCCGTCCGGGTTCCTGCCTAAGCGCTGGAAGAAAGCCCGGCAGGCGACTGCGTCCATCGCCAGCCGGTCCATACAGTCAGCCGGATCGCGGCAGCCGGGCACTGCCGCCTTCGCCACCTTCTCGTCGATCACAAACTCGATTATCGGCACGCGGTCCGGCTGCTCAAGCCGCAACGCTGCATGCACTCGCTCAACCGAGTTCATCTTGCCTGTCCCGATCGGTTTGCCTCCTGGCCGCCTCCGGCCGAGAGGCCAAATCAGCCCAGGGCCACTGCCCATAGCCACGCACCGATCAGCGCTCTGACCTCCGTCAAGCTCCTGTCGCCTCTGTCGTGAATCGCCCTAGCGCGGAGCGATTAGCGACTTCGGCGTGCACCAGGCCGCCCTAACAGCGGCGATCATACAGGCCGCGCCACGCCTGTCAATTGACGACGCGAGAGAGCAAGCCAGAAAGGCAACTTGGGCCGTTAATCTTGGAACACAATATGTTAGGCTGGCTCATGTCCGACCTCGTCCAGTACGTGGCATTGGCAAGGCAGGGCAGAGCTCATGCACGGCATGAGAACCAGGCGACCTATTGAGTTTTGCGTTAGCGTATTTGGCTTGATGCTGTGGATTGCCCCGGGTTCAGTCTTCATTGGCGATGAGCCGATTGCCCATTGGCCGTTTGTTCGTGTTCGGGGCGTGGCCACGCTCGCTACGTCGGCGGGCACGCCAGCCGCTCGAGTCAGCGGTGCCGAACTGGTCGAGGGTGTGCGTGGCCGGGCGCTACCTGCGCACCTCGGAGGCGATGGCCAACTAGCACGCCGGCTGAGCCCTCGGTCGCCGGACCGCCGACCGGCGGGGGAAGGCGGGCTGGCCTCAGGAATAGGTGGGTAGGTGCAAAGTGAGCCTCGGGACAAGATCGCGGCTTCTTCCTTCTGCCGTCCGGTCTTACGTCAGCTCGGGCCGCAGTAGCCGAAAAGACGTTGTGCGAACCGGACCTGCCGGGCCCGGCTAGGACAAGTCCGGGTTTCCGGGTCGGGCCCAGCCCGGCGCTGGGCAGCCGGGCCGAGATTGGTTGTGGCCGGCAGGGCGCGTTAGCTGCTGGCTTGGGTCGGGGACGCAACTATCCCGAGCAAGGCAGGGACATTAACCGAGCGGAAGTGTCGCGGCTGTAGCTGCATGCGTAGTGGTGCGGCGGGCAACCCGATGGCATTCCTGCTGCTTACTTGGCCGTCTTTTGTCAGGTCGTGCCTAAGCGGTAAGTCGCTGTTGCCGCGCGCTGTGCGTGACCAAGTGGATTTGCCCGTCGGCGTCGTGGTAGGCACGCTGGTCGGAATGGAACCGGCCGTTACGCAAGCAGGCTGGCGAGACGGTCGGGCCAGCGACAACAAGCCAGCCGGTGATACCCGGCTCGCGTACCCATGTCCTCTCCGCTGGCTGCCATGGCATGTGCGGCTCGCAAGCAATGTAGCTGCCGAAATGCCAGAGTTGGGCCTGCGGCTGGATTGCCCGGAGCAGGTCGTTCTCGATACTCAGCTTGACACCTGGCAGTGGCTGGCCGAGACTGAGCGGGTTCGACCGGCCCAGGTTCACGCTGACAATGCCGCACTCCGGCCGGGCGAAATAAGTGGCGAGCCGGCCCGGTAGCCGCGCGTAGAGCGAAGCCTGGCAGTCGGGCATCGCGGCACGCGGTACCAGTAGCAGGCGAAGTTGCTCATGCCAGCCAAGCGTTTGAGTGGCCCGGAGCGGCAGAGCCAGAAGCGTGCTCGATTCGGCCAGAGCCAGCGTCGCCTCGGCACCCAGCAGCAACTCCAGCAGGCCGACCGGTA
>FWPU01013001.1_pt1 | contig 10761 bp, 9 predicted proteins | sample 2228361 | NCBI WGS metagenome assembly FWPU01 (sample SAMEA103939777, study PRJEB20133) | metagenome | reverse complement strand
GACTTTCACCTGTCGCTCTGTACTTTGGCAACGGGGACATGTTTTCATGCCCTTATTTTACCTGTAACCAGTTTCTTATCCACTCCCACTTTCCCCAACTACTTGCTAGTATGCGATCCTGTGTATAAAATAGAGCCATTAAGTGACCCTTCAGGTGTCCGCATCTCCCGTCATCATCTGACAGCGCTGCCCTGCGGACACCGCCAGTGTACCGGCGGTGAGGCGGACTCCCGCAACTATTGAACAGGAGGTGATGTCTTCCCCAAAACACGCACAGTGACCAAACACCGTGGTCTATCTCACTCAGGAGGAGAGAAAGATATGCGCAAGAGAACCCTGTTGCTTCTAGGTCTGCTGGTGATAGCGTTGGTGCTGGCGGCCTGCGCTCCGGCAACAACGCCGCCCCCAGCGCAAACGGAGGCGCCACCAGCCGAGGAGACAGAGGCACCACCAGCCGAGGAAACCGAGGCGCCGCCTGCGGAGCTGCTGACGGTCATCATCGGCACCACCGATGCGATCTCCAGCCTGGACTTCGCGGATGCCTACGCCATCCACGACTGGGAGCTGTTCCGTAACGTCAACGTCGGGTTGATGACCTTTGAACCCGGCACGGCGACCATCGTCCCTGGCGTGGCGGTGGACTTCCCGGAGGTCAGCGAGGACGGCCTTACCTACACCTTTAAGATTGCCCCCGGCTGGAAGTACCCCGATGGCACGGAGCTGAAAGCTGGCGACTTCGTGCGCGGCATCAACCGTTCCCTCACCCTGGGCGGTGATGTTGCCGGCCTCGTGACAACCTACGTGGAGAGCGTGGAAGCACCCGATGATGAGACAGTGGTCTTCCACCTCAAGAGCCCACGCGGCGACTTTGTCCAGATCGTGAGCGGCACGGCCTACATGCCCATCCCTGAGGGTCTCTACCCCGATGACGCCCTTAACAAGTTCCCGGAGAAGGTGTACGGCGTCGGCCCCTGGCAGATCACGTCCTACAACGTGGAAGAGCAGACCGTTCTGGAGCGCAACCCCAACTATAAGCTGGGCTTTCCGCCGAATGCTCCGGAGCGCGTGATCATCAAGTACTATCAGGATGCCACGCAGCTGGCACTGGCCGTTGAGAACGGCGAGGTGGATATCGCCTGGCGTATCCTCGGCCCGCCTGAGGTCCAGCGTCTCTCGCAGGTGGAAGGCCTGACGGCCTACAACAGCGGTGGCGGCGGCATCCGCTATCTGGTGCCCAACCACTCCAAGGAGCCGTTCAACAACAAGCTGGTGCGTCAGGCGCTGGCGTATCTGGTGGACCGCTCGGAGATCGCTGACCGCGTGATGCAGGGCACGGTGGATCCGCTCTGGTCGCAGGTGCCGCCGGGCTTCCTCGGCGCGAACGAGGCCTTCCTCACCCGCTACGGCGCAGCACCCGATGTGGCTGCCGCCGAGGCGCTGCTGCGTGAGGCCGGCTATAGCGAGGACAACCCGCTGGTCTTTGACCTGTGGTATCCACCGGAGCACTACGGCACGCACGCCGCGCAGATCTTCCAGGTGCTCAAGGAGCAGTTTGAGAAGACCCCGCTTATCAAGGTCAACCTGAAATCGCAGGAGTGGAGCACCTATGTTGGTGCCCTGACTGGCGGCGAGTACCCCATCGGCTATCTGGGTTGGTTCTTTGACTATCCCGACACCAGCAACTACCTGGACCCGTTCGCCGAGTCCAACTTCTCGCCGGGGCTGGGTGTCTTCTACGCCAGCGAGCAGATGGACGATCTGCTGCACCGGGCGGGGGCCAGCCCCGATCCGGAGGAGCGCGCCCGCTTGTACGAGGAAGCGCAGAATCTCTACGCCGAGGATGTGGTGACCATCCCGCTGACACTGGAGCCAGAGTATGCGGTCTTCCGCAACGACAAGGTCAGCAAGGTGGTGATCGGCCCGGCGCTGTTCTTCCAGTACGAGCTGATTGAGATGGTCAAGTAATCGGCGCTGCCGAACAAGGGCTGGGCCTGTGTGTGCCAATTGCAGGCCCAGCCACCTCTCTCATGCGGTAGGGGCGACGCTTCACGAAGCGGCGTCGCCCTTTGTTGCATAATCGGGCCGCCATTGAACTGCAAACGCAATGAAGAGGGGCACAAGCCTTGCGCCCTTTGCGATGTGGGCGGTGACAAAAACCGCTCAAAAGGGGGACAGGCGGGCGTTGAAGTGGGTATAATTGCCAGCCACAGAGCGCACAGAGGTCACAGAGGGGGTTGCTGCTTGGTGCCCTCTGTGCCCTCTGCGGTTGAGTGTGTTCTTGAGGAGCCTGCACCATGAACGTTTCGCCGCTTGCCGGCATCTGCCTGAGCGCCTTAGGGGTGGTCTTCCTCTTTATCGTCTACGCTGTGATCCGTGGGAGCAAAGGCCTGCGCGCCTACATCGTTGCCCGTGCTTTGCTCACCATCCCTATGGTCTTCATCCTTGTCACCGTGATCTTCTTTGTCATGCGCGTCATCCCCGGCGATCCAGTGCTCAGCGAGCTAGGCCCCCGCGGCGGTGAGGAGGCCCGCGAGCGCCTGCGGCACCAGCTGGGGCTAGATCAGCCCATGACGGTGCAGTACGTGCGCTATTTGAGCAGCGTGGCGCGGCTGGATTTCGGCGAGTCCATGGTTTTCGGCAACCGCCCCGTGATTGATGAGCTGAGCGAGCGCCTGCCCGCCACACTGGAGCTGGTCGTGCCGGCTATGCTGTTCGCGGTGCTCTTTGGCGTGCTGACGGGCACGTTTGCTGCCCATCACCGCAAGGAGGCCAGCGACTACGGCCTGCGCCTGTTCAGCATCGCGGCCTACTCTATCCCCGTCTTCTGGCTGGGGCTGCTTCTGCAAGTGATGTTTAGCATCAGGTTGGGCCTCACACCCATTGCCGGGCGCATTGACGCTGTGATCAACACCACGCTACAGCGGCGCACCAACCTGCTCATCGTGGACTCCATCATCTCGGGCAACTGGCCTGCCTTAGCGAGCGCGTTGCACCACCTTATCTTGCCCGCGCTAGCGCTGGGGCTGATCCTCTTCGGCGTCTTCCTGCGCCTCAGCCGCATCAATGTCATTGAGTCGCTGGTGCAGGATTACATCCTGGCAGCCCGCGCACGCGGCATCCACGAGCGCGTGGTAGTGTACCGCCATGCGCTCTCCAACGCCCTGATCCCCATCGTCACGTTGATCGGACTGCAGTTCTCGGTGCTGCTGGCGGGTGCCGTGCTCACCGAGACGACTTTCAGCTGGCCGGGGATGGGGCTGTATCTAGTAGAGCGCATCGGCCAGCGCGATTACACCGCCGTGCAAGGGGCGATCACAGTGTTTGCGCTCTCGGTGGCGGTGGTCAGCTTGGTGACGGACATCATCTACGCCTTCCTAGACCCTCGCGTACGGTACTGAGGTCCAGCCTTACCCCCTCTCCTCTAGTATCGGGGAGGAGTAAGGGGCTGGGGATGGGAGGTAAGGCCCTTTTAATGAGCAGAGGGAGCGTTCATGGCATCGGCACAAGAAAAGGCTTTTGACGCCATTCCCCAGTGGCAGCGCGATCTGGAACAGGCGGGCTTTCTGCGCCGCCTGCTGTTGGCCCGTCACTGGTACGGCGCCGATTGGTGGTTTGTCGTCCTCAGCGGGGCGTTGCTGCTTTTCATCTTCAGCATGGCCTTTTTCCCGCACCTCTATGCGCCTTACGATCCCCGCGCCGAAGTGGGGCCGTCATTGCTGGCGCCCGGCGAACCGCCGCCCTCGTTCGTCCTCATCGGGCGCAAGGGGGAAGTTAGCACACTGGATGACCTGATCGGGCGTGAGGTGTGGGTGGCTATCCTGCGCGGCAGTCCCTCATCGCAGGTATTGCGCGACGCCAGCGAGCGCCGTCAGGCCGAGCTGCGCGCCGAGGGTCAGACGGACGCCACCCTGCGCCCTGTGACGCGCCGCTACGACAGCCCGGCGGAGGTGCTGGAGGCGCTCCACAACGGCGAGGTCGTGGCTGCCGTCTTGCTCAACTCCGAAGTGGAGGACTTGATTGACCAATATCCCGATCTGGCTGTGGGGCAGGACCTCAGCGGCACACACACCAACGCCTTTGTGTTGGGCACCAATCAGATCGGGCAGGACGTGTTGAGCCGTATCATCTGGGGCACGCGCATCGCCCTGCTGGTAGGGTTCTCGGCGGCGGTGTTCGCGCTGGTGGTGGGCGTGCCACTGGGCCTCGTGGCAGGCTTCTGGCCGGGGCGTCTGGAGCGCATCCTGACGCTGGTGATGGATAGCCTGTACTCCTTCCCCGGCCTCATCCTGGCGATCGCCATCACCTCAGTGCTGGGGCCCGGCGTGCTCAACGTGATCCTGGCCATTGCCACGCTCTACGTGCCCACCTACTACCGCATCGTGCGCGGGCAGACGCTCTCCATCAAGCAGGAGATGTACGTGGAGGCGGCGCGCAGCCTCGGCGCCAAACCAGTGACTATCCTCGCCCAGTACATTTTCCCCAACGTCATCCCTTCGGTGGTGGTGATCTTCTCGGTAAACGTGGCGGATGCCATCCTCACCGAGGCCGGGCTGAGCTTCCTCGGGCTGGGCCTGCCCCCCGACGTGCCTGATTGGGGCATTGACCTCGCCGCCGGGCAGGACTACATGCGCCAAGCCCCCTGGCTGATCACCTTCCCCGGCCTCATGGTCATGATCGTCACGCTGGGCTTCAGCATGTTGGGCGAAAGCCTCAGCGAAATCCTCAACCCGCGCCTGACGGAGAGTTGAGCCAATGACCGAAGAACTGGTGATGAAGGTTGAAGACCTCACGGTGGAGTACAAGACGCGCATGGGCTGGGTCAGCGCCGTGGACCGCGTCAACCTGGACATTCGGCGCGGGGAGGTGCTGGGACTGGTGGGCGAGTCGGGATGCGGCAAGAGCACGCTCGGCAAGGCGCTGCTGCGTCTCATGCCGCCCTCGGCGCGCGTGTCGGGCCATCTGTGGTTTGGCGGGCGCGACCTCATGGCGCTCTCTGAGGCGGAGATGCGCACCGTGCGCGGGCGGCGCATCAGCATGATCTTTCAGGACCCTATGACCTCGCTCAATCCGGTGCAGCGCATCAGCGACCATATGATTGAGGCCATCCGCACCCATGAACCGCAGGTGAGCAAGCAGGCCGCCCGCGCCCGTGCGGCGGAGCTGCTGGACCGCCTGGGCATCTCCCATGAGCGGCTAGACGATTACCCCCATCAGCTCTCCGGTGGGATGCGCCAGCGCGTCATGATCGGGTTGGCGCTGCTGCTCAACGCCGACCTCATCATCGCCGATGAGGCCACCACCTCGCTGGATGTGATCGTGGAGGCGCAGTTCATTGACCTGCTGCGTGAGCTGCGCGATGAGTTCAACCTCACCATCCTGCTCATCACGCACAACATCGGGCTGGTGGCGGAGCTGGCCGACCGCGTGGCGGTGATGTACGCCGGGCGCCTTGCGGAGCTGGCAGATGCGCCTTCGGTCTTCAAGAACCCTCTACACCCTTACACGCAGGGGCTGTTGCGCGCTGTGCCCAACATCCGCTTGGAGGAGGAAAGCGACCTTTACAAGATGGAAGGCTCACCACCCGACCTGATTGACCCGCCGCCGGGCTGCCGCTTCCACCCGCGTTGCCCCTTCGCCATGCCCATTTGCGCAGCGCAGGAACCGCACTTCCAGCCCGCCCGAGCAGAGCACTGGGTCAGCTGCTGGCTGCATGAGGAGGTTCCGGCGCAGGAGCGCCCTGCTGAGGAGGCTGCCCGATGAGCGATCGTCCCAACGAGACGCTGGTTGAGGTCCGCAACCTGAAGAAGTACTTCCCCGTGCAGCGCGACTTCATCACCAAGCTGCTCAGCGGCGGTGAGGACGAATACGTGCGGGCGGTGGATGGGGTGAGCTTCACCATTCGGCGCGGCGAGGTCTTTGGGCTGGCCGGCGAGAGCGGTAGCGGCAAAACGACGGTGGGCAGGTTGGTGCTCAACCTAGAGGAGCCCACAGAGGGCAAAGTCATCTTTGACGGCGTTGACCTCAACACGCTCTCTGCGGAGGAGATGCGCCGCCTGCGCCGCCGTATGCAGATCATCTTTCAGGACCCTCTGGCCTCGCTCAACCCGCGCATGAGCATCGGGGAGGCCATCGGGCACGGTTACAAGATTCACTTCCCCGAAAAAAGCGCCGCAGAACGCCGCCAAGTGGTGGAGGAGATCATGGAGCACGTGGGGTTGACGCCCGCACGGACGCTCTACAACAAGTTCCCCCATCAGCTCTCTGGCGGGCAGCGTCAGCGTGCCGTGATCGCCCGTGCCCTCATCACACGCCCCGACCTGATCGTGGCTGATGAGCCTATCGCTATGGCCGATGTCTCGGTGCGCGTGCTGCTGCTAGACCTCATGAAGCGCCTCAAAGAGGAGTTCAACCTCACCTACCTCTTCATCACGCACGATCTGGCAACGGCCAAATATATCTGCGACCGCATTGGGGTCATGTATCTAGGCAAGATGGCCGAGATCGGTGACTTACGGGAGGTGTATAGCCATCCAGCGCATCCCTACACCGAGGCGCTGCTGGCCGCCGTCCCCGTGCCCGACCCCGAAGCGCGGCGCACCACACCGCTGCCGGCGGGCGAGATTCCTAACCCTATCAACCCGCCCAGCGGCTGCCGCTTCCATCCGCGCTGCCCGTTGGCCGTCAAAGGGATATGCGATCAGCAAGAGCCGCCGCTGCGTCCGGTAGGCGACGACCCCCATCATCTGGCCGCCTGCCACCTGCGCACCGGCGACTATCAGCACCTTGATCCCACGCGGCGCATGGAGGAAAGAGCGTAGCGCACAAGGATGGGAGGCGGTGTTCTACTCTGCTCCCACCAGCGCCTTGGCGAGGCGCACCGCTTCGGTGGCGTTCTCGCCGTAGGCATCGGCGCCGATCTCCTCAGCCCAGCGGGGACTGGTGGGCGCCCCGCCGATCAAAACCTTGACGCGCTCGCGCAGTCCCGCCTCCTTGAGCGCCTCAATCACGTTGCGCTGGCTGATCATGGTCGTCGTCAGCAGGGCGGAGAGGCCTACAAGGTTGGCATCTGCCTCGCGCACTGCTGCCACGAACTGCTCCGGAGCGACATCCACCCCCAGATCGCGCACTTCAAATCCGGCTGCGGTGAGCATGATGCCCACCAGCGACTTGCCGATCTCGTGGATATCCCCCTGCACCGTGCCGATCACCACGCGCCCCAGCACGCGACGCGCCTGACCGGCCTTGAGGGCAGGCTCCAGCACGGCGATGGCCGCTTTCATGGCCTTGCCACTCATCACAAGGTCGGGGATGAAAGCCTCGCCGCAGGCGAAGCGCTCCCCCACGACGTCCATGCCTGGGCGCAGGCCCTCCTCAATGAGCGTGAGGGGCGGGCGGCCTGCCTCCAGCCCCTCTTGCGCCAGTTGCGCAGCGCGGTCGGGGTCCCCGGCGATGACAGCATTGCTGAGTTCTGCAAGCAGTGTTTTGAGTTCCATCGGTGACTCCTGTAGCAGTGGGCGATTCAGCGGCTGCAGGTTGCTGACGGCCAAAGGCTAACCGCTCATGGCCGGCAACGCTTCCATGCCCGCCTCGCGGGCGGCGGCGAGCGTGATGCGCTCCAGTTCAGCAATGACGTGCGGGGCCAGCGGGGGCGGCTGCCAAGCGGCCAGCAACGCCGGAATACGCTCATGGGCGCGGCGGGTAGCGTCCTGTGCGCCTTTGGCTTCCCATTCGCGGCGGAAGTCGCGGTCCACCACTGCGCTGGGCAGGATCACCTCCTCGCGGAACCAACGCCGCGTGCTGGGGTGCTCCAGAAAAGCGCCCCCATGACCAACGGCACGGATAATGTCCAGCGCCAGCGGGTCGGTGCGCGGCTGAAGGCCGGCGATGAGCCGCTTGGCCATGGCGATAATCTCGGCGTCTATGACCAGCTTCTCCAAACTGAAACAGCTCTCAAAATCCAACATGCCTGCGCCGGAGATCATGTTGACGCCTGCCAGCGCGGCCAGCACCGCCCCGATGCCCGACTCAAAGCCGCATTGGGCATCCACCACTTTGGCATCGCTCATGCCCATATAGGCGTGGGTGGGCAGTCCTAGCGCCTTGCCGACCTGCACATAAGCGGCATCTATCATCAACGTCTCTATGGCGCCCATAGGGGTGGTGCCGGTGCGCATATCAAAGGCGGCAGGTGAGCCACCCCACACAATAGGCGCTCCCGGTGCGGCCAGCTGATGGATGACAATGCCGCTCAGCGACTCGGCGGCGTGCTGCACCACGGCGCCGAGCAGCGTCACCGGCGCGGTGGCGCCTGTCAACGGCATAGAGACCAGCTCCGCCGGTACGCCGTTGAGGGCGCAGTCTATGAGGTTCTCACAGGTGATGTCGCTCCACAGCAGGGGCGGAGAGGGGCACACGTCAAAGACGGCAAGCGGCTTCTGGCGCAGAGCCTCGGCGCTGCCCCTTACTGCGATGAGCATCTCGTGCATCACCGCCCATGTCTGGATAGCAAAGGCGCCGGTGATGATGGGCTTGCGCGAGTTGAGCAGCACAAGGTAGAGACGGTACAGGTCACTGATGGGCTTGGGGACGTCCGAGCACACCAGGCACGTGCTGACAGCGTCCAGCTGAGGCAGCACATCCGCAAGACGTGTCGCCGCAACGAGGTCGGCGGTGACGGGTGGGCGTGAGGTGGTCGCACTGTAGTCCAGCACCTCAATCGCCGCCGACCCCGGGTCAAAGTGCACGGCGTCCCCACCATAGTGGACGGTGGGATCGCCCACCACATCGTAGAGGGTGAAGTTACGCGGCACGCTCTCCAGCGTCCGCTGCGTGAGGTCCGCGGGGATGTGGGCCACCCGCGTGGTCGCCTCCACACGCGCCCCAGCGCCATCCAGCAGGGCGAGGGCGCGCTCGGAGTGCACCCGCACGCCGGGGTCCTCCAGCAGATCGTGGGCTTCGGCAAGGATGCGTTGGATGAGGTCTTCGTCCAGTAAGGTCAAGGTGGGGTGGATCAAGGCAGACTCTCCTCGGTGCAAAAAGGAGAACATCCTACAGGCTACAGATGGCTCGCCCAAGTGCTCCCGTGCTCCGCTGCGTTTCCGTCGCTCATTGGCAACAGGATACCACATCCGCCCTCAACCGCAACTCCATGAGCATGCGCTTCCAGCGGCGGCCTGCTGTGGCCGTGGGATGGTCGGCGGGCGTTGGGGCAGTTGACTTTTCGCCCACAGTCGTACTATAAAGGTGACAGAGTGTTGTGGCATCGTCCGCATGGGCCGGGAGTCCAGGGGTAGGCCGGGAATCTGCCTCCAGTCCATAAGTGCGCCCAACCTGCGCTTGCGCCTCTCGCTGTTGTGCTCCGCCCGCGCCCCTACTGCCTGACAGTGCGGATTAAAACACGAAGGAGCAAAGGGACGAAGGAATGAAAGAGCGCTTTGTCCCTGCGCTGCCTGTGCTTTTGCGCCTCATGCAGTAGAGAGGGGGCAAGCATCATGAAGAAGATACGCATTGTGGTGATAGTCATTGTTGTGCTGGCGCTGCTCGCTTTCGTGCAGAGCTCCAGCGCCGCCGTTACGCTTGGCGATGGCTGCTTTGAGGCCGGGCGGCCCAATCCCTACTGGACCGAGAGCTCCACGCTGGGCTTCGCCATCATCTGGTATAGTCCCGGCGACGCGCATTCAGGCGACTGGTTTGCCTATCTGGGTGGTGCTGGAGCCGGCGGTGAGGTCTCCAAGGTCAGCCAGGTTTTCAAGACGCCTAAAAAGGCATCGCTCACCTGACGTTCTGGCTGCGCATCCCGAACTACGACCCCGCAGGTAGCGACAAACTGCAGGTGCTCATTGATGGCAACAAGGTCGGTACCATCTCGGAAACGGAGGGCGGAACTTTTAGCAGCTACACGTACGTCATGACCAACATTAGTGCCTATCTGGACGGCGGCACGCACACGCTCACGCTCAAGGGCACCGATAAGGTCGCGCCCACTACCAGCTGGTTTGTGGATGATGTGGCCATCTTGTTTAACGCCATCGTCAACGGCAGCATGGAGGACGACAGCAACGGCGACAAAGTGCCCGATGGCTGGAAGATCTCCTCGCCCTCCGGCCAGACCAGGCGCGTCTGCAGCATGGCCTACGACGGCAGCTGCTCGGTGCGCCTGCAGGGCAACACCGGCTCGCAGGAGAGGCTGATCTATGTGTACAAGCCCGGCCCCACCGGCAAAGCTGGGGATACTTTCGCGCTGTCACTGTACGGCTACTGCTCGGGCTTCACGACCCACGGGCAGTGGGGCATGACGGTTGAAGCCTACAACACCGATAGCACTGTATCAACCCTGTTCTACTCGGGATTCTTAGGCGACACAGGCGGGTCGTGGCTCCCCGGCAGCTCCAGCCTGATCGCCCCCAAGGACTACAAGAAGATCAAGATCACCGTATGGCATCTGGGCAATAACCCCGGCGTGGCCTACGTGGACTTCTTCTTCATGCCCGCGGCGGGCGGCCCCGTGCCCGCACCGCCGTTGCCCGAGGGGCCAACCCTTAACGGCGAATAAGCACAGCGCCGATTGAAACCCGAAAGGTGAAGGGACGAAGAGCTGGCGCGCTCCTTCGTCCCTTCATGCTTCAAGTCACGGGCGTTACGGCAGGCTCCACATGGGACGGGCGGACAGGTACATGGGACTGGGGAGTGGATAAGAAACTGGTTACAGGTAAAATAAGGGCATGAAAACATGTCCCCATTGCCAAAGTACAGAGCGACAGG
>FWPU01012685.1_pt1 | contig 10761 bp, 10 predicted proteins | sample 2228361 | NCBI WGS metagenome assembly FWPU01 (sample SAMEA103939777, study PRJEB20133) | metagenome | reverse complement strand
ATGAGCGCCGCGATGTCGGTGTAAACCTTCTCCTTCGGGGGCAGGCTCACCCGGGGGTCGTCCACCCTGATGTCGCCTTTGGGCAGCTTTTCCAGGGCCTGCCGGAGGATGCGGTTGCTCTGGAGCATCTCCTGCATGCGGACCAGGTAGCGGGAGTAGGTGTCCCCCTCCTTGGTGCCCAGGGGCACTTCAAAGTCGAAGTCCTCGTAACTGGAATAAGGATTGTCCCGGCGCAGGTCCCAGTCCACCCCGGAGCCCCGGGCCATGGGTCCGGACCAGCCCCAGTCAATGGCCTCCTCGGCGGTTAGGGTGCCGACCCCGATGGTCCGTTCCTTCCAGATGGCATTCTCAGTGAGGAGGGTATCGTAATCCTTCCACTTTTCGGGGAATTCCCGGACAAACTCCATGGCCTTTTCCACAAAGCCCTCGGGGAGGTCGGCGGCCAAGCCCCCGATGCGCAGATACAAGGGGAACATGCGGCCCCCGGAGACCATCTCGCAGAGGTCCATGATTTTTTCCCGTTCCCGAAAGCCGTAGAACAGCGGGGTCATGGCCCCCAGGTCGTGGGCGTGGGTGCCCAGCCAGAAGAGGTGGGAGGCGATGCGGGTGAACTCGGCCATAATCACCCGGATGTACTGGGCCCGTTTGGGCACCTCGATGCCCAGAAGCTTTTCCACCGCCAGGCAGAAGCCGAAGTTGTTCACCTCCCCGGCCAAATAATCCACCCGGTTCATGAGGGGCAGACATTTGTGGTAGGTGCGGCTTTCACAGAGCTTTTCGATGCCCCGGTGGAGAAAGCCGATATCAGGGTCGGCCCTGACGATGACTTCGCCGTCCAGCTCCACCACCACCCGGAGCACGCCGTGGGTGCTGGGATGCTGGGGGCCCACGTTCAGGACCATGGTTTCCGTCTGAGGGATAGGTTTTACAGTCTCCATGAACACTTCCTGCTCATTTGGGGCTGACGGTGCGGCCGCCGCACCGGCTTACCTGCCGCGGGCCTTATTTGCCCCGCGTGGGATAGTCCTTGCGCAACGGGTAGCCTGACCAGTCCTTGGGAAGCAGGATGCGGCGCAGGTCAGGATGCCCTTTGAACTTGATGCCGAACAGGTCATAGGCCTCCCGCTCATGCCAGTCGGCGGTGGACCATACCGCGGTCACCGAATCGATGGCCGGCGCGGTGTCGCTTTCCAGATAGGCCTTGAGGGTAAGGCGGTCGTGGTTTTTATGGGAATACAGATTATAGGCCACCGCGAAGCGGGGGCTTTGGGGAAAGTAATCCAGCCCGGCAATCATCGACAGATATTTGAAGGAGACGATGGGATCATCCCGGAGAAACCGGCAGATATCCCGAATGCGTCCCGGTTTGACGATCACGGTGGTGTCTCCCCGATATACCACCACCTCCACGATTTCGGACGGAAACTGTTTTTTAAGGAGATCCACCGCCGCGTGCATCAGGCCGCCTCCCGCCGGGCTGCAAGCTTCTCCCGGTATTTTTGGGTCAGGAAAGGATCCTTGAGGATTTTTTCATGAAGCTTCAAAATGCCGTAGAGCAGCCCTTCCGGCCGGGGCGGACAGCCGGGGATGTAAACATCCACCGGCAGATACAGGTCAATCCCCTGGACCACCGAGTAAGAATCGAAGATTCCGCCGGAAGAGGCGCAGGCCCCCATGGCGATCACCCATTTGGGCTCGGTCATCTGCTCGTAGATGCGCTCAATGGCGGGCATCATTTTTTTGCAGACGGTGCCGGCGACGATCATGAGGTCGGCTTGGCGGGGACTGGCCCGGAAGGCTTCCATGCCGAAACGGGCGATGTCGTAGCGGTTGGCCGCCGTGACAATCATCTCAATGGCGCAGCAGGCGAGCCCGAAGGTGCAGGGCCAAAGGCTCGACTTGCGGCCCCAGTCCACGATTTTCTCAAGGGTAGTGGTGAGGACGTTGTAGCCCAGTTTTTCTTCAATGCCCATGTAGGTGCTCCGCGTCGGGTGGGCGCCGCCCACCATCCGAGGTTTCCGGCGGGCCGGACCCGCCCTGTCTGTTGGTCTGTGGCTGCGATGGAACCGTCGCCCTCCTGGTTGATAAGCAAAGGAGGGCTCCTTCTCCACCTTTTCTTATGCTTTTATTCTATGCCGGCTACTCCCATTCCAGGGCGCCTTTACCCCAGACATAGGCCAGGCCCACCACCAGCACGCCGATGAAAACCAGCATCTCCCAGAAGCCGAACCACCCCAGGGGCTTGAAGACCACGGCCCAGGGATAGAGGAAAATGGCTTCAATATCGAAGACGATGAAAAACATGGCGATGACATAAAATCGCACCGAATAGCGGTGGCGGGCGTCGCCGATGGGGTCCATGCCGCATTCATAGGCCAGGTCTTTCTGGTAGGTGTGTTTCTTGCGGCCGAGCAACTCGGACAAGCCCACAAGCAGGCCTACCAGGCCGACGGCGATGACCATGTAAATGAGGACGGGCAAATATTCAAGCAGCATAAAGAAACCTATGTCAACGGGTTAAGGTTGTATTATTTCTGGTTTTCCTTCACCGGTATATGGGGTGTCTCCGGAACCGGGGATTGTTGCCGGAACAAAAAAGCCAACCTTCTGAAGTATGCTCGCCCAGGCTTCGGGGGGTACCGGCGGAAAGCCCGCTTGCCGGGGTCAATGTCCCACGGCCTTGGCCTTGGGCTTGTTGCAAATCCCCAGGGGGCAGTTCCCCGCCACGTGGGCCAGCCATTCATCCCGGAAGCGCTCCATGGTGGTGCTCAGGAACGAGTAGGGGCTCCAGCCCAGGGCGCAGTTGGCGCTGTCCACCATGGCCTTGCTCAGGGCCAGCATCCGGTCCAGATCCGCCTCGGTGCCCCTCCCTTCAGCCACCTTGCAGACCATCTCGTAGAGCACCCGGGTGCCCCGGCGGCAGGGCAGGCAGAAGCCGCAGGACTCGTGCTGGAAGAAATACATCAGGCACTTGACCACATCGATGATGCAGGTGTTTTCGTCCATCACCAGCATGGTGCCCGAGCCCACCGCGCCGCCGACCTTGGACATGGCGGCATATTCCAGGGGCGTGTCCAGGTGCTCGGCGGTGATGAAGCCGCAGGCGGCCCCGCCCGGCTGCACCGCCTTGATTTTCTTGCCTTCCCGGCAGCCCTTGCCGATCTGGTTGATCAGGGCGGCCAGGGGCATCCCCATGTTGGCTTCAACGATGCCGGGGGAGTTGACATGCCCCACCACCTGAAAGATTTTGGTGCCCTTGGAGTCTTCAGTGCCCTTGGCGGCGTACCAGGCCGCGCCCCTGACGATGATGTCCGGCACGCTGGCCCAGGATTCCACGTTGTTGACAATGGTGGGTTTGTACCACACCCCCACCTGACCGGGGAAGGGCGGCTTGACCCGGGGGTTGCCCCGTTCGCCCTGGATGGACTCGATGAGCGCGGTTTCCTCGCCGCATACATAGGAGCCGCCGCCGGTCTGAATCTGAATGTCAAAGGAAAAGTCGGTGCCGAAGATATTGTTGCCCAGAAAACCCCGGGCCCGGGCCTGGTCAATGGCGTTCTGGAGGCGCAGCATGGACAGGTAATATTCACCCCGGCAGTAAATGTAGCCGAAATTGGCCCCCACCGCATAGCCGCCGATGGCCATGCCCTCGATGACCCGGTGGGGATCCCCCTCCATGAGATAGCGGTCCTTGATGGTCCCCGGCTCCCCCTCGTCGGCGTTGCAGATGATGTATTTCGGCTTGGGCAGCGGCCGGGTGAAGGACCACTTGAGGCCGGTGGGGAAACCGGCTCCGCCCCGGCCCCTGAGCCCCGAGGCCTTGACCTCTTCCACCACCTGTTCATCGGTCATGGAGGTAAGAACCTTTTTCAGCCCCTCGTAACCGCCGTTGGCGAGGTAATCGTCCAGGCTCATGGGGTCGATTTTATCCACGTTTCTGAGAAGGCTTATCTCGTCGGGGCTGGGGGGATAGTCGCTGACGGGATTGGTGGTGCGCCGCAGGCTCCGGTAATCCGGCGCCTTGCCCGCCCGGTAATCGGCCAGGATCTGCCGGACCCGGTCGGCGGTCAGGCGGCCGTGCACCACCTCGTTGATCTGCATGGCCGGCGCCACTTCGCACACCCCCAGGCAGGCGGTGTGCTCCAGGGTGAAAAGCCCGTCGGCGGTGGTTTCCCCTACATGGATGCCCAACTCCTTTTCCAGCACCTCCTGGATGGTCTCCGCGCCCATGATATGACAGGGGGGGGACTCGCACAGGCGGATGATGTATTTCCCCCGGGGCTGGGTGGCGAACATGGTGTAGAAGCTCAGAACGCCATAAAGATACGGGTAGGGCAGGTCAAACCCCCGGGAAACAAGGGTGAGGGCCTCCTTGGGAAGCCAGTTGCCGCAGACGCTCTGCACGGCGTGCAGGGCGGGCAGAAGACCGCCTTTGATGCGGCGGAAACGGGAGCAGATATCCTTGATGTCAGCTATCTGCGCGGGACTCAGAGCGGCGCTTTCGACGGTTTTGATCTCCAGCATGGTGGATCCGTGGCGAGGTATTGTGAAAAATTTCTTAATTCCCAGCTTTTTAATCCCATTCCGTCTGCGTGTCAAGTCTTTTTTTGGGAAAAAGGGGGGAAGAATCCTTGCTGCGAAATTCCGGCCGTCTAAGGGGTCCGGCAGGCCCCGGCCCGGCGGCTTTGGGCGGTCAATATGTCCGGGTTCTCTGACGGAACCGGCGGATTCATCCCGTCCGAAGCAGCCCCCGATTTCTCTTGTGTTTCCGGAAGGGGGGCGGGTATATAATAACATTCCAGGAATCCCAGGGGTTCAAATCAGCTCTTCCCCCAAAAGACATTTAAGACAAGCTCCAGGGAATGATTATGGCCTTGACCCGCGAGGAAGTGCTGCACGTCGCCAAGCTGGCCCGCCTCACCCTCAAACCCGAGGAGGTGGATCTGTTCACCCGGCAGCTCAATGACATTTTGGCTTATGTGGAGAAATTGCAGGAAGTGGACACCACCGGCGTCCCCCCCATGGCCCACGCGGTGCCGATGGTGAACGTCTTCCGGGAGGACGAGGTGTCGCCGGGGTTGTCCCGGGACGAAGCCTTGGTCAATGCTCCGGCCCCTGAAGAAGGGAGCTTCGCGGTCCCCCGGGTCATTTAGGAGCATAATGGATGCGCGAGGAACTTTGCCGGCTGGGGATCAGCGACCTGGCCCCGCTGTTGGCCCGGCGGGAAGTCTCGCCGGTGGAGGTGACGGAAGCCTTTCTGGCCCGCATCGCCGCCCGGGACCCGGACCTGAATACCTACATTACGGTGGATGAGGAAGGGGCCTTGAACCAGGCCCGGGAAGCGGAAGCCCGCCTGGCCCGGGGTGAAGGCGGGTCCCTGACCGGGATTCCCTTGGCTCTCAAGGACATCCTGGCCACCAAGGGCCTGCGCACCACCTGCGCCTCCCGTATCCTGGAGAATTACCTTCCGCCCTTCGATGCCACGGTCTGCGTCCGCCTGCGGCAGGCGGGGGCGGTGTTTTTGGGCAAGGTGAATCTGGATGAGTTCGCCATGGGTTCCTCCACCGAGAATTCAGCCTTCGGGGCCACCCATAATCCCTGGCGGCGGGACTGCATCCCCGGGGGCAGCAGCGGCGGATCGGCCGCCGCGGTGGCCGCGGACCTGTGCACCGCCTCCCTGGGCTCCGATACCGGCGGCTCTATCCGCCAGCCCGCCTCCCACTGCGGGGTGGTGGGCCTCAAACCCACTTACGGCCGGGTGTCCCGTTACGGCCTGGTGGCCTATGCCTCCTCCCTGGACCAGATCGGGCCGCTGACCAAAGAAGTGAGGGACGCCGCCCTGCTCCTCAAGAGCATAGCCGGGCACGACCCCCGGGACTCCACCGCGGTGCCGGAGCCGGTACCTGATTATCCGGCGTTCCTGGGGAAAGACATCAAGGGCCTGAAGATCGGAGTCCCCCAGGAATATTTCGGGGAGGGCCTGGACCCGGAGGTGGAAGCTGCGGTGCGGGCCGCGCTGCGCACCCTGGCGGGGCTGGGAGCCGAGGTCATCGAGGTCAGCCTGCCCCATACCGGCTACGCCGTGGCCGCCTATTATATCATCGCCATGGCCGAGGCTTCCTCGAACCTGGCCCGCTACGACGGGGTAAAATACGGTTTTCGGGCTCCCGGGGGCAATCTGTTGGAAATGTACGCCCAGACCCGCACCCAGGGGTTCGGAGCCGAGGTGCGGCGCCGCATTATGCTGGGGACCTATACCCTGTCCGCCGGCTATTATGAGGCCTATTACCGCCGGGCCTCCCAGGTGCGGACCCTGATCCGGCGGGACTTCGATCAGGCGTTCCAGACCTGCGCGGTCCTAGCCACCCCGGTGGCCCCCACCCCGGCCTTCCGCCTGGGAGAAAAGCTGGATGACCCCCTGACCATGTACCTTTCCGATATCTTCACCATTTCCGCCAACCTGGCGGGAATCCCCGGCATTTCCGTGCCCGCGGGCTTCAGCGCCGACGGCCTGCCCATCGGCCTGCAACTGCTGGGGCGGCCTTTCGGGGAGGGGGCGCTCCTGCAGGTGGCTTACGCTTTTGAACAGGCCACGGACTTCCACCGCCGGAGGTCGGCGCTTTTTGAAACCCCCGGCTGAGAGGAAGAGGCGGTGCTGACAAAGAAAAGTTTCTCGGGACTGGTATTTTCGGCCTTCGCGGCGCTGTTGTTGGGGGTTGCCCCGGTATCCCCCCAGGAGACCGGCGGCCGCCTGACCATCCAGGAAGCCCTCAGGCTCGCCTTGAAGCAGAACCCCAGCATCAGGGAAAGCAAGGAACGGGCGAACTCGGCTCAGGCCCAAATAGGCGTTTCCCGGGCCGGTCTTCTGCCCCAGGTTAATTTTTCGAGCAGCTATTATTACGGCACCGCCTTCAGCCGGGGCCTGGGCTCGGGCGGCGGCTTGGGGTCATCGGCCGGGGGTTCCTCGCCCCTGTCGGCCGGGGTTCCGCCGGGGGTCTCCGCCTCTCCCTTCGCCGTGGATTTAAGTCCTCTTAATTACTATACTTACCGGTTCACCCTGAACCAACTCCTGTTCGACTTCGGCAAAACCCTCGGCCAGGTGGGCACCGCCAAGGCCTCCTTCCGGCAGGCCGAGGAAAATCTGGCCAATACCCGGCAGCAGGTGGCCCCGCACCGCCTTTTACGGCTATCTGGCGGCCATGAAGGCCCAAAAAGTGGCGGAGGAAAACGTCCGCCAGAACCAGGAACTCCTCAAGCAGGCCAAGGGGTTTTACGAAGTGGGGCTCAGGGCCAAAATCGACGTCACCAAGGCTGAGGCCAACCTGATGAAGGCCGAAGCCGACCTCATCAAGGCCAAAAATCTGGTGGACGTCAGCCGGGTCTCCCTGATGACCGTGCTGGGGCTCAAGACCTGGCCCTTTGTTTCGGTGGAGGATGTGCTGGAGGTGGAACACAAAATCCAGAGCCTGGAGGAATTGAAAACCCAGGCCCTGAATCAGCGGCCGGAAATCCTCGGCAACAAGTATCAGCAGGAGGGCAACCTGGCCTCCATCAAGACGGCCCGGGCCGGATATTTTCCGAGCTTCAACTCCACGGCGTCTTTCGGCTGGCAGGGTTATGATTATCCCCTTAATGATTCCTGGTGGCTGGGGGTGACCATGAATTTCCCCTTGTTCGAGGGCTTGGCCACCACCTACAACCTGCGGCAGGCCAAGGCGAATCTGCGCACCTCCCAGGCCAATGCCGAAGTGCTCACCTTGAATGTCACCAAGGAGGTGGAGCAGAGTTATCTGGACGTGCTGTCGGCCAAAGAAGTCATCGGGGCCAACCGCAAGGCCCGGGAGGCGGCCGCGGAGAACCTGCGCCTGGCCTGGGGTCGCTACAAAGCGGGGGTGGGGGATATCATTGAGGTCACCGACGCCCAGGTGCAATTCGCCCAGGCGGACCTGAATTACGTCCGGGCCCTGTACGACTACAAGGTGGCCGAAGCCAACCTGGACAAGGCGGTGGGCCGGCCGTTTTAGGGGGTGGCGGCAGCGGATTCAGGAACTCGGGGGAACTTGCCGATATCCCCATAAGGTTCCTGCCGCCGAGGCGCCGGTTACGAAAAGTTGGCCGCGGAAACCGCGTTTTATGCCTTTTCCAGGTCTTTGTTTGGGAGCCCTCAGCCCGCCGAGTTCCCCTTGGCTCCCCGGCCGGCGGTGGAACGGGGGCGGAGCCAACCTTCCAGCCCCGGGGGAGGGAGAGCCTGGATGCCGCTGCTCAGGAAGGCTCAGGAACGGGTGATATTGTTCTCCTCTAGGCAGCGGCGGAAGGCTGCGGGGGAGGTAAACCGCCAGGCCGTAAGGCCCTGCTCCCGGGCGGCGGCCACAAAGGGCGGCTTGTCATCCACGAACAGACATTGGGACGGGGGCAGGCCGGTCCGCCGGATGAGGGCTTGATAGATCGCCGGCTCCGGTTTGCGGCTGCCCACTTCGAAAGACAGGATGAAATCCCGAAACGCCTCCAGCAGGGGGTAGCGCTCCCGGATATAGGCGAAGTGCAGGGCGTTGGTATTGGACACCAGGTAAAGGGGATAGCGGGCCGCCAACTGCTCCACGAGCTCCGCCATGCCCTCCATGGGGTCAAAGATATCATTCCACCAGGAGCAGAACCGGGGGAAGGGGAGGGCCACCCCGAAGTCCTCCTGGACTCGGCGGTGGAAGTCCTCCGGGCTCAGGCGGCCCGTATCGAATCCGGGTTCAAGGTTTGATTCGAAAACCCGGGCATAGACCTCTTCTGGGGTCAGGCCCGCCGCCTCTGCCAGGCGGCGGCAGAAGCGGAAATGATCCACCTTCACCAGGACGTTCCCCAAATCCAAGGCCAGAGCTTGAATGTCAAGGGCGGGCACGGGGGAAAACCTCCGGAAGCAGCCAGAGATAAGCCGGGATCCCGGCCTGTCCGGAAACCGGGTCCGGCGGCCTTCGGGATCGGTGCTCATTGCATCCGCGGGAACCATATCATGTCAGGGCTATAAAGGGAAAGGGGGATGACAAGGGTCGGCGCCGCATTGCGGGAGGATTTCCTTTGGGCCGGTTTCCTGCTCTTTCTGGCCGTGGTGTTCGGATTGGCGTATCATTGGCCGTTGGTCAAAATCGCTTGGCGGGGAGAGCTGGGGGCCCACCTGGAAAAGCTCCATAACGAACGCCGGGCCCGGGAATTCAGGGGCATCCCCACCGTCAATCTGGAAAAGGCCCATGAATTATGGCGCCAGGGGGAGACGCTGTTCCTCGATGTGCGCAGCCCCGAGGACTTCGCCGAGCTCCACGTGGCCCGGGCCCTCAATGTGCCGGAGGAAAACTTGGAGGATTCCCGGGAACTGGAAAAGGCCGGCATTCTGGGGCTCCCCCGGGACCGGCGGATTCTGATCTATTGCAGCACGGCCCGCTGTGACGCCAGTTTGAAGGCGGCCAGGCGCCTCCAGTCCCTGGGGTTCACCCGGGTCGTGGTCTTTCTGGGAGGGTTTCAGGCTTGGGATGAGGCGGGATATGAGGTGGAAAGCAGTCGCTGATTGGCTCGCCTCCCTCCTGGGTCTGGCTCTGGGGCTGATGTTCCTGTATGCCGGCGTCCAGAAGCGGCTGGACCCTTACCGGTTCGCGGAGGCTGTGCTGGGTTATGACCTGTTGCCGCCGAGTCTGGTGGGACTGGTGGCCGCGGTTCTCCCCTGGCTGGAGATCACCGCCGGCTTTTTCCTGGCCCTTGGCTGCCTGGGGGAAATTTCAGGCCGGGTGCTGCGGGGAATGGGCTTCGCTGTCGGTGACCGTTTGGTGGGTGGCATCAAGCGGCGAAGCTGCCTCCTGCTCCTCTCCCTGGTGGTGGCGGTATTCCTGGCGGTCCTGGTGATCACCCAGGCCCGGGGCCTAAAGATCGACTGCGGCTGCGGCCTCGCGGGGGAGCGGCCGGTGGGCTGGGGGGTCATCCTGGAAGACGCCCTGCTCCTGGGCTTGGCCCTGTTTCTGTACTGGTGGGCCCTTCCCCGGGAAGAGGGGGCGGAAGCCGGGGCCTCCCGAAAAATCACCGATTTTCAGGGGAAATATTTTTTCCTGTCGAATTTTGCCCCGGCCGCCGTTCGGTTGGACGGCCTGGAGTTTCCCACCGTGGAGCACGCCTATCAGGCCGCCAAGACCCTGGAGACCGAGGCCCGGCGCCGGATCCAGGCGGCCTCGACCCCCGCGCTGGCAAGAAAAATGGGGCGGAAGCTGGCGGTGCGGCCGGACTGGCCGGAAGTCAAGGTGACCGTGATGCAGGAACTGCTCCGGCAAAAATTCGCCCGGCATCCGCACCTGAAAGAACTCTTGCTGGCCACCGGCGAGGCTGCACTGGTGGAAGGGAACACTTGGCATGATAATTTCTGGGGGGATTGCCGCTGTCCCCGATGCCGGGCTGCTCCCGGGGAAAACCGACTGGGTCGCCTTCTCATGGAGGTGCGGCGGGAACTTCAGAACCTGAATCCGGGTTGAGCGGCTACCGGCTTCCCTGAACACCGCGGTGCTCGACTTTTTTCTCCAGGAAGGTAAGATTAAGGACATGTCGAAATTCTTTAATTTTTGGGATCCATTGGAGCGGCGCTACGTGTTCAACAGTTTTCTCATCGTGGTCGCCCTGGTGGAAATCCTTGTTTTTGTGGTCACCCTCATCTGGCAGATCGACGAGGGAGTTTTGGGGGGGCCGGTGAAGGTGGTTCCCTTCCCCTGGAGAGAATATCTTTTCGTGGCCTTTACC
>FWPU01012377.1_pt1 | contig 10761 bp, 7 predicted proteins | sample 2228361 | NCBI WGS metagenome assembly FWPU01 (sample SAMEA103939777, study PRJEB20133) | metagenome | reverse complement strand
CTCGGACTGTAATGCCATTTCAGCGGTGCCCCTAAATCTGGTCATCGGCGTTCGCAGGTCATGGGCGACGTTATCCAAAACGTTTCGCATCCCATTCATCAGGGCTTCGATTTTATCCAGCATCGTATTAAACAGGGAAATCAGTTCTCCGTGTAATTTGTCTGTTTGTTCAACCGGGACTCTCACGTTTATCTTGGCGTTTGAAACGATAGAATTAAGTGTACTTATGAGTTGTCTAATGGGATTGAGGGCACGGTCGGCGATGAATAAGCCGCCTAGATAAGCAAAAAGGACTATGGGGATGATAGCGATCATATATACTTTGCGAATCCTCTTCAAGAGGTCTTCCCGCTCGACTATGTCCTGACCCATTTGCAAGATCGTGCCGTCGGGCATGCTCATGGAGGTTATTTCGAATTCGTCCTGGTGACCGGTGCCCTTTACATATTTCCACTCGTTCTTTTGGAGAAGGGTGCCCTCTTCCAGTTGCTCGGCATTCAAGGCAGGCCAGTCTTTCGGAATCCATGAAACGAGCGCCTCATTTTGTTCTCCAACCAGACGAACGAGAAAGGTCTCATCCTCATCCTCGTACACATCCTCTCTCAAAGCTTCCAATCCGTCTTCGCGGTAAATTTCTGCAAACTCATCTAAATCCTCCAAAATCTCCTTTCGGCTTTGCTCATAGATGAATGAAGAAATGACCGTATACGCGTAAATATTTATTAATAGCGAGCAAAGAATGAAGAAAAGGGTGTACCAAGTTATAATTCTAAAGCTGCTTGATTTAAGCAAGAGCTTAGGATTCTTTAAGAACATAGCCCACCCCCCTGATGGTGTGAATCATCTTTTTCTCAAAATCCCGGTCAATCTTATCTCGTAGCCTGCACACTAATACATCCACCACGTTGGTCTGCGGGTCAAAGTTGTAATCGTAGACATGCTCCATGATAATGGTTTTAGAAACCACCCTTCCGACATTACGCATAAGGTATTCGAGAAGTGCATATTCACGGGGTTGGAGAATAATCTTTCTATCCCCTCTGGTAACCTCCCGTTTAATAATGTCCATAGAGATATCTCCAAATGTCAGGCGGGTGGACTCGGCGGTGCCGCTGGCTCTCCTTATAAGCGCCTGCACACGCGCCAAAAGCTCGGAGAAGGCAAAGGGCTTCGTAAGGTAATCGTCTCCCCCGGTCTGAAGCCCTTTAACCCGGTCGTCAACGGAACGCTTGGCGCTCAGGATGATCACCGGGGTGTTTATCTTTTTTCGTCGGAGTTCCTCTATCAGGGTTAAACCATCTACTTTAGGCAGCATTATGTCTATGACCGCCGCATCGTAGGACTCGTGTAATGCCAGATGAAGGCCGTCCTCGCCGTCTGACGCATGGTCAACGGCGAACCCCGCCTGTTTGAGTCCCTTAACGATGAAAGAGGCAATCTTTTTATCGTCTTCTACGACTAATACCCGCATAACTTGATTCCTGTTCAAATATGTCTCTATAACTATTTTAGTTATAAATGATAACTTAAGCTATATTTAAACATAGATGCCGGGCAGACAGTAAGAGCACTGGGAGAGGCTTCGTGGAGACAGCCTTGTCTCCTTGGTACATAGCCGGCTTCACCTCATAGCCCCATCCTCTATCTAAATTTCGTACCATATCAAAATGGTTACACTCCACAAATGAATGCTTGCCCAGTTTTATCCCAAAATTAACACAGAAAAATTACAGGAACCTTTCCTGTAGATTGCGTTTTGGTAAGGTTTAGAAAGTGTATGGAGGCGATGAAACAGAAACTAAAGTCAGATGGAAAGATAAATGGTTTTGCCATCGCACTTTTGCTTTGGCTCTAGCCCCTTATGGGCAGTACGTCTATAGCTTATCGCAGACCCTAAATAAGTCGGCCAAGGCGGTGAGATAGAGCAGTTATTGGCTTTTAAAACTCAACCTGTACCACTAGCTTTGCCAAAAAGCTGTTTTCAGCCTCGGATGGAAAAGCCTTGCCCGGGATGAAGTAACCCAGCACAAAGGCCAACTCAAAAATACCTTTATTTCCTTCATTCACAAATCCGATGATGAGGTCAATCTCGCTCCCGAGACTTTTGCTTTGGCCGTCCGGCTCGGCGTCAATACCCACGTCCCGGAGGCTATCGGTGGCTACGTTCTGGAGATAGTAATGATAGACCAGGTCGATAGAGCACTTTTCTTCTATCGGGTTTATGCCCGCTCCCACGGTGAAGACGGAGAGATTGCTAAGCTCCGGGTCGAATAGCTCTCCGTAATAATTGAAGTCCGCTACCCCGTTAAAGTCACCCTCATTAGCCTGAAGTCCGGTCTGTCTGAAGTTTTTGTCTTCGCCATCATCCGGGTCGGCGTCGCCCGTGCCAAAGGCGTAACCCAGGGTTATAGACGGCTCTAGAGGCAGGTCAAACGCATAGGTGGAACCGACATCAAAGCCCAGTCCTCTGATTTTGTCAGACCCGTCTTTCCCGGCTACGTATGCCAGCTCAAGCCAGTAGCCGAGGCTTTCAGTTATGTCCCCGTCTGAATGAATACCAAAGAAGATAGGGCTGTTATTCTCGTCCGAGCGGTCATCGAATATAAGCAGGTAGGCGGCAACGTATGTTTCTTCAGAAATCGTATAGGTCCCGTAGGCAAAGTAGTTATTGACCCGGTCTGACACGTCGTCATTCAACAAATCCCTGTCCACAAGCCCACCCCGGCTTACCGAAAGATCAAGCAAAAAACGGGAGAGTTCAAAGAACGCCCTGGCCCCGTCCAACTCCGCATCGTATAGCCACTGCCTCTCGTCGTCGAACCGCTGACGGCCGACCTGAAAGGAAAGATGGTCATCTAAAAGGTGCTTGAATAAAAGGTAAGCCAACTCGAATTCGAGGCTAGTCTTGTCATCTACCTTATCCCCGTCCTCAAACATATAATCCCCGGACAATTTTAGGTTAACAAAAGCTTGAAAGTATCTGCTCGGGTCGAAAGAGAAAGCCACGGATAGTTCCGGAGCTATCGCAGAAAGGTCTTCGTCTCTTTCCCCGTCCAGGTCGATGTTCCTTTCAAGCTCGTATTCAACCTCGACCTGTGCGCCGAACGTAAGATAAGGGGCAATCTTAATCCTGGTCTCGGGAGGAGCGTCTGGGTCAAAGACTTCTTGACCGTTCGATTCCGTGATACAAAAGATTAATGCAAGGAAAATAGGAGCTATAGAGAATGCCGTTCTATTTATCTTCATTCACCCTGCACCGGACTGCACGGCTGTTGATATAGGTAAGGACTTGCCATTAGAATAAGAACATAGCAGATTCTTCGAGTGGTGTGAACCTTCTTTTTCCTGAATTTTGGTCTTATTATGGTAATTCTTTACTTAGACTGACTATCCAGAAATATAAACAGGTTTTAGAATTAGTGAATCATCCTGAATTATCGAGGAGGGGTGATACGTCTCCGGCGTAGTACACCAAATCTAAAATTTCTACAGGCTTAAGCAGAACTTTGTCACCAAGAACTTGACAATTTCTTCCTTTGTTGTAGCATCATTTTATGATAAGACGACCTGATGGTCATCTACTCGTGAATATGATAACGGGAGTATAAGTTGCTTAGTCAAACAGTTGGATACGCCATTAGAGCCCTCACCTACTTGGCTAGGATGAAGGGTAAGCCCGTTCTGGTGAGGGAAATCTCCGAGGCTACGAATATACCCCAGGCTTTTCTCGCAAAAATCATAAACACGTTGGGAAGGAAGCAGTTTGTCATGACACAACGAGGGATTAGAGGGGGAATTTCTCTGGCACCCGAGCCCGAGTCTGTAAGCTTGTATGACCTCTGTGTGGCGTTGGATGATCCTATTCTGAATAGCCGCTGCATACTGGGGATGCCCGAGTGTCCGAGTGAGAACGGCTGTCCGGTCCACCATTTTTGGGCAAAGCAGTTGGAGCAAGAGATCAAGTTCCTTCATGACACCACCTTAGCCGATGTGGCTATGGCTCAAGACAGGCAAGAGCGCGCAAGAAAGAGAAGACGTAAAAGGGGTTAGTGATATGTAGGTCGGATGTTTAGTCTTGGGAATTAACTTCCATTAAAAAGGGCACGAAGATTGTCTCATGCCAGAGAGGTGGAGATGAAATTCACGAACGTTGAGAATAGATGGGAGCTTTCCCCTCTCGGTCCAATAAGCCCTGTCTCTTTAATACCGCAGATATATCTGTTAATCGATGAAATAGGCTTCCCTTTACCTGAGGGAACCCTCACCAATCTTCCGGCACAAAGCCTAATCTGTGGAGTGTGCCCTACTGGTCTTATAACTCACCGCACATCACCAACAATAAATAATGAAGGAGGAGGATTAACATGGACCTAGGTCGAAGGAGTTTCCTCAAGTTAGGGTTGGGGGGGTTAGGAGGAGTTTTATTGGCTTCAAATGGGTTCGCTGAAATGTTTACCTTCTTTGACCCCGTGGACGTGGAAAACCCCTTGGCATCTTACCCCAATAGGGGTTGGGAAAAGGTGTTCAAGGATTTGTGGAGATACGACAGTGAGTTCTCATTTCTTTGTGCCCCCAACGACACACACAATTGCTTATTGAAGGCGCATGTTAAAAACAACGTGGTGGTCAGGCTAGCGCCATCCTTTGGCTACTCAAAAGCTTCCGACCTGGACGGAAATCAGGCCTCTTGCCGGTGGGAGCCAAGGTGCTGTCAGAAAGGTCTTGCCCTAGTAAGAAGGGTTTATGGCGATAGAAGAATAAAGTATCCGGTCATAAGAGAGGGGTTCTCAAATTGGGTAAAGGATGGTTTTCCCAGGGATAAAAATGGCAAGCCACCCTCGAAATACCTTGAGGGAAGGGGTAAAGAGGCGTTCATGAAGATATCCTGGCAGGAAGCGTTTGATATAGCCGCAAGGACCCTAGAAAACATAGCCAGAGAGTATAGCGGTGAGGAAGGAAAAAGAAAGCTCCTAGAGCAAGGGTATGATCCTCTCATGGTAGAGGCAACCGGAGGGGCGGGAGTACAAACCCTTAAGTTCAGGGGAGGAATGCCTGCTCTAGGAGCGACTAGGATTTTCGCCCAATACAGATTGGCGAACGCACTCGCCCTTCTCGATTCAAAGATAAGGAACGTGGAGCCGGGTGAAGCAAAGGGGGCCAGGGGTTGGGACAACTACACCTGGCATACGGACCTGCCGCCGGGTCATCCGATGGTGACCGGGCAGCAGACCGTCGACTGGGACTTGGTATGCGCCGACCATTCCAAAAACATCGTTGTATGGGGAATGAACTGGATAACCACAAAGATGCCCGATTCCCACTGGCTTACCGAATCCCGTCTCAAAGGGGCAAAGGTCACCGTTATTGCTTGTGAATATAGCGCTACCTGCAATAAGGCAGACAACGTTCTTATTGTAAGACCAGGCACAACCCCTGCCTTAGCGCTCGGATTTTCATATGTAATAATCCAAGAGGGGCTATATGATCCTGACTATCTCAAAAGATACACTGACCTGCCATTACTCGTCCGGATGGATACGCTTAAGCTTCTAAAACCGGAGGATATTAAAGAGGGATATATCCCTCAGGAGCTTAAAAACTACATAGGGGTTCTCAAGGAGGGCGAAAAACCTCCTCCGCCCTTGAAGCAGGCGACTCCGGTCGTTCCTGAAAATATCAGAAACGAGTGGAGCGATTTTGTGGTATGGGATGAGAAAAGTAAAAAGCCGGTCATTATTACGAGGGATGACTACGGAAATCAGATTGACAAGAAAGGGGTTTCGCCTGCCCTCGAAGGAAAGTTCCTGTTATCCACAAAAGAGGGGAAAGAGGTCGAGGTAATCCCGGTATTTGACCTCATAAGGCAGTATATCTTGGAGAACTTCAACCCGGAAACGGTGGAGGAAATCACCTGGGCTCCTAGGGAAGGGGTAATCGAGGTCGCCAGGCAAATCGCCGAACACAGCGGAGACACACTCTTTGCCCTCGGTATGGGGCCGAATCAATTTTTTAACAACGACCTTAAAGATAGGGCCATTTTCTTTCTAGCCGCACTTACGAAAAATATAGGGAAGGTAAGTGCCAATGTAGGAAGCTACGCCGGGAATTATCGGGGCGCTTTCTTCAGCGGCCTTCCCACCTACTTCGCCGAAAACCCGTTTAATATCCAGCTCGAAGAAGGAAAGCCGGTAGATGTCAAACTATACTACACTGCGGAATCAGTTCACTATTTTAACGATGGGGACAAGATACTCCGGGTCGGGGATAAGGTTCTTACCGGGAAGACCCACCTGCCTACTCCCACAAAGTCGATTTTAGTCTCGAACTCAAACTCGCTCATCGGGAATGCAAAGGGGCACTATGAAAGTGTGATGAACATATTTCCGAAGGTCGAGTTTATAGGAGTGCTTGACTGGTGGTGGACAGCTTCATGCGAATACGCTGACATTGTATTCCCGGTAGATTCGTGGGCCGAGTTCAAATCGCCCGATGCTACGATATCAGTCACAAACCCGTTCCTCTACATATTTCCTAGGACGCCGCTTAAGAGAATATTCAACACAAAGGGGGATATAGAGGTTATAGCGGGAATCGCAAATGCGTTGGGGGACTTAACCGGCGACGAAAGGTTCAAAGATTACTTCAAGTTCGTCTCTCAGGGGAAACCGGACGTTTATCTTCAAAGAATATTCGATGGAAGCTCGTCGACAAAGGGATATAACGTCTTAGAACTCGAAGAGAAAGCCAAGAATGGAATCCCGGCCCTTCTAATGTCCAGAACCTATCCTAAATTCGTAGGGTATGAACAGACTGAAGAAGAAAAGCCCTGGTACACAAAGAGCGGACGGCTTGAATTCTACCGCGACGAGGAGGAGTTTTTAGTCTCCGGTGAAAATATACCGGTTTATAGAGAACCGGTTGATTCCACGTTCTACGAGCCCAATGTAATCGTGGCCAGGCCGAATACGGCGATAAGACCGGAAAGGCCGGAGAAGTGGGGGGCATCGCCTGAAGACCTATCCGCGGATACCCGTCAGGGAAGAAACGTGGTAAAAACCTGGGATGAGGTCAAAAAGACCACCCATCCCCTGGCCGCGAAAGATAAAAATTACAGGTTCATATTCCACACCCCCAAATACCGGCACGGTGCACATACCACCCCGGTTGATACAGATGTTGTGGCAATATGGTTTGGGCCATTTGGCGATATCTACAGGCACGACAAAAGGATGCCCTACATCACCGAGATGTACGTCGATATAAACCCTATTGATGCAAAGGAATTGGGACTGGAGGACGGAGATTACGCTTACATTGACGCTGATCCCCACGATAGGCCTTTCAAAGGTTGGGAGAAAAGGAAAAAAGATTACAGAGTCGCCCGTCTTATGTGCCGGATAAGATACTATCCGGGAACCCCAAGAGGGGTCATAAGGATGTGGCATAACGTGTATGCTGCCACTTTTGGAACGGTTCGCGATGCGGAAGAGAACCCGACCGGGCTTGCCAAAAACCTCCAAACCGGATACCAGTCCCTATTCAGGTTCGGTTCACACCAGAGTTGTACAAGGGGATGGTTAAAGCCCACCCTGATGACCGATTCCCTGACCAGAAAAGAGCTTTTTGGGCAGCTTATAAAGAAAGGATTTGCTCCCGATGTTCACTGTCCGACCGGTGCTCCCAGGGAGTCGTTTGTAAAGATCGAGTTTGCCGAGGCAGGAGGGATCGAGGGCAAGAGGGTTTGGAGGCCGGCCGAGCTTAAAATCAGACCAACCTACGAAGACGAGGACTTTATAAACTACCTGAAGGGCGGTTTTGTGAAAGTTTAATAAGGAGGTGAGCTGTTATGTCGGTAACGAGCTGGCTTACGTCGAAGGTAAAGAACTGGCAGATCAAGAGGGAAATGGGATATTTCTACCCGGAGAGCAGGCCGGAAAAGCAGATCGCTTATGTTTTCGATATAAATAAATGTATAGCCTGTCAGACCTGCACCGCCGCCTGTAAAACCACATGGACATCGGGAAAAGGACAGGAAGTAATGTTCTGGAACAATGTGGAAACAAAGCCCTACGGCGGTTATCCGATCAAGTGGGACCTGAACGTCTTAAAAAAACTCGATGGACAGTCCTGGGATGAAAAGGAAGGTATATACAACGGTAAGACCGTATTTGAAGCGGCTCCGCAAGGGGAGAGGGTTTTGGGGTGGTTGCCCGAGGAAGAGGACTATTCATACCCAAACATCGGCGAGGACGAGTGTTCGGATATAATCGAAAAGGGATCCTTTTTTTCCGGTATTCACAAGGCATGGATGTTTTATCTGGCCAGGATATGCAATCACTGCACATACCCGGCTTGCCTGGCCGCCTGTCCGAGGAAGGCCATATACAAGAGGAAAGAGGATGGAATTGTTCTCATAGACCAATCCAGGTGCAGGGGATACCGTGAATGTGTGAGGGCTTGCCCTTATAAAAAGACCTTCTTTAACCTAGTCACCAGAATCTCGGAAAAGTGTATAGGATGCTATCCGCTCATAGAAAGGGGAGAGCAGCCCAGGTGTGTTCAAACGTGCATAGGGAAAATAAGACTCCAGGGATTCTTGAGTAAGCCCGACTCTCCTAAGAATGACAATCCCATCGACTTTCTCGTTTACGTTAAAAAAGTCGCCCTTCCCCTATATCCCCAGTTCGGGCTCGAACCGAATGTTTATTACGTACCGCCCGTGCATGTTCCCAAGGAGTTTCTACACCAGATGTTTGGCCCTGGTGTGGACCAGGCAGTAGAAACATATAAGAATGCAAAAAATGATAAGGAATTGCTCTCCGCGTTTTTACTCTTCGGTAGCACGGATAAGATAATCCGCTCCTTCAAGACAGAGGGCGATTATGCCCTGGGTTTTGACGATAAGGGAGAGATGATAGCAAAGGTCCCATTCAAAGAACCGGTTCATGTCCGGCCATACTTTGATAAAAAGGGTGAGACCTACAGGCATAACATTCCTTAAGGAGGTGAGAAAAGATGATAAAAGGGTTTAGCCTATTCTTATTCTTGGTTTGTATTTTCCTCATGAAAATGGATTTCGCCTACCCGGGGCAAGAGAAGAATGCAATAAAGTCGATTAATGTGAAAGAAGTCCCCCTTAAGGATGTGAACAGCAGTGTATGGAAGAGGGCGCCAGTTACCCGAATTAATGTTATTCCTCAGAATATGACCACCCCATTTCTTGATGCCCCCACGATTCCGTACATCAATGTGAGGTCAGTACACAACGGAAATTGGATTGCATTCCTTCTAGAATGGGAAGATGAGACAAGGGATGCGCTGGTTGATGTGGCGAAATTCACCGATCAGGTGGCGATTCAAATACCGCTTGACCCCGAAAATCTCCCTGCCTTCATGATGGGGAATAAAGGGGGCCGGGTTCATATAATACACTGGAAAGCGATATGGCAGGACGATATCGAAAGGGGTTATAGAGACGTTCAGACGCTTCATCCAAACTACTGGGTTGACCTTTACTTTTTCTCCGAGCCGATGATATATGCAGAAGGGGAATTCCCCCTACAGCCTACTACCGTGGATTATTTCATTACCCCGGAGGCGTTAAATTACATACCCGGTGCGTATGCCAGAAATCCTCTCTCCATATTCCATCGAACGCAGCCGGTAGAGGAGGCAATAGCAGAGGGCTTTGGAACCTTCACTACTCAACCCAAACAAAACGCGGTAGGGTGGGGGCGTTGGGAAAAGGGGGTATGGAGGGTTATAATCGCAAGGCCAATCGTCACGGATGACCCAAACGATGCCTCGATAACGGAAAAGACCTTCGCTGCTTTTGCTGTGTGGAACGGCTCGGCCAAGAACGTCGGTGCCAGAAAGCACTATGCACCTTGGATAGAAATTGAAGTCGAAAAATAACATTATTGTTAGTGCCAGTGGGGAGGACCAAATGTCATTATCAAAAGAACAGATAGATGGCTTCATAAAGGCGGATATTTATAGGGTATTAAGCAAGGGATTTTCCTATCCCGGTAAAATGAATATGAGCGACATGAGATCAATTACAGAGGAACTGGCCACTTTTCCTCACCTTGATGAAAGCATATATCCCTATCTTGAAGTAATCCTGTCTAATACTGAAATAGGGGAAATTCAGAAAGAGTATTCGCGTCTTTTTTTGAAGGGCACGATTCCCACCTGTGAAAGTTCATATAATCTGAGGGTCGATGTGATCCCCGATGTTTCCGCTTTTTATGCAGCATTTGGCCTCACCCCCAAAAGCGGAGAGTCCCCGGACTCGCTTCCATCAGAGCTTGAATTTGCATCCATACTCTCACTAAAGATAGCTATAGCGCGGGTTCAAGATGACGTGGATATCACGAAGGATGCATATAAAAAGTTCCTGAAGGAGCACATGTTTGAATTCGTGAAGAGGTTTTCTAAAAGGGTAAACGAAGCGAACCCCATTCCATTCTACAAAGCCGTCACGGAGTTGTTAAGGAGCTTGGTAGAAAAAGAGATGGAATGTTCTTAAGCGCGGCCCCTTATTTCTATAGTTTTCCTGTTTTTGGAATAGATAAAAACAAGAGATCTACTCGTAAAAGGAGGGAAAAGATATGCCCGAGACCACACTCTCCGGTTCTAAGCCGTCGTGCAAAGAAAGACTCGTGTTCCTCCTGACCTTACTTAGCGTTTGCACCGTTTCCGCATTTCCGACCAGGGCTTCGGACCTGGATGGGGCAGCGGAGAAAATCAAGGAGCATG
>FWPU01012997.1_pt1 | contig 10765 bp, 9 predicted proteins | sample 2228361 | NCBI WGS metagenome assembly FWPU01 (sample SAMEA103939777, study PRJEB20133) | metagenome | reverse complement strand
TTTTCCAAAGCTAACCTACAGGATCGGATAGAGAAAATCAATGTTATATAGTCGGATTACTTATGAAACCTTGTACTAGAGCGATTTCTCCATCCACCAGAACACGCGATGGATCCAGGCGTCGGCGACCTTGGCGTAGAAGGCGATGGGGCCGACCCAACAGACCTCGGCGGTGGCGTGGCCTAACCGCCGCATATCTTCCATGCAGCGGTAGAAGAGGATGCGTCCGAGGCCGCGCCCGCGCAACTCCTCCTCAGTGCCCGTCGGGCCGAAGCCGTTGTCGAAGATCGCCACGTTGTAGCTGGCGAAGGCGCAGATGCGTCCCTGATAGGTGGCGATGAAGGTCGAGATCGGGTTGTTGGCATAGGAAGAGAGACCCTCAGCCAGCCAGGTGGGGTTCCATCGCTGCGTCAACCAGGCGGCGAACTCCTCGCCGTCGGCGGGGGTGAGGCGACGGAAGGCGAATCCCTCTGCCGCCAGGCGCTCTTCGTCGGCGGAGGTGTCCCAACTGCGCGCGTGCAGATCGACCAGCATGTTGATCGCCTCGCCAGTGCGCTCGAAGCCGTGTTTCTGCAGGAAACAGAAGGCCGGCGTGTACCGTACATCGAGGCCCGGCCACAGGTAATTGGGCGCGCTGTTGCCGACGCGCAGTCGCCTGTAGGCTGCGTCCCGCAGCCGCCCTTCCAGCTCGGCCAGCAGGGCGCTCGCCAACCCCTGGCGCCGATACGGGACATCGACCGTGAAGAGGCGAATCCAGGCCCCCATCCCTTCCGGCGTCTCGCGAATGCCGCCCAACATCACGCCGGCCAGGCGGTCGCCGTCCCAGGCCGTGATCTGATAGGCTGGCGTGTGATGCGGCTCCTCCCACACGCGGCGGCGCAGCAGCGGCAGGTTGAACGCGTCGTAGGGCAGGGTGCGCTGGCAGAGATCGAGCAGCGCTGGCAGATCGGCCTCGGTAAGCTCACGGAAGCGCATAGGGGTATCCTCCTCCTCAGTTGATCCCTTTGACTAGCCTGTATAGTCGCGGCGTCTGCTCGGCCAGGATGTCGGCGTCGGTGACGCCGCCGATCAACGATTTGACGCCGCCGTACTCGAAAGTGACCACCCAGGGGTCGCCCCAGGCGCCGCGGCGGAGCTGATCCATCGCCCACGTCGTGAATTCCCAGTCGGCGTCGACCAACGGCAGGTGGTCGAAGGGCCGTCCGGCGTAACGGGCGATGACCTCCTCGTCCACCCCCGCTCGCCGCAGGCGTTCCAGCCAGTCTCCGTCCAGGCGCTGGATGCCGGTGACATGGACCTCGCGCGTGCGAGATAGCGGCAACCCGTTCAGGTACTCATAGATGTCCATGCCCAGCGCGCTGGCAGCCATCCGCGCGTGCGAGAGATCGAGGAGGAAGCCGCAGCCGGTCTCCTCGACGACGCGTCGAATGACGGCGGGCAGACAGGCGGCGGGCGGGGTATCGCCCATCAAACAATGATCGTTCTCGACGATGACAGATTCCGGCCCCAGTCGGCGGGCGACCGCCGTCACATCGCGCAGCAGGCGTTCGCCGATGGCGGCGGCGGCCGCATTGTCGATGGCGCCCCAATCCATGCCCGGCGGGAGTTCCGCTGGCTCCGGCGAGAGATGAAGGTTGACCAGCGGCGTAGCCGTCTGCTGCAACAACGCCTCGACCCATCCCCACGCCGCCGGCCGTTTCGTCTCGCTGTTGATGGCGTCGCCGATGCCCGCGCCCACGCGCAGGGGGAAGTGGACGAAGCTGGGATAGATCGCCTGTGCGAGGGCGATCAGGTCAGGCCAGGCGGGCAGCTTGAAGCGGTCCAGGGGGATACGGCCCGCGCGCAGCAGCTCAGCCGCCTCATGCGAATAGTTCACAGCGAAGAGAGGAGTCACACACGCGTCCTTTCTCGACGCAAGCTTACGATCACGAAGAGGAGCGCGCCGCCGGTGATGGCGACGTCTGCCACGTTGAAGGTGCCCGTGCGCAGCGGGCCGACGCCGATGCTGACGAAGTCGACGACGGCGCCCGCGCGCGTGATGCGGTCGATCAGGTTGCCCAGCCCGCCGCCGATGAAGAGGGCGACCGCCAGCCACTGCCAGCGGTCGACGCCGTGCGCGCGCAAGGCGAATGCCAGCATCAGGATCAACGCCGCCCCCGAGAAAACGATCAGGAACGTGAAGCGAACCGCCTCCGGCCAATTGGCGCCCAGGCTGAGGAACGCCCCGCTGTTCTCGGCGTACTCGAGACGCACGAGATCGCGCCACAGGGAGATGGGAGGAAGTGGGGCCAGGGCGCGACGCGCCAGCGCCTTCGTGGCCTGGTCGCAGCCGACGCAGGTCAAGAGGATCAGCAAGGTAGGAACAAGTCTGGAAGCGCGCCAGCGGGGCGCGCGCGCGGAGGGCGGTGCAGCCTCCATCAATCGCCTCCCAAGGTGGTTGCGGCCAGACACGCGCGCAGGCGTGCGGCCGTTCGTTCGATATCGTCCTCGACGGTCAACGCACGAAGGCCGCAGCCTGCGCGACCAACGCATCGGCCACGCGCAGGCGGTGATGTTCCATGAGTGGGAGCGACTCCATTTCCTCGGGGGTAAAGTAGCCGCAGGCGGTCGTCTCATCGCTGAGGCGCAGCGTCCCGCCGATCGGTTCGGCCTCGAAGTTGAGGGCGACGATGTGGCAGCGGTGGCCGTCCGCATAGTGAACCAACAGATGGGGATCGCTGTAGACGCCGATCAGGCGCCCCACGCGCACCTCGAGGCCGGTCTCCTCCCACACCTCACGCGCGCACGCCTCGGCGACGCTCTCGCCCGGCTCGACGCGCCCGCCTGGCAGGCACCACAGGCCGTTATCGTTGCGACGGGTGAGCAGGATGCGGCGTCGCTCGGCGTCGAAAATCGTCGCCGAGCAGCCCAAGGTCACCTGGCCGTCACGTCCAGCGCGTTCACCGCGAATCAGTTGCGTCATCGGGAGCCAGCTCCTGTCTAATCAGATCGTTTGGTGCTCGGTGCGGGCAATGATCTCGTCCTGCAGGGCCGGGCTGAGATCGCAAAAATAGTCGCTGTAGCCGGCCACGCGCACGATCAGATCTCGATACTGTTGTGGGTTGCGCTGGGCGGCGCGCAGGGTGGCGGCGTCGACGACGTTGAACTGGATGTGATGGCCGCCGAGCTTGAAGTAGGCGCGCACGAGCTGCGTGAGCTTCTCCAGCCCCTCCTCGCCCTGCAGCACTCGCGGGGTGAACTTCTGATTGAGCAACGTGCCGCCCGTGCGCGCGTGGTCCATCTTGGCCACGGAGCGGATCACCGCCGTCGGCCCGCGGCGATCGGCGCCCTGCACAGGCGAGACCCCTTCGGAGAGCGGCTCGCCCGCGCGGCGGCCGTCGGCGGAGGCGCCCATCACCGAGCCGAAGTAGATGTGGACGGTCGTCGGCAGCAGATTGATGGCGTAGGCGCCGCCTTTCGTGTTCGGACGGCCGTCGATGGCGGCGAAATAGGCCTCGAACACGTCGGTCATGATGCGATCGGCGTACTCGTCGTCGTTGCCGTAGCGCGGCGTGCGATTGAGGAGCAACTGGCGCACGCGCTCGTGGCCCACGAAGTCGTTGTCGAGCGCCTCCAGCAGCCCGGCCATCGTCAGCGTCCCCTGATCGAACACGTGGTACTTGAGGGCGGCGAGCGCGTCGGTGATCGAACCCAGGCCAACCCCCTGGATGTAGCTCGTGTTATAGCGAGCGCCGCCGTCGTGATAATCGCGGCCGCGGGCGATGCAGTCGTCGATGAGGAGCGAGAGGAAGGGGGCGGGCATGTAGGCGGCGTAGAGGCGCTCGATGACTTGATTGCCGCGGACCTTGATGTCGACGAAGTGGCGCACCTGGCGCTCGAAGGCGGCGAACAGCTCCGCGAACGACGTGAAGTCGCGCGGGTCGCCCGTGGCCAGGCCGATCTGGCGGCCCGTGCGCGGATCGACGCCGTTGTGGAGCGTGATCTCGAGCACCTTGGGCAGATTGAAGTAGCCGGTGAGGTTGTAGTTCTCCTTGCCGAAGGCCCCCGCCTCGACGCAGCCGCTGGAGCCGCCGTTGCGCGCGTCGACGAGGCTCTTGCCCTGGCGCAGCAGCTCGCGCACGATGAGGTCGCTGTTGAAGATCGAGGGCTGGCCGAAGCCGGTGCGGATGATGCGCGCGGCGCGCTGGATGAAGCGATCGGGGCTTTGCTCGCTGACCTGAATCGAGGCGCTGGGCTGCAACAGGCGCATCTCCTCGACCACATCGAGGAGGAGATAGGTCATCTCGTTGACGCCATCGGTCCCATCGACGCGCAGGCCGCCCAGGTTGATCTGAGCGAAGTCGGTATAGGTGCCGCTCTCGGCGGCGGTGACGCCGACCTTCGGCGGGGCCGGCTGGTTATTGAACTTGATCCACAGACACTGCAGCAGCTCTGCGGCCTGCTCGCGGGTGAGGGCGCCAGCGGCGATCTCTCGGGCGTAGAAGGGGTAGAGGTGTTGGTCGAGGCGGCCGGGGCTGAACGAATCCCAGGTGTTCAGCTCGGTCGTGACGCCCAGATGGACGAACCAGTAGTACTGGATCGCTTCCCACAGGTTGCGGGGGGCGTGGGCCGGGACGTGGGAGCAGACCTCGGCGATGCGCATCAGCTCGGCGCGGCGGCGGGGATCGGCCTCGCCTTGAGCCAGGGCGCGCGCCCGCTCGGCATGGCGCCAGGCGTAGCGGATCAAGGCCTCGGCGCAGAGGGACATCGCCTGCAGCTCCTGCGCCCTGGCGTAGGCGTCGGGATCGCGGAAGTAGTCGAGGCTGCGCAGGCTGCGCTCGATGTCGGCCTGGAAGTCACGCAGGCCCTTGTGATAAATCTTGTCGTCGAGCACCGTATGGCCGGGCGCGCGTTGCTCCATGAACTCGGTGAAGACGCCGGCCTCGTAGGCGGCCAGCCATTCCGGCGTCATCTCCTGGAAGATCAGGTCGCGCATCGACTGGCCCTGCCAGAAGGGGATGATCTGTTCGGCGTAGATCTGGCGCGCGGCCGGGCTGACAGCGAAGGGGATCTTCGGGCGCGAGTTGAGGATGTCGAGGTCTTGCAAACTATGGCAGCACAGCTCGGGGTAAGTGGGCGTCGCTTTGGGAGCGGGACCTTTCTCGCCGACGATCAACTCATCGGGGCCGATGTAGATCGTCTTATGCTCCAGCAGATATTGGAACGCGCGGGCGCGGCGCATAGGCGCGGAGAGGAGGCCGCGTTGGGAGCGATAGGCGGCGGTGATCAGCTCGGCGCGTTCGGTCGAGAGGGCAGGGATGGCATCCAGGCTTTGTTGGCGCAAGCGGGCAACGCGATCGTTGATCATGGGACACCTCCGCGGGCCAGGGGTTCAGCCAAAACGGCCAGCGGAGGGAAGTATACCATAAAGAAGGCGAACCTCTGCTACGACGATTGACAAAGCCGTCCCTAACACTTACAATTTCCGCATTCGAATCGATCGTCGAGCATTTCGTATCGTTCATGGGCAGGTGAACTCCCGTCGGCTCAGCACAAGGAGGAGAACGATGGACCGCAGGATCACGCGACGACAGTTACTGAAAGGAGGCGCCGCGCTCTTCGCTGGCGCCCTGGGCGCCCAGGCCCTGGCTGCCTGCGCCGTACCTGTCACACCAGCCCCCGCAGCGCCAGCCGCAGCCCCCCAGCCCGTCTCAGCCCCTGCAAAAACGCTTCGCATTGTGACGCCGGAAAACCGCCCTCTGGAACCCCAATTGCACGCCAGCGGGGCGCAAAGGGTGCTGACGACCAATATCTACGAAAACCTCGTTACTATCTCATTGGACGGCAAATCCATCCTTCCCCAACTGGCAGAGTCGTGGCAGCGCATCGACGATCTGACATGGGAGTTCAAGCTGCGCCAGGGGGTCAAGTTCCACAGCGGCGATCCTTTCACTGCCGAAGCGGTGCGCTACAGCATCGCACGTTACATGAACCCCGACAACCAGCCTCCACAGTTGGCGCAATATTCGTTCCCATCGGTGTAGGTCGTGGACGACTATACCGTCCGCATTTCCTCGGAACAGCCCGATCCGATCTTCCTCAAGCGCATGGCGGGGATCGGCACCACGATCGTCAACCCCCGCTTCGCCGAGGAGAAGGGGCTGGAAGGGATGCAGAAAGAGGCCGACGGCACTGGCCCCTATCGGGTGACCGAATGGTCGCTGGACGGACAGATTGTCCTGGAGGCCTTCGAGGACTATTGGGGCGGCGCGCCGGAGATCAAGAAGGTGATCCAGACCGCCGTGGTGGAACCGGGGACTCGCGTGGCAGCCCTGCTGGCCGGCGAAGCCGACCTCATTACGGCAGTCCCGCCCACCGAAGCCCAGGCGATCGAACGGAACGCCAACACCCAACTGGCGACGGTGATGGCGAACCGGGTCAGCTTCTATCCCTTCGTCACCAACAAACCGCCCACGGACAACAAGTTGCTGCGCCAGGCCTGCAACTACGCCTCGAACTTCGACAGCATCATTGCGAACGTGCTGGGAGGGCGCGGCTACCGAACGGCCTGCATGTCGCTGCCGCATTACTTCGGCTACAACCCCGATCTCAAACCTTACCCCTACGATCCGGACAAAGCGAAGCAACTGTTGGAGCAGGCTGGTTATGACGGAACTCCTGTAGACATGCTGCAACTGGTAGGCCGCATCCCCTATGACAAAGAGGTGGGCGAGGCGCTGGCCGGGGAACTCGAGAAAGTTGGACTGAAGATCAACATCAAGTTCGTCGACATCGGCGGTGCCAGCCAGGCCCTGTGGGAAAACCCCGACCTGAAGGGGTTCCATCACATCACCTGGGGCGCAGGCACCATGGATGGCGACTACGCCATCGGCGAATACTGGCGCTCCGATTCCTTCTTCGCCCAGAAAGGACACCACTACGCCAATCCGGAGTTCGATAGCATCATCGCTGAAGCCAAGTATGAACTCGATCCGGACAAGCGCGAGAAGCTCTATTGGCGCGCCGAACAGATCATCTACGACGACGCCGTCGCCATCTGGGGCTACGCTGTGCAACTGATCTTCGGGATGAACAAGCAGCTACAGTGGGAGCCGCGCGTGGACGAGCTTGTGCTCTACAAAGAGATGAAACTGGCCTGAGGTTAGAGCCTCGCTGTCAATCAGTGACTAAGCAAGAGGGAGAGGGCGACGCGTGTTGGCTCTCTCCCTCTCTGTTACAGCGGACACGAGGAAAACAGAATGCTGCGCTATGTGATCCGACGATCGCTCCAGGCGATCCTGGTGATTGTGGGGGTCATGCTGGCCACCTTCGTTCTGCTTCAGCTCACCGGCGACCCAGCGCGGGCCATGTTGCCCCTCGAAGCCGACGCCGCAGCGGTCGAGCAGATGCGAACCTATCTGGGCCTCGACAAGCCGCTCGTGGTACAGTTCTATTATTACATGGCGCGTGCGGCGCGGGGCGACTTCGGCGATTCGTTGACCTATCGACACATTCCTGCGCGCGAGATCGTCTTCCAGCGCCTACCGGCTACAGTACACCTGGCCGTCTCCGCCTGGTTGATCATCGTCGTCGTCTCCCTGGTCCTGGGCATCATCGCAGCGCTGAACCGCGGCTCGTTGGTCGATAACTTCTCGATGGTAGGCGCCATGCTGGGCCAGTGCATTCCCTCCTTCTGGCTTGGCCTCATGATGATCCTATTGTTCGCAGTGACGCTCCAATGGCTACCCACCTCCGGGCGCGCTGGCCTTGATCCCAAGTACCTCATCATGCCCGCTCTAACCCTGGCTGCCCCAGCCACCGCCCGCATGACGCGAGTGGTCCGCTCCAGCATGCTGGAGGTCCTCAGCAAGGACTACATCCGCACTGCGCGCGCCAAAGGAGCCAGCGAACGAGTAGTGGTCCTGAGGCATGCCCTCAAGAACGCTGCGATCCCGTTGATCACGCTCTTCGGCCTCGATTTCGGATCGCTGCTGGGAGGGTCCATCATCACGGAAACGATCTTCGGCTGGCCGGGGGTGGGGCTTTTGTCGATCAACGCCATCACCACGCGCGACTTCCCCGTGGTGCAGACGGTGGTCTTTTATGTGGCGGTGGGCTTTGTGGTCATCAATCTGTTGGTGGATCTCCTCTACGCGGCCCTGGACCCACGCATCCGGCTGGGAGCACAGGAGGTGCGGCAATGAGCACCGAAGTTGCCCTCAACCCATGGCCAGATGAACTCAAGCAGGATCATAAGAAACGCCCCTCCCACTTCGTGTCCAAGCTGGTGCGCAGCCGCACCGGCCTCCTCGGCAGCCTGATCCTGGCCCTGGTCGTGGTATGCGCGATCGCCGCGCCCTATCTGGCCCCCTTCGACCCCAATTATCAGGTTCTAGAGGATCGGCTGATCCCTCCCTTTGCTGACCCAGCGGACGCCAAAGGGCATCTGCTGGGGACCGACCATCTGGGGCGAGATCTCCTCAGCCGGTTGATCTACGGCTCGCGGGTCTCCCTGATCGTCGGCCTGACGGCGGTCACGATCTCGTGTTTCATGGGATGCGCCCTGGGGCTGATCACTGGCTACCAGGGGGGATGGCTCGACGAGGTAATCATGCGCATCGGAGATGTGCAACTGGCATTCCCTTTCGTGCTCCTGGTGATCGCCGTGGTAGCCGTTGTCGGCGGCGGCCTGCTCAACGAGATCATCGTCATCGGCATCACGGGCTGGGTAGGATACGCGCGTGTGATCCGCGGGCAAGTGCTTTCCGCCAGAGAGAAAGAATATGTGGAAGCCGCGCGCGCGATCGGGGTCCGCATTCCCGTGATCCTCTTCCGACATATCCTGCCCAACGTATTCAGCCCGATCATTGTGCTGGCGACGTTCTCGGTAGCCAGCGTCATCATCCTGGAGGCGGCTCTGACCTTCCTGGGCCTGGGCGTGGACCCACGAACGCCCACCTGGGGAGGGATGCTTGCGGACGGCCGCAGCCATATCTTCACGTCCTGGTGGATGACAGTGATCCCCGGCATGGCGATTTTTGTCACGGTACTGGCGATCAATCTGTTGGGCGACTGGCTGCGCGATTACCTCGACCCGGAGTTGCGACATTTGATGTGAAACTCAGGTCTGAGGTCCTGAGGTCTGATCTTGTTGACGCCTCTCCGTTAGGATGATACAATGAAGGCGCGCCTCGACAGTGAGCACAGGCCTGGTCCCCTTCAGGCCTTCCTCTACGCTCACGCTCCCATAGCAGCAGAGATACCTCTAGGCGACACGATCCCCTGAGGTATGGTCGGCAACGGGCTTCGTTGTCGATACGGCCAGCATGAATGAGGAGGGAACCCAATGAAGGCAGCATTCGATCGCAGGATGACCCGCCGCGAGCTCCTGAAGTGGATGGGGGCCAGCGCGGCCTTGACCGCGGTCGCGGCCTGCGCGCCCGCCGCGCCAGCGCCCGCTGGCGAAGCCGCCGCCCCCGCCGCCGCCCCCGCTGAGGGCAAGAAGCTCACGCTCAGCCACTGGCAGCATCATTCGCCCAGCCGCGCCCAAACCGTCGAGCAGTTCAAGGCGAAGTTCGAGGAACTGAACCCCAACGTCACCATCGACTTCCAATCGATCCCCTGGTCAGACTATTGGGGCAAACTGGCGTCGGGCATCGCCGCCGGCAAAGGCTCCGCCCCCGATATCTTCCAGATCCCCATGGGCCTCGTCGAGGAGTACATCGCGGGCGGCAACCTCGTCCCGGCCAGCGAGACCGTCATCTCCGTGGCGGATATCGAGAAGAACTACCTGCCGTGGACGGTCAAGCGCGGCAAGAAGGGTGGGGAATACTACGGGCTGCCGCTCGATGTGCAGACGCTGCTGATCTACCGCAACAACGCGCTGCTCGAGGAGGCCGGCCTCGATCCCAAGGCCCCCTTCGTCGACCACGCCGACCTCTTCGATCAGTCGATCAAGCTGACCAAGAAGATCGGCGACCAGACCGACCAGATCGGCATGGACACCGGCTACTACTCGGCCTGGCTGACCATCCTCTTCCAGCAGTTCCTGCAGCGCGAGAAGAACGGCCAGCCGTGGGTCGATCCCGCGACCAATAAACTGGTCTATCACGACTACCCCGAGATCTTCGAGCTGTTCCAATGGTTCTGCAAGCTGTCGGCGGAGGCCGACGACAGCGCCTTCCTCACCGGGCAGGATCGTTTCGCCCTCGGCAAGGCAGCCATGATGCTCGGCCACCCCGTCAGCCGCGGCACCCTCAAGGCCACGGCGCCCGACCTGGCCTACACGATCGTCCCCTTCGCCCCGCGCGTGGCCGGACAGGACCTCTACACCGCCGGCTCGCACTGGATGTGGGTGGTCGGCAAGTGGGCGCCCGACTACGAGATGGCCTGGAGATGGGTGACGTTCTGCACCAACAAGGACGCCCAACTCGTCTGGAGCGACGTCGGCGGCGACCTGCCCAGCTTCACCGAGCTGGTCGACGATCCGCAGTTCCGCAAGGACGAGAACGCCAACGTCGTCATGGACTCGCTCAAGTACGCCTCGCCCTGGGAGTGGATCGGCTGGGCGGAATGGGTCAAGGAGTTCGGCGACGCTCGCGACCGCGTGGTCATCGGCGGCGAGGATCCCAAGCAGTCGTTCGACACGATGACCGAGAACCTCAACAAGGTGATCGAGACCCACACGGTCAAGAGCTAGTACTTGATTTCTCAAGTTATCCGACTATACTTATGGCCTGACACCCGAAGCCACATGGGGAGGAAGGCCATGAAAGTGCACAAATAC
>FWPU01009286.1_pt1 | contig 10765 bp, 8 predicted proteins | sample 2228361 | NCBI WGS metagenome assembly FWPU01 (sample SAMEA103939777, study PRJEB20133) | metagenome | reverse complement strand
CGGTCGCTTCCTTGATGTCGTCGAGCACGAGTCCGAGCGGCATGTTGCGGTAGTTGACCGACATTTTGCGTCGGAGGGCGGCTTTGATGCGTGCGTACCAGTCCGGTACCTGATCTTCGGCGATGCGCGCGAGCCTATAGGCGTTCGCTGGCGCTTCGGGGAATTCCGGAAAAGGCGGTGGCTTCATGTTGCGTAGCTCGGTTGGCACTTGGCGCTGACCCGGTACGAATTCCAGACTGGGCCGAATCTTGCCGCTGGCCACACCCGCCTTGTACGCCTCGAGCTCTCGTTTGGCCAAATCGGCGTACATGCCCGCCCGGGCCTCTGGTGGCAATTTCGCTGCCGCCTCGATTATGCCCTGCAGCAGGTCCAGCGATTCACTGTAGCGGCGCTGCCGCATAAGTACCTGGGCTCGGGAAAGTGCGGCGGCTATATGAGCTGCGGCCCGGCGCAGACGTTCTGAGCGGCGTAATAAGTTGTCGGCGCCCTCGGAGCGCAGGGTCGCCAGGAAGGCGGCGATTGATTTCGATTCAGGAAAAAGCTTCTGTGCCCGTTCTGCTAGTTGGCGCGCACGTGTCCGCTGCCCCGCCTCCAGCGCCAGTTCCGCCTCGCCGAGCAGTTCCAGTGCCTGGCGACGCGGTTCGGTCAGCTTCGTCTGCTCAGCCCGCTGCTCGCCCGGCTGCGACTCAAGCTTCGGCTGCGGCCGCTCCTGACCGTAACTGCACGCAACAGCAAGCGACCCGACCAGCCAGCAAAGAAAGCCCGCAGACAATGCGGCAACCGCCCAGCTACCTCTCATCTTACTTCCTCCTTGATAACCTTCCCTGATCGGCGCAGACGACCTCGCCTGCTTCTCATTTCAATGCCGACCCGGCGTGAACGCCCTCGTAGCCGCTTGGCCCTCTCACGCGGCAGCTCGTCCCTTGCCCAGCTACCGTCCGCAGGGCCAAACACGCTCGCCCTGTTATCCATTTATCAATAACGATTGTGTCGGCAGCCTTCTTCCCGACAAGCAACTAGCGCTGTGTCACAGGCCTATTCCCGTGCCGGCCACGCGCTAGCTGCTGACAATACCATAGCCGCCAAGCATCTTCGTCGAAGCCGAAATTTTCGCCGGTCAGCTTCACCAGGGCCTCGAGCACCTCGTTGTTCTGATATTCGACCTCAATTACTTGCTTTCGCCTCAGGCTCCCGATCCCTGCGCCACGCGTAAGGTAACTGACATGAGGGACGAAAGCGACTGCGCCCGGTGCGACGACGGCCCGGAACCCGGTCACGTACGGTTCGCTCCGGCCGCTAAACATCACGCCGATCCCGCCTCTGGTCTGGACCACCTCCTTGTGCTTGGTCACCAGCGCGTCGATGAGTGCCGGTATCACCTCCGGATCACCTATCTGTGCCAGGGCAACTGCTGCGCGGCGAACCACCACATTCAGCTCTGAGCGTAACGCCCGCTTCAACGCCTGCAAAGCGGCGGGATCACCCTTGGCCGCTAATTGCTCAGCCGCACACTGACGCACCTCGATCGACTCGTCCGCTATGCTGTACTTGACCAGGTAAATGGCTGCCTGCTGGTCCTCGATTGCACCGAGTATGCGGCACATGATCAGCCGCAGCCGCTCCGGCTCGTCGTCCAGGTGCCTGACCACGGCGGGCAGCGCCTGAGGGTCCCTGATGTCGAGCAAGCGCCGTTGCGCTTCACGTGACCGGGCCGGGTCGTTGCCCAGCAGCCAGCTCTTCCACATGCGTATGTCCTTGTGCCAGCGCCGTTGCTCCTCTTCGAGCTTGGCACGTTTACGCTCGACTGCCAGCTCCTCTTCCGTGATCAGCCTGCCACGGTACCGTACCAGGCCATACCGCCGCTTCAGCTCCTCGGCAGTAAGCCATTGGCCTTTGTACCTGGAGTAGCCCAACTTCGCCCGTGCGCCCGCATGGTTTGGCTCCAGCTCGATAACCCGCTTGAGGTGCTCCTTCGCCTGCTCGACAAGGCCCTGGTGCTCGCACCACATTGCCAGCTCGAACTGTGCCGACGGTGTGTCTGCCGTCTCCGATCTCCGCCGCTGGTACTCGGCGAGTACATCCTCGCTGCGAACTATCTTTTCTATCTTGCTTCGGTCAACCCGAACCTGCCCGTTCGATACCTTGATGATTAGGTGGGTTTCGTTAGATTGATCTTCTAGAACGCGGCCGTGAATGACCCCGCCGCTACGCAGCTTAATGACATCCGCCCAGCCCGGGTGCAAGCAGGTAAGCAGAATGGGAACGGCGAAGCCTGCCCGGAAGCCGAAACTTGACCATGCGGAGGCAAGGGCCAAAAGTACGGTAGCCTTCCACGGCTGTTGCTTGAATTGGCTGCAGGCAAGCCCGCCCCTGTTACTGGGCTTCATCAACCATGGCATCGATGGTTGAGCGGGGAACGATGGCATTACCCAGAGTTCGACGGCTTTGGGGCGCCGCCGGACACAGAGGGCTTGCAATGTTGAGCTAGACAAGGCTGATACCCTCCGGCCGCTGGCTCCGAACGTGTAAACCAAATTATAGGAAGGATCACATGTCGGGTCAATCGCCACAAGAACCGAGCGCTTCGGTATCGGGACAAGGAGCAGGCGATCGGTGTGACTTGCAGCAAGTCAGTGAAGCGAGCGGGCTGCAGCAGCATAGAGCTGTGGCCGTGCAACAGGTAAAATGCGCAGTCGTTACCGTCTCCGATTCACGCTCAATCGCCACAGACCGCTCCGGTACAATCGCAGTCAAGTTGCTCCGCGCGGCCGGGCATACGGTACTCGACCGCGTCCTTGTGCCGGACGAGCCGGAGCTGATCGAAAGGCTGCTGCAGCGCTATGCGGAGGCTGAGCAGGTCGAGGCAGTGCTGTTTTCTGGCGGGACGGGTATAAGTGCGCGCGACAACACATATGAAACAGTGTCCAAACTGCTTACCAAGACGCTGCCCGGCTACGGCGAACTGTTCCGGACGCTGAGCTACGAGCAAATCGGCGCTGCCGCTATGTTGAGCCGGGCCGTGGCAGGGCTGCTCGGCACGATGCTCGTCTTCACTATGCCCGGCTCCAGCGCCGCCACAAAACTCGCCTTGCAGAAGCTCATCCTCCCTGAACTCGGCCATCTAGTCGCTGAGGCGAGGAAGAGAGGCCCAGGGTAACTGCCACGCGGCAATCGCCGGCTGGGATGTGAAACCTATTTGAGATTGGCAAGTTTGCCGGCGATCGAATTGGCCGCTGGCTTGATCTTAACCGCGTTGCCCTTTGGTCTGACACACACGAGGCTGAGCGCGACAGGGTTTTTATCTGGTACCGGCCAGTTCAGCGGATGAACCAAAATCTCTACGTGCCGCACGACGGTGCCGGAAAGGAGGCGCAAAATTATGGAGGGCAGAGCTGACGCTCTACCCTCCCGGGGGGGTGCGATAGCCGGCGTGCAAAAGCCCTCGCGCAACGGCTACGTTGCACGCCAATACTTTAGGCTCCTGGCCCTTGGCGGTCAAAATGGATCTTTCCCTACAATGGTCTGGCGTAATCCCTATGTCGACAAAAATACCTGTGCGGACCTCCGCCTCCAAGTTGCCCTCATGCTGCCGCAGGCAACGACAGAGCGCTAGCTGGCTAAGGAGCCGCATCTATTTCGTCGATTGCTTCTCACCGTGTCAAGCGGAGCCCAGCTGCGTGCAGCCTGCAGACAAGCATGTTGCAGGTACGCTGGCGGGCTCGGTATGCGGTGCCCGCTTGGTTTCCCGTTGGTACAATCTTGCGTTAGCGGATTCGCAGACGTCGCCGGATGCTCGGCCTGCCAGTTGACTACCTCTGTGCAGAGCCTTTCGAGCGGGCCATGGCGTCCGACTCGTCCGGCTGCCAAATGTGGGGCAGCAGCTGCAGAGGAGGCGTTCTGCATAACGGACAGGGCGTATGCCGAACAGGTGGATCACAGCGGGTATCATCCTCTTCTGGGCCACGATGAGCACGCTTCTGGCTCGGCGCGAGCTGGTACCATACTGGTTCGCCTCACCGGGGGCGAACCTGAGCGCTGTGGCTAATAGACTGAACCTAGAGCCAGTCTTCTGGAAGGTGCTCTATCAGCATCAACAGATCGGCCGTGTACGCACTCAGTGGCGCCGGCTGGATGAGCAGCGGCTTCAATTCCAAAGCGATCTGCAACTCCGCCACTTGCCATGGCTGGCAGTCTTTCAGTTGCTTGGCGTCTCGGAGAAGCTTAGCTGCTCGAGCGAATTCGACTTGGGTCCGACCGGCACGGTCGAACGGTTGAGTATGAGGCTAGCGGTAGGTAAGTTTCGTGTCGACGTGCGTGGTACTCGCACAGGCGATGTACTTGACGTCGTCTTCCGGTCCGGTGGGTTCCAGTATCGGGAACAACTTTACTGTCCGCAGGACGGCATGGTCGGCTCATCTCTTACTCCGTTTGACCGGCTGCCTAACTTGCGTCTCGGTCAGCGCTGGAGCTATCGAGTGGTAAACCCGCTGCGCCGGACGAGCGAGCGGGTGGAGTGCGTGGTGGTGAAGGAACAGGTGATTACATGGCGCGGTCAGCCCGTGCCGACTACGGTAATCGAACAAAGCTACGGCCACTTCAGGGCCAAGTGCTGGGTAGCTGCAGACGGTCGCGTATTGCGTCAGGAACTGCCGCTAGGTATGGAGCCTATCGTGCTCGAACTGGAATAGCTGCCCGGGGACCGACAGCAGGCCGGGATATCTGCCGCACTTGGCGCGAGCGGCCGCCGGCGCTTGATCGAGCTGGCTGCTTGTTCTGAGCCGACGCGGAATGAAATGATAGAGCTTATCGAAGTGACAAAGCGTTTCGGCGAGACCGTGGCCGTCAACTGCCTGTCGCTGCACGTGCCGCGCGGTGAGCTGTTCGCCTTCCTCGGCCCCAACGGCGCTGGGAAGACCACCACCGTAAAAATGATCTGCGGCCTGCTGCGACCAACCGCAGGCTCGGTACGGATCGCCGGCCAAGACATGCACGTCGATGCAATAGCCTGCCGTCGCATTCTCGGCTATGTGCCAGATGAGCCGTACTTGTACGAGAAGCTCACGGGCCGTGAGTTCCTGCAATTCGTGATTGATATGTACGGGCTGGATCGGGCCGTTGCCCATCAGAGAATGGCCAAGCTGATTGACATTTTCGAAATGAATTCCTACATCGACGCTTTGATCGAAAGTTATTCGCACGGCATGCGTCAGCGGCTGGTCTTTGCCGCGGCGCTAATCCGTGCACCGCAGGTACTGGTACTGGATGAGCCGATGGTCGGCCTGGACCCGAAAAGCCCCCGGCTGGTCAAGAACCTGCTGCGCGAGCAGGCCCGGGCTGGTGCGGCGGTCCTCATGTACCCATACGCTGGCGTTGGCCGAGGAGCTGGCCGATCGCATTGGTATCATCGATAAAGGCAAGCTCATCTTCTGTGGGACGGTCGAAGAGCTAAGAAGAGAAGTACAGGCGAATGCACCACTTGAGGACCTCTTCCTGCGGATCACTGAGGAGAGCGACCTAGAGGAAGCCAAGAAGTTATCCGATAAATCTGCAGGAGACCTTCGCTCGGAACAGGAGGCTGGATTGTGAGACCGGCACGAACGATGTTTCAAGAGGATCTTAACCCTTAAGTTGTAACCCGACAGCGTAAGGTGGATATACCTGTCCTGGTCGGCCCATCGATAAGACATGTTGAAATGTTTGAAGAGCAGACCTGAGCGATTGTGAATTTGGTGGTCCGAGCACGACTCGGTGCTCCAGCGGGCAATTGATTGTCACGAACGGACACCTTACGATCGCTCATTGCGACGCGCGGGGCAAGGACAGGAGTCAAGGCGGTTAAGGTCAGAACATGAGCGTGGCTCAACAGAAGGAGCCGGTATTCGCCAGCGGCGCTGAACCGAACTACTGGCGGCTGTTCGGCCAGTTACGGCTGACGCTGCTGAAGAACGCTGCCGCCTCACTTCTGCGCGAGTCGACCCTGCGCTTGTCGCTGATTCTGCTTTTCAGTCTTGTCTTCTGGCTGCTCTTGTTCGGCTTATTTTTTGAAGGGTTCTACTTCATCAGTAACGAGCTAATCGGTTACCTGTTTAGTTTGTTTTTCCTGTTTTTGCTTGTAATGCTTTTCTTTTCAACTGGGCTTATTCTTTACAGCGGCATGTTCAGGTCGCGCGAGGCTGAATTCCTCCTTGTCACGCCGGCGCCGCCGGACCAATTATTCGCATTCAAGTTGCAGGAAGCACTTCTTTTCAGCAGTTGGGGCTTCCTGCTCTTGGGCAGTCCTATGATGATTGCCTATGGCCTTGTTCGCGTCGCACCTGTCTGGTTCTACTCGGTTTTCCTCGCCTACTTTATCGCTTTCATATTCATACCTGCCGGTCTTGGCGCGATCGCGTGCATATTGATCGTGACATACTTTCCACGCCGGCGGCTTCAGGTACTGATCGGCATCGGCGTGGCGATTTCTGCCGTTTTGGCGTGGCGTCTTTGGCGCGCTCTGCATGGCATGCCTGCCGAGGTGTTTACTGAAACGTGGCTCGACGCGCTGCTTGGCCGGCTTAGGTTTGCACGGAACCCGCTGTTGCCGAGCCAGTGGGTGGCTTCTGGGCTGCTGGCAGCCGCAGCGGGTCGCTGGCGCGAATCTCTTTTTTACCTTCTTGTGCTTGCGGCGAACGGTGCATTCCTCTATGTTCTGGCAGCCTCGCTTGCCGGGCGGTTGTATCGCGAAGGCTTTTCCCGTGCCTACGGTACCAGCAGTGCGCGACTGGCGCGAAGCTGGTTCTGGCTAGATAACCTGTTTAGCCGGGTCGTCTGGTTCATTCATCCGAACGTGCGGCTGATTATCCTGAAGGACATACGCACGTTTAGGCGTGATCCGGTACAATGGTCACAATTTCTGATCTTTTTTGGGCTGCTGGCACTTTATTTCATCAACATACGGAACATGGGTTACGATCTGGCCAGCGCGTACTGGCGGAACCTGGTCAGCTTCTTGAACTTGGCCGTGACAGCGCTGCTCTTGGCTGCGTTTACGAGCCGGTTCATTTTCCCGACGGTAAGCCTGGAGGGTAACAAGTTCTGGATTCTCGGGCTTCTGCCGCTGGAGCGCGAGCATATTCTCTGGGGCAAGTTCTGGTTCTCGGTAGGTATTTCACTGGTCGCAAGTGAGGCATTGGTTGTACTTAGCGACGTGATGTTGCGCCTGGACTGGCCTATGATAATGCTGCACGCGGCGACGATCTTGATCCTTTGCATGGGACTTGCTGGGCTGGCGGTCGGCTTGGGCGCTCGGCTGCCGAACTTGCGTGAGACCGACCCGTCGAAGATCGCGGCAGGGTTCGGCGGCACGCTGAATCTGGTGCTGAGCATGCTTTACATTCTGGCGGTTATCGTGCTGCTTGCTCTGCCCTATCATTTATACTACGCCAGTGTTGAGGCGGAGCGCTACGGGCACCGCTGGCGGGCGGCGATACAGTTTCGCGCCTGGATGGCTCTCAGCATATCGGCCGCCATCGGGCTCAGCTATGCGGCCACGGTCGTGCCGATGCGCCTCGGCGCCAAGGCGTTCAGAGAACTGGAGGTCTGAAACGCGCTCAAGAAATGCTCAGAGGCGGGCAGCCGGGTGACAATTGACGCTGAGCTACGAGAGAGTCAACAGTCGGAGGCTTGATAGGGTAAGATGTACGAGTTGAGTAAAGAACTGGCAGAGAAGCGTGACAGGCTGCTCGAAATACTGCGCGCTTATGGTAGTGTTGCCGTAGCCTATTCAGGTGGCTTGGACTCAACGGTCCTGGCCAAGGCGGCTCAGCTTGCATTGGGCGAACGAGCCGTAGCAGTGACTGCAGACAGCCCCAGCCTGGCATCGGGTGAGCTGGAAGAGGCCAGGTCCCTGGCCGAGCTTATCGGGATAAGGCATTTGGTGATCAAGACTGAGGAGTTTTCAAATCCGGCGTATGCGCGTAACCCAGCGAACAGATGCTATTTCTGCAAATCCGAACTGTATCGCAGGCTCGGCGATATGCTGCCGGAATTCGGAGACGCTGTCATAGTAAATGGCGCCAACGTAGACGATCTGGGCGACTGGCGACCAGGACACAAGGCTGCGGACGAGTACCAGGTGCGAAGTCCACTCTGCGAAGCCGGCCTATCGAAGAAGGAGCTGCGGGAACTGGCTCGGCACTGGGAGCTGCCAGTTTGGGACAAGCCTGCTACGCCCTGTCTGTCGAGCCGCGTGGCCTATGGTCTTGAGCTGACGCCGGAACGGATGCGGCAGATTGATGCTGCGGAACGGTTCCTCAAAGAGCGCGGGTTCCGGGAACTGCGTGTGCGCTGTCCGCAGCCGGATACAGCCAGGATCGAGCTGCCGCTGGACAAGTTGCCACAATTGGTTGAACCGGAACTGCGCACGGAGTTAGTCGAGTACTTCAAGCAGTTAGGCTTCAAGTCAATCAGTGTGGATCTGGAAGGGCTGCGCTCCGGCAGCATGAATGTGTTCCTGCCGCTGGATGAGCTTCGTGCCTCCGCGACTAAGCCTGGCAGCGGCAACTTCAGCGGCTGACGAGCGGAGGAACTCTTCGTCCTCATGGGGAACGTGCCGTCAACGCCTCTTGGCAGATGGACTGCGGCCAGTAGGTCCCGCTGGCCCAGCGTGAGCTCGAGCCGGTCCTCTTGCCGCTCCAAGTCCAGCTCGGCAAGCTGGGCCCACTTTGGTCGTGGCTGAGAGGCTGCGTTTTGGCAGCGGGGCATGAGAGTGGGCCGAGCCAGGCGCCGGCGCTGCGGGCCGGTCAGTGCAGGCGCATGGTTCTGGGCTTGCGCATGTGCCGGTCGCGTAGCCAAGCTACCGTATCGCGCAGCGTCTCTCCCAGCGGCCGGCAGATCAGTCCGAGTTCTTCCCGGGCTCGAGTGTAATCGTAGAACCAATAGAGCTTCGCCTGATCCAGCTCGCCGCGTGTCAGCACCGGCTCGCGGCCGCGGATCGGTTCCAGCCATTCGGCCAGTGCTGCTGCCGGATAGAGCACGGTAGCGGGCAGCCGTATCCGGCCCGCATGTCGGCCGGTGACTTGGTCCAGCAACTGGTACAACTGGCGGATCGTGACGTTCCAGCCGCCCAGGATATAGCGGCGTCGGGCTTGGCCGCGGCTCATGGCCAGCAGATGGCCGAGTGCCGCGTCGCGTACGTCGCCGCAGCCGAACCCGCCATCAACATAGGCTCGCGCCCAACCGCTCAAATAGATTCGGATCGCACGCGTGGCATGTCCCGTACGGTCGCCCGGCCCGAACAGCAGCGTGGGGTAAACGAGCACAAGAGGCAAGCCGCGTCGAGCATATTCCCAGGCCAGCTTGTCGGCCATGACCTTGCTTCGCATATAAGGGAGCTCCAGCCCAAGCCCGCCGTAGATGTCGTCTTCCTTCAGCAGCGTGCCGCTCGCCGATGCGCCGATCGCCGCCACGCTGGAGGTATACACCACCCGCTCCACGCCCGCCTGCCATGCAGCCTCCAGCACGTTCCGCGTACCGCCACAGTTGACGGCGAGCATGCCGTTATCGTACCGAGCCGAGATTTGCACCTTGGCGGCCGTATGGTAGATGCGTGCCACGCCCCGTACAGCTGCACACACGCTGTCCGGTTCAAGCACATCACCGCGAACCAGTTCGACACCCCAGCGCCGTAGCTCGGCAGTGTCTGAGCCGGCCCGGACTAAAGCGCGGACCTGCTCGCCCCGGTCCAGCAGCAGCCGGACCAGATGACGACCCAGGAAGCCGCTCGCTCCCGTGACCAAGTTTAGCGTCGGGTCAGGCACACCTGTTCGCTTGGCTTGGCCATTGTCCTTCAATGCGACACGCCGCCGATCGATCCGGGTCGATCGATCATCAAACTGTAATACTCATCTGGTCCTGTCTGAAAATTTAGAATAGCAGAGGGCCAGAGCTCGTACAATTCTCCGATTCGAGCCGGCGATGCTGTCCAGATAGATCGTGCCGCTTCCGCTGACATGTCGCTGGCAGACCAGGAGGGTTGAGCCGCACGACTGGCATGCAGGGACAAAGGCGTACGACCTGCAGGCGGGCGCCGGCTGCCGCCGAGCGCTGACAGCGGATCGCCCAGCGGGTAAGATCGGCGTGAATTCCGCCGTAACTGGCAAGATGAAAAGGCAAAGGCGATGGCGACGGAGCGTCAGCGAAGTCTGTTCGGAGAACTGAGCGAGCCAGCAGGCCAGGCTAAGCGGCCGGCATGGGAACGGGATGATGCGGCCGAGCGCCTGTTCGCAGATGTGGCTATCGCACGCGACCTGGACGTGCTCATCTATGAAGTCCCGGAACGGCTCCGGCCGGAAATTGCTCTGGGCAAGCGGGTCGCTGTGCCATTGGGCCGGGGCGACAAACGGGCCGTCGGCTACTGCATTGCGCTGCGAGAGGGGTTGCAGCCTGAGCGGGAACTGAACCGGCGAGTAAAACCGATTGCCGACGTGCTCGATTCGACTGCGCTGCTCGATGAGCAGTTGCTGGAGCTTGCCCGCTGGATTGCCGATCGCTACTTCTGCTCACTGGGCCAGGCGATTGAGGCGATGGTGCCGGCAGGGGTACGACGTGCTGCAGGCACGCGGCGGAGCATAGGCTACAAGCTGACCGAGGCGGGGCGAACTGTGCTGAGCGCGGGAGTTTACCTCGGCCCGAAACAACGTCGCGTGCTCGAGCTGCTTGCCGACTCGGCCGAGCCGCTGACCTCCTCGCAACTGGCCAAACTGGCCAAATGCAGCACGGGCCCGAT
>FWPU01012995.1_pt1 | contig 10768 bp, 9 predicted proteins | sample 2228361 | NCBI WGS metagenome assembly FWPU01 (sample SAMEA103939777, study PRJEB20133) | metagenome | reverse complement strand
CGCCATCCGACACCCCTTTACCAACCACAACAATCGTGTCCATAGCAACTACAACGGGCACGCCCCAGGTAAGAGCCACAAAGGTCAGCACGAACACGCCGGCACCGCCTGCAACGGCCACGGCGACCAACCCTCCAACAGCCCTGCCGCCGACCGCCACCAAACCGGCCGAGCCGACCGACATGGCTACGCCGGTAGCCAGCCCTACACCAATGCCGCCTACACCCTCTCCGGCGCCAACGGCCACAGCCACAGGCCTGGCATCGGCCACGGCGCCGGTCGCGCAGGTCGCTGTGGCAACCCAGGTTGCTGCCTCAGAACCGCATGTGCCCCCTCAGCAAGACCAGGGGGTCGCCGGTCAAAGCAAGCCCCCCAACCTGATCACCTGGCTGAGCCTCGGCGTCGGGGTGGGTTATCTTTTCTTTGCCATTTTTGTATTTTTGCTCGGCGTTCTGTTCGTCCTTGTCAAAACAAGGCAGAGATGAGAAGAAAGGAGATCTGTTCTATGTCACCCTCAAACAGTGTCCCCCAACTATATCCTGTGAGAACAACCCAGGATACAAACGAGACAGGCCCGGCCGGCCCGGCCTTGCGCCAGATCACCGCCGCCTGGAAAGAGCTGGAAGCCCTGGAAATCAACCTGCCCGGAGGACTCGACCGCTGGCAAGCAGAAAGCCTGTTCGTCGCGCGAGAGGGGATACGCCGTGCCTGGTTAGCCCTCTCTAGCCTGGACCGTGGGTTGCGCCAAAGGGCCTGACAATCGGCCACAAAATCAGGAGCAAGGTCAATGACAGGTTATCTTCAGGTGTACACCGGCAACGGCAAAGGCAAAACAACCGCTGCCCTGGGATTGGCTATACGGGCGGCAGGGGCCGGCCTGTCGGTTCTGTTTGTCCAGTTTATCAAGGGGCAGAGATACAGCGAGATCGCCGCCCTTGAACGTTTCAGCGACAAGATCACCGTCATGCAGTATGGACGCGGATGCTTTATTGTGCAAAAACCGACAGCCGAGGACATCGAGGCGGCAACAAGGGGGCTGGAGGTCATCCGCGAGAGCCTCAAATGTGGAAAGTATCAGTTGGTGATACTCGACGAGGCCAACATCGCCCTCTACTACAAGCTGTTCACCGTGGATGAGCTACTCAGCGCAATCCGCGAGCGCAGCCCGGAATGTGAAGTCGTGATCACCGGCCGCTATGCGCCGCGGGAACTCATTGACGCCGCCGACCTGGTTACCGAGATGAGGGAGGTCAAGCATTATTATACCAAGGGCGTCAAGGCGCGCCCTGGTATCGAAACATAAAGCCCGTGCGGGCCGGCGCGATAGGGCTTGGCCGATCGCCCAAAAGCTGCCTGGCCGTCTGGTACCATGCCGTAAGCCGTAGGCGCAAAAAAATACATCCTGACATCCTCCTTTGGGGGGATGTCTTCTTTGATTCTCCTGTGCTATCATGGTCGTGGTGCAACACCGCCGGCCGCACAGGCGTTGTGCTTCGGTAAATAGCTTGACAATGTTAGAGTGGTCAGTAGCAAGCCCTCGCCTCCCGGCCCCCTCTCCCAAACTTGGGAGAGGGGGTGCCCGACGCGGAGCGGAGGGCGGGGGTGAGGGCCGTCTTCAGCAAAATCTAACATAGTCAAGATGGTTCAACCGGTGAGAAAAGATCGGGTCATGAGCGAGGGCAGACAGCGGATCCAGATAATCGGCCAGAATTCCTCTTTGCTGGAAGGGGTCTATGATCTTCTCCAGTTAGCCGGTTATCAGGTAGATGTGTCATCGAGCTGGGCAGAGACCGAATATGCAATGCACCACCATGTGCCCAACCTGGTGATCGTAGACCTGTCCAGCTCTGCTTCTGAGGCTTACCGACTGTCGCAGCAGATCCGCAACACCCCCCAGTGGTCGCAGGTGCCGATCCTCTTTGTCAGCTTTTCCGGCGACGACCGCATCCGCGACCTGCAACGACTCAGCCGTAAGGCCAGAGATGGCAAGATTTTCTTTTATGCCCATACGTTGCTGAGCATGAACGGCCTCCTGGACAAGGTCAAAGCCTGCCTGGCGTGAACACCCGACCGAACCGATTGCCCTAAACCCTGACCAGCCTGGGCTTGAGGGTGGTGTAGATCCTGTCGTGCACCGGCGTTGGAACCCCTGCCTCGCGGCCGTAGCGCACCACCGTGCCGCTCAGCGCCTCCAGCTCCAGGGGACGACCGGCCTCCAGGTCGGCCAGCAGCGAGGGCTTGGTCGGGGGAGCAAACCCCTCGGTCAGCCGCAGGGTGCTCTCTATCATGTCGGCGGGCAGGGCCACGCCCCGCGCCCGGCCTACCGCCTCCACCTCGCGCAGGGCGTCCAGATAGAGCTGCCGGGTTTCGGGCGTGGCCAGCACCGGGCCAATGGGCAGGCGGGTCAGGGCACACACACCGCCGATAGAGGCGATAAAGACAAACTTTTCCCAGAGGGCCACCTCCACCGCCGAGGTGATCACCACTTCGATGCCGCAGGCCTCCAGCACATCGCGGATGCGTTCGACGCGAGGGGTAATAGCGCCGCTCCGCTCGCCAAAGGTGATACGCCGCAACGGGCTCACCTGGCGGATAACCCCCGGCGCGGCGATGGAGGCCGAGATGTGGGTCAGGCCGGCCAGGATGGGATCGTCGCCGAGCACGGCTGCCAGCCGCTCGGCGGCGTCCAGGCCGTTGAGCAGGGGCAACACGGCCGTCCCTGGGCCAACCAGGGGCTGCGCCGCTGCGGCTGCCGCCTCCAGATCATAGCTTTTGACCGTCACCAGCACCAGGTCCACCGGGCCAACAGTTGCCGGATCGTCGGTGGCCTGCGCCGGGCGGACCTCAAAATCGCCGTGGACGCTCTCTACCCGCAGGCCATGCTCGCGGATGGCCGCCAGATGCGCGCCACGGGCGATGAACGTTACGTCGTTGCCGCTGCGGGCCAGCAGGCCGCCGTAATACCCCCCGACACCGCCGGCCCCCAGGATGGCGACTTTCATCCCATCACCCTCCAGGGAGACTCGCTGTGCGCAGGAAACGCCCCCGCCCTGCTGCCCCAATGAACTCGCCATCTCGGACAATGACCTCCCCCCGCGACAGGACCGTCACCGGCCAGCCCTGCACCTCCCAGCCCTCGTAAGGGGTATAATCCACGTTGTGGTGCAACGTCTGGCACGACAGCGTGGCCCGCCGATCCGGGTCGAACATCACTACATCGGCGTCGGCCCCCACGGCGAGCGTCCCCTTGCGCGGGGCCAATCCAAACCGCCGGGCCGGTTCGGTGCAGCAGACCTCCACCCAACGTTGGGGGGAAAGCCGCCCCGCCCGCACGCCGTAGGTATAGAGCAGCGCCAGCCGGGTCTCGATGCCTGGTGCGCCGCCGGGGATGCGCGAGAAATCGTGCAGGCCACGCGTTTTTTGCGTCTCGAAGAAAAAGGGGCAATGGTCGGTGGCGACGGTGTCTACCTCACCCGCCGCCAGCCCGGCCCACAACGCCTCCCGATCGGCCCTGGTGCGCAGGGGCGGCGACATGACGAACTTGGCTCCCTCAAAGCCTGGGCGAGAGTACTCGGCTTCGTCCAGGAGAAGGTATTGAGGGCAGGTCTCGACCCACAGCGTTTGGCCGCGAGCTCGCGCCCGGCGCACCTCCTCCAGCCCCACGGCGCACGACAGGTGAGCCACCACCAGCGCCGTGCCGGTGACGCGGGCCAGAGCCAACAGGCGGCCAACCGCCTCGGCCTCCATCCAGACAGGTCGGGTCAGGGGGTGGTTCTCCGGGCCGGTGCGGCCCTCGGCCAGTGCCTGGGCGATGAGGTAAGCGATGGCGTGGTGGTTCTCGGCGTGGACCAACGCCCGTCCACCGTGCTGCCGCAGCGCGGCCAGCGCCCGCAGCAGGCCGCCATCGTCCAGGCGCAGCCCCTCATAGGCCATGTATAGCTTGAAGCTAGAGACGCCGGCTGCCACGCAGGCCGGCACCTGGGCCAGTGTCTCATCGTCGGCGCGGGCAAGGGTCATGTGCAGCCCATAGTCTACCACCACCCGGCCATCGGCTTCGGCACGACGGACAGCCAGGGCTTCCAGGAGGTCTTGGCCCGGCCTGGGCTCGACAAAATCGAGCACCGTCGTCGTTCCGCCGCAGGCAGCGGCCACCGTTCCGCTGTAGAAATCGTCACTGGAGGCGAATTCGCCCACCGGCATCTGCAAGTGGACATGCTCATCCACCGCGCCGGGCAAGACCAGCATCCCGGCAGCGTCAATCGTCTCACAGCCGGCCAGTCCCACTCCGACCGCTGCGATCTGGCCGCCGAGGATGCCCAAATCGGCCCGCACCGTGGCCTCGGCGGTGACCAGAGTCCCATTGGCAATGACCCGATCGAACATGGTTGTATCCTCCTGCGCTGGATACTATAGCGCACAATAGGCTGGCTGTCAACCGGACCGCTGAGGAGCGCATGATATACCACCATCACCTTCCATTCAGTGCGATGCCAACATTTCTGGGGGATAGTTGACTGTTACTGGAATTTGTGATAAATTGATCTTGGGGCCAGGACACGATCATTGTCCTCGCATCACCAAGCCTCAAGCAACGGCCGCGATGGCAAGAGCGGCCATGGCGATGTGCATCATCACACAAGGTGGAGGAGGACAGAATGTACAAAAAGCTCTTTGCCCTCGGATGGACCCTCAGCCTGGGTGGCCTGATCCTCATTCTCCTGCTGCTGTTGACCGGGCAGACCAGCCTTGCTCAGCCGTCCGAGTGGACCGTTTGCCCGGCCGGACCGCCCACGTGCGACTATGCTCTCATCCAAGACGCCGTAGACGCCGCCAACCCTGGCGATGTTGTCCAAGTCGCCGGCGGCGTCTATACTGACGTACATGGCCGACCCTCCCCGCCCGGCTACAATGGCTCCTCGGTCATCACCCAGGTGGTCTACTTGAGCAAGACGCTCACCATCCAGGGCGGTTACACCGTCACGAACTGGACCGACCCCGATCCCATCGCCCACCCCACCACGCTGGACGCCCACGGCCAGGGGCGGGTGCTGGTCATCACTGGCGGCGCCGCGCCTACGGTGGCCGGCCTGCGGCTGACGGGCGGCGACGCAACCCAGGCCGGTGCCGACCCCTACGGCCATAACCGTGGCGGCGGGCTCTACGTTTTGAGCGCCGCAGCGGAAATCCGTGACTGCCTCTTCCACGACAACATGGCCGACTCGGGCGGGGGCATCTATACCTACGACAGCTATCTCACGATGCGCGACAGCACCTTGACCGGCAATGCGGCTCCATTCTTTGGCGGTGGGATGCTGATGGTCGAGGGGACCGGCCGGCTGGAGGATACCCTCTTTTTCTCCAACACAGCCGGCATGGGGGCAGGAGCCTACTTTGGCTCCGAGGCGATCACCTTGACGAACAATGTCTTTCTGTCCAACACCGCGCAATACGAAGGTGGGGGTCTGATCGTCGAGATCTATGGCGGGCACTCGGAGCTGGTGGGGAACTATGTGGCCGGGAACCAGGCTCACTTTAACGGAGGTGGGCTGTACTTTGGGGAGGAGGTACGGGCCAGGATGGGCCTGCCGCCCTTGCCCCACAAGGGGACGGGCCTTGGCAAACGGCTCCTCTTTGCCGGCAACGTCATTGCCCACAACCGGACGCAGGGCCATGGCGGAGGGGTCTACATGGGCGGAGACGGCGGCGCGGCCGAGCTGGTGGGGAACATGGTGCAAGACAACATAGCCAGCGGCGACGGCGGAGGGATCTATCTGGACTATAGCGCCGAACCGACGCCGATCCTCAGCAACACCGTTACGGCGAATGTGGCCGGCAGGAACGGGGGCGGCATCTACCTGGGGGCCACGACTGCGACGGTTCGCGGCAATGTCTTCCGGGATAACCTGGCCGGGGGCGACGGTGGCGGCGGGTATGGGCAGGGAACCTGGAGCGACAATACCTTTGCGGGCAACAGGGCTGTGGGCCGCGGCGGAGGGGTGTCCGGCGGTGGCACCCTGGTGACCAACCTCATCACTGCCAACGAGGCCGCCTGTGGCGGCGGACTGGCTCTGGTGCAAAGCAACGCGGTCGTGCAATCCAACATCATCGCTTCCAACGAGGCCGATAGCGGCGGTGGATTGTGCCTGGAAGACCACAGCGATGCCATCCTCGTCAACAATTGGATCGTGGACAACCGCGCCTCATCTGATGGAAGCGGGCTGCTCGTGACCGATTCCCGGCCTCGCCTGGCGCACAACACCATCGCCGGCAACGCCGGCTACAACGGCCTCTACGTCCGGAGCCAAACGGAATACAGGAGCACGGTGGTCCTGACCGACACGATCCTGGTGGGTCACACGGTGGGCCTCATCGCCGAAGCCGGCAGCAGCGCGCACCTGGAAGCCACCCTATGGGACAACGAGACCAATTGGGCCGGTGGGGGCACCATCGTCACCGGCACGGTCAACGTCTGGGGCGATCCGGCCTTCGTGGACCCCGGCGCCGGGGACTATCACCTCAGCCCCGGCAGCGCGGCCGTGGACAGGGGCGTGGACGCGGGCATCATCGTGGACATAGATGGCGACCCCCGGCCCATGGGCGCCGGCTTTGATATCGGCGCCGACGAGTGGCCCATCGGCCTGACGGTGACCAAGCAAGCCTCCTCAGACCCGGTGCAGGCAGGAGCACCCCTGACCTATACCCTCCAGGTGGTCAACAACGGCATGGTCAGCCTCACCGCGACCATCACCGACATCCTGCCGGCGCAGGTCACGCCCACCGGCATTCTCACCTGGACGCCGCCCCCCCTCTTGCCCGGCCAGGTCTGGACCGAGACGGTCGTTGTCACCGTCGCGGCAGGCTACGCCGGCCCGCTGACCAACGTGCTGCAAGTCAGCACCGAGGAGGGGGCAGCAGGGGTGTACACGAACACTGTCACCGTCACCCGCCTATCCTTCCACATCTATCTCCCACTGGTGCTGCGCGAGTCGCCATAGAAAGCATGTCACCGTTCTGAAAAGCAGCGGTCTCCCCAGGCCGAAGGTCTGGGGAGACCATTCGTTACAGGTATGGGGAACCGAGGGCAAGGCTCAAACTGCCAGGTTTTGATTTATGCCTCATCTGTGGTATACTGGATTCGATGTTGCGCATCCACCTGTTTGGGGGTTTCCAGGCGTTCGATGATAACGGCCTGCTGCCACTGCCCACACCTGTGGGCCTATCTGCTCCTGAAAAGGCAGCACCCCATCCCCCGCGATTACCTGGCCTATACCCTATGGCCCGACGTGACCGAGGAAGAAGCCCGCGCCAACCTGCGCCGCCATCTGCACCTGCTACGCAAGCAATTGCCCGCCCCCTCTGCCGGCACCCCCTGGATCCTCACCGAGCACAACACTGTGCAATGGAACCCCGAGGCTCCCTACTGGCTGGATGTGGCTCTCCTGGACAATTTTAACCCGGCAACAGCCAGCGAGGCGCAATGGGCTGAGGTCATTGACTGTTATCGGGGTGACCTGTTAGCCGGCCTGTACGACGACTGGGTGCTGGCCGAGCGGGCACACCTGCACCAGCGCTACATCCAACTTCTGGAACAAAGAGTTGCCCAACAACGGTCAAGGGGGGAGGTGCAGGGGGCCATCGCTGCCGCGCGACGGCTGCTGACCCACGACCCGCTGCGCGAGGAACCCTACCGCTACCTGATGGAGCTGTACTACTGGGCCGGAGACCGGGCCGCTGCTTTGCGCGAGTTCGAAAACTGCAAGGCGATGCTGCGCACCGAGCTGGGCGCAGAACCGATGCCAGAGACGCTAGCCCTGCGCGACTCGATCCTGAAGGGCGAGGCTCTGCCGCCATTCCCCAGGATCGTGCCAGCGCAAGCAGCCCAAGCCAGGCTATCGTTGCAAGACGACCTGGTTGCAACATCCAATGCCCAACCCCCAACATCCGCCGCCCGCATCGAAAAACCACCTGGTCCCCGCCACCTTTATCGGTGGCTGGGTGCGGGCCTGCTGCTGCTCCTCCTCACCCTGTTAGGTCTGGCCGCCAGCGGCCTGCTCCCGTTGAACCCAACCCGCCAGCCGGTTACAACCTCGATTTCCGGCCCAATGGCCGTCCAGGATACCTGGCTCAACGGCCAGATCCCCGATCTACCCTACGATCCAAACTACTCGAAAGACCTGTACGCTATCTATCCCCAGGTGCATCTCTCGTACTGGAACTATCCGTATGACCGCGTTTTGATCCGCTTTGATCTGAGCTCCATCCCCGCAGATGCGAATATCAAGCAAGCTGTCTTTCACCTCCATCTAGAGACCTTCCTCAACGAAGTTCTGACCCAGCCTTTTCCCGCCACTGTATCCGCCTTCCGCCTGCTCGTTCCCTGGGAACAGGATACGGCCACTTTTAACACACCCTGGTCGCAGCCGGGGCTGGCTGCCGATACCGACTACCAGGTCCAAGCTCTGGGCAGCGATTCACTCCACGGCAGCGATTGGCTTAGCATTGACGTGACAGAGGCGGTCCGGCACTGGCTTGCCCATCCAGACCAGAATTTTGGCCTGCTGATCATGATCACCAGCGCCCCTCGGGGTGCCCACTATTGGGCCGATACCAGCGACTACCCTCTATCAAACCGCCGGCCACACCTCGACATCACCTACCTTCCCTGAACAAAGCTGGCAGGTAGAAAATTAAAGAGCGGACGGTTATCGGACGCCAGCCGGACACTGCCAGGACGGTTGGGGGCTATACTGGCAATCGATCGCTTTTCCGAGGTGACACGATGAGGAGGCATCAACAGACAGATAGCCACTGCTTCAACCGATTCCATCCAAAATTCAGATAGTAAGGAGGTTTTCGATGCAAGGGCGACGATTTTTCAGCGGTGTGTTGGTTTTGGGGTTGCTTTTGACCCTGGCTGCATGGCCAGACTTAGCCCCGGCCCGGGCCGATTTTGACGGGGATGGGTATGCTGACCTGGCTGTGGGCGTCGAATGGGAAGATGTCAGCACTGTGGCCGACGCCGGGGCGGTCAACGTTTTGTACGGTTCGGCCAACGGCATCACTTACCAAGGCAACCAGATTTGGGACCAGGACGATCTGGTCGCTACCAACGGGGCCGAAGAGTATGATGAATTTGGCTACAGGTTGGCCGCCGGCGATTTCAACGGCGATGGCTGCGCCGACTTGGCCGCGGGTGTGCCCTACGAAGATATCGGCACGGCGGTGGATGGCGGGGCGGTGCACATCTTGTACGGCGCGTCGCCCAATGGCCTGTCGGCCGCGGGCAACCAGCTCTGGCACCAGGGCAGCCCAGGCGTAGAAGGCGCAGTCGAGAGCGACGACCACTTTGGCGCAGCCCTGGCCGTGGGTGATTTCGACGGCGACGGGTTCGATGACCTGGCCGTGGGTGTACCAGGTGAGGACATCGAGCCTGAAAACGGCGCAGGGGCAGTGAACGTGCTCTACGGTTCGGGCAACGGCCTGTCGGCCGCTGGCGACCAGATCTGGTACGAGGGCTATAACGGCCTGGGCGGCGCGCCCGAAACCGGCGATGGGTTCGGCTACGCCCTGGCCGCCGGCGATTTCGACGGCGATGGCCGCGACGACCTGGCCGTGGCCATCGCCGGGGAGGACCTGGGTGGCGTCTCCAACGCCGGCCGGGTGGTCATCCTGTACGGAACGGCGAACGGCCTTTCCGCTGCCGGCAGCCAGGCGTGGGTGCAGGGCTTGTTTGGCGTCAGCGATATGTACGAAGCGAATGATTTCTTTGGCAAAGCCCTGGTCGCGGGCGACTTTAACGGCGACGGTTACGCCGACCTGGCCATCGGCGTCCCAGACGAGGACAATGGCAGCATCGTTGACAGCGGAGCCGTGAACGTCCTCTACGGCTCGCCGGCCGGGCTGACGGCCACGGGCAACCAGTTCTGGACCGAAGGCGGCGGCGGCGAGGCCGGTGATGGGTTCGGGCACGCCCTGGCCGCCGGCGATTTCAACGGCGACGGCCGCGACGACCTGGCGGTAGGCATCCCCTACGAAGACCTGGGTACCGACTGGGTGAACGCCGGCGCCGTGGATATCCTCTACGGCGCGTCGGCCGGGCTTTATCGCCGCGTCGCCAACGACTTCTGGCACCAGGACCGCTCCGGCATGGAGGATGGGGCCGAAGCAGGGGACCTGTTTGGCGTTGCCCTGGCCGCCGGCGATTTTAACCACGACCGGCGCGCCGACCTGGCGGTGGGCATCCGCAACGAGGACGTGGGCAGCATCGTGGACGCAGGCGCGGTGCACATCCTGTACGGCTCAAGTAACGGCATTGTGGCTGCGGGCAACCAGTTCTGGCACCAGGACAGCGCGAATATTGCAGGCGTAGCTGAGACCAACGATCACTTTGGCAATGCCCTGGCCGCCATCCCACCGGCCAGGCACAAGGTTTTTCTGCCGCTGGTGGTGCGCAATGATTAGCCACACCCGGCCCAAGCTCCCGATGCCTTCTTTGATTCCGGCTCGTCCGGGTTAGGAGAAGCCTGACCATGAAGATTTCAAAATCGTTTGCCCTGCTGCTCGTCTTTGTGGCGACGACGTTGAGCATTGCCGCGCGACTACCGGTTCGAACTCGGCTCGTGGCACTGGGAAGCGCCTACATCCTGGGAATCTTCGTCACCTATCTGGGTCTGGGGCTTGGTCTGGGCTTTCTCCTGCGGGCGTCGCAGGCCCTAAGCGGCAGTCACCTGGCCGCGAGGCTCGCCGCGTGGGTGGCTATCGGGCTTGG
>FWPU01010937.1_pt1 | contig 10769 bp, 8 predicted proteins | sample 2228361 | NCBI WGS metagenome assembly FWPU01 (sample SAMEA103939777, study PRJEB20133) | metagenome | reverse complement strand
AAAGACTATTACGGCGCTGCCGACCGGCTGATCGAGCTGGCAGCGTGTGGGTTGGATGAATTGCCGGAGTGGGTGAAAGCGGAACAAAACGGGCCATTCCCGTTGATGGCTTGAGTGTGGGCGAGGGTGATTCATTCATCCGACTTACAAACGGAATTCGCCCTGCAAACCGGCCCGGCTGTGGGGGGCAACCCACACCTGAAACTGTCCCGGTTCAACTCCGTAGGTGCCATCGGCGCGGGTGAAGGCGAGTTGCTCTTCGGTCAGGGTAAAGGTGAGCGTGCGGCTCTCGCCTGGCTGCAAATGAACCCGCTGAAAGCCTTTCAACTCGCGCACCGGCCGGGTGAGCGAGCCGACCAGGTCGCGCACGTACAACTGCACCACCTCGCTGCCGGCTCGCCGGCCGGTGTTGGTGATCGTCGCGTGGATGTCCAGTCGTCCGTTCAGGCGCGGGCTGCTCAGGCGCAGATCGCGGTACTCGAATTGCGTGTAGGTTAATCCGTAGCCGAATGGGAACAGCGGCCCGTCCGGCAGATCTATATAGCGGTAGCGAAATTCGCCATCCGGCGTGACCGGGCGCCCGGAGTTTTTATGGTTGTAGTAAATGGGCACCTGACCGGTAGCGCGCGGGAAAGTTACTGGCAGTCGTCCGCCGGGTTCTTCCCGTCCGAAGAGGACATCCGCCAGGGCGGCAGCGCCCTCGATGCCCGGGTGCCAGGCGTACAGCACCGCATCAGCCAGTTCGAGAAGCCGGCGGATGACCAGCGGACGCCCGGCAAAGACTACTGCAACCAGCGGTTTACCCAGTCTGGCCATGCTCTCCACAAATTCCATTTGACCTGCTGGCAGCTCCAAATTACTGACATTGGCGTTCTCGCCGGAGCGGGAGGGGTGTTCCCCCAGCAGCAGCACCACGGCATCCGCGCGATGCGCCAGCGCCAGTGCCAGATCGCGGTTGGGAATGAACCACAGTTCCACACCCTGAGGAGCATGGGTACGCACGGCTTCATCCAGCGGGGTGGCATCTTCTGCCCGTCCATCCGGTGACCAGGTGCCAAACATTTCATCGCGGGCGTGAACGAAATCCCCGGCAAACAGGATGCGGCGGAAGCCTTCCAGCGGCAGCAAGCCGGCTCGATTTTTGAGCAGGACCATGCTGCGGGCGGCGATCTGGCGAGCCAGTTGTCGGGCGGCAGGGGTGAGCAGATCCCGTCCCGCCCGCTGCGGATCGGTGAAGGGCTGCTCAAACAGACCTGCCCGGGCTTTGATGCGCAGCACGCGCAAAACCGCCTGGTCGAGTTCGTCCATGCTCAACCTTCCCTGTTGGAGCAGCTGCCCCAGATGATGGAGATACAACCCGCTGACCATGTCCATGTCGACGCCGGCGTGCAGGGCGAGGTAAGCCGCTTCAGCCTCGTCCTCCGCAACGCCGTGGGCGACCACTTCCCGGATGGATTCCCAGTCCGATACCACAAAGCCGTCGAAGCCCCACTCGCCGCGCAGGATGTCGGTGAGCAGGTAGCGGTTGGCGGTAGCCGGCACGCCGTTCAGGTCAACAAAAGCCGACATGAGGGTGCCCACCCCGGCCTGAACCGCGGCGCGGAAGGGCGGCAGGTAAACATCCCGCAGGGTTGGGTCGGAAATTTCGCCGCTTTCGTAGTCGCGCCCGCCCTCGGCGGCGCCGTAACCGGCGTAGTGCTTGGCGCAGGCAATCAGGCGGTCGGGCGCGGCGGGATCATCCCCCTGATACCCGCGCACCAGTGCGGCAGCCATCTGCGCGCCAAGATAGGGGTCTTCGCCGTTGCCTTCGGCAACCCGACCCCAGCGCGGGTCACGGGCGATGTCGAGCATGGGGGCAAAGGTCCAGTTGACGCCTTCGGCGGTGGCTTCGCGGGCGGCGGTGGCGGCTGCCTGCCCGGCGAGGGCGGGGTCAAAGGTGGCTGCCTGTGCCAGCGGGATGGGGAAGATGGTGCGGTAGCCGTGAATCACATCGCGCCCGAAGAGCAGGGGGATTTTGAGCCGCGATTCCAGCGCCATTTGTTGGAGGGCGTTGTGCTGTTCCACAGTTGCCGAGGGTGAAAATGCCTGACCGGTCAATGCGCCGGCGGCGTTGATCACCGAACCGGCAAGACCGGCGCGCAGCACCTGTGCAGCCTGACCGTCGCGTGCCTGATATTGATTGAGCTGGCCGATCTTTTCTTCCAGGGTCATTTGCGCCAGCAAGTTTCGGATGAAGTTTTCGGTGGAAGAAGTCATGGGAGGGCACCTCGCAAGGACAGGAATGGGGGACGAAAATAAGTGAAACGTTTCATCTATTTACACACCATTATAACGGTTTTTTCTTGACCTGGTGGTAAAAAAGGGGCTGTTCCATTGGGTTTGGACAGCCCCGCTTTTCAGTCGGATGATTGGGGATGATCTGTTCTCAGGTCAGCCGTTTGCGGATTTCGGCGCTCAGAAAGTCCATCGCCCAGACGACAATCACAATTGCCCAGATGGCGGTGCCGGCCTGATTCCACTTGAAGTCGTTGATGCTCAGGTTGAGGTAGTAGCCGATGCCGCCGCCGCCCACAAACCCGATGATGGTCGAGATGCGCACATTGATGTCCCAGTGGTAGATGATGTAGGAGACAAAATCGGGGATGACCTGTGGTACCACCCCGTAGCGCACGGTGTGCAGGGGCGGCGCACCAACCGATTGCAGGGCTTCCACCGGGCCGGGGTCAATGTTTTCCACGGCTTCGGAAAAAAGTTTACCCAGTGAGGCAATCGTCACCACGGTCAGCGCCAGAAAGCCCGGAAACGGACCGAAACTCAGCCAGAAGCCAAAGACGGTGGCCATCACCAGCGGGTCATACGAGCGCATCAGGTTGAAAAACGAACGGAAAATGTAGTAGACCCCTGTCCCAAAACAGCCTTTGCGGGTGATGTTGCTGGCTGCCAGAAAACTGAGCGGCGCGGCGATGATCGTCGCCATGGTGGTCGAGAGCAGTGCCATGAAGATGGTGACGAACATGTTATCCAGCACATCTTTGAGCGCCTGACTGGGTTTGAGGTTGCCGACCGGGGTGAGGGTGTCCACCTCCAAACGGCTGGGGATGCCATCGGCAGCGGCTTGAATCGGGCGCGCCTGCACTTCCTGGCGGAAATAGCCGCTGGCGTCGGTCTGGGTGCGGATGGCGGTCATCGTGCGCTCATCGGGCAGCCGCCAGCGGATGACCACTTCGGAGTTGGGTTGCAGGTCGAACCCTTCCAGGGTGAATTTTTCCAGCGGAGCGGCGCATTTGACACTGGGAACCAGACGCGGACCCTCGGAGGGGATGGCTTCTTCTTCCGGGGCAGCGCCGCACGGGATGGGGAAGGCAATCGAAACCGTGCGCGTTTCCACGTCCCGAGTGAACAGGTCGGGGGTCAAAAAGGCTGTCAGCAGCTGGCGCCCTTTGGGCAGGTCGCGCAGCAGACGACCAAAATCCGCCTCGGTGACGCGGTAGGAAATGACGAACGCGGCAATCACCAGGGCGGTGAGGAAGGTGTTGCGGACAAGGCGCGTCAGGGGCATCTCACACCAGCCTTTCGCGCACTTTGGCGCTGACATAATCCAGCACGATGACGATGACGGCAATGGCGATGAAGACGGCACTCACCCCGCGCATGTTGTTGACGCGAATCAGCTCGATGAGCAGGAAACCGATACCACCGCCGCCCACCAGACCAATGACCGTTGCCGAACGCACGTTGATGTCCCAGCGGTAGATGGTGAAGGCGGTGAAAGGCGGAATGATTTGGGGGATGACGGCGTAACGCACCACTTGCAGCCAGTTGGCGCCGGTGGCGCGGATGGCTTCGATGGGGCCGGGGTCAATGCCTTCGATGACTTCCGAGTAGAGTTTGCCCAGCGCAGCAACCGAATGCAGGGCCAGCGCCAGCATGCCTGCAAATGGCCCCAAACCGACGATCACCACGAAAACGATGGCAATGATCAGCGACTCAATCGAGCGCAGGATGTTGAGCAAGGTGCGAACCACCAGATAAATGGCATAGGTGACCGGGTTGCCGCTCATCAGGTTGCGCGCCGCGAGGAAGGAAACCGGCACGGCAAATAAAACCGCCAGTCCGGTGGCCATCAGCGCCATGGAGACGGTTGCCAGGGCGCCCTTCAACACCTCATTGCCGATGAAGGACAGTTCGTAACCGCCGATGGGGCGGTATTGCTCAAAATAGACGCGGTGGAATTGCGGCAGGGTGGGGTCGGGGGCAGCCACCAGGGCGGTGGTGGGAACGCGGATGGTGGTGGTCAGGGCGCCGTTTTCATCGGTGGTCAGCGTCAGCATGGTGATTTCGCCTTCACCCAGCATGAGGGTGTTGCCGATGGGGTTCTGCCAGAAGACCTGTGTCTCGGCGTTTGGCCACATGCCCGTCACGCTGACGATGAGCGTCTCGCCCACGGCACCGCAGTCGGGGATGACCATTGCCGTGCGTCCGGCATCTTCGCGGCGGGCAGTGGGTGGCTGAGTGGAGCAGGGTACCTGAATGGGCACCCACATCTGATTCACCTCTCGGCGCGGCTGGATGAAATCCGGGCGTGTCATCGGGCGTAAAATGGCAATGGCACGGTCAAGGTTGGCGCGGCTGAAATCAATTTCTACCACCTGCCAGCCGATGGAATAAGCGGCGGTCAGACCGAAAAGCAACGGCAGCAGCAGCGAGCGTTTTTGCCCGCCGGCGAGGCTGATTGCATCCCAAATATTCCACAGCCAGATCAAAAAAGGAGAAAGATACCAGAAGGGTTGACCGTACCAGACGGTGGTTGCCAGCATGACCAGAAAACCGATCAGGATGCCTGTGCCGCGGGCGGTTGCGCCGAGTAAAATCTGCCCCAAGCCGGGGATTAAAAAGGAAGTGAGGGCTAATTTCGTATCTCTCGCCATGTTCCCCCTCATAAGGTAGCCGCGCGGACTTCCTGGGCTTCCTCGCCGTAAATTTCTTTGAAACGGGCGTGGTCAATTTCCTTTGGAGATCCTTCGAAGACCTTCATGCCGTCTTTGAGTGCCACCACCCGTGTGGCGTAGCGATGCACCAGATCGAGGAAGTGCAGGGAGCAGATCACCGTAATTCCCTCCCGGTTCAGTTGTTCCAGATATTGCAGGATGGAGTGGGAAAGCACCGGATCGAGGCTGGCAACCGGCTCATCCGCCAGAATCAATTTGGGGTCCTGCATCAGGGCGCGGGCAATGCCCACCCGTTGCTGCTGTCCGCCGGAGAGGGCATCGGCACGGTTGTGCGCTTTTTCGGCAATTCCGACACGTGCCAGGGCTTGCAAGGCGCGCTCTTTGTCCTCCTGCGGCCAGATACCCAGCAGGCTTTTCCACGGGTTGGCGTATCCCAGCCGCCCGGAAAGGACATTGGTCAGCACGCTGGAACGCTTGACCAGATTGAATTGCTGAAAGACCATGCCAATTTTCCGGCGAATCTGGCGCAGCTCGGCAGGTGAGGCGGCGGTGATGTCCACATCGTCCCAAATGACTTTGCCCTCGGTTGGTTCGATCAGCCGGTTGATGCAACGCAGCAGGGTGGATTTTCCCGAACCGGACAGGCCGATTACAACCAGAAATTCACCATCTTCAACATCAAAGGAAACATTTTTAAGCGCTTGTGTGCCATTGGGATAGGTTTTGGAGAGGTTTTGGATTTTCAGCATAACAGCCTCGTATACCCCGTCACCCCTCCCGTCTCCCGGTGACGAGAGAGAGGGATGGGTGACGGGCAAAAAACAGGGAGGACGATTGGTCCTCCCTGTGCAGTTCAGGTGGGTTTACTTGAAGAGAGTGGTCGGGTCAATACCGGAGGCTTCCAGGTAGACGCGGTATTCATCGTAGAAGGTGTCATCAGCCTCTTTGAGACCCTGAATGCTGTAACCACCGTTTTTGAGCAGGGTCAAACCTTCCTCCGTCGCGGCCAGGTCGAGCAGAGCCTGGGTCAGTTTCTCGCGCAGTTCGGTCGGTACACTGCTGGCAAAGGACACATTGTCGTTGGGGATGAACGGGTCGGAGACCCAGATGATGACCACTTTGTCGTTCACATCCGGGAAGTCGTTGACCACGTTGGAGCGGGCGTCAATGAAGGTTGCGCCAAAGTCGCAGATTTCGCCTTTCGGGCTGAGATAGACCGATTTGATCACAGTGGGGTGACCCTGCACGAAGGCACCGGCTTTGACCTTGACGTTGTTGGCCTGAAGCAGACCGTACGGCAGCACATAGCCGGAGGATGACAGGGGATCGGTCCAGCAGGGTTTCTTGTCGGCGAATTGAGCCAGGGCGGTGGCTGCATCGGCGGTGGATTTACCGGTGGTCACGTCGTAGTAGGGGGTGAAGCCGGCTTCGGCGTTGGCAACGAACTGGAAGCCGTAGTGGTCCGAGCCGTTGCGGATGGTGACCAGAGCCACATCGGCATAGCCCTTGCCGTGAGCGACAACATACTGGGTGGGAGCCAGCCAGCCGATGTGTGCCTGTCCGGCACCCATGGCCTCGATCATGGCGGCGTAGTTGGTCGGGACGACGGTCTTGATGGTCAGACCGGTCATTTCGCTTAACTTGGCTGCAATGGCTTCACCGCTGGTCTGCAATTCCTGGGTGGTGGCGGAGGGGGCCAGCGCCATGATGAGCGGATTGTCGGGCGTGCCGAGTTCCGGTTCAGGTGTGGGCGGAACCTCGGTCGGCGCGGGCGGCTCGGTTGGTTGAACCGCCTGGGTGGGTTGGGCGGCTTCGGTTGGTTGCGGTGCCTCGGTGGGCGTGGCAGCTGGGGCGCAAGCGGCCAGCACCAGCGATACCATGACCAGCAAGGCAAACACAATGGAAAACGAGCGTTTCATGGGTTCTCTTCTCCTTTTTAGAGTTTTTTTCCTGTTCGATACAGGAAGATAATGGAGATAATACAACTGTTTTTGCGAAGACGCAAGGAAATGAGAGGTGGAAATTTGCTTAACGATTGGTTATTGTTAGTTTAAGAGCGGGACTTCAACCAGAACGGCGGATAAAAACCGATGGGCATCCTGCGGTTTATTGCCTCAGGGGCGGGTGGGATTTTTTAGATAGCGGTCGAAAAATTCGAGACAGGCGCGGTTGACTTTTTGTAAGGTTGCGCGCGGATCGGGGTTGGATGATCTGCCTTCGAGGAGACTGGTCAGCAGCGGGCTGACCAGCGAAAGATCGGTCAGGGAGAAATGCCCTGCTCCGAGGATCGGAAGATGGATTGAATTAGCCTGCGGATTTGCCAGTAAATCCGCGTTGCGGGCGTATTGCGGCCATTCGGTGAGATGCGGCCACGAGCTGTCCGAGTAGATGTTCAGCACTGGCACTGGGTAATCTTCATCCAGCCAGACAAACTGATCGTTCTTTACGCCGATGATGTCATAAAGGAAGGGCGATTCGAGGGCGATGACGGCATCCACATCTTGCCGCAGCCGCGGCATGGCCAAAGCGGCAGAGCCGCCCAGTGAATGCCCCATCACTCCGATACGGGTGGGGTCAATCCGTTCAAACAGTCCGCCATTTTTTTCGTCAACCTTTACCCGAATGGTGTCCATCACCAAATTGATGTCGCCGGTGCGGACTGCCAGCCACTTCCGGTAATAGTCCAGACTCCGCTGTGGATCTGTTTTTGCATCTTCCCGCTGAAGCTCGCCAAAATAACCGGCATTGACAAAGGTGATGCGTCCATCGTCGCTTTTTGTCCAGATGGCCTGAAAGGGGTGACCGATGGAAACTACCACATAGCCATGACTGGCCAGTTCACGGTACAGCGACTGGTTGCTGGTTTCAGTGCCAAGCCCGCCGTGGGAAAAGATGACCAGCGGAAAAGTTTCGCCGGGGGCTGCCGATTGCGGGTACCAGAAAACCACATTCACCTGGCGGTTTGTGCCGTTGGGGGAGTAGGGGTCTATGCGCTGGGGGTCATGCCAGGTAAAACGGATGGTCTCCGGTGGATAAGGGCCGGTTACGGTCAGCGGCGGGTGCTTTGGCAGGAACAGAACCGCAAAAAGCACCCCGGCAGCCAGCAACAAGAGAACGGCAAACCCCAGACATCCCAGCCACCCCCGCTTTTTCATCCGGATTTTTTAATGCGGTAGAGGGCTGCCAGTCCGCCGATGAGGATGCCAGCGACCAATCCCACGGCAATGTTTCCCAGGGCGGCGCCAAGCCCGGCGCCGAGGGCGATGGAGGGTCCCAGCCGGGTGGCCACCTGCCGGCGGCGGGTGCGTTTTTCCAGATTTTCGGTAGAGGTGTTCATGGGGTAATTTTTCCTTATCGTTGTTAAGTAATGTACTTTTCAACAGGATACACCTGTTGCAAAAATGGGAGATGGGTAAAACGAAGAGAATTTCCCATGGTCAAACGATGCATCTGCAACCTGGTCAGATGGGTAGGTGCAGTAAGTATGGAACTTTTACGCAGGAAGCGATTGGGCTGAACTGCGGAGCGCTGATTGCTCCTGAGACCAACACCAAAACGGCGCAGGTGGTATTGGGGGAAACAGGGGAGCAAACGATGGTTGACACCCCCATAACTCCACCGATGTGGAGGGCATTGCGGCCGTTCAATTCGTTATGGGTGGGGTGAGCAAGCCGATCATCATGTTTTACAAAAGTGCGTAATTTATTCTTAATAAAGTGTAAAGATAATATGAGTTTTGGTTGATTTGTGGTATTATGTAGTGTATTAGAAGCAGGTTATCAATCAGGCAGGCGTCCGTTCGAAAAATATTTTGGATTTTCCCGCTAAAACAGGAGTTTTGCAAGAATTTTCTCAATCCCTTTTCCCATTCCTATTTTTCAAGGAGAATCCCATGAACCAGAAATGTGCCAGTTGTGGCTCCAATATTTCCATGCAGGACGAAGTTTGTTCGTACTGCGGTACTCCGAATCCCGATTATCGTCCGCCTGAGCAGCGGATGAACCAATTGCTTGAACAAGGCATGGATGCTTTTCAAAGCGCTCGATTTGCCGAGGCGGTGGATTGTTATCAGCAGGCGGTCAACATTGAGCCGGAGATGTTCGAACCCTATTTTTATCTCGCGGCTTCTTATTCTGCATTGAAACGGTATGAAGATGCCATTCAAGCCATGCAAAAGGCTCAAACGCTGCGACCGGATAACGCTCCAATCTATTTGAATTTGGGAATTTTATGTAAACAGGCCGGACGCCGCGAAGAAGCGCAGACCTATCTGGAAAAGGCGCTGGAAGTGGCGCAATCGCAACCATCCAGAGATTCTCAGGATCAACTTATTCAAAATATCCTGAAAGAGTTGTCGGAATTTAAGCGCAAAAAACGCTTCGGGATTTTTTAAGAGACAAAAGAAATCACCGGACTACACTGCTTAAACCTGCCCCGTAGCCGCATGCAAATTTGAAACGTTTTTTCATCGGCAAACCCCGTGATAGAGAATCCGATGTACGTATTTGATGGCGTTGCCGACTGTGTGATCGGCCTGATAACCTGTTGACTGGATGAATTGATCGAGGGGGGCGAAGAGAAGGTTGAGCGATGTCCGAGAAGAAAAGGGGTTGAGAATGTCAGCCCTTTTTCTCCCCAAATCAGGTATTTAGAACAAGCAACAGATCAAAACCGGCTTGTGCGGCTATTTAACCCATTTGACCCGAAATTAAGACACACCATGGAGGGGGGATTGAATGTTGTTGGTGAACGTAACCCAGCCGTCGGCGACGATCCTGAGTCACTCATTGGCTGGCAGGGGCAGGTCTCATCAAAAGCCTGCCGAATGTGCCTAATGGGAATGAATCAATTCTTCACCCGGCGATTCGCGCCTCACCCAAAGGTTGCTGCATCGAATATCGTTGAAATTTTATGTATTATCAATCAAACCAATTCCACAATTTGTAAATCTTAAGAAGCCAGAACGCTGAAGAAGCTTCAAAAAAATGATGGCTTTGTTGCATTACTTGCAACAATCGTCTAGTATATTATCTATAAACATATCGAGGGTATTACGGTAATCATTAATTCGGCTACCACAATTTGTAGATTTCAAAAACCCCGGTGAAACTTCTCGAGCGAGGGCAAAAGATGAGCGGACTGACTAAATCGGAAAGACTTGAGGAAATGAAACGATTGTACGTGCAGCGTGCTTATTCCGATAAGGAACTTGCAGAACGACTTGGCGTCAATCGAACGCAAGTTTATCGTGATCGAATTGATCTTTCCCGTCAATATCCGATAGAAAAGGATAAGGATGGGCGGTATCATATTCCTCGTTCAAAACTGCTATCGGAAATAAAGGTCAATCTCCTTGAAGCTCTAACGCTTTATCTGGCTGCCAGCAAGGCTGCCAGACAAACGCGGATATACAATCCGCCAGCGGCAAATGCAGTTGAAAAACTTGCTGCTGTGCTGCACCAGCCCATGACAGAGCAACTCCTCAAAACAGCCAGCCGTCTTTTGAATCAAGTGAAAAAGCCGGAAAAAATGAAAATTCTTGATGTTATTGCTCAAGCCTGGGTGGAGCAGCGTAAAGTACGAATTGAATACCAGCGTTTGGGTTCCGAGGAAATGACCCGTCATACCATCAGTCCTTATCTCATTGAACCATCCATTTGGAGTGATAGCATCTATGTGATTGCTCGAAGTGATTTCAACGATAAAATTTACCCCTTCAAGATAGACCGTATCCTTACGGCATTTTTAACCAGCGAAACTTTTGAAATTCCGCCTTCTTTTGACGCGGAGAGCTTGTTGAAACACGCCTGGGGGATCTGG
>FWPU01012990.1_pt1 | contig 10771 bp, 6 predicted proteins | sample 2228361 | NCBI WGS metagenome assembly FWPU01 (sample SAMEA103939777, study PRJEB20133) | metagenome | reverse complement strand
ATCGACATCCCAGGCCGATATTCAGGCCCGCCACGACGTCCTCGATCAGGAGACCGGCCTCTCAACGCAGTAGTGCTAACCCGCCCGGCCCGAGGTAGATCACCGCCGCGCGCGGGCTCAGGTCGCGTACGTTCGGGCCCTCGTGGCGGACCTTCTCGTCGTAGCGGGCTCCGACGTTGAGGAGGATCGACGGAGTGAGCCGATGCTTGACCTGCGCGAACCCCGAGTAGAGCAGCTCTCGTCCGAGCTCGAGCACGCGGGCGTCGCGGCTGTCGGCGAAGCGCACCCAGTCGTAGTTGGCGGCGGCGACCAGCATGCTGTCGAGAAGCCGCATGCGCTCGAACTGCCCGCCGGCCATCAGGCTCCCCGAGCCGAGCGAGCCCAGGTCGTAGCGGTAGCGGGCCACCGCGACGGCGCCCAGATCGTCGTCGACCCAGCTCAAGAACACCGCGCCGCCGGTCTGGTTGCTGGTGGTGACGCCACCGATCTCGTTGGTGTCGTAATAGCCGTTCACCTCGATCTCGAGCCGATCGGTGAGCGCGTGCACATGCTTGAGGCCCAGGTGCGTCGACTCCGAGCCCAGGCCGGGCCCGATCGTCCGCAGGGTGCGGTAGGAGCCGTAGTCGTAGACTTCACCGGTGACCGCGCCCGCCGCCGTGAACGGCTCGATGATCTTGCCGTACCTCCGGCTGGCGATCAGGCTCAGCCCGCCGAAGCGGTACTTGAGCCCCACGTCGTACGAGGCGGGGTCGCGCACGCCGTAGATCACGGTGCGGCCGCCCTGAGGCGCAGCCGAGTAGTCCTTCTCGGGAGGAACGTCGACGACCTGGCCGTCCGACTTGTAGAAGCTGCCCCACAAGAGCACCTCGCCCCTGGCGCCGAAGTCGGTTCCGGCGAGCAGGCTCGCGGTCTGCTGCCCGTAGTCGCCGATGCCGCCCTTCACCCAGACGCCGGACACCTCGCCGCCCGGCCGGGTCACCAGGTTCACCACGGCGGTGAGCGCCACGTTGCCGTACAGCGACGAGCCCGGCCCGCGCAGCACCTCGATCTGCTTCACCTTGTCGAGGCTGATGCTGAAGTCCGGGTTGGCCATCGAGTAGGCGCGCGAGTTCAGGCGGTGGCCGTCGACGAGGACCAGGATCTTCTGCTGCGACGAGGCGTAGACGCCCCGCATGGCGACGTTCATCTCGTTGTGGTCGACCACGAACGTCATGCCCGGGACGTAGGCGATCAGCACGTCCTGAAGGTTCCGCGCGCCGGAGGCGCGGATCATCTCGGCGGTGATGAGCGTCACCGGCACCGGCGTCTCGCTGGTGGGTTCCTCGATCTGCGAGGCGGTCACGATGGGCGTCTCGAGCAGCCGTTTGAGCTCGAGGAGCACCGGGTCGATGACCTCGACGGAGTCTGCCGGAGTCGAGCCGGACAGCGGCGGCGTCCCGCCGTCGGTCGCATCGGGCGTGGTGGCTGCGGCGGACTCGGCCGGCGGTTGCACCGGTTGCGACCGAGTCGCCTCACCGGTTCCGGCATCGGACGTCGACGAAAGCTCAAGCTCGGGAGCGCTCCCTCCGTCCGGCGACTGCGCGGCGGCGGCGCGGCCGATCAGCAGCCCGAAGATGACGACAGCCAGTTTCGTCTTTGTCGAGAAGCTTCTCACCACGGCAACCATTCGCGGCTGGCGCATGCAACCCCCCGAGGCGTCGTTGGAGCAGCCCATGACTCGCCGCGGCATTCCCTCTCGGTGGCTGACACGCAGATGGCGCCGCGCTCACGGGCTGGGACGATGGACCCCCGAAATCCATCGACATGGGATTTTTCCAGCGACTTGGGTGGGCACTCAAGTGTCCGATGTGCGCAAAATACCCCCGACCCGCGGACTACATCGAGGCGTCCTGGACGATTTCCCACGAGTCGCCGCGGGGCTGGAAGACGATGAGCGTGTGGCCGCTGGCCTCGGGCTTGTCGGGGTACGACAGCTTCCACTTCGCGGCGACGGTGACCTGGTGCACGCGGCCGGGCACGGCGTCTCCGAACGGGCCGACCTCGATGCCTTTGCCGAGCCGCGTCTCGAGGAGCTCGAAGGACAGTTTCCCCATCGCCTTCTGATCCGGGTAGCGCTTCCTGTAGCGCGCCAGCACCCGGTCGCGGCCTCGCGTGACGCCCGAGGGTGAGACGAACAGCGCGTCGGGGGCGTAGACCGCGCAGAAGGCGTCGAGGTCGCCGCGGTTCCACGCGTCGGCCTGGGTGCGGATCAGCTCGAGCACCGCGTCGGTGACCCGCTTGCGCTCGCGCGCGTCGTGCAGGCGGTCCCACAAGGCCGGGCCGCCAATGCCCACGAACGCGTGCGGAGCGTCGAATGCCGGATCGGCGAGCACCTCGTCGGCGGTAGCGAAGCGGTGGCCCGTCTGCTCGAGCCAGGTGAACAGCTCGTCCCACTCGGTCGCGCCGACCGCTCCGGCGTGGAGCAGGAGGATCTGCGGCGTCGTCCGTCCGAAGAGCGCATCTCCCTTCCGCTCGTAGAGCCGCACCTGCGTTCGCATCATGTGGTGGTACTCGGCGGCGATCTCGGCGCGCGCGGCATCGTCGGCGGCCGCGAGGTAGCGGTCTTCGAAGGACCAGTCCTGGTTGTCGATGGTGACCGGCAGGTTGCGCTGCTTCGACCTCGCCAGGTAAGCGCGCCCGGCCTCGAGCTTCTCGACCGTGTCGCCCTCGCGCAGGAACGGGAAGCGGAAGAAGCGCACCGACTTGCCGTGCTTCGAGAGCAGCGCCGCCAGCGACGCGCGCCCCTTCTCGATATCGGCGAGGAAGCTCTCGACGTCGGTGCGGGTGAGGTCGAGGTGCGAATGCGAGTGGTTGCCCAGCTCGTGCCCTTCGGCCAGCCAGCGCTCGAGGAGCGCCCGATCGCCGGGCTCCCGGACGTTGCGCCAGGTCACCAGCCCCACCGCGCGGATCCCGTGTTTCTTCAGCGCCGCGAGCATTCCGTCGTGCAGCTTCGTCCGCGCCTCGAGGTCGAGCTTTCTTGCGGGGCCGGTCATCGGCAGATCGTCGACGGTGACCAGCAGCGGGCGAGGGCCGGCAGGCGCAGCGGCGAGGAATAGAGCGATGGCGAGCATGGCGGCGGACTCTACCGCTGGCGCTACGTCGCCAGCGGAGGCTGCTTCGTCCACCGGGCGCGGTCGAGGCGGTACACCGCGCAGTCGTCCAGCCCGAAGCGGCGGCGCGCGACGAATTCGAAGCCCAGGCGCTCGTAGAAGCGGCGGGCGCGCGTGTTCGAAAAGAGCGGATCGATGATCACCGCTTCGACGGCAGGGTCGGCGAAGCAGCGCTCGAGCGCGAGTTGCATCATGCGCGTACCGAAGCCCCGGCCCAGGTCGGCGGCGTCGCCGATCCAGATGTCGATGGCGCGCAGGTTGTTGGGGCAGTCGCCCCAGTAATGGCTCTCTTCGCGGGCGGGGTCGATGATCTGGATGAAGCCGATGGGGCGGCCCAAGACCTCGGCGATGAGCTGCTCGCGCCAGTCCGGGTTGCGATGCAGCTCCACCTCCCAGTTCCAGTCGTCGTTGGGATCGGAATCGATGACGTGCGGCTGTTCGTCCCAGTGGCGCAAGAGCTCGACGTCGGCAGGCGTGGCGGGGCGCAGGCGCATGTGGCGTTCCTACCACGGAGAGGAAAACCCTCGTGCGCACGGGCTGCGAATGTCAGCGACCGCCGGTAGTCTGCCTCCGTCATGCGCTCGGGCCGGGTTCTCCGCGTCTTCCCCGACGGCGATCGCGTCGAGCAGGCGCTGGTCGACGCCGCCGAGCACCAGCCGTTCGTCGATGCCTCGGGTTACCTCTCGTTCGCGCAGCTCGTCGACGAATGCGAGCCCGCGCGCGAGCTGTCGCGCCGACCGTGCAGCACGCTCACGGCGCGGGTCGTCCTGTGGGCCGCCGCGCAGGAGCTCCCGTCCGGGCCGTTCCGTGCGTTCGTGCAGGAGCCGGCGTTCGCCCGCGCGGCGATCGAGCTGATACACGATCTCAAGGCCGGCAGGTGCGGTCCGGCGGATTTCGCGGCGGCGGTCGACAGGCTGCCTTCGACGCGTCGGCAGAGGGCCCACTTCCTCGCGCGCCTGTACGAGGCATACGAACAGCGCATGGCGGCGCTCCGCCTGGCCGACCGGGAGGATCTGCTGAGGGGAGCGCTGTCGGCCATCCGCCGCGGAATGCCGAAGGCCCTCGCGTCGGCGTCGGCGATCGAGATTCACGATCTCTACGACTTCACTCCGCTGAGGCTCGACTTCGTGCTCGCTCTCGCCCAGCGCTGTCAGGCCGAAGGCGTGCGCTTTCGCATGGAGCTGCCCGGGTCGGGCTCGCCCGCGCTCGACGGCCCGGTCGACGACGTGCTCCGCGAGTTCGAGCGCCGGTGGCAGTCGCTCGAGGTCGACGTGCAGAAGTCGATCGCCGACCGGCCGCTGTCGCGCCTGTCGGGCCGTCTGTTCGATCCGGAAGGTCGCCGCGTCGAGCAGGGCCAGCTGTCCGCGTTCAGCGCCGCGACCTTTCGCGACGAGGCACGGCAGCTCGCCCACCGCGCGCGCGAGCTCCTCGACCGCGGCGAGGCGCCCGAGGAGATCGCCATCGCGTTCCGCGATCTCTCGGAGGAGGCAGAAGCGATCTCCGAAGCGCTCGAGGAGCTCGGCGTGCCCGCGCGCATTCGGCTCGGAGCGCCGCTCCAGGCGACCGCGGTGGGGAGGTTGGCGCTGGAGCTTCCGCTGCTCGCCGACGACGGCTTCCCCGCTGATCGCGTCGCCCGGTTCCTCCAGAGCCGCTATTTGCCCGAGCTGTCCATCGGCGCTCCGGCGTCTCCCGCGTCGCTTCTGGCGATGGCCTCGGTCCGGGACGATCGGATCGGCGCGGTCGCAGGCAGGGGCGCGTACCAGGTGCGGCTCGAGTCGTTCGCCGCTCGCGCCGAGCGGCAGGGCCGGACCGAGCTGGCCCGTTCCGCGCGCGCGCTTTGGGCCAAGGCCGGCCGGCTCATCGAGATCGGCTCGAGCCTCCCTTCGGAGGCGAACGCGTCGACGCTGCTCGAGCGCTGGTGGGGTTGCCTCCAAACGCTGCGGTTGCACGAGGCCATCCGCAAGGGCGAGGGGCGCGAGGGAGAGGTGGGCGCGTTCGGGCACGCGGTCGCTCGGGCCCTGGCGCGGGATCAGGCGGCGGCCGAGGCCCTCGCCCAGCTCGCCGCCGAGCTCGACGCGGCGTTGCGGCTCTCGGGAGCCGGCACCCGCCCGATGGCGCGGAGAACGTTCCACCGCTGGCTCCTCGACGCCGCCGCGGACTTCAACCTCGATCCCAAGGGCCCGCGGGGTGGAGCGGTGCGCATCCTCGACGTCCGCCAACTCGTCGGAGCGCGCTTCCGCCACGTGCTCGTGGGAGGAATGGTCGACGGGCGGTTCCCCGGGCGATTGGCGCCGCACCCGCTGTTCCCCGAGGAAGACCGCGCCGCCGTCAACCGCGCGCTCGGCCGGCCCGTGTTCCGGCTCTTCAGCGGCGAGGTCGACGGGAGGCTCGTCTGGCGCGTGGCGGAGGATCGCTTCCTCTTCCATGCGGTGCTGACCGCCGGCACCGAGACGGTGACGCTGTCGTACGCGCGGCATTCGTCGTCGGGACAGGAGCAGCTCGCCTCGCCGTTCCTCGACGAGCTCGAGCGGCTGGGAGCGGTCGCCGTCGAGGACTTGCCGCTCCGGCCCGTGCCGCCGCTGGACGAGGTGAAGAGCGAGTCCGAGCTGCGCGAGCGCGTGGCCCTCGAGGCGTTCGGCCGTCCCGAGCTGCGCACCACCGAGCCGGACAGCGCACGGGCGGTTCTGGCGCAGCGCTTCGCCGCCGAAGAATGGTACCGCGCGGCCGCACGGCTGACCGAGATCGAAGAAGAGCGGCTGCGATTCTTCTCGAACCCCGACCAACCGGTTGGGCCATACAGCGGCGCGGTGATGGATCCGTCGCTCGAAGAGGCCTTGCGCGAGACGTTCCGCTTCGGGCCCGATCGGCCGGCCTCCGCCTCGGTGCTGAACCGCTTCGGCAACTGCGCGTTCCAGGGGTTTCTCTCGTACGCGCTGAAGCTCGAGGAGCCCGAGCTGCCGGGCGAGGAGCTGGACGGCCGGGGCCGGGGCTCGTTCTGGCACTCCGTGCTCGAGCGGCTGTTCCCGCGGCTGCGCGAGGCGGGGCTTCTGGGGCGGGCGCCAGAAGAGGTGCCCGACGCGATGATCGACGGCGCGCTCGACGAGGCGGCGCGCGAGCTCGAGCAGCGCGCTCACGTGGGGCACCCGGCCCTGTGGCGGCTCGGCCGCGAGCGAGCGCGCGCCATGGTGCGCAGGGTGCTCGGCTCGGAGATCCACGGCCTGCCATTCGACGGGCATGAGCCGGTGGCGACGGAGCTACCGTTCGGGAAGAAGGGGGCTCCGGAGGGTTGGGAGACGGTGGTGATTCCGCCGGCCGGTCCCGACGAGCAGCCGGTGTACGTGGCGGGTTCCATCGACCGAATCGACGAGGGCCCCGACGCGCTCGGAGTCGTCGACTACAAGAGCCTCAAGTCGAAGACGCCGCAGAAGCAGCTCGAGGCGTTGTTGACGACCGAGTTCCAGCTCCCGCTGTACCTGTTCGCCGCGCGGTCGAGTGGGAGGGCGCGTGCGCTGAAGGCGGCGTGGCTGTCGCTGCGCGACGGCGAGGCGCTCTCGATCGAAGAGGTGCTCGCCGAAGCGGGCCAGAGCGTCGAGGATCTGCTGGCGACGGACGTCATCCGGTTGCCATCCGAGAATCACGTGATCGACCGTGTGCCCCCCGATCTCGTGGCCATCGTCAACCAGTGCCCGGACTTCGCCCCAATTGAGCGGTCGCAGCGTCTCGTAAATGGTCGGGGTTAGACGCTCGCGCACCTGGCGTTCGGGCTGCTCCAGCGTGGCGAAAAGCTGCATCAGGGTCATCTGTTTGTGCTGCGCCGGCTCGGTCAGCAACCACTCCAGTTCGGCACGCTGCGTCTCAGTCATCAGGGTGGTATCGTGGCGCAACAGACGCAGCAGGTCCGACCAAAACATTCGACCGCTGTCGACCTGTCCCGTCGAAATGAAGAAGGACGCCCGCACGCCGTTTTGCGCCAGTAGCGCTCGCACCGTGGCGAACGTGCAGGCCGGCACGTCGTCGAAAGTGATGGCCGTCGCCGACACTTCGGACCAACGGCCAGCCTGTAGCGCGGCGGCGACGTCCGGCAGGTGCACGATCGGGCCGAAGCGTCGCAACAGCTCAAGCTGACGGGCGAAGGCCGTCACGCCGACAAAGTACGGCGGTACCCAGGGTTGCCCCACCAGTTCGTCAGCGCAGATGCCGTGATAGCACAGGATGCGCAGCCCGCGGCGGTACTGAAATTGCAGTTTCAGCACCCCGCAGCGATCAAGCAGGGCAGCAGCCGAATCGCCGGCCCGCCGCAGCAACTTCGGCGGCCTGGTGACGTGTTGGTACATGCCATCGACTTCCAGGCGGCCCGCGCGGGCCTACCCATGTAGTTATCGGTAGCCTGGCCAAGGTGATTCAGCGGCGGGCGCGGGACGACTCCTCAGCGGGCACCGAGCAGGAACGTCCCCACCGTGCGGAACAGTATGGCCACGTCCAGCTCCAGGCCGCGGTGCTTGAGGTAGTACAAGTCGTAGCACAGCTTGCGCTGGGCGTCTGCCACGCTGCTGCCGTAGCCATAGTGGATCTGGGCCCAGCCGGTCAATCCGGGACGTATCAGATGCCGCAGACGGTAGTACGGCAGGATCTGCTCGAGCTGGTGCACGAATTCCGGTCGTTCCGGGCGCGGTCCGACCAGGGCCATGTCGCCGCGCAGAATATTCAGTAACTGCGGCAATTCATCGAGGCGCGTCTTGCGCAAGAAACGACCAACGCGTGTAATGCGCGGGTCGTTCTGCTGGGCCCAGCGTGCCCCGCTGCGCTCGGCATCCGGCCGCATGGTGCGGAACTTGTAGATGGTGAAATAGCGTCCGTGCTGTCCGACCCGGATCTGGCGGAACAGCGCCGGCCCGCGACTGTCCAAGCGGATGGCCAGCGCTATCAGGGGCCAAAGCGGCAAAGTCAGCAACAAGCCGAGCGCCGCGAAAGCCACGTCCATGACTCGGCGAACCGCTTCGTAGTTGGCGCGATTCTGCACATCGGCGCGCAGAAACCACTCCGCAGTGATGCTCTCCACGGGCACTTCGCCGAGCAGCTTTTCCACGAACGTGGCCTGGTCGGTAACGCGACAGCGTCCCTCCAGGCAGGGCGCCACCGCTTGGCCGACCACGGGGTCGAATGCCAGCTCGGAGGCCACCAAGATCTCGTCCACCTGATGCTCGTGCAGGATGTCCACGATGTTCTCCAGACTGCCGACACACGGGCAGACAGCCTGGAAACGCTCTTCCTCATCGCTGCGAAAACGCATCGGGGCCGGCTGTGGCATCGTGACCTGGTCGGCCTGGACGGCGGCCGTCAGCCGCGCCGCGCCATGCGGGACTCGTACATGACCAACGACGTGATAGTGACCACTGTGGGGCCGGGCCAACAGGTCCACGAGCTTCTGGATTGACTGCCGCGCGCCGACGCACAATAGTCGCACCGGACTGTTGCTGATGACATCATGGGCCAGCAGGCGCAACGGAATGGCCACCAGCAGGTAGACCACAAAGACCGCCAGTCCGACCCACCGGCTGGAATGGGCGTAAAAGAAAACCGTCAGGCAGGCGAACGCCAGGATTACCCCGAGCGACAGGGTGAGCATGGCGCGGACGAAGATGCGGCTGCGGGCCAGCAGCGTAGCACGCTCGTACAGCCCGAACACGTGCCCGGCCACGGTGACGCAGCCGCAGAAAGTCAGACACATCAGCCAGGGGCTGGCCAGCCAGGTGTACTGGTTAGTAGCCAGGGTGAGGACTTTGCAGGCCGCCGCCGCTGCCAGCCCGATAATCAGCGCGTCCGCCAGCACCCAAGCGAGCGGCGACATGTCAGCTAGAAAACGCCGGGCCGGCGCCTGCGTTCGTCGCGCCGGCGGCCGGGCGCGCGGGCGCGACTGGCGCTGCTTTGCCGCCGGCGGGTTCAGCAGGGCTGTTTCCATGCCGACCTTCATCGTCCTCCGAAAGGGCCGCGCGTAATATCGGCCCGCCAACGACGCGCTATGAGTCGCGTGCTGAAAGCCTTGCGCGAGCGGCGGAACTTACGCAGGCTAAGGTCGGCCTCACCCGATAATGCTTACTGGATACCGCCCCCCAAAGGAGTGGTCGCATGCCTGTGCGGTGCACACTCACAGCTCTCGCCCTGACGCCGCTGGCAGCTTTGCTCGGCTGCGCTGACGACCGGCACATGGTGCGCTACGAAGCTCCGGTCTGTCTCGAAGACCTGGCGCCCGGGCTGGCCATCGCTGAGAACCAGTTCACCCTCCTGGCAGACGAGAACACCGTCGATCGCTTCGCCTGCGCCATGGCAATTGCCAAGTACGTACCACCCTTCCCCGACGACGGCGGCCCACTGCGCTTCGTCCCTCTCGCCCCGGCTGAACAAGCCTGGTGGACCGAACAAGTGCGCGGCGTAACCGCCATACGCGAGCTGGTGTTCCTAAGGCCGACCAGCACGCGCGCGGAAGGACAAAGCGTGGCGGCGGTGTGCGCGGCGGCAGCCCGGCTCAAGGCGACTTTGGTCTTGATATACGCTCCGGGCGGCTTGGGACCGAATTCGGCCCAGGTGGTGGGCGTGCTGTATGAGGCCGCCACACGAAAGCCGCTGGCCACCTTCCACACTTCCGCAACCATCCACGACGAGAAAGGTCGCGAGCAAAGTCCCGACGGCCTGCCCGGCGACCGCCGCGAAGATGACGCGCGATACCAGGCGCAGCGCCAGTTCGAGCAGCAGGTTCTGGCGTGCCTGCGCGAGCTGATCGTGCGCGACCAGCGCCCCACCACGACGCAGCCGCACAAGTGGGAAAAACCGCTGATCGAGCGCTGGTGGTTGCCAAGTCGCTAACTGCCCCCTGCCGCTACCGTCCGCTAATAAGCGCGCTTTACCCTGTCGCCGGACGCTGGCCACCATGATTCGCCGGCCCGCCGCTGGCACGGTCGCTGCGGGGTCCTGCTGCCGACCACCGATAGTAGTTATGAGCCGGCCGGCGCGCGTTCTGCGGCAGAACGCGGCGTGCGCGCCTTTGGCGCAACGAGTCCCAGATCATGCGCATCGGACTTGATGCCCGCAGCCTGACCATGCCCCGCGTCCGCGGCACGGGGCGAAACCTCCTGGACGCGTTTCGCCTGATTCCCAGACTGCGACCGAACTGGGAGTTCGTTTTCTATCATCAGCGGCCCGCGCCACCGGACGCCACAAACCTCGACCTCCCCTGGCAATATCCCAACGTGCGATTACGCCGCATCGACTTGCCGGGCGACCGCTGCAACCTGTGGCTGCACGTGTGGCTGCCGCTGGCAGCCTGGCGTGATCGTCTTGACGTGCTGCATCTGCCGGCCAACCAAGCCCCGACCTGGTCGCCTGTGCCCCTGGTGGTCACGATCCACGACCTGGCCCCGCTGCGTGTGCCCGATGAGCTGCCACCGGCTGCGACCGCCGCCTTTCGTCGCGGCATACGGCGCGCCGTGCGTCAGGCACGTCAGATCATCACAGTCTCACAGGCCACCGGCGATGAATTGCGGCGCGAATTCGGCCTGCCGCCGCAACGACTGAACGTCATTCCCTGGGCAGCGGATAGTCTCATCGCAGCAGCGGCGACCACCCTA
>FWPU01012985.1_pt1 | contig 10782 bp, 8 predicted proteins | sample 2228361 | NCBI WGS metagenome assembly FWPU01 (sample SAMEA103939777, study PRJEB20133) | metagenome | reverse complement strand
GCTGGCGTTTATCTACGCCGCCCGCCGCGATTTGTTCACACCGCAAGGACGTTCTCAGGCGGTCAACCGCCCGGTCTGGCTGGGCGGCGGACTGATTGCGCTGGCTCTGGTGATCTTCTCCCCGCTGGCATCCAGTCATCCCGATGGACTGGAATGGGTTGCCGAACAGTTACAATTTATTGAAACGGCACGCCCGCCGTTGTATGAACTCATCCCCGATTATCTTGTACCGGGCATCTCCAATGAGGCGCTGGCAACCATCCTGGCCGGGGTCATCGGGCTGGTGGTGGTCAGTCTGGCGGCTATGTCGGCTGGATTGATGCGGCGGCGGACGCGAACTCAGGGCTGATGCACTCCTCATTGCCGATGTCCGTGGGCAGCGGGCGCGGACTGCACGGTTTGGATGGTCGCGTCAAAGTACCGCTGGCGCTGGGGGTGATTCTGACGGCTGCCCTGCTGCCCAACCGTCCCGGCGGAGCTTATCTGCTCCTGATCAGTGCGTTGTGGGCGGCGGCTCTGTTCAGCGGTGAGCCGCTTGTCCGCTTGATTCGGCGCGGCTGGCTGGCACTGCCGTTCGGCTTGGCTGCTCTGCCGCTGCTCTTTACCACTCCCGGCAACTCCCTGCTCACCCTGCCGGCGGGGAATGGGCTTGCCCTTACCGATGCCGGGCTGATGCGTTTCAGCGCCGTTTTGCTTAAAGCGTGGATATCGCTGCAAGCCGCCGTTTTACTGACGCTCACCACTTCCATTCCTGCAATTCTCCTGGCTTTGCGCGCCCTGAAGGTCCCGCGCCTGCTGCTGATGGTCATTGCCCTGATGAGCCGTTACCTGTATGTCTTTGGCGAAACCGCCCGTCAGATGCTGCAGGCGCGAGAAGCGCGCAGCAGCCAGCCCGACCCGCACCGCCGGGCAGGCGGCAGCCTGTGGTGGCGGGCGCGGGTCACCGGCGGCATGGCCGGCAGCCTGCTGATTCGTTCTTTCGAGCGGGCCGAACGGGTGTATGCGGCCATGCTGGCGCGCGGCTATGATGGTGAATTGCGCTCCCTTCCTCAGCCCGCACTCTCTCCCGCTTCGTACCGCATCCTCGCCAGTGGTGGGTTCTTCTTTCTGCTGGTGGTCGCCTTCGGCTGGTTGACCACAGGGGGCGGGTGGTGAATCCGGTTCTGGAAGTTGAAAATCTGACCTACACCTATCCCGATGGGCGGCCAGCCCTGCGCGGCATCCACTTAAGAGTGCTGCCCGGTGAGCGGGTAGCGCTGGTCGGTCCGAATGGGGCCGGCAAATCCACCCTGCTGCTGGCACTGGCCGGCATTCTGCGGGGAGAAGGCCGCATTTCCATCGAAGGCACACTTCTGACGCCTGCCAGCCTGCCGCGCCTGCGTGCGCGGATGGGGCTGGTGTTTCAATCCCCCGATGACCAGTTGTTTTCCCCCACTGTGTACGAGGACGTAGCCTATGCCCCCATCTATCAGGGTTTGCCCGCTGACGAGGTGAATGCCCGCGTGGAAGAAGCTCTGACGGCGGTGGGGATGGAGGCATTTGCCGAAAGGATGCCGCACCACCTCAGCATGGGTGAAAAGAAGCGGATTGCGCTGGCTGCCGTGCTGGCAATGCGACCGGCCATACTGCTGCTGGATGAACCCAGCGCCGGTCTCGACCCGCGCGGGCGGCGCGAACTGATGACTTTGCTGACGGGGTTGCCGCAAACTTTGCTGATTGCCACACATGATTTAGACATGGTCGAGCGCACCTGCCCGCGCATGGTGATACTGGATGAGGGTCAAATCGTGGCTGACGGATCGAGCCGGGCGCTGCTGAGGAATTCAGACCTGCTCGCCGCTCACGGGCTGGTTTGAACGCCGTGCATTTCCAGCACTTCGCGCAGGGTTGGGTCAATCTGATTGATGATTGCCGGCAGTTGATCGGGAGGCACATAATATTGGAGCGCCTGCCAGAAAGCATCTTCCAGAATAAAGCGGGCAAAGCGCCACTCACCACTCACCGGCAGCGGCTGAGCAATCGGAATCCACTGCAGGGTCGGCAGCCAGGCGGGATATTTCTGGCGCATGGCTTCCTGAGCCAGCGTAGCCGAGGCAGCCCCCAGCGGATAGCCCCCGCCGGCCTGAAGCAGAGCCGCCTGTACTTCCGGCTGAGTCATCCAGCGGATGAACAACCAGGCTGCCAGTTCGCGCTCCGGCTGGCTGCGCAAAATGGCGTAGGACAAACCGCCGACCACCACCACGGGCCGGTCGCTTGTGGGGAAAGGCAGAGCCATCCAGACATCTTCACTGCCTGAACGCTGCATGGCAGCCGCGAGAATGGGCAGATCCAGCAGCGATGATGAGAAGTACAAGGCGCGGCGGGTAGCAAAGGCTTCTTCGGGCGGAATGCGCCCGAAGAAGGCGCATCCCTCATCCACCATGCCGCGCAAGAACTCGGCTGCCTGGAGGGTCTGGGGTTGGTTAAAGGTCAGGTGCGCCGGCTCGCCCTGTAAAGAATTGTTCAGCCCAAAGGATTTCAGCCAGGCGTAAATCGTCCAGCCGTCGGTATCCACCATCCAGCCGCCGCTGCCGTCGTTTGCGCCTGTGCGGTCGGTGTTGTTGGCCTGGGCTGCGGCGCAGGCATGCTGCTTGAAGTCAGCCGCGCTTTCCGGCGGGCGATTGAAACCCAGTTCCGAGGCCCAGGTCAGGTTGTAGAAAAAGACACGCGGGGCGCGCAGCGCCGGTATGCCAATTTGCTGACCGTCAGCCTGATCTTGCTGCCAGAAAACCAGCGGAAAATCCGCACGGCGCGCCTCGCTCAACCCCCAGCGGGGGTCGAGCAAAAAATCATTCAAGGGGCGGATGCGATTGCCGTTGGCGTGCCAGTACAGCAGGTGTTCGGAGGGAGCGATAATCAGGTCGGGTGGAACGGCTTCCGGCGGGGGCGTTTCCAGCCGTTGGGCGGTTGCCATGCTCGAACCGCTGGATTCGGCCAGCACTTTAATCCCCCACTCGTTGGTCTGGTTGAAGTCGTCCACGGCCTGTTGCAGGGCGGCAGCCAGGCTGCCCGTCCACGGGTAAAGCAGGCGCATCTCCAGCCCGCGCAATTCAACCAGTGGGTCGGGGGTGGGGGTATATGCGGGCGTGGGGGTATTGGTCTGCATGAGGGTGGGCATCGCCGGGCGGGTGCGGGTGATTTGCGGGGTTGTTTCTTCCACCTGCGGCGATGGCAATACGGGTGAACAAGCCGACAGCAGCCAGATCAGCAGTACCAGCAGGGGAGATACCCTCCGCCAACTGACTGTGGGATGGGTGGAGCGCAACGGAGGAATCATCAGTCAAAATCGGTAGGCAGGTGCGGATTGCGATAATGCTCGAACAGACGGCGGATTTCCGGCAGGGTGGTGCGTGCCACCGAAAGCGGCGGGATTTCATCCTCGCCAAAAAAGGCTGCTCCGCCGGTTTCGATGCTTTCGGCTGGCTGCCCGCCGGTCAGTTCGCAGATGAAGAAGAGTTTATACAGGTGAAAAATGTAGGGCGGGTGACCGTTTTTAGGGGCATTGCGGTCCACCAGCATGGCCAGTTTGACGGCGCGGCACTGGTAACCGGATTCTTCGAATACCTCGCGCTCCACCGCACGGCGCGGGGATTCGCCCACATCCACCCAGCCGCCGGGCAGTGTCCAACCGCCGTCAGCTTTTTCCAGCACCATCAGCAGTTTACCGTTCTGAAATACCGCGCCGCGCGCATCCAGTTTGGGGGTAGCATAACCGGCTTCGGCGGCAAAGACGCGTTCCAGCGTCTCCAATTCAGCCTGTCCGTAGGCGGCCATAATCTCCGCCGCCAGCCGGCGCAGAGCCTTAAACCGTTCAATATCGAACGGATTGGTCGAATACGCCAGTCCATCCTGTGCCAGCGCCTGAATCTGCTGTACCCAGCCCAGCCAGCGAGGTTCGGTCATCGAAAGCCCTTTTCCGAGTGGATTAGGGGTAATTGTAACACGGGTGTAGGGATCAGAATGCCGATCCAAACACTGCCTTATACACATCCTCTCCGAAACTGGTTTGGAGCGGCTGTCCTTCAAACAATTTGTAGGTGCGCCGTCCACCGCTTTTGCGCTCGGTGCGTAAAAAGAGCGTGTTGGGTAAACCTTGCTTGTAGAAACCATCCGCCAGCGTGAATTGATGGGTCACAAAGTACACTTTGATTTTGCGTTCCAGTAGCGCCAGGGTGATCTGGCGGGCAATTTCCGCGCCTTCCCGCTCATTGGTAGCCGCAAATGACTCGTTGAAAAGGACCAGGGCATGCGGGCGGATGTGATCGGCAATTGAGCTCATCCGGCTCAATTCCTCATCCAGTTTACCGCTTTTCATGCTGCTGTCCTCCCGGCGTTTGTAGTGGGTGAATATGCCGGAACAAAGGTTAGCCGAAAACTGCTCAGCCGCCACAAACATGCCGGCTTGCATCATCACCTGCGCCTGCCCGATGCTGCGTAAAAAAGTGGACTTGCCGCCCTGATTTGCGCCGGTGATGATCACCAGTTCTTTGCCGTCTCCCGCAAGGTCATTGCCGACTACCGCTTTCTTCATGGTCAGGGCTAACGAAACATCGTATAAGCCGCGAGAGGTGTGGCGGCGCTCTTCTATTGGCTGGGGTTCAGGGAAAACCAGAGGATGTCCCAATTCCCTGACCTGATCGGCAAGGTTCAGGCAGCCCATGTAAAAAGCCAGTTCATTGCGCAGTATGGAAAGGTAGTGGTCAATGTGTTCGGCGGACTGCGCCACCGCATTAGCCACTTGATTGATGGCGCGGTCTTTGATTTCCCCCACAGCTTTGGCGCCCTGCTCATCCCGCGGATGAAGAGTGAATGAATACTCCGGCGGACGGGCGCGGAAAAGGTCTTCCAACCAGCTGCCATTCCGCGGGTTGGGCTTGCGTAAGGTGTAGTTGATGCCTTCGTTCCCCCGCCCCAATTCGGCGCTGATCAGCACCCCGTCGCGAAAACGCAGGGCTTTGAGATGATCTTCGACGACGCCAAAAAAGCCATCGTCCAGTTCCCGTTGAACGGTGGCAAAGAAGTTACGAAAGCCCGGCGAATGAAACCGGCTGCTGTGTTGATCGGCGATTCGGCGCAGTTTTTGGAGCAGTTCCACAAACATGGCCATCATCTCCAGCCCACTGACCAGCACACCGCTGGGATAGTGGGTAAAGATGCCCAGCCAGCGTTTGCGTTTATTCTCAATGGCTTGCAGTGGAATTTGATATAATTCACGGATGATGTCGGGGTGGTCGAGGCAGTCCTGCAGGACTTGCTGGCGGTAGCGGATGACTTCGGGGTCGGTCTGGCTGGTGAGAATCACCCGGCGGGCAATGTCGTAAAGAAACTTATTGCCCTGTGCCATGCTGTTTAAAAACACATTCAATTCAAGGTCTTGAATCAGGTCGTTTTCGTTCCACGGCAACGGTTGCTGGGGGTCAAAATCACGATTGGGGTAGAGTAAAAACACGTTCATGAGGGGATGCGCTCCTTCAATAGCCGGTAAGTCAGGCGGTGTTTTTCTGCAATCGAGATGGCAAAAGCCAGTCCGTCAGCCGGCCGGCGCAGAATGCGGAAAGTCCGCCGCGAGGTGTCTTCGGCATCCACCGTGCTGACCATGCTGACCGTCTTCTCGGAGGTGGATGCTAATTCGGTGAGAAAGGTCACCCACACACACAGGCTGTCCAGTTCCAGAATGCGCTGCAGAATCTTGTGGCTCAGGAACAGTGCATCTTTGAGGGTGGTTGAGTTAAATGGCTCGTTCAGGATGAACAGGCTGTTCGGGGTTGCCTGCTCAAAAATCTGGTACATGCGCGCCAGTTCTTCGTTCAATTTTCCACGCAGTTTGCGAATATCTTCTTCCTGCTCAAAATGGGTGAAAATGTGATCAAAACAGAACAGACGCGCTTCCCGTCCCGGCACGGGCAGTCCAAGGCAGGCAAGATGGTGCAGCTGCCCGAACAGGCGCGCGAAGGTTGTTTTACCGCCCTGATTTGGGCCGGAAACAATGATGACCCGCTCCTTTCCGCTCAATTGAAAATCATTGGGGACGATGCGAGCAATTTCACCGCGCAGTTGAATGGCCAGCGCCAGATCGAAAGCCTCGGCTGCCAGCACTTCTTTGCTGCGGACGCTGACGGCGGGAAGGCAGAACTTCAATCCGCCTTTCATCAACGGCAGGATGGTTTCCAGGTAGGCCACATAAAACTGTATCTCACGTTCAAATGTGAGGATGAAATCAGCCATGAACCGGGTATGTTCAGCGCAAAAGCGGTGGAGACGCTCGAATAATTCGGGGTTCAAGCGTGCCACCAAATCGAGAATTTGCGCCTCGACATGATTCATGCTGGACACGATATTCAGCTTGACCAGATAGTCCTTGACTGCGCCTTGTTTGAACTTCTCGAAGGTTTTTTCGACTTCGATGCTGTAATCAGTTTCCCCATCGTAGGGGCGTACTTTGACGGTGGTATCTTTGATCAGCACGCAGTACCGCACTGCCAAGAGGTCTTTCTTCAACTGCTCGGCTTCGTCCCGCAGGCGCTGAAACTCCGATGAAGCGGTGTACGCCCCCAAAATCTGCCGGAAAGCCAGCAAGCCTCGGGATTGCAAGTCCGCACTGCTCAAATCCTGCTCCAGTTGCAGGACAGACCGTACATACACCAGCGCCGCTTCCAGAAACCAGCCTTCGCGATGATTTTGATGGTCAATTTCACTGCTCAGTTTTTGGTAACGGCGCAGAATGACCATTTGGGCGGCAAAGGTCTGCATTTTGGTCAGGGTCGTTTCCATCATCAAATCGCGCACGATTTCCTGACGAAACCGAATGGTCTCTTTGTCCTGAACGGCGGTGTAATAATCGGGTTTCAGGTCATACTCCTGCTTGCTGGCGGTGATCCAATCCACAATCTGATCCAGATTCAGGTCGCGGAAGTAAGCGGGGGGCTGGTCGCGCACGCCGGCCACTTTGTGCGGGGAGGGATACAACAATCCAATCGAGTCCATCGTCATACTTTCACCATACCGGGTTCATTGTAACAAAAAGCCTCTACTGATCTGCCGATTCAGTAGAGGCTATCAGTCATCCGACGGTTAAAGCGAGCCTCATCGCTTTTGTGAATCTATTTTATCACAAACCGCATAGACATGATAAAATCTGTCCAGCAGGCTATGGCGTTTACCCCTACGCACACCGACCGCTTGATCAATGTGGTGCTGGCCCTGGCGCAGTACCCAATCTTAAGCGGGCGCATCCGCCAGCAGATGCGCCGCGAACTGTTTGCGCGCGGCATCATCCAGCCGGCCGATTTTGAAAATGAAGTACGCCGGCTGGCCATTCTCTCGCAGGAACGTGAAGGTCTGCGCAACCCGGTCGGCGAAGAACCCGCCGAGGTGTGGGAAACGCGGGTCAGCCGCATTCGCGATCACCTGACCGATTTGCGTTTCAGCCAGCACCTGACGCTGGATGTGCTGGAAAACATCATCAGTGAAGTGCTGAGCGAGCGCGGCATTGACATGGTCGGGTTGATGCTCTCGCTCAACCCGGAAACCGCTCCGCTGGATCTGGTGTTTGAACAGGCGATGACCATCGAACGCTTGCCGGCGGAAGAGCGCCAGAAGTACGAAGCCCGCCTGCAAGAAACCAAGGTGGTGCTGATTCGCAGCCTGATCAGCGATCAGCTGCGTTACATCAACATTGCCAAACGCTGGTTTACCATTGACGACTTGCAGCAAATCCGCCGCCATAAAATTGGACCGGGGCGCATTGGCGGCAAAGCCGCCGGCATGCTGCTGGCTCACCGCATTTTACGCCAGACTGCTGCGCTGGGTGAGGATTCCTGCCTGATCACCCCTGACTCTTTCTACGTCGGCGCGGATGTGTTCTACTCGTTCATGTCCATCAACAATCTGTTCCATTGGAACGACCAGAAGTACAAAACCGAAGCCGAGATGCGCGCCGATTACCCCCACATCCTGCACGACTTCATGGAGGGGGATTTTCGCCCGGATATTGCTCAGCGGCTGGAAGCCCTGTTGGGGGGTGTGGGCAAACAGCCGTTGATTGTGCGGTCTTCCAGTCTGCTGGAGGATAATTTTGGCACCGCTTTTGCCGGTAAATACGAGAGCGTTTTTCTGCCGAATCAGGGCAGTCCGTCCGAAAACCTGCGCGCCCTGACGCGCGCCATTGCCCGGGTTTATGCTTCCACGCTTAACCCCAATGCCCTGCTTTATCGCCGGGCGCGTGGTCTGCAAGATTATGACGAGCGCATGGCGATCCTGATTCAGGTGGTGCAGGGCGAGCGGTTTGGGCGTTATTTTCTGCCACATGCCGCCGGGGTGGCTTTCAGCCGCAATCTGTACCGCTGGGCGCCGCAAATCCGCCGCGAAGAGGGTTTTGTCAGGCTGGTATGGGGGCTGGGTACCCGTGCGGTGGATCGGGTGGGGAATGACTTTCCGCGCCTGATTGCGCTCAGTCATCCGCTGCTGCGTCCCTCCACCGACCCGAAGGCTATCCGCCGCTATTCTCAGCAGTTTGTAGATTTGATTGATCTGGAAGAGAACGCCTTCAAAACCCTGCCGGTGCAGGAAGTGCTGCAAGGGGATTACCCGGTATTGCGGTACGTGGCACAGGTGGAAGAGGACGGCTACTTTGCTTCTTTACGCTCCCGCTACATGGGCGATGGCAAGCGGCTGGTGCTGACCTTTGAAGAATTGCTGCGCCGCACTCCCTTTGCGGAACGAATGCGCGACCTGCTGCGCACCCTGGAACGCCATTACGAAGCGCCGGTAGATGTGGAATTCACTCTTTCGATTCAGGAGAAGCACGGCGAACCGGAATTGTGCATCACCATATTACAATGCCGCCCGCAAAGCCAGTTACAGGTGACTGCGGCTGCAGCACTGCCGACTGATTTAGACCCGCAGGATGTCATTTTCAAAACCCATTTTGTCGTGCCGGAAGGTACCCTGGAGCGGATTGACTACGTGGTTTTCGTGCCGCCGGAGGGTTACTTTGCGCTGGAAAGCCTGAATCAACGCAATGAACTGGCACGCGCCATTGGTCGTTTGAACAGCGCGCTGGAAAACGAACGGTTCATTTGCGTGGGGCCGGGGCGCTGGGGCAGCAGCAACTCCGATTTGGGTGTGCCAATTGACTACGGGGACATTTACCACGCCCGCGCGCTGGTCGAATTGGCTGGTCAGGGCTACGGCCTGCCGCCGGAGCCATCGCTGGGGACGCATTTCTTTCAAGACCTGCTCGAATCACAAATTTACCCGCTGGCGATCTATCTGGATCAACCCGGCAGTGTGTTTCGGCGTGAATTTTTCTACCACACGCCCGACCGCCTGAGCCAATGGCTTGAAATACCGCCGGAGTTAAGCCAGAGCCTGCGCCTGATTCGTGTGGCCGACTACCGCCCCAACCACCACCTGGAAATTGTGATGAGCGACGAGAAGGGAGTGGCGGTGGCCTTCCTGCGACCGGACAACCCCGCGCTTCCTACGAAATTTTGAAACTCTCCAGACCTTCCAGATCGTTCATCTCGGTGGTGATCAGTTCGTATAAATCGGTTTTGCGCGAGCGGAAGGAAACCTCCACTTCCAGCCGTTTGTTTTTGATGTTTTTACGGATGGAGACGATTTTCGCGTTGAGCCTGTGCTTTTTCCAGATTTTGTTGATGTCTTTGAGGGCATTGGGACGGTCTTGAAGATGCAGTTCCACCGTCACCGCTAAATCGGGCCCGAACAGTTTTTTTTCGGCTAAATCGAGCAACTCCAGCACCAGCAGCAGTAAACCGGTGGCAGCGGCAGCGGGGATGTAGTAACCCGCGCCGACAGCCAGCCCCACCACGGCCATCGTCCACAGCGAAGCGGCGGTGGTCAGCCCTTTGACGTTGGGACCGTAGCGCAAAATGGCGCCGGCACCTAAAAAACCGATGCCGGAAACGACCTGAGCCGCCAGGCGGGCTGGATCGCCGTTGGGGGCGTTGGGGTGAAACTGCATGGCGAGGTTGATCGAAAGGGTCATCGCCAGAGTGGCGCCCACCACAAGGACGATGTGTGTGCGCCAGCCGGCCGGTTGATTCTGGCGTTCGCGCTCGAAGCCGATCACCGCACCGAGGGCGGTGGCAATTAAGATGCGCAGGAGGATGTCGGTTTCGCTGATCATGTGAAACTCCCGGAGAGAATAGAACAAAATTTCTAATATTAAAAGAGATCGCCCATCCCCTCCGCATTGAGTATAACATAAGCCATGTTTCACATGAAACATGTCAGATCGTACAGGTTTCACGTGAAACAAAACGGGGCGGGTCTAGCACCCGCCCCGTGTGTATTGCGACAAGATAATCTTAAAGTTCCTGCTGCCGGAAGATCAGCCAGGCTGCCAGCAGTGCGCCTGTCAGCATAGCCAAACTGACCGCCAGACTGCCCCAGTAAGCCGTCGTCGGCTGAATGAACAACAGCGCGCTCCAGGTGACCAGTTGCGCCGGCAGGTATACGGCAAACGTCTTGCTGATGCCAACCACACTCAAACCCAGCAGCACCGCAAAAGAAAGTCCGGCTGCCGCTGCCTGACTGCGGCTGAGCGTGCTGAATAACAGAGTCAGGCCCACAAACACCATCGTGTACAGCCACAGCAGACCATTCATCGCCAGCCAGCGGTCGAAGGGCAGAAATTCGAACAGCAGACCGGTGTAATAATAGCCCGCCAGTCCGGCAATCAGCAAACTGAGCGCAAACACCAGCCCAAAAGCAGCCGCT
>FWPU01012984.1_pt1 | contig 10783 bp, 5 predicted proteins | sample 2228361 | NCBI WGS metagenome assembly FWPU01 (sample SAMEA103939777, study PRJEB20133) | metagenome | reverse complement strand
TGCCTTTCAGGATGAACGAGGAATGCGAGATCAGGCGACGAGTGTCCGGCGACCCGCACGCCGGGCACTCGGCGTGCGCGGCCTCCGTGATCCGCTGGACCTTCTCGAACTCCCGACCGCACTGGTTGCACGCGTATTCGTAGGTCGGCATCGTGCACCTCGATCGATGTCATCCGCCCGCCCACCCGGCGGGTGTCGAGCCCCCGAAATCCGCGGGAACCATAAGGTTGAATGGCCGGCGTGTCAAGGCCCCGGCAACGCGTGCCGCAGGCCGAATGGTGCGCTTCACGCGCTGTCCCGGCGGCCGACTCGTCGGCCCAGGACACCAGGGTCACGGACCAGTGTTGGCCCGGGTTGCCTTGGTCGGAGGAGACACCCCCCTTCTGGTCGTATCCCCTGTTTCCCGCGACGCTCTATTCGAGCACGCACGAGCCGGCCGCGCACGCCGCCTTGGGCTCGCTGCACTCCACGGCGTCGCAGGCGCACAGGCCTCCCGTGCCGCAGCCCCGCGCCTGGATGGCGTCCATCAGGTACTCGAACTCCACGAGGGCCGCGGCGTTCACGGCCACCGCGCACCAGCAGGCGTTGTCCGGGGCGCACACGGGGGGGACCTCGCCGTGCACCAGTTGACAGTCCGTGTTCAAGGCGCAGGTCGTGGAGGCGGGGTCCGCGAGGAGCGCCTGCGCGTGCGCGATCAACTGCTCGCAGGTCGGCTCCGCGAGGCAGCGGCCCCCGATGCAGTACAGGGTCTCCGGCGGGGGCTCGCACGAGCACCCGGTCTGGCATTCGAGGGCGACGTACGCCTGCGCGAGTTCATAGATCAGGTCGGTGTTGCTCCCGGCCTGGACCGGCACGTATCCGCACGGGAGGCCGGGGAGGTTGCAGACGCCGGTGTCCTCGGTCCAGCACTCATCGGTCCACTCGCAATGGTTGAGGGTGTCCGCCTCGGCCAGGATCGCGGCCCCGATCCCCTCGCACGTCGTGCCGCAGTCGGGCGGACACAGGCGGCACAGGCCCTCGATGCAGGCAGGAGCCGGGGGCGGGGCTTCGCACCCGCAAGAGAAGTCCTCACAGCCGGCGGCCTGGGCCTGGATGGCCAGGTCGGTCAACGTGGCCAGGTCGGCCTGCGCATTCACCGCGACCTGGAAGCATCCGAACGTATCGCAGATCGGATACTCGAAGGCCACGCACTGCTGCGCGTCCGTGCACGCCCCGTGGGCCGCCACGAACTGGTCCACCGCCGCGAGCGCCTCGTCGCACGCCGCCTCGTCGCACTCCGGGAGGTCGCAGCCGGCCTCGTCCTTCGCGCACGGACACGACAGGTCGCACTGGTAGGTGCACGCCACGCAGGTGCCGTCCTCGCACCCGTACCCGAAGTCCACCGGTTGCGGGCACTGGCACGTCTCGTCGGTCAAGGGACAGCCCATCGCCTGGTACTCCTGGGCCTTGGCCTGGAGGGCGCCCAGGTCCGCGGCGGACGAGACCAGGAGGCCCCCGCATCCCTTCCCGTAGGCGCAGATGGCGCTCGGGATCCGGGTGCACTCGCCCGGTCCCTGGCAGGCCGCCAGGTCCTCGGCCAGGCCGAAGTAGTCGTCCGCGAGCGACGGGCACAGGTCGGCCACATCCGGCCCCGGGTCCGGGCCGGGCTCGCCACCCGCGTCGAGAACTCCGGGGTCCGAGGTGCCGCCGTCCGCGGTCCCCGGATCGCCCTCGCCGGGGTCCGGCGTACCAGGGTCCTTGATGCCCGGGTCGGGCCGGCCCGGGTCCGCGACCGTGTCGTCCGGGACCCCCGGATCCGGCACACCCGCATCGGGTGAGCCCGGGTCCAGCCACCCAAGGTCCTCGCCGGGGTCGGCGCCCCGGTCCACGACGCCAGGGTCACCCGCCACATCCGGAGGAGGCCCCGCGTCCTGGCCCCCGCCCGTCGTCGAGCACGCCGCCGTGATCCCCATCAGGGTCCAGATGACGATGCGCATGATTCCTCCCGACGCGATGACACCGGACACATCATACGCCTTTCGCGGGAGAGGTCATCCCACTCCTCGCGAGGACATTCCCCACTCGCTCGTGACCGATCAATGAAAGCCCATCCTTTCTTCAGGTTGTCTCGAACCGCCCCTGCCTTGGAAACGCGGGACTCCTTGCCGTGGAAGTCCCTGATTTCGCCCACGCCCGCGCCCACGCCTGCGCCGACGGTGGGGAAGGTCCACACTCCTCGCGGCCCTCTCGACCACTTCCAGGGCGGATGCGGGGTCGTCGGCCGGCCGGCGCGGGCGCCCCGGGGCAAAGACCGCCCGCAGGTAGGCCCAGGTCAGGGTCTCGACCGCGCGGGCGGCCGAGGGAAGGGCCTCGCCGACGCGGCGGCCGAACTCGAGCGGCGTCTCGGCCGGGGCACGCTCGATCCCGAGTCCTCGGGCGACCTTCTTCAGGCGCAGCCACGCGCGGACCGCGGGGTCGGCAGGGTCGCCCAGGCCCGTGCCGCGCCGCCTCCGCCGCAGGTGCCGGGTCAAAAGGACCGCCCCGGCAAGGGCGGCCAGCCCGCCCGCGGCCACCGCGATCCACCGGCCCCACGGGGCGTTCTTCAACCGGCGCTTGATCTCCCGGAAATCCCGCCACTTCCACCCCTCGTCGGGTCCCGAGCGACCTGCGGGGCGCAGGAGCGCCATGACCACGTCCAGTTGCTTTTCGAGGTTGTACTCGACGACCCAGCGGTACCACCACAGGCGGACCGCGTCCACGGCCGCGCTCACGCGACGCCACCAGGGCCGACCCGACCGCATCTCGAACGCGACGGGCGGCGTGGGGTCGAAGGTGACGAAGTCGTGGCCCGGGAAGAAGACCTCGACCCAGGCGTGCGCGTCCTCCTTGCGGATCGCGGTGTAGTTCCCGTACTCGTTGACCTCGCCCCCGTAAAAGCCCGTCACCATTCGTGCCGGGACCCCGAGTGCCCTCAGGAGGAGGACCATGGCCGAGGCGAAGTACTCGCAATGCCCTTGCCGGTTGCGCAGCAGGAAGTCCGCGAGCGGGTCCTGGTCCCCGTGCACGGAGTCGAGGGCGTACTCGAAGTTCTCGCGGAGGAATCGCTCGACGGCCACGGCCGCGTCGTACCGGGTGCCCGCGCCCGCCGTGACCCGGCGCGCGAGCGCGACCACGCCCGGATCCAGGTCCGGCACCTGGAGGTATCGCCGGCGGACCCACTCGGGGTCCTCGGACGGTGCGGCGCGCAGGGCCTGGGCAGACGGCTCCTCGGGGACCCAGTACGCGGTGTACTGGATCGAGGTGTTCGGCGGGCCGGACAGGAACACGTCCCCGGCCGCGTCCCGCCCGAAGCGCCACTTCTGGGGGCGGAGGGCCTCGAGGGTGTCCGGAGGACGGCGGAAGGCCACCGCGACCGGGGGACTGAACACGACGCGCCGTGACCCGCCGAGGGGCTCCAGGTAGATCTCGGCGGCGCGGACCCGGTCCGAGTCCGGGCCGGGACCCCTCGGGTCCACGAGGTGTCGTCCCTCGGAATCCACGCGCAGTTCCCACAGGCGCTTCATGTCCTTGGACCACGCGCGCCCGTCGTAGCGCTCGAGGCTCTGGCCGCGCAGGCGCACCGGGACCTCCGGGTCCCTGTCCAGGAACTTCACGCGCGCCACCACCTCCGGGTCGGCCACGATGTTGCCGAAGTCCCCCAGGGTCACCGTGTCCGAAAAGCCGCTCATGGCCACGCCCGGACGCGGCTGGGTGGCGAAGAACCCGAGCCCGATGCGCGGAAAGACAAAGAAGAAGACCACGGACAGCGCGAAGATGAGCGAGGTCAGGGCGACCGTCAGCGCCAAAAACCGGCCCGGGACCAGGTCGCGCCGCGCAAGCCAGGCCCGGCCCGCGGCGGACCGCGTCCCGGTGGGCCGCGCGAGCGCGTCCTCCTCGACCCCGCGGCGCAGGGTCGTCAGGAGCAGGGAGAGGGTCAAGAAGACCACGTACGGGAACAGGACGACGCCGAACGACAGGCCGGGGTTGACCACGGCCCCGGACACCACGTGCAGGAACGACAGGGCATAGACCTGCATGAAGTCCGCGGCCCGGTGGAGCATCATCGAGCGCGCGGAGGCCAGGAAGACCGCGTAAAAAATCGTGTAATACAAATAGTTCGTCGTGGAAAATGCCAGGAAGACGGCGCCGATCCCGGCCGCCACCGCGACCAGGGTCATGGCCCGGTTCGCAAACCGGTTGTCGAGGGCGAAACGCACCCACGGCCCCGCCACGACGGCCAGCCCGGCCAGGGTCAGGGCCCACGCCGGGAACTCGCCGGACAGGGCGAGGATCGCGAGTCCCGCGAGGAGGGTCGCGACGGTCGCGGCACGGTGCAGGGCATCGAAGTTCACAAGAGGTCCTTCACGTTGTCGGGCGTGACCCACACCACGCGCGCTCCGTCCGGCGGGGGCCCGGACCGGCCGATGACGAGCCGCATGTCCGGACGCTTGACGAGGAGCACGGGGAGGGTGGCCAGGGTGTCCAGGATGCGCTCGACCTGGGCCGGGCCGGTCCCCGGGGATACGCGGGACGACGTGCTCGCGAGCCCCACCCGGTGCCCGGCCCGCAAGAATGCCACGGCCAGGCTCGCCGCCGCCTCGATCGCCCTCTCGGCCTCGTCGGGTCCGTCGGGCTGGTCGCCCGGAACCGCATGGACCAGGGCGACCCACACCACCCGCGTCCCGGGGTCCTCGACCTCGCGGACCACGGGCGTCGGGCGGCTCGCGGACCTCCGGTAGAGGATGCGCCTGGGGTGGTCTCCGGGCCGGTAGTCGCGCACCCCGAAGAACTCGACCCCGCGACCCGCGACCGGGCGGTGCTCGTCCTCGCCCTCGGCCGCGAGAGCCGCCGCCCGCGGCCCGAGGTCGTGGATAGCGGGATGCACCCGGATGATCACGTCGGCCGGGGCGACGACCGACTTGCGAAAGAACGAAAACGGGAAGGAGGTGGACAGGACCATCCCGCGCAGGACGTGGTCGCCGCGCCGGGCGAATGTGATCCGGCACGCGGCGGAGACGGTCGCCCCCGGCCCGACCTGGAGGAATCGCGCGGGCTCGACCGCGACCTCCCGCGACCCGAACCACGGCCAGGCCTCGACGGAGTATGCCGCGAAGCGCCTCCGGCGGCTCGAGACCGCCAGCACGATGGGCACGGCCTCGCGCGCCGGGACCCTCATGAACCGGATGGGACGGCAGTCCAGGCGTCGCAGGTTGGCCTCGGACAGGATCCCGCTGAGGAGGATCAGCGAGAGGGACAGGCTGAAGACCAGGTAGATGAGGTTGTTCCCCGTGTTGACCGCGGCCACGCCCAGGCCGATGGACACGAGGACGACGACCTTGCCCTCGCGGGTGAACGAGAGTTTCCGGGGGAAGAAGGACGAGCGCCAGACGAAGTCGCGTAGCCTGCCCACGACGTGTCAATCGCCCGGGACGGGGGTCCGGGAGAGGATCTCGGTCAGCACGGCCTCGGCCTGGTCGCGGGCCGCCTGCCCGGACACGCCTGCCCCCCGGACCGTGACCCGGTGGGCGCACACCGGGATCAGCATCTCGCGCACGTCGTCGGGGAGGCAATAGTCCCGGCCCCGCACGGCCGCCAGCGCGCGAGCGGCCGCGACCAGGCTCACCGCGCCGCGCGTCGAGACCCCCGATTCCAGGGATGGATGCGCCCGCGACAGGGCCACGAGTTCCAGGGCATAGTCCATCACGGCGTCGCGGACCGCGACCGACTCGGCCTCCCTCTGCGCGGCGGCCACCGCCCCCGGGTCGGCCACGGAGGGGACGAGGTCGTCCACCTTGTCCGCGAAGCCGGCGCTCGCCATGATCCGGCGCTCCACGTCCCGCTCCGGATACCCGATGGTCAGGCGGACCAGGAACCGGTCCATCTGGGACTCCGGGAGGGGGTACGTCCCGTGGTGCTCGAACGGGTTCTGGGTCGCGATCACCAAAAACGGCTCCGGCAACGGGCGGCTCACGTCGTCCGTCGAGACCTGGCGGTCGCTCATGGCCTCGAGCAGCGCGCTCTGGGTGCGGGGGCTCGCCCGGTTGACCTCGTCCGCGAGGACCACGTTCGCGAAGATGGGCCCCGGGTGGAAATCGAACTGCTCGCGCGAGGCGGAATAGACCATCAGGCCCGTGATGTCCGAGGGGAGGAGGTCCGACGTGAACTGGACGCGGCGAAACACCCCGCCGATGGCCCGGGCCAGGGCCCGGGCGAGCACGGTCTTGCCCGCGCCCGGCACGTCCTCGAGCAGGACGTGCCCGCGGGCGAACAGGGCCACGACCGCGGTCTCGACGACCCGGGGCTTGCCGAGGAACACGCGGTTGACGGCCTCCTCGATCCGCGCCGCCAGCGCGGCCGCGCCGCTCCTCTTCAGATCCAAATTCCCTCCACGTTGAGGCACAACCGCTCCAATGCAGGAGCGCGACCAGGTCGCGCTACCGCCCCCTTGGGGACGCGAGCGCTGCTCGTGTCGGTGTCGTGTTCGCGTCCGATCACCGAGTTCGCACCACGCCTCAGTCCTTCGCCACCCGGTCCACGAACTTCTCGACGAGCCGCCGGACCCTGGACCCGCACTCCGTGACCGGCAGGAAGCCGCAATCACCGAGGTCCTCGATCCCGATGCGGTCCGGGGCCTGGGCCTTCAGGGACCGGTAGGGCTCCAGGACCGGGTCCGCCAGCCGGGACGCCGGCAGGATGAACAGGACCGGCCCAGGGTACTCGGCCGGCGAGTACCGGACCTCGGGTCGCGACAGCGCGGCCGATGTCTGCCCGTACGCGAGCAGGTCCCAAGCGACTCCCAGGAGGTTCCACGGCTTGTCGGCCTTCCCGGCCAGGGCCGGCGCCATGACGCGCGCCATGTCCCGGTTCAGGACCTCCGGGCGGAAGGCCGCCTGCCGCGAGACCAGGTCGTCCGCGACCGACTTGAACGGCTCCCGCAGTCCCGCGAGCACCGCCTCGTCCAGTCCGTTCACCGCCCCGGGGAGCGGCGACCCGATGGCCACGATCCCGGCCACGGCATCCGGTTCGAGGGTGGACAACCACAGGGCCGCCGTTCCCCCGAGCCCCTGCGACACGACCACCGCGCGCGTCCGCTCCATCGCGGCCAGGAGCGCCCGGAAGGTCGCGGGCCGCACCAGCCGGACGGCCTCCCCTTCCCCGCCGGCCGCGGGTTCCAGCAGCACCACGAGCGCATCGTCCGCGAGGTCGGAGAGGATGGGGTAATTCCACGTGAAATCCATCCCGGGTCCGCCGGGCAGCACCACCACGAGCGGCCCCTTCTTCCCGTAGGCCAGGGCGCGGCCACCCTCGACCGTGACCTCCCGCCCCCCCTTGGGGACCTCGACCCCAGGGGTGGCGCGGGCCTTCTCGTCACCCTTGGAGGGGTCCCGGAAGGTGAGAAGCCACAGGGCCGTCTCTGCGGCCCTGGCGACCTCCTCCTCGCGCGCACCCAGGAGCGGTCGCAGCACGTCCGGGGCCTCGGCCCCCCCCACGAACCCGAGGACCTTCGCGGCCTGGGCCGCCACGGCCGGTTTCTCGTATTGCACCATCCGGGTCGCGAGCCCGGCGAGGTCAGGCGCGCCCAGGTGCCACGCCACTTCCAGGGCCCGGATGCGCACGGCGTCGGAGGGGTCCTCCTCGGCCGAGGCCAGGACCGCCGCAGAGTCGTCCGGGTCCCCGCGGCGCTCGAGGATGTCGAGTGCCCTCTGGCGAAGCCCCACGTCGTCGTCTTGCAAGGCGTCGTGGAGGATGTCCCGGACCGCCTCGGCGGGATACCGCCCGATCAGGTCCAGCAGGACGAGTCTCGTCACCTTGCCGTCGCCCTTCTCGTAGCGCTTCTTCAACTCGGCCAGGGCCACGTCGTTCTGATGCCGTTCAAGATATCTTGTCACGAACGACCTGATGCCCTCCGAGGGGTGGTCGAGCAGGGGAAGGACCGCGTCCATGGCGGGCGTCCCGATGGCGATCAGGCATCGAGACACGCCCTCGGAAGGGGTCTGGGACGTGCGCACGGCGAACAGGAGGCCCGCGAGCCCCGCGGGGCCCGCCGACCGGATCAGGTCGCAGGCCAGGTCGTGGTCCGGGGGCTGGTCGAGGGCCACGATCAGGGTGGGGATCGAGTCCACCCCCGCCAGCGTCGCCACGGCCCTCAAGAGGTCCGCGCGCAGGGGCCCGGCCGCCCGGGCCTCGTCGTGATAGGCCCGGATCAGGCATCGCTCCGACCAGGACGGGGCCGCGGCAAGCACCATCGCGATGGCCTCCCGGCGGCGTCCGTCGGGACCCGCGAGCACGAGGCGGCACGCCTCCTCGGGGACGAGCGATTCGCGGGTCTGGCGGACGAGCGCGATCACCTGGTCCACGAGCCTCGCGGCCGTGGCGGACGACTCGGGGTCCCCGGCCCAGGCGAGGACCCCGGCCATCGCGCCGCGCAGGGCCTCGCACCGGGGCAACAGGGGATAGCGCCGCAGGACCTCGTCGAGCCAGGCCGGGTGCTTGGCGTCCGCGAGGCTCGCGATGAAGCGGCAGCCCTCCTCGCCCCGGTCGTGCACCAGGCCGAGTACCCGGACCGCGAGGTCGGAGTCGTCCGGGGCCGAGTCCACGAGTCGCGCCAGGGCACGCCCATGCCTTTTCAACAGGTCGGGACGCGCCTTCAACAGGTCCACGGCGGCCTGGAGGTCCTCGCCCTGGGCCGTGGTCAGGGCCCGGATGGCCGTCTCCGGCCGCGAGGGCGGCTTCGCCGTCCCCGCCAGCGGCGCCACGGCCCCCAGGATGGTCATCGTCCACGCGAGTCTCCGGAGCGACAGGGCCATCATGAGCCTCCCGCAAGCCCGCAACCCGGCCTGGATTGTAGGGACAGGCGCGAGGCATTGTCAAAAGGCGTGTCGGATTCGCGAGATGCGGGGTGGGAAGGACGGCGGCAGATGAACGGTCAGGCGAGGCACGGACCGTCGTACAGCACGTTCACGCCCGCGGCCTGCGCCTCGCACCGGTTCAGATAGGTCTGCCCGTCACAGCCGCAGACCGGGTCGAAGAACAACGGACACACGGTCGGACGTGGCCGGCACGTCCCGACGCCCTTGCAGTCGCCGTCCGCCTTCGCGCAGAACTCGCTCTTGGGGCAGTCCGTGTTGTCTTCGCACTTCTGGCAGTCCCCGGGGCAGGTCTGGGGTCCTTCGCCCTGGGCCGGGTCGCAGACCCCGTCCCCGCACGGCTTTCCGCACGCCTCCTTGCACTGGCCGTCCACGCAGTCCCAGTGCCCCAGGCAGTCCACCAGCCAGTCCAGGACCAGGCAGTCCTGGTCCGTTTCGCACTGCGTGGCGCTCCCAACGCAGTCGCAACCTCCGTTCACCGTCCACCCGCATTCGCCCTTCACGCCCTTTTCGTTCACGCACGGCGCGGGCTTGCACGCCGGGTTGAAGAAGAGGCTGCACGGGTCGAAGGCGACCGGCTGGCCCTGGCACACGCACGTCTGGAGACCGACCGGGTTCAGGACCCAGCGACACAGGTCCTTTTCAGTGGAAGGGTCTCCGTCGTCGCACTCCACGGCCTCGCACTTGGGATTCAGGACCTGGCCGCACGGGTCGTCGGGCTCAATCGGCTGGCACGAGCACCCGAAGAGGGTGTCGGGCGCGCACTTCCCCGCGGCCCCGGTCAGGGTGATGCAGTCCGCGGGCTTGCACTCCGGGTTCAGCATCAGCGCGCACGGGTCTTCGATGATGACCTGGCCCATGCAACCGCAGTGCACGAATCCCAGAGGGTCCTTGACCCACTGGCACTGGTCCTTCTGGGTCAGGGGATTGCCGTCGTCGCACGGGGCCGCCTTGCACTCGGGGTTCAGGACCGGGCCGCACGGGTCGTCCGGGATGATCCCACCGCCGCACGTGCATTTCCCCGTGGTCAGGTCCAGGGCGCACAATCCGTCCACGTTGGGGGCAATGAGGCACTTGAGGGGCTCGCACTGGGGGTTCAGTTCGGCCGAGCAGGGGTCGGTCGGCGTGATGTCCGGCTGGCACGAGCACCCGGCCACATCGTCCTTCTGGCACTTGCCGACCCCGCCCGTGACCAGTTTGCACTCCGCCGGCTTGCACTCCGGGTTGAGCGCGAGGTCACACGGGTCGGACGGCACGTATTCCCCCAGGCACTTGCAGTACTTGAAGCCCGCGGGGTCCTCCACCCACCGGCACACGTCCTTCACCGTGGCAGGGTTCCCGTCGTCGCACACCACCACCTTGCACTCGGGGTTCAACTCCTTCCCGCACGGGTCCTGCGGCGGCACAGACGGCGCGCACCCGCACGTCCCCGCCGCGTCCAGCCAACACGTCCCGATGCTCCCGTCGGGGAGTGCGCATTCCTTGGGCTCGCACTGCGGGTTCAACTCCTTCCCGCACGGGTCCACCGGCACGACCTCCGGCTGGCACGAGCACCCGACCGCGTCGTCCTTCTGGCACTTGCCGACCCCCCCTGGGATCAGTTTGCACTCCGCAGGCTTGCACTCCGGGTTCAGCGTGAGGTCACACGGGTCGTACGGAACGTACTCCCCTTGACAATCGCAGTACTTCAGACCGACAGGGTCCTCCACCCACCGGCACACGTCCTTCACCGTGGCAGGGTTCCCGTCGTCGCACGCCACCATCTTGCACTCGGGGTTCAACTCCTTCCCGCACGGGTCCTGCGGCGGCACAAACGGCGCGCACCCGCACGTCCCCGCCGCGTCCAGCCAACACGTCCCGATGCTCCCGTCGGGCAGCGGGCATTCCTTGGGCTCGCA
>FWPU01012983.1_pt1 | contig 10784 bp, 9 predicted proteins | sample 2228361 | NCBI WGS metagenome assembly FWPU01 (sample SAMEA103939777, study PRJEB20133) | metagenome | reverse complement strand
GTATTCGACGAGGTTGCGGGCGGCATCAATGCCACGAGTGCCCAGGTTGACAGCGAGCATGACCTCCGCCCCGGCGCGCTTCGCCCAGGCAGCGAACTCGTTGGTGCCGACGGCATTGGTCTCAATCGATTTCCACGCGAGCTCGAGGCGCCGGGGGCGCTGAGTGACTGGCCCGACGCCATCTTCCCAGTTGTAACCGGAGACAAAGTTTCCTCCCGGATATCGGATGATCGGGACGTTCAGGGGGCGGATGAGCTCGAGTACATCCTGGCGGAATCCCTGCTCGTCCGCCGTGGGATGCCCAGGTTCGTAGATTCCACCATAGATGGCCCGGCCGAGGTGCTCAAGAAACGCACCAAATAAGCGCCGGTCCACGTCGCCGGCACGAAAATCCCGATCCGCCACAATCCGTGCGTGTCGCATGCGCTTGTTTCCGTCCTGTCACTCAATCCCCTGCCCCGGAAGAAGCCCCCAGGCAGGCTATCCCTTGATTCCCGTTAGCGTGATCGAGCGGATAATCATTCGCTGCGCGAGGAGGAAGACCACAATGGCTGGCAAAGCCGAGAGGACGTTGCCCGCCATCTGCTTGCCATAGACGATTTGGAAATCCGCACGGAACTGAATCAGCGCCACGGGCAGCGTCATCTTGTCCGCTTGAGTGATGGTGATGTACGGCCAAGTAAATTCGTTCCAGTAGAAGACAAAGGTGAAGATGGCCAGCGCCGCGATCGCCCCGCGGGTAGAGGGGATAATGATGTCCCAGAGAATGCGCAGGTGTCCGGCACCGTCGAGTTTTGCCGCGTCCTCAAGCTCTCTGGGAATGCCGAGCATGAACTGGCGCAGCAAGAACACGCCGAAGGCGCTAGCTAACGGCGGGATGATCAGCGCTTTGTAGTCGTTCAGCCAGCCGAGTTTCCAGACGCGCACATAGTTCGGCACCAGGAGAATTTCACCTGGCACAATTAACGACGCGACAGCGATGGCGAAGAGCACGTTGCGCCCAGGGAAACGCATGCGCGCGAAGGCATAGCCCGCCGGAACGTCAATGATCACGGTCAGGATTGCCCCGAGGGTGGCGACGACCAGGCTATTTTTGAAGGCCGTGACCAGGTTGATCCCTCTGGGCACCTCAATGACGTCGCGGTAATTCGCCAGCGTAAAATCGGTGAGCTTTGCTGGAAGCCAGTGCGGTGGATCGGTCATTGTCTGTGTTTCTGGCTTGAGCGAGGTCAGGACCATCCAAAGCACTGGCGCGCCCCAAATCACCGTAAAGCCCAGGAGCACACCCAGACGAACGATTGTCCTCCAGCGCCAGACGCGCCGGCGGCGCCGCGATGTGGTGAGCACGGGCGCCGGGCGCGCCGCCAATCCGGGATCGAGCGTGGTCGTCGCCACCGTGGTCTCTCCTACTCCCTCTCGCGCAGCAGCCGGAATTGGATCAGGGTAAAGACGGCGACGATGAAGAACAGCACCCAAGCAACCGCAGCCGCGTTACCCATCCGGAAGTTTTGGAAGCCGGTTTGGTAGATGTGGTAGACGATCGTGCGGGATCCGTCCGACGGGCCGCCGTTAGTCATGACGTAGACCTGCCCAAAGACGCGGAACGACCCAATGATCGTCGTTGCCGTCACAAACAGCAGAGTTGTCCGCAAGCAGGGCAGCGTGATATTTCGAAACAACGACCAGCTCCCCGCACCGTCAACCTTGGCAGCGTCGTAGAGTTCCTCCGGGATATCCTGGAGGCCAGCGAGGAAGAGCACCATGTTGAACCCGGTTTGCCACCAGACCGTGGCGAGGACGACGGCAACGAGCGACCAGGGCTTTTGGGTCAGCCAGTATTGCTGCGGTAGCCCGAGCAGATCCAGATAGTGGTTGATAATCCCAAACGTAGGATTCAGGAACCATACCCAAAGCAGGCTGACCGTCGTCACCGACATCATCAATGGCGTCGTGAACACACTCCGGAAGGCGGTGCGGCCGGGGATTGGTGCATCGACCAGGACGGCGAGCACGAGTGGGATGACGATGGAGAGTGGCACGTTGAGCGCCACAAAGAGCAGGGTATTGTGCAGCGACCGTTCGAAGAGCGTGTCATGGAGCAGGCGCCGGTAGTTGTCTAGCCCGACGTACCGCGGCGGCGTGAGCAAATCCCACTTAGTGAGACTGATGTAAAAGCCATAGCCGATGGGATAAAGGAGAAAGACACAGAATGGCACCAAAAAAGGAGCCAGGAACAGGACCGGCTTGAGAATTCCCTGATCACCGGTGAGCCAGAGCAGAGAGCTCCGGCGATAGCGGATAGACGGTGCGACGCCGACGGCTCGTTGCATTCCTTCACTCTCCCAGCCGCCTGTTCCGGCTCCTGGCGGTTTACGCGCTTGCCAGAATGTCGTTGACTTCAGCCTCGGCACTCTTGAGCGCGTCCTCGATCCCCTCCTGCCCAAGCAATGCGCCGACCACGTGGCTGCCGAGCCGCGGCAACACCTCCAGCATGGTTGGCACATCTGTCGGCATGAATTTGGCGAACGGCAATTGGGATGCCCAGGCACGCAGCTTGGTAAGGTAGAGATCGTCGCTGACCAGCACCTCATCCCGCGCTGAGTTGCGCGCTGGAATCTGTCCGGCGCGAGCCCAATCAGCGGCATGAGCGGTTAGCCAGTCGATGAAGCGCAGCGCGGCCTCGCGGCGTTTGGGATCGGGGCTTCCTTGCCGTGGCAGCGCAAGCTGGTGGCTCTGCGCCCAGACGGCAGGAGCGTTCGGGTCCTTCTGGGGAAGTGGCGCGACATCGAGGTCGGCTGCGGCCGGAGCCTGCTCAGGATTGAACATTGCGGTGATGATCCACGGTCCATCCGGCCATGTCGCGACTTGCCCGTTGCGGTTGAGGTCGAAGTACGGCAGGTGCTTGGGGTTGCCGATGTCCTCCATCTGCTTCATCCAGGTCAGCGCCGCCACGCCCTCAGGAGTGTTGAACGCCGCCTTCTTGCCATCCTCGGTGAGGAACTGTCCGCCGAACTGCATTTGGAAGTTGAACCAAAGCCAGGTGAAGTTCGTGGGGTCGTTATTGGTCAAGATCCAGTTCTGGTAGCCAAGGATATCGTCTTTGGTGGTTGCCTGGGCCACCGCCATCCACTCGTCAAGCGTTGTTGGAACATTGACACCAGCCTCGCCCAGGATTTTCTTGTTATACATCATGGCAAAGCAATGGATGTCGAGCGGGACGGTGTATTGCTGTCCCTCATAGGTGGTAAAGGTCCACACGGTCGGGTCAAAATCCTCGGCCTTGATCCCTCCCTGCGCAAGCTCCTCAGGCGTGATCGGCGTCAGCACCCCCTTGCTGGCAAAAGGACCGATGTAATGGTTGCGGACGAGCGCGACGTCCGGCGCCGTGCCACTGATTGCCGCAGCCTGCATCTTGGGCACAAAGTCGGTCAGCCCTTGCAGCGATTCGACTGCGATATCCGGATTCTCTTCGGTGAATTTGCCCACGAGCGCATTCATCTCGTCGCCATCAGGCCCCGAGAGAATGGTCCAATAGCTGATCTTGACGCTGGCGGACGCTGATCCGTGGGTTTCCTGGATCGGCGTTGGCGTTGGGACGGGCGTTGGTTGATCCTGCGCGCTGACTCGGTGAGATGTGGACATCAGCGCCGAGGCGGCACCGGCAGAAAGTCCGAGCGCAATGGCGCTGGTAAAGAACGAGCGACGCGAGATGCGACCTTGCTGCCACGCTTCAAGCAATTCCTGAAGCTCCCGTGCCGACATTGGCCCTTCTCCTTTGAGGCCATCATGCCTCGCTACGTCGAACCACTTGGAGAATGATCAAGTGACAGCATCACCGAAGGGTGTGATGAGGCTCGCTCCTGCCCACCTCCTCGTCTAGCGGTGACTCCGCCGGCGGCCGGCACTGCTCAGCTCGCGTCTGACCATCCGCCCTGGAACCGTCGAACCCGGCTGGCAATACCGTCCCGTTGTCTACTACTCCATCTCCGCTCTGTATAGTTGATGTACAGCGTCACTGTATGATTCTGTGCAGTATCTGTCAAGGGTCCCGCACGAGGAGGAAACCTGCGCGGTTCCTGTCCCCGGAATCGAGCGGAGCTTCTCACTGGCCACGGCAAGGACTCCAGCCGGCATGGCGCCGCCATACCGGCCTCGATTCGAGGCACGGTCACTGCGCAGGCAGTGCGACGCCACAAGGACGTTTCGACGAGTGGGAAAGAGATTGATGGCACTTTGGCCACGAGGAGTGATGTGTCTCGCACAGGCCCGCCCGAAGCACAGTCGACGACTGCCCTGAGCTCAACCGAAGGGGAAGCAGGGGAGAGCAGCCGCCGGAGTCAGACAACGGGCTAGCCCATTGGATCAGCGACGCATTCGAGCGGCCACGCTTCGGTGCTAAGCTCGCTGAATGAGGCGAGATGCGAGTCTACCGCGTATCAAAGGTTCGCTGCTGGCGCCCGCACCGGAGCTGGCGAATTGGAATCAACGCTGGAACCTCAGCCCTGTGAGTACAGAAACATGGTGCGCTCATCCACATGTGAGTGTGATGCGCACTCGCGGACGCCGTTGCGTCACGTTACGCTTCCGGGCTGATGCATTATGGAGGCCGAACGCGCTAGCTGGCGCGGAAGCGCTTCAAAAAGGTTTGCAGCCGCGCGGTCTTCGGGTTGTCGAGCACGTCGGCAGGCGGACCTTGCTCCACCACGACGCCCTCGTCCATGAAGACGATCCGGTCGGCGGCTTCCCGGGCGAAGAGCATCTCGTGGGTGACAACAATCATGGTCACGCCATGGCTTGCCGCCAGATCCTCCATCACAGCGAGCACTTCGCCGACCAGCTCCGGATCGAGCGCAGACGTGACCTCATCGAAGAGCATCACCTTCGGCTCCATTGCTAGCGCCCGGGCAATCGCCACTCGTTGCTGCTGCCCGCCGGAGAGCTGCGACGGATAACTGCTCGCCTTGTCAGCTAGCCCGACCCGTGCCAGCAGCTCCATGCCCCGCTGCCTCGCAGTCTCCTTCGGAACCTTCCGCACCTTGATCGGGCCGAAGGTGACGTTCTCCAGTGCGGTCATGTGCGGAAAGAGGTTGAACTGCTGGAAGACCATCGCTGTCTCCGTGCGCAGCCGGGCGATCTCCTTCTCTGGCGCAGGGACCAGCTTGCCGTTCCGCTCCCGGTAGCCGACAAGCTGTCCGTTCACCCAGATCCGCCCTTCCTGGTAGGTTTCGAGAAAGTTGATGCAGCGGAGGAGTGTTGTTTTCCCTGAGCCGCTCGGCCCAATGATGCAGACAACCTCACCGGTTGCCACATCGAGATCCACGCCGCGAAGAACGTGGAGATCGCCGTACCACTTCTGGACCCCGGCAATGCGCACCATCGGCGCAGTCGCCACCGGTGCCGCACGAGCGGTGATCAGCGTTCCTGTCGCGTCGTTATCGCGCATTTTGCGCTCCTTGCCGGATCATTTGCCGCTCCCTAGGCCAATCCGACCCGCGTGCGCCGGCCCAACCAGGCTCCCGCTCGGGAGATGGCAAAGCAACATATGAAATACACCACCATCGCCGAGGTGTAGAACGCAATGTAATGCCCTTTGGCGCTAGCACGCTTCTGCACGGTAAAGAGGAAGTCTGCTTGGCTCACGAGCACTGCTAGCGAGGTACCTTTGAAGATATCTACTGCAAGATTCGTCCAGGGAGGGATCATCAACGGTAGTGCCTGTGGCAGAAGGATGTAAAACAGCCGCGGCCAGAACGTAAGGCCGAGAGATTTCGCCGCATCAATCTGCCCTCGTGGAATGGTGGCAATGGCACCCCGGACGATCTCCGACATATGCGCACCAGTAAAGATGGCCAGTGCTAGGGAGATGGACTGAAACGAGCTCAGATTAATGCCGTATGCTACTGGACCATAGAAGAGCAGGAAAATGGTAACGATCAGCGGCACTCCGCGAATGATGTCCACATACGCACGAAGCACCGCCCGCACCACTGCCGGTCCATACAGCAACCCCACCCCGCCCAGGATGCCGATTGCAGTGCCGAGCACAATCACGACCGCGAACAACCGCAGGGTGTACTGCAGCCCCTGCCACAAGAGCTCCCGGTTATCCCAAACGACGTCCACCCTGGCCTCCGTTAACCTAGACCGTCCATTTGATGCGCCCCTCAAGGAAGCGCAAGCTGAACGCCAGGAACCACGCGGTTACAAGATAGAGCAAGCCAGCGGCGGCCCAGCCTTCGATCGGACGGAAGAAATCGGTATTGACCTTGTTTGCAGCAAAGCTGAGTTCCCGGACGCCAATGAAGAACGCAATGCCGGTGTCCTTGAACAGTGAAATAAACGTGTTGCTCAATGATGGAAGAACCGCCCGCGCCATGATTGGCAACGTGATAAAGCGGGCCATTTGGAGGCGAGTCAGACCGAGCGACCGGCCGGCATCCAAATAGCGCCGCCCCACCGACATGATGCCCGCCCGGAAGATCTCTGTCAGGTACGCACCAGCGTAAATGGAAAGCGCGACCATAAAGGTGCGTTCAGGGGTGGGCAGCAGGTCGAGGACGAGCTCTTGACCTGCCGACCGCCGGGGGAATGCCTGCGGCAATCCAAAGTGAAAGATAAATACGAGCAAGAGGAGGGGGACATTGCGAATCAGTTCGACATAGGCCGTGACCACGGCCTCGGCGATCTTGTTCCCGGAGGATCGCAGAAATGCGCCGACGATGCCGATGATCGAGCCGAAGGCGAGTCCCACGAGGGCCAGCTCAAGCGCCAAGAGCAATCCGTCAATGAACCATTCCCGGTTATCGAGCACATATTCCCACCGCAGTTGATAAGGCAGCCGAATGCCCCAGATCAACGGCGGCGCCAAGCGTTCCCACACCACGTCATAGACCATCAATGAGCCTCAACAAACTTTTGCTGGCGTACCGCCACATCGCTCGGGAGGCTTATCGTCTCACCGCATGCCGGTCTCATCACCGCGCCGGGCGCCTCACTCCCGCGTACAACAGGTCCGACATGGGCGTGCCGCCCACCGATGGCAGGCGGCACGCACCGATCGCGCAATGTATGAGCGTTACTTGAATTCGACCGGGAATCCAGCCGCCGGGGGCGCCAGATCAACGCCAAACCACCGCTTGAAGCTCGCTTGATACAGCGAGAAGTCCAGTCCGACCAGCAACTCGTGGATCGCCGAGTTGAGGAAATTGAGCCATATCTGATCTCCCGGCTTCACCGAGGCCGCATAGGTCTGCGGTGACCAGGACTCCGGCACATATTTATATTTATCAGGATTCTGCGCGCTGAACCACTGGCCCGTTGACAGGTCAATCGCCGTGCCGTCCACGCGGCCCGCGTCAAGCGCGGCTACGGAATCGGCGACCGACGGCACCTGAATGACTTCAGCGTCCGGCACCCCAGCCCAAACCAGCTCGTCGGCGCCCACATTCTGCAAGATGGCGATTTTCAGCTTCTTGCCCTGCAAGTCGGCCAGCGTGTTGTACGGAGAGTCAGCAAGGAGCAGGATCGTCACGGCCTCGCGATAGTAGGGAATGGTGAATTCTACCTGCGTTGCGCGGGCTGCTGTCACGGTCATGAACTGGAAGTTGACATCGACCTTGTCAGTGAGCAAGTTCGGAATACGCTGATTTGCTTCTTGCACGACAAACTCAATGTAATCGCGCGGCTTCTCCGTCCGCCGGTCTTCCTGGGACAAGCCGAAGAGACCGCCTGCGACCAGCTTTGCCATATCAATATCCATGCCGATGAGCTGGCCGTTGTCGTCCTCAAAGTGCCACGGTGGGTTAGCGGCGCCAGTTCCAACGATCAGCTTGCCGCGGTCGAGAACCTTCTTGAGCCGGCTGTCGTCGACGCTGTCAATGGCGCGCACCCGGTGCGCTGGGAAACCCGCCGCTGTGACAACCGCGCCGGTCGCCGCCGCCCCGGAGACAAACAGCCGCCGCCGGCTGGTGAGCGCGCTCAATCGCTCTTTGAACATGGCACACCTCTCCTCTCGCTGACGGCCGCAGCACCGTGACTGACGATCGCCACGGCCACACTATCTGCCTCGCGCAACAGCCAGGGCATTGTTTACCGAAATACACGGTGATGTCAACAGAGATACAATCCCCTGCGAACTGATTTTCGTCGCTGGCGCGCTGCAGGCATGCCCAACCATCAGGAGGCACACGTGGAGATTTACCAGTGTCTGGGAGTCCGCCCGATCATCAACTGCGCGACGACTTACACCCGTCTGGGTGGATCCATCATGGCCCCTCAGGTTGCCCAAGCGATGGCGGATGCCGCTGGTTGTTTTGTCAATATCTTTGAGCTTCAGGAAGCGGTCGGACGCCGCCTAGCCGAGTTGACGCGCAACGAAGCCGCGTATGTCAGCAACGGCGCGGCAGCCGGGCTGGCGCTGGCAACGGCTGCCTGCATCACCGGTGAGAATGTCGCGCTCATGGCACGCCTGCCAACGCGTCTTGACGGACTCAAAAATGAGGTTGTGGTGCATCGCTCCCAGCGCAACTGGTATGACATTGCAATCCGGCAGGTTGGCGTGAAGCTCGTCGAAATCGGTCACACGATGGAGACGCAGCCCTGGGAGCTCGACGACGCCATCAACGAGCGTACCGCGGCTGTGATCTATTTCGCCGGTAGTCACCTCAACCGCAACACGCTCCCCCTGCCGTATGTGATCGAGCGCGCACACGCCCGGGGTGTACCGGTCATCGTTGATGCGGCGGCTCAGCTTCCACCGGTCTCCAATCTCTGGCATTTCACGAGGGAGCTTGGAGCCGACGCCGCGATCTTCAGCGGCGGCAAGGGTTTGGCTGGTCCGCAAAACAGCGGCTTGGTGGGGGGCCGCGAAGCAATCATCCGGGCGATCCGGCTCAACGGCCCGCCGTATCAGCGCTTTGGCCGCGCGATGAAAGTGGCCAAGGAGACGATGATCGGCCTGCTCGCTGCCGTGGAGCTGTATGTCACCACGGATCATGCCGCGCGGGCGGCAGCATGGAGCGAGGTGGTGGACTCCTGGCACGATGCCTGGCAAGCAGCGCTGCCGCCTGGGACAACGCTCTGGCGGGAGGAAACCAACGAGGCCGGAGAGCCGATTCCGCGCCTCCTGCTCCGGTTCGGCGCTGAGGCGCCGGTGGACCGAGATCAAATGGTCACATGGCTGCGGTCTGGCGACCCTCCGATTGAAGTCGTCCTCAATGATCCCACCAGTATCGCGTTCAGCCCGCACCTCCTTCAGCCCGGTGAAGCCGAGGTGGTTCGAGAGCGCGTCCTTCACCTGCTTGGCACACTCGGAGCGACGCCGCCACTGGGAAGGCAAGAACACCCCCTGACGACCGCCCGTTCTGGTGTGGGTCATCCGGCCTGAGACTTGACAATGTGCCTAGGCAGGGGGGATTGTTGCAGCAAGCGTCGCTGGGGCACGCGGGGGCCGTTTGCTGGCATGGAGCGGAGGGAATCTGATGGGTGCACGGTTAATAGTTCGCGCGACCGGTCTCGCCATCTTCCTTTGCCTGGGCATCGCCGTAACCCTGGCTGTGCCGTCACGCCCGGTGAGCGCTCGGCTGCAGGAAGCGACCCCCGCTGCCGAGCCGACCCAGGCCGAGCAACCAACGCGGGAGCGGATCATCACGCTCGTGGCCTGGTACGCACCGGATCCTTCTGGTGAGTTTCTGACCATCGGGCCGCTCGAAACGAACCAATATCTCGTGGCCGGGCCTGGTACTCCGGATGATCGCACGCTGACTGGCCGTGCGGATTTCGATGATCCAGAGAACAACGATCTGCCCCGCATTACCCTTGGCGAATCGGTGTTTGACGCCTATCCGGTCTATGAAGGCGATCCAGCGTCGGTCTTCCGCTGGTTGTACTTCAACGATGAGCCGGGGCAGCGGCCAGGCACGCTGGTGATGCAAATCGAAGCGAAAGCCGGGCCGTACGAGGGCTACATCGGCACCGCAACCTTCGTCTCCCGCGCGGCTGAGTCGGGTGGCGTGCTGGTGATTGTTTTGAAGCCAGCCGAGTAACCGTCGAAAAGCCAGCTCCAACACCAGATTGGGCACCCTGGCTGGGGTGCCCAATCTGTCTTGGTGGGGAGGAGAGCACGCGCGGTCAATGCACGCCAGCCAGCCTTCGCGCCGCTGGCGCGCTCACTTACGAGCCGATGGGGCCGCCATCTTCCTTTTGGATAACAACCACCGACGGGCGCGGAGGGGAGCTCGTCCCAGGCCAGGTCGAGATAGGCTGTTCAAACGTTCCTCCCTCGCCCGGGTGCTGAACCGACACAAACAGGGTCGTGCCATCAGGCGTGAAGCACAGGCTTGCTGATTCGGCTCCGGGAACGGCGCTGAAGAACTGGCGCAAGTAGCCACGGTTGCTGCCATCAACCGGCACCGCAAAGACGCCGTCGTTGACCGAAAGCGAATTCGGCTGCCCATCGGTGGAGATCCAGAGATTCCCTTGTGGGTCAAACGCGAGATTATCCGGGTTGGCAACCGCGCTGACCTTCTCTTTCGGGAACCCAGCGAAATAGGTTGATTCGTCCTCAGGGTCGCCGCAAAGGATGAAGATTTCCCACGTGAAGGTCTCGGCGGCGTGATCGCCGCCATCCTCCCGCAATTCGATGATATGCCCCCAGGCATTCTCCGCCCGCGGATTGGCGGCATCGACGCCCGGATATCCTTCGGTGCCGCGCCGCGTATTGTTCGTCAGCGCCATGTAGACACGGCCGTTCACCGGGCTAATCTCGACGTCCTCGGGCCGGTCCA